>Ga0335076_10003790_pt1 | contig 15218 bp, 15 predicted proteins | sample Lox_Sample_25_FD_206717 | JGI IMG/M metagenome (GOLD analysis project Ga0335076, IMG submission 206717) | Soil microbial communities from Loxahatchee National Wildlife Refuge, Florida, United States - Lox_Sample_2.5 | ecosystem: Environmental > Terrestrial > Soil > Wetlands | place: USA...
GCCTGAGATAGAGCCTTCTACCCGTAGAGATAACCTGCCATATCTGGAACTCTGTCTCTCAATAAATGGAAGAGCGATGGATCGGCTCGAAGCCATGTCTCCTCTCCGTCGCGGAGGCGGGCAGCCTGTCCGCCGCCGGGCGCAAGCTCGGCGTGCCGTTGCCCACGCTGAGCCGCAAGATTTCCGAGCTTGAGGCGCATCTCAACACACGGCTCCTCGTCCGTTCGACTCGCAGACTCGCGCTCACCGAGCAGGGGACCGTCTATGCCGCCGCCGCGAGGCGCATCCTCGATGAAGTCGGCGAGGCCGAGCGCGCCGCGTCGGGAGAGAGCGCCGCGCCCCGGGGCGAGATCGTGGTGACCGCCCCGGTCGTGTTTGGCCGGCTGCACGTGCTGCCCGTCATCGCCGAGTTCTTGAACCTCTGGCCGGGGATCACCGTCCGCCTCGTGCTCGCCGACCGCAACCTTCACCTAATCGACGACCATGTCGATATCGCCGTCCGCATCGGCCCGCTGGCCGACAGCGCACTGGTCACGACGCAGGTCGGCGCGGTTCACCGCGTGGTCTGCGGCAGTCCCGCCTATTTCGCGGCTCAGGGCGCGCCGGCAAGGCCGGAGGATCTCGCTCAAATGACCGCGGTGACGTTCGACCAGCTTTCGTCCTCGGACCATTGGGCCTTCCCCGATCCAAGGTCGAAGCGCGAAATTCGCGTGGCCGTGCGTTCGCGCCTCGTCGTCAACACCGCCGAGGCGGCGATTGACGGGGCGGCCGCGGGCCTCGGCGTCACGCGCGTCCTGTCCTATCAGGTCGCGGAGGCGGTTCGCGACGGCCGAATGGCGATCGTGCTCGCGGACTTCGAGCCTCCGCCGCTCCCGGTCAGCCTCGTTCACAACCATCAGGGACTGGCTCCGCGCAAAGTTCGCATCGCTCTGGATTTTGTCGCGCCGCGATTGCGGGCGCGGCTCGCCGGCCAAGCTGAGGCGAGGCGGCCATCTATTGCGCAGCCTGGACGTTCGGAAAGGCGATCTCGATCAGCGTCCCCTGCTCGCGGCGGCTCTTGATCGAGAACTCGGCCTTGTTGGCCTCGACCAGCGCCTTGGTCAACGGCAGGCCGAGGCCGGCCCCGCCCTTCGCGCCCGCCTTGCCGACCCGCCCAAACGGCGCGAGCGCCAGCCCGACTTCGTTCTCGCTCATGCCCACGCCGGTGTCGCGCACCCGGATCACCGCCTGCCCGGCGGCGTCGAGGGCGGTCGAGACGATCACCTGCCCCCCGGGCTCGTTGAACTTCACCGCGTTCGACATCAGGTTCAGCATGATCTGCTTGAGCGAGCGCTCGTCGACCATCACCCGCGGCAGGCGATCGTGCAGCGAGACGCGCATGATCACGCGCTCGCGCGCCGCCTGCGGCTGCATCAGCGACACGCACTCGCGGATGACGCTGTTGGCGTCGACGGCGGCGAACGCCAGTTCGAGCTTGCCCGCCTCGATCTTGCTCAGATCGAGCAGGTCGTCGGCGAGACTGGTGACGTGGCTGCCGGAGGCGTGGATGTCCTTGAGATAATCCTTGTAGCGCTCGCTGCCGACCGCGCCGAAACGCTCCTCCATCATCACCTCGGCGAAGCCGAGGATCGCTTGCAGCGGCGTGCGGATTTCGTGGCTGACCTGGGCGAGGAAGTCGGTCTTGGCGGCGCTCGCAGCCGCTGCGGCGTCGCGCGCGGCGATGAGCCGCCGCTCCGTCTCGCGCTCGCGGCTAAGATCGCGCACAAGGGCGCAAAAATGCGGCGCGTCGGTCAGGCCGATCCGCGCCAGCGTCAGCGCCAGCGGAATGGAGCCGCCGCTGCGGTCGCGCCCGACCGCCTGCAGCGGACGAAAGGCTGCTTCGGAATCGGCGCCTCGACTCAAGGCTTCGAGCCTCGCGGTCGTCTCGGGGTGGCTCTGCGGCGCAAGCAGCATGAGCACGCTTTCGCCGGCGATCTCGTTCTGATGATAGCCGAACAGCCGCTCGGCCGGCTCGTTGAGGGACAGGATGCGGCCGGCCGCGTCGAGCGTGACTGCGCCGTCAGTCGCCCGGTCGAGCATCGCCTGGAGATCGGCCGCCGAGCCGTTGCGCGTCGGCGCCGCGCCTCCGGCGGCGCGCAACCTCGCCTGCAATTCCGCTTCCGGCGAGCGCCGCAGCGCGATCAGGGTGGCTGGGGCGCCGTCCCATGCGATCGCCTGAGCGCGCCCATCGACCGAAAGGATCTGGCCGTCCGCCCTCACGATCGCGACCGAGCCCGCATCGTCATCCGACATCTGGTGCGGATCGCGGTCGCGGAACATTGCGGCAAGCCCGTTCGCCGCCTCGAATTCAGCGAAATCGCGATAGCCGATGAGATCGAGCAGCGTCCGGTTGGCGTAGAGCGGGCGCGCGTCGCGGATCATGAGAACGCCGATCGGCAGCCGGTCGAGAACCGCGCCCGCGTTGCGCTGGACCTCCTCGGCATCGGCGCCCCCAGCGGGGGCAGGCTTTGCCTCCCATCCAGTCGGCGGCTCGGCGGGCGCAGCGATTCCGAGCTCCGTCCGTCCGCCCGGACTCTCGTCACGCGAAGCCGGCGAACGGCCGACCAGAGCGCGCGCGATCTCGCGGAAGGCTTCGCGCTCGCTGCGGCTGAGTTCGACGCTTTCCGCGGACGGTCCGTGCGAAGGCTCGCGCGAGCCTAGTCCGTCAAGCGCGCCAGGGCGGATGGGAACAATGTTCGACGCCGCGGGCAGCGCGGGTTGTCGCAGCACGTAAATCTCGGCCGTGCGCTCGGCGATGTCCGGCTCGGCAACCTCCGGCGGCGGGGCGTCGCTCTCGCCCGCCTCGGGCAGCGCGGGGGCGGACTCGCTTCCGTCCGCATCGAGGGAGGCCTCGAGTAGGTCCGCTGCGGGAGGCGGCGCGGCGGCGGTCGACGCGTCAGCGGGTTCGATCGCCGGAGCCTCCGCCTCTTCGGCCAGCGCCGGCGTCAAGTCGGCCTCGATCGCAGCAGCGGCGCCGGTCTCCTCGCCCAGGACGCCAAAGCCGCGATAGCCCAAGAATTCTCGATCGCGGCCGAACAGCGGCGCGGCCGAAAGCGTGACCAGCCGGCGCCGATCGGAGCCCGGCAACGGCCAGCCGACGGCGACGCCCGAGAAGGTTTGCCGGCCGGCGACGGCGCGGACAAGATCGTCGCCAGCGTCGAGGTCGACGCGGCGGATCAGGGCGGCGACGGACTCGCCGCGGTGCGGCGCGTTGGCGCCAATCGCGGCGGCAAGCACGGGATGGGGCGCGCCAAATTGGCCCGCTTCGTCAAGCGTCCAAAGAAAGCGCGAATTCGGCGGCGGCGGTCCGCGCTCGTCAGGCGCCTGGGACTCCCCGGTCTTGGGCGCGACGCGGTCGCTGGCGGGAGGAGACGGCTCGGCGCTGGCGGCGCCCAAGGCCGGAACCGACGCCAGAAGCATGGTCGCGCCCCCTGGCGCCCGGACGCGGGCGCAGCACAAATTGACGTTCGTCGGCCGCCGTTCAACGTCAAACCGCATGCCCTCGAGCCGCGGCGGCTCGCCGAGGGGAAGCGTCGCGGCAAGATGCCGCAGGCGCCGCGCGCTCGGTCCCTCGCCCCGCAGCAATCGCGCTTCGAGCGTCTCCGCGTCGTTGACGCCGAACAGGGCGAGCATCGCGGGGCTGGCTTCGACGATGCGGGTGGGCGGGGACAGGATCGCCAGCCGCGCATTCTCGGCGCGCCAGTCCGCCGGCGCGAGCAGCTCGGAATCGAAAGCCGCGGGCGCTTTTTCAGCGGCGGACGACGGCGGCGATTGGGTCACGGTCGGCGCTCGTGCATGATAAGTGCGATCGACCCGAACGACAGCCGATCGGGCCAGCGACTCGGGGTTTAGAGTTAGCGAAAGCTTAACGCGGCGCGCCCGATTTCACTACGGCCGGTCGCCGCCGATTAGGGGCAAGGTTAAAAATTATCGGTGCGGCGCAAAATATGTTGCACTGCAACAAAAAGCCCGCTATATGGCGCCCAAACAGCGGGCGCCGATTCGCTTCTCGGAGCCGAAAGGGAAGAAAATGTCCAATTCGCCGTTTGAGATTCCAAATGAGTTGCGCGACTTCGCGGAGCGCAGCGTCGAGCAGGCGCGCAAGGCGTTCGAGGGCTTCCTCACCGTCGCCCAGCGGGCCTCGGGCGTAGCCGGGAATGCGACCGGCACATCGCAGAGCGGCGCGAAATCGGTCAGCGCGCACGTCCTCGCCTATACCGAGCAGAACGTGAACGCCGCATTCGATCTCGCTCACAAGCTGGTCAAGGCGAGGGACCCCCAGGAGGCTCTGGCGCTGCAGAGCGAATATATGAAGGCGCAGCTCGCGGCGCTGCAAAACCAGGCCAAGGAGCTCAGCGCCATCATTCAGAAAAGCGTGACGCCGACCTGAGCGCCGGCGCGGTTTCAGCAACAGTCGATCGTCAATCCATCCAGTCATACCAAGAGTCGAGGTTTCGTCATGCCCACCCTATCGAAGAAAATCACCGCCGCGGCGCCGAAGAAAAGCGTCGCCGCCCCCGTCGAGGCGGCCGCAGCCGCGCTGAAGGCCGTCATGCCGAAGGCGCCGCAAGTCGCCGCGCCGGTCGAGGAGATTCAGCACAGCTTCCGCAGCGCGCTGGAAAAGGGCGTTGTCGAATCGCGCGCCGCATTCGCCAAGGCCAAGACCCAGGCCGATGAGGCGGCGAGCGCGTTCGAGGTCAGCTTCGCCGCCGCCAAGGACGGCGCGCTCGCCATCAACGCCAAGGCGTTCGAAGCGCTTCGCGCCAACGCCGAGGCGAACTTCGACTTCCTGAAGTCGGTGTTCGCAGCCAAGTCGCTGACCGACGTCATCGCGCTGCAGACCGACTTCGCCCGCAAGCAGGTCGAAACGATGACCAGCCAGAGCAAGGACATTGGCGCCTTGACCCAAAAGGCGATGGCCGACGCCGTCGAACCGATCAAGGAACAGGTGGCCAAGTCCTTCAAGATCGCTGTCTGATCGGGACTTTGCCCCTTTGGCGGCGCGTTCCTCCCTCGCGCCGTCGACGGACGCCGTCCGCCGTTGCGGGCGGCGTCCTTTTTTAGCGACGCCCGCGCGTCGCTCTTTGGCCGCAAGCGCGGGTCTTGCGCCCCCTCCGCTTTGACACTAGTTTCCCGGCCGACCCGCGCCCATGCCGCCATAGCTCAGATGGTTAGAGCGCTAGATTGTGGATCTAGAGGTCCCCCGTTCGAAGCGGGGTGGCGGTACCATCAAAAATCAATGGTTTAAGATGAGCCGCCGAGCGAACAGCGAGGGTCGCTCCGACTCAGATCGCCACCCCATCGCCACCAGACGAAAATACAACGCTGGCCCTCGCGACGCGTTATTGAGCCGCGAGCAGCGAATCTTTCCGCTTCCGCGCCCGGTCTCCACTATTCAAGAGGGGGTCAAAGGCGAGCGCCTCCCGGGCCGCCCGCGACCGAAGCGATTCTCGGTTTCGTCATCGGCGGCAGCGCCGCAATCGTGGCCAACCCTTTGCAGGATATTTGCGCCGGGCTCGATCTCCCTGATCTGTCCGGCTATGGAGCTAGGATCGTGCTTGCGACAGCTCGTCTCGACGATTCTTGAGCATCTCGAGCTCCGCCTCCTGTTCGGCGATGCGCTGGGACCCGAGCTCCTCGTCGGCGGCGCCTGAGTACGAGGCGGACTGCTCGACCAGTTGGCGGAGATTTTCCTTCACAATCGCGATGCGCTCGTCGATGTCGGCGATATTCATGAGAAGGTCGGGCATCGGTGAGGCTCCTCAAGTCATGGTCGACCGGTTCACGCGGGGGGGAATTCCAGGCCTAAGCGACAATATCGCCGCGGGCGGCGGCTTGATCAAGCGCTCCGCGGCGCAGCAGGGTTCAGGCGACGCTCTCATTTTTCCTGCCGCGGGCGCTCCGCCTATGCGGCTCCCGGCGTTCCGGGTAAGACCAGCGGCGTGATCGCGAGCATTCAAGCCTTACTTCGGAACGGCCAGAGGATCGGGCGCCATGAGCGATGCGAAGACAATCGAAATTCTTTCCAAAGTGACGACGGCGACCATCACGACGATTCTTCTCAAGAAGGGACTGCGTAACATATGGGTGCGCGGCGCGCGACCCTTGCGGACCGGCCAGCCTCGACTCGTCGGACGGGCGTTCACTTTGCGGTTCGTTCCGGCGCGCGAAGATCTGGCGACGCCGGAGTCGTGGTCGTCGCCGAGGTCCTCGCGCGCCGCCATCGAGTCCATGCCGGAGGGTTGCATCGCGGTCGCCGATGCGATGGGGGTCGATGACGCTGGAATTTTCGGCGACATCCTGTGCGCGAGAATGACCAGGAGGCGCGTCGCCGGCCTCGTCACCGACGGCCTCATACGGGATCTGGCCGGGGTGCTCGAGACTGGCCTGCCGATATGGTGTCAAGGCGCGGCGGCGCCGCCGTCGATCGCCGGGCTCACCTTCGTCAACTGGCAGGAGCCGATCGCGTGCGGCGGCGTCGCGGTGTTTCCGGGCGATCTCATCGTGGCGGATCAGGATGGCGTCGTGCTCATTCCCGCGGCGCTGGTCGATTTCGTCGTCGAGCTGGCGCCGGAGCAGGAACGGCTCGAGGGCTGGATCATGCAGGAGGTGCTGGCGGGGGCGCCGCTGCCCGGTCTCTACCCGCCGGACGCCGAGAGCAGGAAGCGCTACGAGGCGACGAAGAGGCGTTAGCGCGCGCCTGGCCGAACCGCGCCGCGGCGACGCGCTCAAGCCCGGTCCTGCGCGAGTTGATTTTGTGGTGCGGACGGCGGGGGTCGAACCCGCACAGCCCTCTCGGGCCGAGGGATTTTAAGTCCCTTGCGTCTACCGGTTTCGCCACGTCCGCGTCGAGGCGCGCTTCTTTCACATTTCAGCGCGAAAATGAACCGTGGCGGCGAACGCTCAGCCGGTTCCGTCTTTGGCGATCGGCGGCTGGAAGGCGAGCCCCATGTCCCAGGGAAAATAGATCCAGGTGTCCTGCGACACTTCGGTGATGAAGGTGTCGACCAGAGGCCGGCCGAGCGGCTTGGCGTAGACGGTGGCGAAATGGGCTTTCGGCAGCATCTCGCGCACCATCTTGGCGGTCGCGCCGGTGTCGACCAGGTCGTCGACGATGAGAATCTTCGCCCCGTCGTTGAGCCGGGAGATGTCCGGCGCGATTGCTTTGAGCAGCTTCAAGCCCCCTTGGGTCTTGTAGTCGTGATAGGAGGCGATGCACACCGTCTCGATCACCCGGACCTCGAGTTCGCGGGCCACGATCGCCGCCGGCACGAGGCCACCGCGGGTGATGGCGACGATCGCGTCGAACGGGCCGGCCGAGGCGAGCCGCCAGGCGAGCGCTCGCGCGTCGCGGTGGAACTGGTCCCATGAAACCGGAAAGGCCTTGTCGCGGGCGGCGGTCAATGTCGGCTCCTAGCGCGAGTCGCTGAAACCCATAGCAAGGGCGAGCGTGAGCGGCGAGCCGCCCCGGCGCCGCATCAACACCTTTCGCTTTTCAACGCGCCGTAGCGTCGGCGGCAAGCTTGCCGAGCATCGCCTCGACCGCCGCCTTCGCCGCGGCGACCGCCTTTTCGTCCTTGCCGCGCACCACGATCTGGTTGTTGAACCGCCCGTCCTTGTAGGAGGGATAGGAGCCGATCGAAACATCCGCATGGGCGGCGGCGATCGCGCCGAGCGGGTCGCCGTAGCGCCCTTCCGGAACCCCGCCCGCCTCGATCGTCTCGACCTGCATCGCGGCGCCGGTCTTCATTGTCTTCACCGCGGAGTCGAGCATCGCCTGCATCACCGCCGGAACGCCGGCCATCACATAGACATTGCCGATCCGAAAACCCGGCGCGATCGAGACCGGGTTTTCGATCAGCTCGGCGGTCGCCGGAATGCGCGCCATCCGCCGCCGCGCCGGGGTGAGCTCGCCCTCCTTGTAGCGCTGGAGCATGGCGGCGATGACCCGCGGATCCTCGCCGATCGCGACCCCGAACGCCCGCGCCACCGAATCGGCGGTGATGTCGTCGTGGGTCGGCCCGATCCCCCCGGTGGTGAGGACATAGTCGTAGCGGACCTTGAGCGCATTGATCGCCGCGACGATCTCGTCCTCGACATCGGGCACCACGCGCGCCTCGCGCACGTCGACTCCAATCTTGGCCAGATATTCGGCGATATAGCCGAGGTTGCGGTCCTTGGTCCGGCCGGACAGGATTTCGTCGCCGATCACCAGCACGGCGGCGGTCACGGTCGTCGGTTTCATCATCGCGGGCTTCCTTCAGCGGGCCGGGCGGGGAAGAAAGCTATCACGAAGCCGAAGAAAGTCGCCCGCCGGCGCCCGGAACAAGCGGAATCGGCCTCCCGTCGGCGCGGGCGCCTTGTGTTCGGCGGGACGCAGGGCATATGTGTAGGGTTTCCGAAAGAAGGGTCAGGAACGTTCCGGTGACGACGACGACATTTGTGCAGGCGGGCGAGCGAGCCAGCCGCCGCAGCGGCCAGATCAGGCTGCATGGGCCGGAGGATTTCGCCGCCATGCGCAAGGCCGGGGCGCTGACCGCCGAGGCGCTCGACCTGATCGGCCCCTTGGTCAAGCCGGGAGTCACGACCGCCAGCATCGATAAGTTCGTATTCGAATTCGCCCGCGACCACGACGCTTATCCGGCCCCGCTCAACTATCGCGGCTATCGCAAGTCGATCTGCACCTCGATCAACCACGTCGTCTGCCACGGCGTCCCCGACGAGAAGCCGCTGCGCGACGGCGACATTCTCAATATCGACGTGACGCTGATCGTCGACGGCTGGCATGGCGACGCAAGCCGGATGTTCGTCGCCGGCGAGGCGCCGCGCCGCGCCCAGCGCCTGATCGATGTCACCTACGAGGCGATGATGCGCGGCATCGAGGCGATCAGGCCCGGCGGGACGACGGGCGACATCGGTTACGCGATCCAGACCTACGCGGAAGGCGAGCGCTGCTCGGTCGTGCGCGATTTTTGCGGCCATGGCCTCGGCCGGCTGTTCCACGACGAGCCGAACATCCTCCACGTCGGCAGGAAGGGCGAAGGCGCTCCGCTCCGCCCCGGCATGCTGTTCACCGTCGAGCCGATGATCAATCTCGGCGGCTATGGGGTGAAGATTCTGTCCGACGGCTGGACTGCGGTGACGCGCGACCGGTCGCTCTCGGCCCAGTTCGAGCATACGGTCGGGGTGACCGAGACCGGCTACGAGATCTTCACCCTTTCGCCGACGGGGGCCGACCGCGCGCCGATCCGATGACCCCGGAGGCCGGCGGAGACGCCAAGCCTTACCATCGGCGCCGCCAGCGGCGGGCGGCCCAGCTCACTGAAGCCGGCTCGCCGGCCTCCGCCAGGCCGCTGCCGACCCCCGGCCCGGCCGGCTCGGAACCCGAAGCGGAAACCCCGCACTATCACGGCCACCGCGAGCGGCTGAGGTCGCGCCTCTTGGAGGCAGGCTCGGGCGCGTTAGCCGACTACGAGCTGCTCGAACTCGTGCTCTTTCGCGCCATTCCGCGCCGCGACGTGAAGCCGCTGGCCAAGGCGCTTATCGCGCGCTTCGGCTCGTTCGCCGAAGCGATTGCGGCCGAGCCCAGACGGCTGGCCGAAGTCGAGGGCATGGGCGTGGGCGCGATCGCCGAGTTCAAGATCGTCGAGGCCGCCGCCCAGCGCCTGGCCAAGGGCGCGGTCAGGAAGCGCCTGCCGATGGGATCGTGGAGCGAGGTGATTGATTACTGCCGCACGTCGATGGCGTTCGAGGGCCGCGAAATCTTCCGGGTGCTGTTTCTCGACCGCAAGAACGGGCTGATCGCCGACGAGGTGCAGGGGTCGGGCACTGTCGACCACACCCCGGTCTATCCGCGCGAAGTGATCCGCCGCGCGCTGGAATTATCGGCGACCGCGGTCATTCTCGTGCACAACCACCCCTCGGGCGATCCGACGCCGTCGACCCAGGACATCAAGATGACGCTGGAGATCATCGCCATCGCCAAGACCTTGGGCGTCTCGGTCCACGATCACATTATCATCGGCCGCGACGGCCATGCATCGCTGCGCGGAATGAAGCTGATCTGAGTGGGGCCGGCGAGGCGGGGTGGGCGGCTGGGCGGCAATCCGCCCATCCGGACGGCAGCCCGGTCGCTTTGTGTCATGCCCGCGAACGCGGGCATCCAGGCAACGCTTTGATGACAGTATGGATTCCCGCTTGCGCGGGAATGACAAGAAGGCCGGGCGTGATTCCGCCTGAGAGAATAGGCGACAATTGATTGAGATAATCAGAAGCGTGCGCTATGCTTGGGTGAAGCTCGCGGATGAGGAGCCGGAGGAGCGGTGAGGGGAATTGCCATAAATCGCGTTCTTTGAGCTAAGCCATTGAAAACTATGGATACAGGATTTGCTTTTTGTTGCGCTGGGCTTGGCTTTTGTTGCGCCCGGCTTGGCTTTTGTTGCAGGCAATTTGGATTTCGTTGCGCCCTCACGCCGCCCCAGGCTGCGGCCGTGCGCGCGCCGTCTACCCGTCCCGGCCCCGCGCCCCTGGCGCCGCGGCGAGGTCCTGGGGCGTGTCGATGTCGATGGTCGCCCCGGCGTCGTGCGCCTCGACTTCGACCAGCTCGCCCGGCCCGAGCGCGCCGATCAGCCGCCGCGCGCCCTCGTCGCCTTCGAGCCGCATAGCCGCCTCGAACAGGCCGCGCCCGAGCAGCACGGGGTTGCCCCGCCGCCCCGCGCGCGTCGGCGCGGCGGCGAGCGCGTCCCTGCTCGCCAGGAAGGCTTCGATGACGGCGTCGATCAGCCGCGCCTCGATCCACGGCATGTCGCCGAGCAGGATGAGCGCGCCGGCGACATCGGCCGGCATGGCGGCGAGGCCGACCCTCAGCGACGAGGCGAGGCCGGTCCCATAATCCGCGTTGTAGGCGAGGGCGAGGTCGAGACCGGTGAGCGCCGCCTCGACCGCGCTGCGGGCGTGGCCCGTCACGACGACGACCGGACGCGCCCGCGAGTCGAGCGCCGCCTCCGCCGCCAGCCGCACGATCGGCCTGCCGCCGAGCGTCTCGATCAGCTTGGTCGCGGCTTCGCCGCCGCCGGCGCGATAGCGCGACGACTGGCCCGCGGCCAACACGATCGCGCCGATCCTATCCAACGGGCGCGCGCGGTTGCGGGCGGACGCCGATCTCCATTAAGAGGCCGCCGACGCCCATCGCGCGGATGTCCGCGTCGTCGATCGGCGCGCCAGCCAGAACGCGCTGGAGCGCCCAGTCGAAGCCGTTCTCCTTGGGCGAGCGGGCGCAGCCGGGCGCGCCGATGATCGGGACGCCCTGCCGTTCGGCGAGCAGCAGCAGATTGCCCGGATCGACCGGCATGCCGAACCGCTCGATCCGGCCGCCGATCGCCTCGATCGCGGCCGGGATCACGTCACGCCGGTCGGTGATCGCCGAGGCGCCGAAGGCGATCAGTGCGTCGCTGCCGTCGATCAGGCGGCCGAGCGCCTTGGCCAGCGGCCCGACCTCATGCGGCGCCGTCTCGCGCGCCGTGATGCGCGCTCCGGCCGGTGCGAGGCGCGCTTCCAGCACTTTCAGCGTCTTCGCCACCACGCTCGCCTTGAGGCCCGGCAGCAGCGTCGACACGACGCCGATCCGCATCGGCCTGAACGGCTGCACCGCGATCGCCGCGCCTTGGCCGGCCGCCGCGAGCGCCGCCTCTAGCGTCTCCGCCCGGGTCGCGAACGGAATGATCTTGATGGTGGCGACCATGTCGCCCTCGGCGACGGCGCGATAGCGGGGCAGGGTCGCGACCGTAATCGCCTCGTCGACCGCGTTGACCCGATCGATCGCCGCAGCGTCGATGATCGCGAGCCCCGCGGCGGTGGCGAACAGGTTGACCCGGCCGGTGAAAGGCGCCGAGAGCCGCAGGTTCGCGCCTGCCAGGCGCTTGGCGAGCTCAAGCGCCGCTTCGTTCTCGCCGACGTCCCCGCTCTCGAGGCGCGCCGCCACCACGCTCTCGACCCCGGCCGCCGCCAACTCCGTGAGTCGCTCGCGGGTGAGGATGTCGCCCTTCTTGAATTGGGCGCCGTCGATCCTGACCCCGTGCGCGAGCACAGCGTCCTCCGCGTCCTCGATCGGAGTTGAGCCGAATTTCATGCCGCCGCGCTTTCGGCGCGCAACGGCTTCTTGCGCAGCGCGGCGACGATCTCGCCGATGATCGAGACCGCGATTTCAGCCGGGCTCACCGCGCCGATGTCGAGCCCGATCGGGGCTTGAATCCGCGTGAGCGCCGCTTCGTCGAAGCCGCGGGCGCGCATCCGTTCGAGCCGCTTGGCGTGGGTTTTCCGCGAACCGAGCGCGCCGATGTAGAAGCAGTCGGCTTTGAGCGCGATCTCGAGCGCCGGGTCGTCGATCTTGGGGTCGTGGGTCAGAAGGCAGATGGCGGTATAGCGGTCGAGCGGCGCCTCGGCGAGCGCTTCGTCCGGCCATTTGGCGATCACCGGAACATCGGGGAAGCGTTCGGGAGTCGCGAAGGCGGTGCGCGGATCGATGATCGTGACGTCGAGGTCGGCGATCCGGGCAATCGGCGCCAGCGCCTGCGAGATGTGCACCGCCCCAATCAGGGCGAGGCGCGTCGCCGGCGCCTGCACGGTCAGAAAATAGCCCTCGCCATCGACCGAGACCGCGCCGCTCTTGCCCATGCGCAGGGCGGCCTCGAGCTCGCGGCCGAGGGCGTCGGCCTCAATCCGTTCGGCCGGGACAAAGCGCTGTTCGCCGTCGGCGAGACGGGTGACGATCGCGCCGGCGCGCCGCTCGGCCCGGGCCGCATTCATCGCCTTCAGGACATCAAGGCGCATCAGCCGAGCTTCTCGACATAGACCTTGATCCTGCCGCCGCAGGATAGGCCCACCCGCCAGGCGGTCTCGTCGGCGACGCCGAATTCGAGCATCCGCGGCACGCCGTCGGCGATCACCTCCGCCGCCTCCTCGACGACCGCGCCTTCGACGCAGCCGCCCGAAACGGAGCCGAGAAAATTGCCCTCGCCGTCGATGACGAGATGCGAGCCGACCAGCCTCGGCGCCGAGCCCCAGGTTTCGACCACGGTCGCAATCGCCACGTCCCGGCCGGCTTCGCGCCACGACTCGGCGGCGGCGAGAACGTCGTCGTCTCGGGTAAGCATCGCTACGGCCTCCTTGTCCTCCCCGCCGTTCCGGGAGCGGCATGCCGAAAATGGCCCTGCTCGCGCCGGTCCGCAAGGCTCAAGCGCTCACCCGGCCATGAGCAGCCGGTGTTTCCGGGCGTCAGACGAGCTCTCCGGCTGGGAGAGCGCCTGGCAGAGGTCGGTCATGCTGGCCAGATTGTGGATCGGCCGGAACGAATCGACATAGGGCAGCATGACCCGGATTCCGCCCGCCTTGGCGGCGAAGTCGCCGAACCGCAGCAGCGGATTGACCCAGATGATGCGCCGGCTCGATTTGGCGAGCCGCTCCATCTCCGCTTCGAGCCGGTCGAGGCTGTCGCGCTCGAGCCCGTCGGTGAAGAGAAGCGTGATCGCGCCCTGGCCGAGGACGCGGCGCGACCAGTCGTGGTTGAACCGCGCCAGCGCCTCGCCGATGCGGGTGCCCCCGGACCAATCGACGGCCAGCCCCGAGCAACGCGCCAGCGCGTCGTCGGGATCGCGCGCCCGCATCGCCCGGGTCACATTGGTCAGGCGGGTGCCGAACAGGAACGTCGAGACCCGCCGCGTTTCGCCAAGCGCGTGCAGGAAATGCAGGAAGAGGCGGGTGTATTCATTCATCGAGCCGGAAATGTCGCAGAGCGCGACCACCGGAGGGGGACGCTCGATCGGCGAACGAAACTCGAGGTCGATCACCCCGCCCGGCTGCAGCGAACGGCGGAAGCTGCGGCGGGCGTCGATGCGAACCTGCCCGCCGCTTGGCGCGAACCGACGGGTTCGGTGCCTGTCCTCGGGCATCACGAGCCGCTTGATCGCCTTGCGCGCCGCTTCGATCTCATCGGCGCTCATCTGGGCGAAGTCCTTCGACCGCAGGATCTCGGTCCCCGACATCGTCAGCCGCGCGTCAAGGTCGATCGACGGAGGCGCCTTGGCGCCGTCCTGCACCGACTTGAACAGCGCGTCGGCGACCCGGCTCGCCCCGGCTTCCGGAGGTTTCGCCTCGCGCTGGCTCGGCGCCTTCGGCGACAACATTGCTATTAACTTTTCGATCAGCCCCTTTCGCTTCCAGAAGATGCGGAACGCCTGGTCGAACAGCAGGCTCTCTTCATGCTTCTTGACGAAGATCGCATGCAAGGTGGTGTAAAAGTCCTCTCGATCCCCAATGCCCGCGGTCTCGACCGCGGCGAGCGCGTCGAGCACCGCGCCAGGGCCGAGCGGCAAGCCGGCCTCGCGCAGGGCGCGGGCGAAATGGACGATGTTCTCCGCCAGCAAGCCGCCGCGCTGGGGCTCGGTTCCCGGAATCGGCGTCATAAGCGCGTCCCGGCCGGTTTCCCGGCCCGCCTCCCCTTGGCCTTCGCGCGGGCGATATGAGCCTTCATCGGCGCAGCCGGGCGCGAAATCTACCCGACCTCCAGCCGGCGAAGCTCGGCGCGGGTCTCCTCGATCAGCGCCTGCGCTTTCGCGCCGTCGATCTTGGCGATGTCGTCCTGATATTTGAGCAGGACGCCCAAAGTGTCGGAGACTTGGGTCGGATCGAGGGCGACGGCGTCGAGCTCGGCCAGCGCCGCCGCCCAGTCCAGGGTTTCGGCGACGCCGGGCGACTTGAACAGGTCCTGCTTGCGCAGCCGTTGGACGAAAGCGACCAGCTCGGCGGTCAGGCGCTCGGGCGCGCGGGGCGCCTTGCCGCGCACGATCGCCATCTCGCGGGTGAGGTCGGGGTAGCCGAGCCAGTGGTAGAGACAGCGGCGCTTGAGCGCGTCGTGGATCTCGCGCGTGCGGTTGGAGGTGATGACCACGATCGGCGGCACGGGGGCCTTGAGAACGCCGATCTCCGGAATGGTGACCTGAAAGTCAGACAGGATCTCAAGCAGGTAGGCCTCGAAGGCCTCGTCCGCACGGTCGATCTCGTCGATCAGCAGCACCGGCGCGCCGTTGACCTCGGGCTCGAGCGCCTGCAACAGCGGCCGCTTGATGAGGTAGCGCTGCGAGAAGATGTCGTGCTCGATGCGATCCTTGTCATGCTCGCCGGCG
>Ga0335076_10003792_pt1 | contig 15214 bp, 9 predicted proteins | sample Lox_Sample_25_FD_206717 | JGI IMG/M metagenome (GOLD analysis project Ga0335076, IMG submission 206717) | Soil microbial communities from Loxahatchee National Wildlife Refuge, Florida, United States - Lox_Sample_2.5 | ecosystem: Environmental > Terrestrial > Soil > Wetlands | place: USA: Florida...
ACCGGGAAGGCGAAGGCCCGGCGGGGCAGCGCCTCCAGGTCGCCGTCCGGCAGCAGCCGGGCCACCAGCGCCGCGTCCAGGCCGAACGAGGTTGGATCGTGATAGACCTGGGCGAACTTCCCCATCGAGTCGAAGACCGCGTCCAGCGTCTCGGCAATCATCTCGGCGGCCACGCCCTGGCGGCGGCCGGCCCAGCGCACCCAGGCCGCCAGCACGTGCGGCATCGCGTCCTGCTCGGCCGGCCGCAGCAGCACCTTGCGCGGCAGCCAGTCCAGCAGGAACGCGGCCACCTTGGCCGGGCTCATCCGGAGCGGCCGCCCGAAGTCCTGGTCGCAGCCGTAGTCGATGATGTGGTCCGCGCAGCGGCTGGCCGCCTGGGTGTCCGACAGGTCCTCGGCCTCGTCCGAGGCGAGGAACTCGGCCACCAGCATGGCCCGGCGGTCCCGGGTCCAGGCGTGCCGCCGGGTGGTCGCCCCGCCCCAGCCCGAGCCGTGCCCGTCACCCCACGGTGCCGGGCCACCCGGCCGGCCGGCACCGTTCGCCGCGCCATGACCGGCCCGGGCCGGCGGCAGGGTCCGGATCCGGGACCGGATGAAGGCGTGGTATGACGCGAACGACTCGCTGGGCGGCGGTCCCTTGGCCGCCTCGGTGACGGCCAGCGCCGTCTCCAGCAGCCGCCGCGCCTGCGGCGCCTCCACTTCGCTGAACGACGCCCGGACGGGCTGCCCGTCCGCTCCGGCGCTGGCCGCGCGGCAGCGCTCCAGCAGCCGGTCCACCTGGGAGGTCACCCAGCCGTCGCGGAGCATCCCGGCCGCGTTGTAGTCCACCACCATGACCAGCGCGTGCGGGTCCTCGCCCGCGTAGCTGTAGACGCAGACGACCTCGTCACGGTCGCCGAACAGGTCCGAGTTCAGGTAACAGTCGCCGGCCGTCACCGCGCCCACGTGCTCAGCCCACGGCGGCCGGACCACGCCCCGCTCGATCAGGGCCAGCGCGGCCGCCTCGGCCTGCATGGCCTGCCGCGGTGTGCCCAGGCAGGCGATACCGGACAGCAGCGCCAGCGCGGCCGGGCTGCGCTGGGCCGCCGCATAGCTGACCAGGCCCTCGCCGACCAGTTCCTCGACATCGCCCTGGGCGCTGCGCGGCGGGCGCTCGCCCCACCAGGTGCCGAGCAGTTCGCTGACCATGAGCTCGGCGTCCAGCGGGCTGCGCACGGCCAGCAATTCCCGGGCGGCCCGCAGCATCTCGGCAAAGAGCGCGTTGGGCGGCGCGGGGCTGGGCAGCACCGAGCGCGTCCCCTTCCCATGGCCTGGGTGGCCCGCCCCGCCTGGGGGCTCTCGTCGTCGGCTTTGCGGGCTCACATGGACAGCTTTCCAGATTCTCGCGGCGCCGTGCCACGTCCGCGCCGGATGGTGGACATGTTTCCGCGTGTGGCAGATATTACGGGCATCCCGGTGCAGGAGCGGGTGACATTCCGGTCATTCAATAGCCCGGCCGGCGAGCCTGCCACGACCTTCCCGCTGGCCGAGTCGCCGGGATGCCCTCGGGCCCGCGTTAAATCGCCTAGGATGTGGGAAGCTCGCCTGCGTGGCCACTGTGGGTGTCCGCGGTATCCGGGACGCGGCCGTATGCATAGGCGTGGCGCTGCGCTTGTGCGTTATTGACCGCGAGCGTTGCCGCTAGCCTGCTTGTGTCCGCCGTGAGCAGGAAGGAGCCGTTGCATGGCGCAAGCAACGGGACTGGAGTGCGGGCGATGAGCACTGACACCTCCGTGCCTCAGCCCCGGGTGTCCGGACTGGACGTCTCCGACTCGGCGCTGCTCGCCACGCTGCTCCGCGAAGCCCCTATCGGGTTCGCATTCTTCGGGCCGGACCTGCGCTTCCGGCGGATCAACGAAACCCTGGCCCGGCTGGACGGCCTGGATCTGGAGGCGCACGTCGGGCTGCTGCCGTCCCAGGTCTGGCCGGGCTCGCTGGCCTCCCGGGCCGAGTCCGCGGTCCGGCACGTACTGACCGAGGGCCAGCCGCTGTACGAGTCCAACCAGCCAGTCACCCCGGCCGAGGCGAGCGCGGGCCCGGCCGCGGAAGCAGCGCCGCCCGCCGCGGCCAACGGCGCCCAGCGCGGCGCCGAGCGGCCCCGTGATGACCGGCCCCGTGATGACCGGCCCCGTGATGACCGGCATTGGGCGTTCTCCTGGTTCCCCTCGCACGACCCGGAGGGCAACATCGCCGGCGTCGCGCTGATCGCCGTGGACGTCACCGACCGGCAGAACTCCCAGGAGGCGGTGCGGCGCAGCGAGGAGCGGTACCGCTCGCTGGTGCAGGCAGGCGCCCAGGTGGTCTGGGTGACCACGCCGACCGGGCAGATCGCCGAGGACTCCCCGGAGTGGCGCTGGATCACCGGGCAGACCCTGGAGGAGTACCTCGGCAACGGCTGGCTGGACGCCATCCACCCGGAGGACCGGGAGCGGGTCGAGCGGGAATGGCACGAGTGCGTGCAGGCCGGCAAAGTGTTCGACAGCCGGTACCGGGTGCGCACCAAGACCAGCGCCTACCGGCACTACGACGTGCGCGCGGTGCCGATCGAGCGGGACGGCAAGATCATCGAATGGGTTGGCGCCAGCACCGACGTGACCGGGCAGCGCGAGGCCGAGGAGATGCGCGGCCGGCTGACCGAGCAGTTGTCGGCCGCGGCGCTGCGCACCGCCCGGCTGCAGCAGGCTACGTCCATGCTCGCCGAGGCCCTGACGGTGCTCCAGGTCGTCGAGGTGATCACCGAGGTCGGACGGTCCGCCATCGGGGCGGAACGGTCGGCGGTGGCGCTGCTGGACCGGGAACGGCTGCGGCTGCACACGGTCAATCCAGGCGGCCTGCCGGACGTGCCCGGTACGCCCCCCGCTGACCTGCCACTGGACGCGCCCAGCGTGATGACGCTGGCCATCACCACCCGGCGGCCGGTGCTGGTGGAGAACCCGGAGTCGCTGCGGCGGCACTTCGACGGGGTGCCCAACGTGGACCTGTTCCTCGCGCACAGCGATGAGCGGGCCTGGGTCGGCCTGCCGCTGCTGGCCGCGGGCGCACCGCTCGGCGCGCTGCGGTTCTCCTTCACCAAGCCGCGCCGGATCACCGAGGAGGAGCGGGTCTTCCTGGAGGCGCTGGCCGGCCAGTGCGCGCTGGCCCTGGAGCGGGCCTCGCTGTTCGAGCGGGAGCACACCACCGCGGAGACCCTGCAGCGCAGCCTGCTGCCGGACCGGCTGCCCAGCGTGCCAGGAATCATCCTGGAGGCACGCTACCTGCCGGTCACCCGGAACATGGAGATCGGCGGCGACTGGTACGACGCGTTCCGCCTGCCGGACGGCCGCCTGGCGGTGGCCGCCGGGGACGTGATGGGCAAGGGACTGACTGCCGCGGCGGGCATGGGCCGGGTGCGGAACGCGCTGCGCGCGCTGGCCCTCACCGACCCGCGGCCGGCCGCGGTGCTGGCCGGCCTGGACCGGCTGTTCACCGCGACCGAACTGGACGAGCAGGTCACCACCGTGGCCTACCTGGTGGTCGATCCGGTCACCGGGGAGGGCCTGGCCGGCAACGCGGGCCATCTGCCGCCGCTGCTGCTGTCCCGGGACGCCCCGCCGCGGCTGGACACGACCGAGGCGGGTACCCCGCTGGGCTGGGCCTGCCCGCGGCAGCAGTACGTGTTCCGGCTGCCGCCCGGGACTACCGCGGTGCTGTACTCCGACGGGCTGGTGGAGAACCGCCGGCGCGGCCTGGATGCCGGGCTTGACGAACTGGTCTCGGTCGCGGCACAGGCCCGGCCGGGAATGGTCGAGGATCCGGGCCGGCTGCTCGAGTACCTGGTAGACCGGATGCTGACCGGCTACGAGCAAGACGACGACGTGACCGTCCTGGTGCTGCATGTGCCGCGCCGGGACGACCCTCCGGCGGACCGGGGGAGCGACGGTGTCATTCCCGCGGGGCGGAGGGGGAAGGTATGAGAAATGGCAGCGCTGACGGGCCACGGTGCCGCACATCCGGCGCCGCAGTACTGCCCCGGGGCGTGGCGGCGGTTCGAGCCACCCACAGACTCCGCCTAAGGTGGTGGTCGGGAGCTAGTCCGGTCACGGCCGCGGGGTACAGCGGCCCGGCTGCGGCTTCCGGCTTGACCCCAACAGCGGGGTGCACGAGGTAGGGTCCATTTCCCGCTCACATACGCAGGAGAGGTGCCAGTGTCGCCTGCCAGTTCGTGCAGTCAGGTGTCATTCGCGGCTCGGCAGGCCGCCGTCCAGCGAAGGAAGGGGTGACCGCGTTGGCAAGCGCTGCAGGCTCCGCAGCGCGGAGGCAGCCAAGGCCGGACGTCTCGCTCGTGGATTCGGACGGGGCAGCTGCCGGGCAGGATGCTGCCCAGTCCGCGGAGCGCGCCGAAGGCTCCTCGCGGCGTCGGGGCAAGAAGAAGAATTCCGGTGGGCGGCCTGCGCCGCGCGACGGCGCCGGCCGTTCCGGCGACAGCGCGGGACCGGGCAGCCGGGGGGTGTCAGGCGTGGTCAGTGAGGATCCGGATCTAGCAGCGGTGGGCAAGGAAACGGTGGGCCTGGCAGAAGTGACCGAGCTGGCAGATGTCGCCGACCTGGATGCCGAGGTCGGCCCGGGTGACGTAGACCTGGCCGACGACGGCCCGGACTCGGCGGAACTGGAAGACCTCGACGTGGCCGTGGTGGAAGAAGACCTGGACGTCGAGGACGTCGAGGTCGATGTCGTGGACACGGATGAAGACGTGCCCGACGACGAGGCGGCCGCGGACGACGAGGACGATGAGGAGCCGGTCGGCCCGCTGAGCGAGGCCGGGCCGGTGGTGGCGGCCGCCGCGGCCGCCATGGCCGATGGTGCCGTGCCGGGCGGCCCAGCCGCGGCCGCGCCGGGCGCGGTGGCGGCCCGGGCACCGGGCACGGCCGAGGAAGAGTTCGTCTACGGCGACGACGACGATGACCTGCCCGCCGCCCAGGTGGCATCGGCGGGCGCGACGGCCGACCCGGTCAAGGACTACCTCAAGCAGATCGGCAAGGTTCCGCTGCTGAACGCGGAGCAGGAAGTCGAGCTGGCCAAGCGGATCGAGGCGGGTCTGTTCGCCGAGGAGAAGCTGGCCGAGGGCATGGACGGCCTCGATGTGTCGGCCCGGCTGGACATGGAGTGGATCGCCGAGGACGGCCGCCGGGCCAAGAACCACCTGCTCGAGGCCAACCTGCGGCTGGTGGTATCGCTGGCCAAGCGGTACACCGGCCGGGGCATGCTGTTCCTGGACCTGATCCAGGAAGGCAACCTGGGCCTGATCCGCGCGGTGGAGAAGTTCGACTACACCAAGGGCTACAAGTTCTCCACCTATGCCACCTGGTGGATCCGGCAGGCCATCACCCGGGCCATGGCCGACCAGGCCCGGACCATCCGGATCCCAGTGCACATGGTCGAGGTCATCAACAAGCTGGCCCGGGTACAGCGGCAGATGCTGCAGGATCTCGGCCGCGAGCCCACCCCCGAGGAGCTGGCGGCGGAGCTGGACATGACCCCGGAGAAGGTCATCGAGGTGCAGAAGTACGGCCGGGAGCCGATCTCGCTGCACACGCCGCTCGGTGAGGACGGGGACAGCGAGTTCGGTGACCTGATCGAGGACTCCGAGGCGATCCAGCCCGGCGAGGCGGTCAGCTTCACGCTGCTCCAGGAGCAGCTGCACTCGGTGCTGGACACGCTGTCCGAGCGGGAGGCCGGGGTGGTCTCGATGCGCTTCGGGCTGACCGACGGGCAGCCCAAGACGCTGGACGAGATCGGCAAGGTGTACGGGGTGACCCGGGAACGCATCCGGCAGATCGAGTCCAAGACCATGTCCAAGCTGCGCCACCCGTCCCGGTCCCAGGTACTGCGCGACTACCTGGACTGAGACCAGGCACAAAGCGGCCGGCGCCTAGCATCGCTAGGCGCCGGCCGTTTCAGCTCTTATCTAGTTATCCGCGAGGGAGTTCCCCCAGTGCCGCCTGGACGTGGCGCGGCTGCGCTGCCGTGCCGACGCCAGGCCGCCCTGGCTACGCGTCGCCCTGCCCGGTGCCCGGCACCAGCCGGCCCGTCTCATCCTGAATCTCGACGGCGATCTTGGCCAGCGCCTCAGCGTGCTGGCGGCTGTGATGGGCGCAGAACAGCAACTCCCCGGAGTCAGGGAGAACAACGCGTACGTACGCCTGGGCACCACACCGGTCACACAGGTCCATCGCGGTCAACGGCCTGCTCGGTGCGAGAGCTCCGGTCATCTGTCGCCTCCCTCGCGTCATGCAGCCGGACCTGGGGTTGTCCGGCCGACTGAACCCTTCGTGTTATGCAAACACTCTGTCAGGCTGGCTCCTTCCCGCCAGAGCCTGGCGTACGCCCACAGCGAACGCCCCTGCCCGGGCGGCCGGGCCGCCGCCCTCCTGCAACCACTTTAACGCGCACGTTGTCCCAGGTCGCCGGGTATGTCCGCGGCGTGGCTACGGCGAGTACCCGGCCCGGGCGGCTATCCTGCCCGCAGTCCACCGAATCCGTGCCGCCCGGGCACCAGACCCCCGAGGAGAGCCCTGTGACCGCCGTCCGCGCCGAAACGGCCGGCCCATCCGGGAGAGCAGCACTGGCGCCCGGCGCTGGGAAGGGGGCCGGGACGTCCGCCACGGACGGCTACACCGCCCGGCACCTGTCGGTGCTGGAGGGCATGGAGGCGGTCCGGAAGCGCCCCGGCATGTACATCGGGTCCACCGACGGCCGCGGGCTGATGCACTGCCTGTGGGAGATCTTCGACAACTCGGTGGACGAGGCGCTGGCCGGGCACTGCACCATGATCGAGGTCGTGCTGCACCCGGACCTGTCCGCCGAGGTACGGGACAACGGGCGCGGCATCCCGGTGGACACCGAGCCCAAGTCCGGGCTGTCCGGGGTGGAACTGGTGATGACCAGGCTGCACGCGGGCGGCAAGTTCGGCGGCGGCTCGTACACCGCGTCGGGCGGGCTGCACGGGGTCGGTGCCTCGGTGGTCAACGCGCTGGCCGCCCGGCTGGATGTGCAGGTGGACCGGGATGGTGCCGAGTGGGCGGCCAGCTTCCGCCGCGGCGTCACCGGGGAGTTCGCGGCGGACGGCCCGGCGGCCAAGTTCAGCCGCGGGTCTGGGCTGCGCAAGACGCGCAAGGTGGCCAGGAAGGTGACCGGTACCCGGATCCGGTTCTGGCCGGACCGCCAGGTGTTCACCAAGGACGCGTCGTGGAGCTTCGACGCGCTGGTGCAGCGGGCCAGGCAGACCGCCTACCTGGTGCCGGGCCTGACCATCAAGATCCGCGACGAGCGGTCCGACACCGACCGGACCGCCCCGGCCAGCCCGGACGTGGCCGCGGAACTGACCGACCACGACCCGCACAGCGGGGCTGAGCCGCGCGAGGCCGAGTTCCGGTTCGACGGCGGGATCAGCGAGTTCTGCGCCTACCTGTCCCCCGGGGAGCCGCTCACCGACGTGCTCCGGCTGACCGGCTCGGGCCGGTTCACCGAGACCGTGCCGGTGCTCGACGAGCAGGGCCACATGACGCCGACCGAGGTGGACCGGGACCTGCAGGTGGACATCGCGCTGCGGTGGGGGACCGGCTACGAGACGGTCACCCGGTCGTTCGTCAACGTGATCGCCACGCCCAAGGGCGGCACCCACGTCACCGGGTTCGAGCGGGCCCTGGTCAAGACGCTCAACGAGCAGCTCCGCGCGGCCCGGCTGCTGAAGAACGGCGACGAGCCCGCCACCAAGGAAGATGCCCTGGAAGGGCTGACCGCGGTGGTCGGCGTCCGGCTGCCCGAGCCGCAGTTCGAGGGGCAGACCAAGGAAGTGCTGGGCACCCCGGCCGCGTCCCGGATCGTGGCCCAGGTGGTGACCAGCGAGCTGCGCAGCTACTTCGAGTCCCGGGGCCGGACCCGGACCCAGGCCCGGGCCGTGCTGGACAAGGTCGTGTCCGCGGCCAAGGCGCGGATCGCCGCCCGGGAGCACCGGGACAACCAGCGCCGCAAGACCGCGCTGGCCAGCTCGGCGCTGCCGCCCAAGCTGGTGGACTGCCGCAGCGCCGACGACCGCAGCGAGCTGTTCATCGTGGAGGGCGACTCCGCGCTCGGCACGGCCAAGCTGGCCCGGGACTCGGAGTTCCAGGCGCTGCTGCCGATCCGGGGCAAGATCCTCAACGTGCAGAAGGCGTCGCTGGCCGACATGCTCAAGAACGCCGAGTGCGCGGACATCATCCGGGTCATCGGGGCCGGCTCCGGCGGCTCGTTCGACCTTGACTCGGCCCGGTATCAGCGGGTCATCTTCATGTCCGACGCCGACGTGGACGGCGCGCACATCCGCACCCTGCTGCTCACCCTGTTCCACCGGTACCTGCGGCCGCTGCTGGAGGCCGGCCGGGTGTTCGCCGCGGTGCCGCCGCTGCACCGGATCGAGCTGTCCAACCCGCGCAAGAACCAGGCCAGGTACCACTACACGTACTCGGACAGCGAGCTGCACCGCACGCTGCTGGAACTGGAGCGGCGCGGGCAGCGCTGGAAGGAGCCCATCCAGCGGTACAAGGGCCTGGGCGAGATGGACGCCGCGCAGCTGGCCGAGACCACCATGGACCCGCGGCACCGCACGCTGCGCCGGATCCGGATCACCGACGCCGCTGCGGCCAGCGGGATCTTCAGCCTGCTGATGGGCACCGAGGTAGGGCCGCGCCGGGAGTTCATCGTCGGCGGGGCCGCCGAGCTCGACCTCTCCCGCATCGACACCTGACGATCTGTGCGGGTCACCCTCGGTAACGCTTCGTTAAGCGTACGATACCGAGAGTGACGACAGAGATACTCGTAGCCGAGTTCCTCCGTGCTCAGGCGGCCTGGCGGCTGGCCCGCCCCGACGGCGACCCGGTACGGGCCGCGCGGTGCGCGGCGGCGCTGCTGGACGCGGCCGCGTACGTGGCCACGTTAACCCCCCCGGACACCGACCTGGCCGCGCTGGAGGCGGCCGGCTGCTTCCAGGGCAACCTGTTCGATCCGGGCGAAGAGGGCGTGCTGATCTGCCGCTGGTGGCAGTTCGGTGACCCGCCCTACGCGGGCCCCCGTGACCTGCTGACCGCGCTGTCTGCCGCGGTCCGCCAGCCCGGCGCCCCGGCCAGCCGCCGCTAGGCCGGGGCCGGCCGCCGCTAGAGCGGGGCCACCCCGCCCACCGCGGCCAGCTGCTGGCGGGCCCGCTCCCCAGAGCCGTCCCGGCGGCCTTCCGCGGGCGGCAGGTACACCGGCACGCCCGCCTCCGTCGCACCGCGGGCCGGGGCAGGCCCGGCCCAGGCCAGAATCAGGCTGTCCTCGCCCTTGAGGAAACGCTGGCAGCGGACCCCGCCGGTGGCCCGGCCCTTGGCCGGGTACTCCCGGTACGGGGTCACCTTCACGCTGGCCGCCGCGGTGCCGGGCAGCGCGCCGCTGCTGCCGGCCACCGTCACCACGACGCCGTCATCGGCCGCGCTGTCCAGCACCGCGCCGAACCACACCACGGACGCCCGGGCCGACAGCCGGATCCCGGCCATGCCGCCGGCCGCCCGGCCCTGCGGCCGCACCGCCCCGGCGCGGAACCGGAGCAGCTGCGCGTCGCTGGTGATGAAGACCAGGTCGGCGTCCTCACTGGCCAGCTGCACCGCGCCGACCACGCGGTCGCCGTCCTTGAGCGAGACGACCTCGAACTCGGTGGCGTTCGCCGGGTAGTCCAGGGCGACCCGCTTGACTACGCCGCCCGCGGTGCCGAGGGCCAGCCCGCCTCCGGTCCCGTCCGGTGCGGCCAGCGCCACCACCGTCTCGTCCGGGTCCAGCGAGACGAACTCGGTCAGCGGGGCGCCGCCGGTCAGCGCGGGGGAGTGCGCGCTGGGCGGCAGGGCGGGGATCTCCAGCGCCCCGATCCGGATCAGCCGCCCGCGCGAGGTGACCAGCCCGACGCTGCCCCGCGCGGTGGTCGGCACCGACGACACGATCACGTCATGGTGGGCCCGCGGGGGCGCGCCGTCCGCCTCGGCAGCGCCGCCCTCGCCGGGCGCGGCGGCCGCGGTCCGCGCGATCAGCCCGGCCGAGGACAGCAGCACCAGGCACGGGTCGTCGGCCACCTCGAGCGGGACGGCCGCGGCCCGGGTCGGCTTGCCGCTGCCCTCCAGCAGCACGGTGCGCCGCGGGTCGGCGAACCGCTTGGCCACGTCGGCCAGCTCGGCAGACACCACGGTGCGCAGCTTGGCCTCGGACTCCAGGATCGCGGTCAGCTCGGCGATCTCAGCCTGCAGGTTCTCCCGCTCGCGCTCCAGCTCCAGCCGGTCGTAGCGGGTCAGCCGGCGCAGCGGCGTGTCCAGGATGTACTGGGCCTGGATCCCGGACAGGTCGAAGACTGACATCAGCCGGTCCTTGGCCTGCGCGGAGTCGTCGCTGGTCCGGATGACCTGGATAACCTCGTCGATGTTGAGCAGCGCGATGAGCAGCCCGTCCACCAGGTGCAGCCGGTCGGCCCGCTTACGCCGCCGGAACTCCGACCGCCGCCGGATCACCTCGATCCGGTGGTCCACGTAGATCTGCAGCAGCTCGCGCAGGCCGAGCACCCGCGGCTGGCCGTCCAGCAGCGCGACGTTGTTGATGCCGAACGTCTCTTCCATCGGCGTCAGCCGGTACAGCTCTTCGAGCACCGCCTCGGCGTGGAACCCGCCGCGGATCTCGATGACCAGGTGCAGCCCGCGCTGCCGGTCGGTGAGGTCCTTCAGGTCGCTGATGCCCTGCAGCTTCCGGGCGCCGACCAGGTCCTTGATCCGGGCGATCACCTTCTCCGGGCCGACCCCGTAGGGCAGCTCGGTGACCACGATGCCGTCCTTGCGCGGGGTGATCTTCTCCACCCGCGCGGTGGCCCGGGTGCGGAAGATGCCCCGCCCGGTCTCGTAGGCCTCCCGGATCCCGTCCAGCCCGACGATCTTGCCGCCGGTGGGCAGGTCCGGCCCGGGCACGAAGCGCATCAGCTCGTCCAGGGTGGCCTCGGGGTTGGCGATCAGGTGCCGGGCCGCGGCCACCACCTCGCCCAGGTTGTGCGGGGCCATGTTGGTGGCCATCCCGACCGCGATGCCGGCGGTGCCGTTGACCAGCAGGTTGGGCAGCCCGGCCGGGAGCACCTCGGGCTGGGTCTCGGTGCCGTCGTAGTTGGGCCCGAAATCGACGGTGTCCTCGTCGATCGAGGCCACCATCTCCATTGCCGCCGCGGCCAGCCGGGCCTCGGTGTACCGCATCGCCGCGGGGGAGTCGTCACCGCCGAGCGAGCCGAAGTTGCCGTGCCCGTCGATCAGCGGCAGCCGCATGGCCCAGGGCTGGGCCATCCGGGCCAGCGCGTCGTAGATGGCGCTGTCCCCGTGCGGGTGCAGCCGGCCCATCACCTCGCCGACCACCCGGGCGCACTTGACGTGCCCGCGGTCCGGCCGCAGGCCCATCTCGTTCATCTGGTACAGGATCCGGCGCTGTACCGGCTTCAGCCCGTCCCGGGCGTCCGGCAGCGCGCGCTGGTAAATGACGGAGTAGGCGTACTCCAGGTAGCTGCCCCGCATCTCCTCGGCAACATCGATGTCGACGATGTTTTCCTCGAAGTCCTCTGGGGGCGGGGGTGTCGCGGTGCGTCGTGCCATGTCCGCCATTGTGCCGCCTGCAAACCCCCAAGATGCCCAACGCCACAGCCTGGTGCGGCACGATCCCAGCGGGGGTGCCGGGGGTCGTCCCCCGGGCTGGCTAGTGCAGCCGGGTCAGCAGGTTCTCGTGCCGCCAGACCAGCACCGTGTACGGGCCGACGTGGTAGATCGCGGCCGGCGCCCCGAATGCCGCCCGCAGGTCCGCTACCGGCGGTGCCGGGGGAGTGCCGAGCAGCGCCGCGAACGTGGCGTCGTGGCGGCGCGGGCCGAACCAGGACTGCTGTGCTTCCCAGTGGCCCGGCGCGAGCCGCTGGCCGTCCACCTGCAGCGGCCGGAGCGCCACCCGGCCGCCGCTGGACACGGTGACCACGCTGCCCAGCGCCGAGTTGCCCAGGCCGTACCGCAGGTGGTGGGATTCCAGCCAGCTGGTCAGCGGCTGGGCCTGCGGGGCCACCGGGGAGTGCGCCAGCAGGACACCCAGGCTGACCAGGTAGCCGCAGCCCACCGCGGCCAGTACCGGCAGCAGCCGGGCCGCGGCCAGCCGGTCGGCCAGCAGCCGGGCCGCGAGCACGGCGCCGAAGGGCAGGACCGCGACGATCTCCCGGGTGGTGGAGAGGCTGGTCACGTCGGTCCAGACCAGGAACGCGGCCAGGTTGACCAGGATCCCGGCCAGCAGCAACGCGGCGATCAACCCGGCGTGCCGCAGCCGGCGTAGCCCGGCGCAGACCGCCCAGACGGCCAGGGCCAGGCCGGCCAGGTGCAGCAGCAGAAGCAGCGTGCTCAGCCCGGCCGGCTGGCCGAAGAAGTCGCCGCCGAACACCAGGGCCAGGCCGGCCACCGTCTGGTACACGTGGCCGGGCAGCGCGCCGATCGAGGTGAGCTGCGAGCTGACCGGGTTCAGCCGGAACCCGCCCGCCGCGCCGATCAGGTGCGCCGTCGTGTCCGCGGCCGCCGTGGCCAGCAGCCCGGCGGCCAGCAGCCCCGCGTCGAACCACTGCGCCCGCAGTGGCTGCCGCCGCTGTACGGTCCGGTGGTAGAGCCGGACGGCGCACACCGTGAGCAGCGGCAGCACCCCGGTCAGCAGCACCACCGAATCGGCCACCAGGGCCCAGCCGAGCAGCACGCCCACCGCGGCCGGGACATACCAGCGCCGCGGGGCGCGGTCCAGGATCAGCCAGCCGAGCAGGACCGGCACCGTGCTGCCGTAGTGGTCCGGCGCGAGCAGGAACAGGAACACGCCCGCCCCGGGCTGCGGGGAGCACATGATCCCGGCCGCGATGACCATCCGGATCGCGGCCGCGCGGCCGGTGGCCTGCCCCCGGGCCAGCGCCACGGCCAGCAGCAGGACCAGGGTGAAGGTGATGGCCGCGGCCACATGGACCACGTCCGGGCTGCGCCCTAGGATCAGCTCGACCAGCAGGTACTCGGGCAGTTCGGTGGTGTAGAAGGAGACGTCGGACAGCCACCAGCCGTGCAGCAGCAGGTTGCCGTGCAGCATGTCCCAGGCCTGCAGGGTGAACACCGCGCCGTACGAGTCGCCCGGCTCGGTCTGCGACACCCGCCAGTAGCAGGCGAACATCAGCAGCGCGGCGGTCACCCAGGCCGCCGCGGCCAGCCCGCGCCGCCGGACCTGCGTGGGCGCATGGACGGGTTCATCCAGCCGGGGCTGCAGGGTAGTCATCACTGTGCATTGTGCTGAGCGCGGCGCAAAGAGTGTCACCTGTGACGGCAAAATTGCCGCGCCCGCCGGGGCAGGCTCAGCTGACCGAGAAGCCGCCGTCCACGCAGATGAGCTGGCCGGTCACGTAGTCGCTGGCCCGGCTGGCCAGGTACACCGCGATGCCGGCGAAGTCGCCCGGCTCGCCGTTGCGCCCGATCATGGTGCGGGCGGCCAGCGAGGCGGACAGGACCGGATCGCTGGCCACGGCCGCGTTGAGCGGGGTGGCCACGAAGCCGGGGGCGACCGCGTTGCAGCACACCCCGGCGCCCGCCCACGCTTCGGACTGGGACCGGGTCAGCCCGGCCAGGCCGGCCTTGGACGCCCCGTAGCCACCGCTGTTGAAGAACGCGCGGAACGACTGCTGCGAGGCCACGTTGATGATCCGGCCCCAGCCGCGCTCGGCCATGGCCGGCCCGAAGCGCTGGCCGAGCAGGAACGGGGCGGCCAGGTTGACCGCCATCGTCTCGTCCCACTGCTCCGTGGTCAGTTCGCCAAGCGGGGGCCGCAGGTTGACCCCGGCCGCGTTGACCACGATGTCCGGCTCGCCAAACGGCGCCACCGCCTGCCCGGCCCCGGCCAGCGTGGCCGCCCGGTCGGCGAGATCGGCACGCACCCAGGCCGCCTGGCCGCCGGCCGCCTGGATCGCGCTGGCCGCGGCACGCAGCCCCGGCTCGCCGCGGGCCAGCAGGACAACCTGTGCGCCCGCCAGGGCCAGCGCCCGGGCCATCCCCTGGCCGATGCCGGAACTGCCGCCGGTGACCAGCGCTACCCGTCCGGCCAGCGAGAACAGCTCGTCCAGGTAATCAGAGCGCGGGCCGGGCACCGACCATGCCGAGTGCTTGCGCGGCCAGCCGGCAGCCGCTGGCCAGCGCCTCCAGCGGTGGCTTCTTATCCAGCCAGGCGGGCAGGAACCCGGCACAGAACGCATCGCCTGCGCCGGTGCCGTCCACGAACGTCTCAACCGGCAGCGCGTGCTCCCGGATCGGGTCGGGGCGGCCGTTCGCGAACAGCGCCCCGTCCGGGCCGAGCTTCACCACGACCTGCGGGTACCAGGCGGTGAGCACCCGGGCCGCCGACTCCGGGTCCTCCCGGCCGGTGAGCACGGCGGCCTGGTCGATGTTGACGATCAGCAGGGTCACCCCGTTGGTCATCTCCAGGAACGGCTCGGCGCCGACCCGCTCCAGCGGGGCGGCCGAGGCGCCGTCCACCGAGATCGTCATGCCGGCCCGGCCGGCGTGCTGGAACGCGGCCAGCGCGGCGCCCCGGGAACCCTCGTTCAGCAGGGTGTAGCCCGACATGTGCAGATGCGCGCCGGGGGCGAACAGGTCCTTGGGCAGGTCGTCCGGGTGCAGCGCGGCGTTCGCGCCCGGGTCGGACATCATCGTGTGGTCGCCCTTGTGGGTGACCATGACCACGCAGGTCCCGGTCGGCCGGTCCGGGTCCATGACCAGCCGGGCGTCCACGCCGTAGCCCATCAGTTCCATGTCCCGGTTACGGCCGGCGATGTCCGCGCCGCGCCGCCCGATGAAGGCCACGTCACCGCCGTCGGCGGCCAGCCAGGCGGCTACGTTCGCGCCGGAACCCCCGCCGTGCATGCTGACCGTGGCTGGTGTGTCACTGCCCTTGGCCAGCGGAAGGGCCGCGTGCGCGACCGTATCGGTCATCAGATCGCCAACGACGACGACGCGCGCCATGTCGTCACCACCTTGCTCCCGGGGCTGAGCCTGGGGACTGCACCACCCAACGGCTCAGGCTAGCTCATAGAACTTAACAGTTCCCTGGCTGCTACGGCGGGTGTTCTG
>Ga0335076_10003793_pt1 | contig 15214 bp, 16 predicted proteins | sample Lox_Sample_25_FD_206717 | JGI IMG/M metagenome (GOLD analysis project Ga0335076, IMG submission 206717) | Soil microbial communities from Loxahatchee National Wildlife Refuge, Florida, United States - Lox_Sample_2.5 | ecosystem: Environmental > Terrestrial > Soil > Wetlands | place: USA...
TGAACACCACCGCACCGCCTTCACGGTCAGCGTGGACGCGCGGGACGGGGTCGGCACCGGCATCTCGGCCGCCGACCGCGCCACGACCATCTCCAAGCTCGTCGACCCGGCCACCACGGCAGCCGACCTGGTGCGCCCCGGGCACGTGTTCCCGCTGCGCTACGCCGAGGGCGGCGTACTGCGCCGGGCCGGGCACACCGAGGCCGCGGTCGACCTGGCCCGGCTGGCCGGGCTGCCCGAGGCGGGCGTGCTGGCCGAGGTGGTGAACGACGACGGCACCATGGCCCGGCTGCCCGAGCTGCGCGCGTTCGCGGACACCCACGACCTCGCGCTGATCTCCATCGAGCAGCTGATCGAGTACCGCCGCCGGACCGAACGCCAGCTCATCCGCCAGGCGCAGACCCGGATCCCGAACGCCTACGGCCAGTGGCAGGCGCTCGGCTACCAGCACGAGTTCGACGGGACCGAGTACCTGGCCCTGGTGCTCGGCGACGTGGCCGGAGCGGACGTGCTGACCAGGCTGCACTCGGAGTGCCTGACCGGCGACGTGTTCGGCTCGCTGCGCTGCGACTGCGGCGCGCAGCTGGACGCGGCCATGGCGGCCATCGCGGCCGAGGGCCGCGGGGTGGTGCTCTACCTGCGCGGGCACGAGGGCCGTGGCGTGGGCCTGCTGAGCAAGCTGCAGGCCTACGAGCTGCAGGATGCCGGCGCGGACACGGTGGACGCCAACACCGAGCTCGGCCTGCCGGTGGACGCGCGCGAGTACTCGGCCGGCGCGCAGATGCTCGCCGACCTGGGCGTGCGCTCGGTGCGCCTGCTCACCAACAACCCGGCCAAGGTCACCGGCCTGGCCGGCTGCGGCGTGGACATTACCGCCCGGGTCCCGCTGGCCTCGGCCGTCACCCCGTTTAACCTGCGGTACTTGATCACCAAGCGGGACAGGCTCGGGCATCAGATCCAGGACCTAGAAGATGCCGAACGGGCCGGGCCGCGTGCCCCCGCGCCGCGAAGGGCAGAGTCGGCGTGAGCGGCGCGGGCCGCCCGGGCGCCGCGGTGGTGGACGCGACCGGGCTGAGCCTGGCCATCGTGGCCACCCGCTGGCACCGGGAGATCACCGATTCCCTGGTGGCGCGCGGGACGGCGGCGGCCATCGCGTGCGGCGTGCCCGAACCCATAGTCCTCCGGGTGGCGGGCGCGATCGAGCTGCCCGTGGTGGCCGCCGAACTAGCCTGTCACCACGACGCCGTGGCCTGCCTCGGAGTGGTCATCCGCGGCGGCACCCCGCACTTCGAGTACGTCTGCGACTCGGTGACGGCCGGCCTGACCCGGATCGCGCTCGACGCCCGCACCCCGGTCGGGAACGGCGTGCTGACCTGTGACACGGTAGAGTCGGCTCTGGACCGGTGCGGACTGCCCGGTAGTCATGAGGACAAAGGATGGGAGGCCGTGGTGGCGGCGCTCGACACCGCGCTCGTGCTGCGCTCCATCCGCCGTGCCCATCAGCCCGTCTAGGTCCCTGGTCGCATGCTCTCACTCGTACTGCCTAAGGGCTCGCTCGAGCGCGCCACCCTCGAGCTCTTCGACGCGGCCGACCTGACCGTGCATCGGTCCTCGGACCGGGACTACCACGCGTCGATCGACGACCCCCGGATCGACCGGGTCCGGTTCCTGCGCCCCCAGGAAATTCCTTCCTACCTCGAGCGCGGGCTGTTCGACCTCGGCATCACCGGGCGCGACTGGATCGCGGAGACCGAAGCGGACGTGGTCTCGCTCGGCGAACTGCAGTACTCCAAGGCCACCTCGCAGCCGGTGCGGGTGGTGCTCGCGGTGCCCGACTCCGCGTCCTGGCAGTCCGCCGCCGACATGCCAGAAGGCGTCCGGATCTCCACCGAGTTCCCGTCGCTGACCAGGCGGTTCCTTAATGCGCACGGGGTCAAGGCGATGGTGATACCGTCGTACGGCGCGACCGAAGCCAAGGTGCCCGACATCGTGGACGCGATCGTGGACCTGACCGAAACCGGCTCGTCGCTGCGCAAGAACGGGCTGCGGATCCTCGAGACCCTGCTGACCAGCTACACCGAGCTGATCGCGGCGGCCCCCGCGTTCGCGGACGCGGGCAAGCGCGCGGCCATGGAGGACATCGCCCTGCTGCTGCGCGGGGCGATCCAGGCCCGCGGCCACGTGCTGCTGAAGCTCAACGTGGCCGCGGACCACCTGGCCGCGGTGACCGACATGCTGCCCGCACTGTCCTCGCCGACGATCACCACGCTGGCCCGCGGGAACATGAACGCGGTCGAGACCGTGGTGCCCAAGCGCGGCGTCAACACGCTGATACCGGCCCTGAAGGCGGCCGGCGCCCAGGACATCTTGGAGATCCCGATCTCCAAGATCGTCGAGTAACCGTGAGCGGCCCCCCTTGCTGGCATCGCCAGACCGCCAGGGTGCTGCCGGTGGACGACGAGGGACGGGTGCTGGTGCTGCACGGCTGGGACCCCCATCACCCCGACCGGCCCTACTGGTTCACCATCGGCGGCGCGGCCAACCCGGGGGAGTCGCTGCGCGACGCCGCCGTCCGCGAGTTGTACGAGGAGACCCGCATCTCGGTCGAGCCGGAGCGCCTCGGCGAGCCGATCGCGCAGAACTCCATCGAGTTCTCCTGGGCCGGCCGTCGCATCGACCAGGAGCAGACCTTCTACGCGGTCGCCGTCGGGTCGGTGACGGTCAGCCTCGACGGCCTGGACCTGTGGGAGCGAGCCACCACCGACAAGTACGGCTGGCTCACGGCCGAAGACCTCGAAACCAGCGAGCACCCCGCCGACCCCGGCATTCCCGACCTCATCCGCGCCGCGGTGGCCAGCGTCCGCCGGGAATAGGCAATGTACTGCCGCTGGTTCCGTTCGACATAAGCGGAGGTGACGCTAGTGCGTGACATCCTGAACAGGATCACGAAGTGGTGGGAGGCCGGGGAGACGTTCGGCCTCGCCACGGTGGTGCGGACCTACCGCAGCGCGCCCCGTGATCCGGGCGCGGCGCTGGCGGTGTCGTCCGCATCCGACCGTGAGGTCGTCGGCAGCGTGTCCGGTGGATGCGTCGAGGGTGCCGTCTACGAGCTGTCCCTGGACGTCTGCCAGACCGGGGACGCCGTGCTCGAGACCTACGGGGTGAGCGACGACGACGCGTTCGCAGTGGGGTTGACCTGCGGCGGGATCATCGACATCTTCGTCGAGCGGATCGACAGGACCCAGTTCCCCGAACTGGGCGAGATCGCCGCGGCGGTCGAGCGCGGCGAGCCGGTCGCGGTCGCCACGGTGATTTCCGGCCCGGGCCGGATCGGCGCGCGGCGGGTGATCTGGGCCAGTGAGGTCGCCCAGCTCGAGGGCTGGCACGCCGGGGCGTCCGGCTCCCTGGGGTCGGCCCGCCTGGACGCGGCGGTCGACGACGACGTACGCGGCATGCTGGCCCAGGGCCTGACCGGCATCCGCAGGTACGGCGAGCACGGCGAGCGGCGCGGCGACGATCTGAGCGTATTCGTGAACTCGTTCGCCCCGGCGCCGCGGATGCTGGTGTTCGGGGCCATCGACTTCGCCGCGGCCGTGGCGAAGGTCGGCAAGTTTCTCGGCTATCACGTCACCGTGTGCGACGCCAGGAAGGTGTTCGCGACCGCGTCGCGGTTCCCCGACGCCGACGAGGTGGTGGTCGACTGGCCGCACCGTTTCCTGGCCGCCACCGAGGTGGACGCCAGGACCGTCATCTGCGTGCTCACCCACGACCCGAAGTTCGACGTGCCGCTGCTCGAGGTGGCGCTGCGCACCCCGGCCGGGTACATCGGCGCGATGGGCAGCAGGCGTACGCACGACGACCGGCTCGCCCGGCTGCGCGAGGCCGGGCTGACCGAGGACGAGCTGGACCGGCTGCGCTCGCCGATCGGGCTTGACCTCGGAGCCAGGACCCCGGAGGAGACCGCCGTGTCGATCGCCGCCGAGCTGATCCAGCTCCGCTGGGGCGGCACCGGCCACCCGCTGACCTCTACCGAGGGCCGCATCCACCACCAGTTCGCCGGCTAGGGATGGCGTTCACCCGGGTGGCCGGGGTGCTGCTGGCCGCGGGTCAGGGCTCCCGGTTCGGCCGGCCGAAGGCGCTCGTCGAGCTGGACGGCCAGACCCTCGCCGAGCGCGGGGCTGGCCTGCTCCGGGCCGGCGGTGCGGACCCGGTCCTCATCGTCACCGGTGCCGCCCCGGTCGAACTGGGCGCGGAAGCCCAGGTGCGCACCGTCTACAACGCGGAATGGCCGACCGGCATGGGATCCTCGCTGCGCGCCGCCCTGCGCGCCCTGGCCGAGCCGGAGGTGGGCGCGGACGTGGGCGCCGCGGTCGTGGCGCTGGCCGACCAGCCGCTGGTGGGCGCGGCGGCGGTGAGCCGCCTGATCGCCGCGTACCGGGCCGGTGCCAGCGTGGCGGTCGCCGGTTACGACGGCAGGCCGCGCAATCCGGTGCTGCTGGCCCGCGAGCACTGGCCCGAGGTCATCGCGATGGCCACCGGGGACCAGGGCGCCCGGGCGTTCCTGCGCGGCCGCCCGGATCTCGTCACGCTGGTCGAATGCGGCGACACCGGGCGTCCCGACGATATCGACACCCCTGCCGACCTCGAGCACATCGCGATCAGCAGGCCTGGATCCCCCAGCTGTGGGTGACGTTCTCGCCCGGTTCGAGGACGAGCAGGTCATCGGCGGTCACGAAGGCGTTGGGCGGGCACGTCATCGGCTCGATGGCCACCGCCTTGCGGCGCAGGCCCGGCCCGAGCGGATCGCCGGTGAACACCTGCAGCCAGCGGTAGCCCTGGTCCGCCCACAGGCCCGCTCGCGGGCCGCCCCCGGACCCCTCGCCGGCGGCCAGGTACGCCCAGGCGCGGCCGTCGGCGTCGCGGCTCAGCCCGGTGAGCGCGTGGTCCAGGCGGGTGGTGCCGATCACGCGCGGCTTGCGGAAGTCGTACGCGGTGCCGTCGACGGGCTCCGGGGATCCTGACGGGATGCCGCGATCGTCCAGCGGCAGCCACGAATCGGCGGGCAGGGTCAGCTCGCAGCCGTCGACCGAGGGCGTCCGTACGGTCAGGTACGGATGCGAGCCGGTGCCGTAGGGAGCGGCGTGACTCCCGCGGTTGCGGGCGGCCACGGTCACCCGCAGCCCGGCCGCGGCATCCAGGGCGTATTCGGCCTCGATCTCCAGGCCGAACGGGTACCCCTGCTGGCCGTGCGGGGCGCTGCGCAGCCGGACCACGCTGGTGTCCTGCCGGACCACGGTCCACGCCGTCCAGCGGGTCAGCCCGTGGATCGCGTTTCCCCGGCCGGGCTCGGTGAGAGCCAGCTGGTATTCGGTGCCGCCGAAGACGTACCGCCCGCCGTCGACCCGGTTCGGCCAGGGGGTCAGCAGCTGTCCGGCGCCGGCCGGCGGCAGCTGGTCGGCCTCATAGCCGGCGATCAGCGGCTGGCCGCGGAAGGCCAGCTCGCGCAGCCCGGCTCCGAGTTCGGTCACCGTGCCGCGGTAGGGCCCGGCCTCGATCTCGTACTGCACTCCGGTAAGCGGAATGATCACACGGTCAGCTTACGGACAAAAGCAGCGCCGCGCGGCAGCCTGCTACCAGCCCCCAGGCGAGGTCGGCGCCCTGAGGCGCCGCGAGCAGCCGGGACGCGGCCGGCTCGAGCGGCTCCTGGCCCGCCATCCCGAGCAGCACCGCGGACACCTCGGCCGCGGCCTGGCCCTTGGCCGCGCAGTGCAGCAGCGACGCCGCCAGCGTGGTGGTCCGCTGCGCCGCGTCGCCGGTCACCGCCGCGCTGAGCCAGTTCGCCAGCCACACCGCCCGGGTCCCGCCGGAGATGGCCCCGCCCAGCAGCCGGAGCGCCAGCAGTACGCCGCTGACCACGCTGTCGCCGCTCGGCACCAGGCCGGGACCGAGCCCCACCAGGTGCTCGGCCGCCTCGACGGCGCCCGCCAGGTCGCCGCTCGCGCAGCACGCCGCCAGCCGGCCGGGGCCGTCCTGGCCCGGCAGCCCGGGCGCGTGCTCGGGCACCGCGTAGAGCCTGGACAGGACGCCCGCGCCGTGGTCGAGCCTGGCCCGGGACAGCGGCCCGAACACCGGCGACGGATCCCACCAGCGGACGATCCTGATGTCGAGACCGCAGGCCAGCACCCGGCTCCCGCCGGCCCAGCATTCCGCCGGGGCCGGGAAAACGGAGGGCGGAGTCTCCCAGGGGCCGGTGATGATCGCATTTGGCAGCCTGATCGCGTCCGGCGGCGACACCGCGATCACCCGCGGCTCGGGCACGGCATCGGCGAATTCCAGGTAGATCGCGTGCGGGAGGGCCGCCAGGACCCGGCCGTGACGGCGGATACCGCGCAGCAGGTCCCGGGCCGCGAGGCTGGCCACCCCGGCGGTCACCGCGGGCTCGACCTCCGCAGCCACGTACGAAACAGTACGCCCCGCCGCCGGGCCGCGACTACCGGGGCTGAAGTGAAGGAATTAAAGACCTGTCATGAATGGCAATGGGATTTCTTTGCGACGCCAAATGCCCATGGCCTGCGATGAGGAGGCCGACGGGGCTGCTTGGGGAGCGGGGGACCGTCAGCCCCGCCGGCTAATTAACGATAACTGCATGGGGTACTGGTTTGGGTAACTTCTCGCGCCGTAAGTACTTCGAAACGTTTCCCACATCGGAGTGCGAGGGCACTCCGGGCCCGCGTGACCCGTTGACGTGCCCGTTAAGCGGGCCGGGCCGCAGCCGCCCGCTGCGCACCGCCTCGGCCGCCAGGACGCCGAACAGGTAGAAATAGGCCGCTTCCTCGTCCTCGAAGAAGCGCACGTCCAGCCGCGCGTCGTCGGTGCGGCTGAATACCTCGAAGCCGCCGTCCGCCTTGACCAGGCACATGGCCCCCGGCACCTCCTCGTCGACCGCGTAAGCCGCGTGCGGGATGGCGGCCAGGCTGAGGAGTTCGGCGAAGACGGACTGGGGCACCCGGTCCCGCCGCCTGGCCCGGCGCCCGGGCGGCGGAGCGGACGGTGCCGGCGGCGCGGCCCACGGCCCGGGCGCCTCCCGGCGCCCGGCGGGGGCCCGCCAGGGTTCCCGGGGCTCCGGCCTGGCCGGCGCCCGCGGATCGGTCCGCGGATCCAGCCGCGGCTGCGGTCCGGTCCGCGGATCCAGCCGCGGCTGCGGTCCGGTCCTGGATTCCAGTCGCGGCTGCGGTCCGGTCCTGGGTTCCAGTCGCGGCTGCGGTCCGGTCCTGGGTTCCGGCTGCGGCTGCGGTCCGGGCCACGGCTCGGCCTCGGGCGAGCCGTGCCAGGCTGCCATCCGGTCCAGCGTGCTCGACCGCCTGTCGGCCGGTTCGGCGGTCGCCTGCGGCCCCGGGTGCAGCGGCCGGGTCCGCTCGGCGGTCGAGGCCCCGTCGGCCGCCTGCGGCCCTCCGGCAGCGGGATCCCGGTGCGACGCCGGGAACATGGCCGCGTCCAGTGGGTATTCCACTCGCTCCTCGGTCAGGCCAGCGATGTCCCGCCGCGCCACCACGACCTCGAAGACCTCGCGGTCGATCTCCCAGTAGCCGAGCTGCCTGGCCCGGACCGGATCGCGGCCCCGGTACGCGATGTGCAGCCGGTCGCCGAGATCGTCCAGGACCAGACAGGGCTCCCCGCGGTACTCGCCGGCCAGGCGCGACTGCCACAGCGCGTCCAGGTCGGTGAGGCCGACCTGCTTGCGCCAGTGGCCACCCGCGGCCGTGAAGCCGAGCTCATCCGGCGGCGGGGCCGGTGAGAGCAGCGTCGCCTCGTTGCCGTCGGGGCCGAGGCCGGCGTGATAGGGGACACCGCGGTAGGTGGCCATGAGCCGGTATCGCATGGCTTAGGACCCCATCCGCTGCCAGGCCAGCCCGTCGTAGCGGGCCACGAGCTGATCGCCGTCCGGGCCGAGCCGGCACATTCCCGCCCCGACGGGCATCGCGATCGGCTCGAGGTAGAACTCGGGAACGCCGTGCCCGTTGGCCGGCGCGTAGCCGTCGATCGGCCGGGCCAGCCAGGCCAGCAGGTAGATCTCGCTCATGTGCGGGGTGAACTCCGAGTCCTCCCACCCCAGGCTCAGCGCGAGGTAAGCCTCGGCGGGGTTGTGGAAGCGGACGTCCTGGGCGCGGTAGACGTACCCGGCCAGCACCGTGCGCTGTCCGCTCAGGTACGGGCCGACCAGGCGCGGCGGCACGGCCTTCCACATCGGCGTGCCCGGTGCGATCGCCGTCAGTCGCTCGGGCTGGGTCACCCATGCTCCTTCCGTGCGCATGCAGACGGATACCCCGCCCCACCGATTGTGCCGAGTTCATGACGGTAATTAGCCGGAAAGCGGCTCATTCAGAGAATTCATGACTCTGTGCATTCATTCGATTACCATGCACGACGCGCAGGGTCAGTGCCACCGATGGTTGTTGCTGCGATACAGCCGCACGCGGACGCGAGAACGGACTTTCGTCACTCTGGTACCATCCGCGCCAGATCATAGGGCGTGGATGCCGCGTTCATGTCGTTCCAGCAGCATGAACGGGGCATCCATGTCGTATCCGCGGAACCAGAGCTGGCGGCGAAGCGGAATCACCAGTCACGGGAATACTCCGGAAAACATAGGAGAACCAAAGGTCACACCCACGGTCCGTTCCGCCGGGCCGATGACCAACAGAAGGTAAGCGGCATTTGCGTTCCGAGTCGGCCTGGGCAGGCGGACCATGTACGTGGCATAGGGTCGGTGAGGTGTCCGGGCATCTGAACCCTGGCGGACAGCAGTTCCGCCATGACGATGGCGCCGCCGACCCGCGGGTGCACGCGGCCCTGGCCGCGTACCACGCCGGACGGGGCAGCGAGCAGGATGCGCTGACCGCGCTGGCCGCCGCGCGCCTGCTCGTCCCGGTGGTCGCGGTGCTGGCCGGCGGCTCCTCATCCGAGGGGGACAAGAACAGCGAGATGGTCCTGCCCACGCTGATCGGGAAGGACGGTCGGCCGGCCGTGCTTGCCTTCACCGGCCTCGGCCCGCTGGCCCGCTGGCGGACGAACGCCCGCCCGGTGCCCGCCGAAGCCGACCGGGTGTGGCGCGCGGCCGTCGCCGACGGCTGCGCGGTGGTCATCGACGTGGCCGGCCCGGTGCCGCTCGCGGTCGAGGGCACGCGGCTGGCCGCGCTCGCCGCCGGCCGCCCGGTCCCGCCCGCGCACGAGGACGGGGACGTGCGGGCCGAGGTCGAGGCGGCCGTCGCCGCCGAGCCGATGATCGCCGGCTTCAGCGTGGCCCCCAGCCCGCAGGTGGACCTGGCGGTCCGGCTGCACCTTGTCACCGGGGACGGGGCCATCGGGGACAGGGCCTCCGCGGGCGACTGGCGGCCCGTGGTGAACCGGGCCGCCCAGAGTATCGCGGGCCGGCTGGCGGGCAGGCTGCGCCGCGGCGTCGAGTTCAGCGTCACCCGTGACCCCGTAGGATCGTGACCATGTTCCGCTGGCTGACCGCGGGTGAATCGCACGGGCGCGCGCTCGTGGCGATCTGCGACGGCGTGCCCACGGGGGTGCACATAACCACCGAAGACGTGGCCGCCGCGCTGGCCCGCCGGCGGGCCGGCTACGGCCGTGGCGCGCGGATGACGTTCGAGCGGGACGAGGTCGAGCTCACCGGCGGCGTCCGGCACGGCCGAACGCTCGGCGGGCCGGTTGCGATCAGGATCGCGAACACCGAGTGGCCGAAGTGGGAGACGGTCATGTCACCGGACCCCGTGGACTCGGGGACGCTGGACGGCCAGGCCAGGAACGCGCCGCTGACCCGGCCGCGGCCCGGCCACGCCGACCTGGCCGGGATGCAGAAGTTCGGCCACACCGACGCCCGGCCGGTGCTGGAGCGGGCCAGCGCGCGGGAGACGGCCGCGCGGGTCGCCCTCGGCGAAGTGGCCAGGCGGCTGCTCAGCCAGGTCATCGGTATCGAGATCCTGAGCCACGTGGTCGCGCTCGGCCCGGTGACGGCGCCCGGCGACCTGATGCCAGGGCCAGGGCCGCACGACACCGCCGCCATCGACGCCGACCCGGTCCGCTGCTTCGACGCGGCCACCAGCCAGGCCATGGTGGCCGAGATCGACGAGGCCAGGAAGGCGGGCGACACGCTGGGCGGCGTCGTCGAGGTCCTGGCCTTCGGGCTGCCGCCCGGCCTGGGCAGCTTCACCCACTGGGACCGGCGGCTCGACGCCCGGCTGGCCGGGGCGCTGATGTCCATCCAGGCCATCAAGGGTGTCGAGGTCGGCGACGGCTTCACCACCGCGACCCGGCGCGGTTCGGTGGCGCACGACGAGATCGAGGCCACGGACTCCGGCGTCGCCCGGCGCACCAACCGGGCCGGCGGTATCGAGGGCGGGATGAGCACCGGCGAGGTGATCAGGCTGCGGGTCGCGATGAAGCCCATCTCGACCGTGCCCCGCGCGCTGGACACCATCGACACCAGGAGCGGCGAGCCGGCCAAGGCGATCAACCAGCGCAGCGACGTCACCGCGGTCCCCGCGGCCGGGGTGGTGGCCGAGGCCATGGTGGCCCTGGTGCTGGCCGAGGCCGCGGTGGAGAAGTTCGGCGGCGACTCGGCGGAGGAGATGCGCCGCAACGCCGAGTCCTACCTCAAGGCCCTGGTGATCTCGTGAGCCCTCCGGCGCCTCTGGTGGTCCTGATCGGCCCGCCCGGCGCGGGTAAGTCCGCGGTCGGCCCGCTGCTCGCGGACCGGCTCGGGGTGGAGTTCCACGACACCGACGCCGAGGTGGGCGCGGCGGCGGGCAAGCCGGTCAGCGACATCTTCATCGAGAACGGCGAGGACGCCTTCCGTGAGCTCGAGCGCGCCGCGGCCACGACCGCGCTCGGCGCGCTGCGCGATCGCGGCGGGGTGCTGGCGCTCGGCAGCGGTGCGGTCCTCGACGCCGGGGTCCAAGCCCTGCTGGACGGGCTGCCCGTGGTGTACCTGTCGGCGGAGTTCGGCACCGTCGCCCGGCGGATCGGCCTGGACCGGCCCCGGGTCGTGGTCCCCGGCAACCCGCGCGGCAGGCTGCGCACCATGCTGGACGAGCGGGACGCGATCTACCAGCGGCTCGCCGCCGTCACGGTGCCCACCGACGACCTGGACCCGGCCGGGCTCGCGGACCAGATCGCGGCCGAGGTCGCGGCGCGATGACCGCGACGAGAATCGACGTCACGCCCTCCGACGGCGGCCCGCCCTATCAGGTCGTGGTCGGCGTCGGAGTGCTCGGCGAGCTGCCCGGGCTGGTACCGGAGGGCGCCCGCACCGTGGTGGTCATCCACGCCGAGGGCCTCGGCGAGATCGCCCGCCCGGCCTGCGGCGCGCTGCGGGCCGCGGGCCTGGCCGTGCACGCTGAGCCGGTACCCGACGGCGAGGCGGCCAAGAGCGTCGACGTCGCGGCCGGGCTGTGGTCCCGGCTGGCCCGGCACGGCGTGACCCGGTCCGACTGCGTCGTCGGCATCGGCGGGGGAGCGGCCACCGACCTGGCCGGGTTCGTCGCCGCCACCTGGCTGCGCGGCGTCCAGGTCGTCCTGGTCCCGACCACGCTGCTCGGCATGGCCGACGCCGCGGTGGGCGGCAAGACCGCCATCGACGTCCCCGAGGGCAAGAACCTGGTCGGCGCGTTCCACTCGCCGGCCGGCGTGCTCGCCGACCTGATCACCCTCGAGACGCTGCCGCGCGAGGACTACATCAGCGGGCTGGCCGAAGTTATCAAGACCGGCTTCATCGCCGATCCGGTCATCCTCGACCTGATGAAAGCCGACCCGGAGGGCGCCACCGTCCCGCACGGCCGGCACGCGCGTGAGCTGGTCGAACGCGCGGTCGCGGTCAAGGCCGAGGTGGTCTCGAAGGACCTGAACGAGACGGGCCTGCGGGAGATCCTTAACTACGGGCACACCCTCGGCCACGCCATCGAGCGGGTGGAGGGATACCGGTTCAGGCACGGTCACGCGGTGGCCATCGGCATGGTGTACGTCGCCGAACTGGCCAGGCTGGCCGGCCGGCTGGATGAGCGTACCTGCCAGCTGCACCGGGAGATCCTGGCCTCCGCCGGCCTGCCCACCGCGTACCCGGCCGGGGTGTGGCCGTCGCTGCGCGAGGCGATGAGCGTGGACAAGAAGGCGAGGGGGGCACGGCTCCGGCTGGTGGTGCTGGACGGCCTGGCCCGCCCCTCGATCCTGGATGATCCGCCCGAGGAACTCCTGCGGCAGGCGTACCAGGAAATATCCATATAGCCGGCGCAGCCGCTACGCTCCCGTTATGCGGATAGGGATGTTTCTCAGCTACGCGGGCGGCTTCGCCGAGACCGTGACCGAACTGGCCGACTACGAGAAGGCCGGCCTCGGCATCGTGTTCGTGCCCGAGGCGTACAGCTTCGACGCGGTGAGCCAGCTCGGCTTCCTGGCGGCGAAGACCGAGCGGGTGCAGATCGCCTCCGGGATCTTCCAGCTCTACTCGCGCACGCCCGCGCTGACCGCGATGACCGCGGCCGGGCTGGACTACGTTTCGGGCGGCCGTTTCATGCTGGGCCTCGGCGCGTCAGGACCGCAAGTGATCGAGGGCTGGCACGGCGTGCCGTACGACGCGCCGATTGGCCGGGCTCGCGAGGTCATCGAGATCTGCCGGATGGTCTGGCGCCGCGAGCGGCTCAGCTACCAGGGCCGCTACTACCAGCTGCCGCTGGAGGGGGGCACCGGGCTGGGCAAGCCGCTCAAGCTGATCAACCACCCGGTCCGTGAGCGGATCCCGATCGCGCTGGCCGCCATCGGCCCGAAGAACGTGGCCCTCGCCGCCGAACTGACCGAGGCCTGGATGCCGATCTTCTACCTGCCGGAGAAGGCCGGCGACGTGTGGGGCGCGGCCGTGGCCGAGGGCAGGGCCAGGCGCGATCCCGCGCTCGGCCCGCTCGACGTGATCGCCGCCGCCGCGCTGGCCATCGGTGACGATAGCGACACTATGAACCTGCGTGACCTGGGCCGGCCTCAGCTGGCCCTGTACATCGGCGGGATGGGCGCCCGCGGCCGCAACTTCTACAATGACCTGGCCCGCCGGCTCGGCTACGAGGCCGAGGCCAAGGCGATCCAGGATGCCTACCTGGACGGCCGCAAGGCCGAGGCCGAGGCCCTGGTACCCGCGGAGATGCTGGAGCGGACCTCGCTGATCGGACCGGAATCCTACGTGGCCGAGCGCATCGCCGCCTACCGCGAGGCCGGGGTCACCACCTTGAACGTCACCCCGCTCGCGCCGGACCACGCGGCCAGAGTGCGCCTCATCGAGCGGGTCCGCGCCTTGGCGGACTAGCCTTCTGGGATGGCAGAGATTCACGCCGCCCGCCGGGCGCGCGCCCAGGACACGATCATCGAGGCCGGCGCCGACGCGGCGCTGATCACCTCCGGCCCGAACGTCCGCTACCTCACCGGCCTGGCCAGCTCCAACGCCGCCCTGCTGCTGACCGCCGACGGCACGGCGGTGCTGGCCACGGACTCACGGTACGCGCTCGCCGCCCAGCGGGACTGCCCCGACCTGGAGCTGATCGTGGAGCGCTTCGTCGAGCCGCGGCTGGCCGCGGAAATGGCTGGCCGCGGTCTGGGCACGGTAGCGTTCGAGGCGCACGAGATGACGGTCGAACGCCACGCCGAACTCGCGGCCAAAGCCGAGGGCGTGAAAATCATCCCGTTCGGCCGCAAGGTCGAGGAGCTGCGGACGGTCAAGGATCCGTCCGAGATCGAGCTGCTCGGGACCGCCTGCCGGATCACCTGTCAGGCCATCGCCGACGTGTTCTCGCTGATCAGGCCCGGCCTGACCGAACGCCAGCTGGCGGCGGCCCTGGACGCGCGGATGGCTGAGCTCGGCGCCGCGCGGCCGGCCTTCGACACCATCGTGGCCAGCGGGCCGAACGGCGCGATCCCGCACCACGCGCCGACCGACCGGCCGATGCGCCGCGGTGACCTGATCACGATGGACTTCGGCGCACAGTACGGCGGCTACCACGCGGACATGACCCGTACCGTGGCGCTCGGCGAGCCCGCGGGCTGGCAGCGCGAGATCTACGAGCTAGTCGCGGCCGCGCAGCGGTCCGGCCTGGACGCCGCCCGGCCCGGTGCCGACGTCGGCGACGTGGACGCGGCCGCCCGCGACCTGATCCGCGACGCCGGGCACGGTGACCACTTCCAGCACGGCCTAGGGCACGGTGTCGGGCTCGAAGTACACGAGGCGCCGATGATCGGGTACGGCCGAACGGGTAAACTCGCAAGCCGGGTTCCGGTCACCGTCGAGCCAGGTGTCTACCTGCCCGGCCGGGGCGGTGTCCGGATTGAGGACGTCCTGGTCGTGGGGGCCGACGGGGCGGGCCTCCTCACGACTACGACGAGAGAACTTCTCGTTCTTTAACCTGGAGACAGAACGTGGCCACCACGAATGACCTGAAGAACGGCATGGCGCTGAACCTCGACGGGCAGCTCTGGACCGTTGTCGAGTTCCAGCACGTCAAGCCGGGCAAGGGCGGCGCCTTCGTGCGCACCAAGCTGAAGAACATCCTGTCGGGCAAGGTCGTCGACCGGACCTTCAACGCGGGCGTCAAGGTGGACGTGGCCAACGTGGACCGGCGCGAGATGCAGTACCTGTACCGCGAGGGCAGCGACTTCGTCTTCATGGACCTGAGCGACTACGACCAGCCGCGGGTCCCGGCGTCCGTGGTCGGCGACGCGGCGAGCTACCTGCTCGAAGAGCAGACCGTCACGGTGGCCTTCAACGACGGCACCCCGCTGTACGTCGACCTGCCGGCCGCGGTCGAGCTCACCATCAGCCAGACCGACCCCGGCATCCAGGGCGACCGCTCCACCGGCGGCACCAAGCCGGCCACCCTGCAGACGGGCGCGACCATCGCGGTACCGCTGTTCATATCGACCGGCGAGAAGATCAAGGTTGACACGAGGACCGGCCAGTACCTCGGCCGGGCTTGATGCCGCCCGCTCGTAGCAAGGCGCGCAAGCGGGCGCTGGATATCCTCTTCGAGGCCGAGCAGCGCGATTCACCGGTGCTCGACCTGCTCGCCGAGCGCATCACGCTGGGCAGCCCGCCGGTACCCGGCTACGCCGCGGACCTGGTCCGGGGCGTCGCCGGGCACGCGGCCAGGATCGACGAGCTGATCTCGCAGTACGCCGA
>Ga0335076_10003795_pt1 | contig 15209 bp, 13 predicted proteins | sample Lox_Sample_25_FD_206717 | JGI IMG/M metagenome (GOLD analysis project Ga0335076, IMG submission 206717) | Soil microbial communities from Loxahatchee National Wildlife Refuge, Florida, United States - Lox_Sample_2.5 | ecosystem: Environmental > Terrestrial > Soil > Wetlands | place: USA...
TTCACCGCGCTCGCAGGCCGGCGCCGCGCTCCGCCTCGACCGGCGCCCGTGTCCGTGCCGCCCGCCCCTCCGCGTTCATCTCGAGCAGCGCGCGATTGGCGAAGTCCCAGTTGACGAGCTCCTCGAGAAATGCGCCGACGTAGGCGCTGCGGCGGTTCTGGTGGTCGAGGTAGTAGGCGTGCTCCCACAGATCCAGTGCCAGCAGCGCGGCGTCGCCACGCACCAGCGGCGTGCCGGCGTTGTTGGTGGTCACGATCTCGACCGCGCCGCCGCGCCATACCAGCCACAGCCAGCCGCTGCCGAAATGCGCGCTCGCCGCCTCCTTGAAGTCACGCACGAACCGCTCGTACGAGCCGAAGCGCGCCCGCAGCTGCTCGGCGATCATCCCGTGCGGTGCGCCGCCGCCGCGCGGGCGCATGGATTGCCAGTAGAGATTGTGGTTCCACACCTCTGCCGCATAACGATAGACGATGTGTTGCGCGGGGTTGCGCTCGGTTACACGGATCAGCTCTTCGAGCGGCAACGCCTCGAGCCCCGTGCCGCGTATCAGCGCGTACATGCGGTCGAAGCACACCCGCTGATGACGCAGAAAGTGAAACACTACCGTGTCGCGCGACATCGCCGGCTCCAGGTCGGCGAAATTGTAAGGAATCCCTGGAGACTCGATGTTCATGAGGCATCCTTCCTGTTGTCGAGGATTCGAATCCAGATTCGAATCGCGCATGACGTTGAGACCTGCCGAGGCTGCGGCAGTTCCGCGAACGCCCGGTGCACCCGCGCTGGATACGCTCACTGTACGCGAAGCGCAAGTAGGCATCGTCCCATCCCTTCGTCGGCGCATCTGCGCGCGGAGTCGACGTGCCGCGGCGCGCGGCGCGAGCCGCCGCACGGCGCTCTCGCCGCGTGTGCAGTGCGCGGTATGGCGCGTGCCTCGAGCTGAGGCTTGTCCGGTTAGATCTGCGCCGACTCAGTCGCCCGCGGCCTCGAGTGCGTGCGCGAGGTCGTCGAGCAGGTCGTCGGTCTCCTCGAGCCCGATCGACAGGCGGATCGTCCCCTCGGTGATCGCGGAGATTCGCTGCTGATCGGCGTCGAGCTCGCGGCCGCCCATCATCTGCGCCGTCACCACCAGCGACTCGGTGGATCCGAGGCTCGCCGCGAGCGCGAACAGCTCGAGGGTCTCGGCAAACCGCCGCGCCGCGTTCGCGCCGCCCTTGAGGTCGAAGCTGACGATGGTGCCGAAGTCCTGCATCTGCTTCGCCGCCAGCGCGTGCTGCGGATGGGTCGGCAGCCCGGGATAGTGCACCCGCGCGACGGCCGGGTGTCCCGCGAGCCGCTGCGCGATGCGGGCCGCGCTCGCGCACTGCGCGGCATAGCGCACGAAGTACGTCTTGAGTCCCCGTAGGATGAGGAAGGCGGCGTGCGGGTCGAGCGTGCCGCCGAGCGCGCCGAAGTCGGTGCGCATGGCGCGGATCAGCTCGGGGCGCGCGATGACCGCCCCACCCATGACGTCGCCGCAGCCGGAGGCGTACTTGGTGAGGCTGTGGACGAAAATGTCCACCTCGAAACCCCCGTGCTGATGGAAGCCGGCGAAGGTGTTGTCCATGACGCTGAGTGCGCCCGCGGCACGCGCCAGGCGGGTGAGCGCGGCGACGTCGGCGATCTTGGTCACGGGGTTCGTCGGGCTCTCGAAGAACACGAGCCGCGTGGGGTGCGCCGCGAGGGTGCGCTCGACCGCAGCGAGGTCCTCGATCGACAGCAGCGTGTGGGTCACGCCGAACCGCCCCAGCAGGCGGCGGATGAGGTAGCGCGTCGGGTTATAGGTCTCGACGAAGCAGATGACGTGATCGCCCTGCTTGGTAAGCGCGAGGAGCGTCTGTGCGATGGCCCCGACGCCCGAGGCGCTCACCAGGCACTCCTCCCGCCCCTGCAGTTCCGCAAGCAGAAGCTCGAGCTGGCGCGTGGTCGGGTTCGAGGCGCGCGTGTAGAAGAATCCCGGCCGCTCACCGCGCAGATGCGCCTCGGTCTGCGCGAGCGAATCGAACTCGAACTTGACCGTCTGGTAGATCGGGGCGACCAGCGGATGATTGCCGGGAGGCAGCTCGACGGGCGGTGGGTGATTGACGCGAGTGGGCTTCTTCATGCAGCGCGAACTTCAGGATTCGAGAGTAAAGGAGTCCGCGTCGAGGTGCGCAGGAAAGCGCTCGCGGAAGGCGAGCAGCGGGGCGCGCTCGAGCTCCACGGTCAACACCGCGGGAACGTCACCGCCCTCGACCAGCGTACGTCCGAGAAAATCGACTGCGGCGCTGTCACCGCGGTATGCGGTCCCGGTACCGTCGGGGCCGACGCGGTTGACGCCGACGACGTATGCCTGGTTCTCGATGGCACGTGCCCGCAGCAGCTGCCGCCAGGCGTCGCCACGCGGCGCCGGCCAGTTCGCCACGTAGAGCAGCAGCTCGTAGTCGAGCTGCGGGCGGCGGCGGCTGAATACCGGGAAGCGCAGGTCGTAGCACACCAGCGGGCAGACGCTGAATCCGCGCCAGGCGACGCACCAGGCGGTGCGTCCGGCGGTGAAGTGCTCGTGCTCGCGGCCCATGCGGAACAGATGGCGCTTGTCGTAGTGCCGGACCTCGCCGCCGGGTGATGCCCAGAGCAGGCGGTTGAAGTACCGCTCGCCGTCGCGCGTGATGACGCTGCCGGTGACCGCAGCATCGAGCCGCGCAGCGAGCGCGCCGAGCCAGGCGGTGGTCGGCCCGCCAGGGGGCTCGCCGAGGCGCGCAACCTCCATGCTGAAGCCGGTAGTGAAGGTCTCGGGCAGCACGACGAGGTCGGTGCGCCCGGCGAGCGGCAACAGCAGCGCCTCGAACCGGGCGCGATTGGCGCCCGGGTCGTGCCAGTGAAGCGGCTGCTGAGCGAGTGAGACGCGCAGTGTCTCCATGTCGTCTAGCTCCGGCCAGCGCGTGCGGCGAAGGCGTTGAGCCGCGCGGCTGCCTCATCGAGGGTACTGTCGCGCTTGGCCACGCACAGACGCACGAACGGCAGTCGCGGCGGGGCGGCATAGAAGGGTGACAGGGGAATCGTCGCCACGCGCGCCTCGTTCAGCAGCCGCTCGGCGAACGCGCGGTCATCGCCGGCGGAGAAGGCGCTGAAGTCGAGCAGCTGGAAGTACGTCCCCTGCGCCGCCGGCAGGCTGAAGCCCGAGCCTTCGAGTGCCGCGCGCAGGCGGTCGCGCTTGGCCTGGAAGAACGCCGCCAGGTCCCGACCGCACTCGGGCCGCTCGGCGAGATAGGCCGCGATGGCATGCTGCAGGGGATGGGAGATGCTGAAGGTGTTGAACTGGTGCACCTTGCGGAGCTCACGCGTGAGCTGCGCCGGCGCCACGCAGTAGCCGACCCGCAGCCCGGTCGCGTGCAGCGTCTTGCCGAAGGAGAACACGGCGAAGCTGCGCGGCGCGAGCTGCCGATGGGTGAGCACCGAGTGGTGGCGCAGGCCGTCGAACACCACGTGCTCGTACACCTCGTCGGAGAGCACCACCGTATCGCTCCCGGCGAGCAGCTCGGCGAGCGCATCGAGATCGGCCGCACTCGCCGCGGTGCAGGCGGGATTGTGCGGACTATTGAATAGTATCAGCCGCGTGCGCGAGGTCAGCGCCCCGCGCACCCGCTCCCAATCGTAGCGGAACCCCGGCTGTGCGAGCGGCACGCGGACGCACCGACCGCCGGCGAGCCGTACCGCCGGCTCGTACGAATCGTAGGCGGGATCGAACGCGATCGCCTCGTCCCCGGCTCCCACCACGGCCTGTATCGCCGAGTAGATGGCTTCGGTCGCACCGAGGGTGACCGTAACCTCGGCCTCGGGGTCGACCGCGAGCCCGTAGCCGGCGTTGAGCTTCGCCGCGATGCGCTCGCGCAGCAGCGGCAATCCCTCCATCGGAGCGTACTGGTTGTGGCCAGCCTGCATCGCGGCCGCCACGAGCTCGCCGAGCCGCGGATCGATGTCGTAGTCCGGGAACCCCTGCCCGAGATTGAGTGCGTCGAGCTCGCGCGCGCGGCGCGACATGACGGTGAAGATCGTGGTGCCGACGTCCGGCAGCTTGCTGGCCACTTCAGTGCGTCCCGCCCCAGGGCGCCTCGGCGGCCGCGAGCGCCGCCCCGATCACGCCGGCGTGGCCGCCGAAATGCGCCGGACGCAGCGCCGCCGCGCAGCGCAGCAGCGGCGCGAACTCGGCGAAGCGCTCACTCACGGCGCCACCGAGGATGAAGACGTCGGGCCAGAACAAGGCGTGCAGCCGCTCGAGATACTCATTCACCCGCGCGATCCACGCCGGGAAGTCGAGCCCCTCGAGCGTTCGCACGTGGGCGGAAGCGCGCTTCTCAGCGTCCTGCCCATGGAGCTCCAGGTGCCCGAGCTCGGTGTTGGGGAAGAGCTTGCCGTCACAGAAGAGCGCGGTGCCGATGCCGGTGCCGAAGGTCACCATGATGACGGTGCCACCGAGTCCCCGGCCGCTGCCGAAGCGCATCTCGGCAATGCCGGCCGCGTCGGCATCGTTGAGCAGCAGCACGGGGGTGCCGAGCGCCTGTGCGGCAAGTGCCGCCCCGTCCGCGCCCAGCCAGGTGGAATCGATGTTCGCCGCGGTGCGTACCACGCCGTGCTGGATCACGCTCGGCAAGGCGATACCGGCCACGGCGCTGCGCCCGCCAGGCACAGGCAGTCGCGCGGCGAGTGAGGCGATCACCGGGAGCAGCGCCGCCGGTGGCGAGGGTCGCGGCGTGGGTGCTGCGATGAGCTCGCCCATGACACGTCCGGCGTCGACGTCCACCCGGGCGGCCTTGACCGAGGAGCCGCCCACATCGATTCCCAGCAGCACCCGCGCCATCGAACAACCCCTACAGGTTGGCAGCGGCCGCGAGCTGCAGGTCACGCTGCCGGCGCTTTTGCCGGTAGTGCATCCACACGGTCGAGATCGCGATACCGCTCGCTACGACGAGCACCATGATCGTCGCCAGCGCGTTGACGTCCGGCGTCACGCCGAAACGCACTTTCGAGAAGATGACCATCGGCAGCGTGCTCGATCCGGGACCCGCAACGAACTGGGTGATGACCAGATCATCCCACGACAGCGTGAACGCCAACAGCCACCCGGAGGCGATCGCCGGCAGGATGAGCGGCAGCGTGATGCGGAAGAACACCGCCAGCGGACGCGCACCCAGGTCCATCGCGGCCTCCTCAAGTGATTCGTCGAAGCCGGCAAGTCGCGACTGCACCACCACGGTCACGTAGGCCATGCAGAAGGTGATGTGCGCGAGCGTGATCGTGACCGCCCCCGCGCCCCGTGGCCAGCCGATCAGCTGCCCCATGGCCACGAACAGCAGCAGCAGCGACAGCCCGGTGATGACCTCTGGCATGACGATCGGGGCGGTGACCATGCCGGCAAGCAGCATGCGCCCGCGAAACCGACCGAAGCGCGTCAGCGCCATGCCGGCCAGCGTGCCGAGCACGACCGCGCAGCTCGCGGCAATGAGCGCAATGCGGATCGACAGCCACGCGGCCCTGAGAATCTGCTCGTTGCGCATCAGCGCCGTGTACCACTTGAGGGTCGGGGAGCGGGCCGCATCCCACACCGTGACGAGCCGCGAGTTGTTGAACGAGAATACGATCATCGAAATGATCGGCACGTACAGGAACACCAGTCCGAGCACCAGCGCGACACGCGCGAACAGGCCCTGAGGCTTCACTTGGCCGCCTCCAGCTCGCGCCGCTCGAGCCGCTGGAACAGCACGATCGGTATGACCAGGACCAGCAGCACCAGGATCGCCACCGCGCTCGCTACTGGCCAGTCGCGATTCTCGAAGAACTCATCCGACAGTACGCGGCCGATCATCAGCTGGTCGGCGCGCCCGAGCAGCGTCGGGATGACGTACTCGCCCACCGCGGGAATGAACACCAGCAGGCAGCCGGCTGCGATGCCGGGCAGCGACTGCGGCACGGTGATCCGCCAGAACGCCCGCCAGGGACGCGCGCCGAGGTCCGCGGCTGCCTCGAGCAGCGTGATGTCATGCTTCTCCAGGTTGGCATACAGCGGCAGGATCATGAACGGCAGGTACGAATATACGATGCCGATGTAGACGGCGAAGTCCGTCTGCATGAGCGCCAGCGGATAGTGGATTACCCCGAGATACAGGAGCACGTTGTTGATCACGCCGTTGTTGTTCAACAGCCCGATCCAGGCGTACACGCGCAGCAGGAACGAGGTCCAGAACGGCAGCACGATGAGCATCAGCAGCATCTGCCGGGTGCCGCTGCCCGAGCGCGCGATGGCGTACGCCATCGGGTAACCGATCAGCAGGCAGCACAGTGTGGAGACCGCGGCCACCTTGAGCGAGTACAGGTAGGAGCTGACGTACAAGGGGTCGGTGAACAGGAACGAGTAGGCCGACCAATGGATCTCGAAGTGCGGCGCGCCGTGGTGCCAGCTTAGCAGCGGCGTGTACGGCGGGATTGCAAGCCGCACCTCGGAGAACGAGATGCGGAACACGATGATGAACGGAATCAGGAACAGCACGAGCAGCCACAGCGTGGGAACCCCCGCCACCAGCCGCCGCCCGGATGCCTGCGTCAGACGCACGCCCGTTACTCGGTGAGCACCACGGGGCTCGAGCCGTGCCAGGAGAGCCATACGCCCTCCTCGCGCGCCAGCGGCCGTTCGCCGCCGCGCGTGACGTTGGGCAGCGTCACGCGCACCATCTTCCCGGAGTCGATCTGCACGAGGTAGACGGACATGTCGCCCATGTAGGCGATCTCGCGCACCGTGCCGCGCACGGCGTTTTCGGGCGCTGCGGCGGCGCTGCCGACGTTCTGGCGGCTGAGGTTGATCTTCTCCGGCCGGATCGCCGTCCATACCGTGGCGCCGCGCGTGCAGCCGAGGGCACGCTCGGCGCGCACCTGGCAGCCGAGCTCCGCACAGTGGATGCGCACGAAGTCCGAGCCCTCATCGCTCACCTGCCCCTCGAACATGTTGACCGAGCCGATGAAGTCGGCGACGAAGCGCGTGGCCGGCGACTCGTAGATATCGGACGGCGTGCCCACCTGCGCGATCCGGCCCTGGTTCATGACCCCGAGGCGCTGCCCGAGCGTCATGGCTTCCTCCTGGTCGTGCGTCACCACGATGAAGGTGACGCCGAGGCGCTGCTGGATGTTGAGCAGCTCGAACTGCGTGTGCTCGCGCAGCTTCTTGTCGAGCGCCGCGAGCGGCTCATCGAGCAGCAGGAGCTTGGGCCGCTTCACCAGCGCCCGCGCCAGTGCCACCCGCTGGCGCTGACCGCCGGAGAGCTGATGCGGCTTGCGCGCGCCGAAGGCGCCCATCTTGACGATCTCGAGGATCTCGCCCACCTGGCGCCGTATGGCGTCGCGGCCGAGATGCTCCTGCTCGAGCCCGAAGGCGACGTTCTTCTCGACGCTCATGTGCGGAAACAGGGCGTAGGACTGGAACATCATGTTGACCGGCCGCTCGTATGGCGGGATGGCGCTCATGTCGGCGCCATCAATCTGGATGCTGCCGGCGCTCGGACGCTCGAACCCGGCGAGCATGCGCAGCAGCGTGGTCTTGCCCGAGCCGGAGCCGCCCAGGAGGCAGAAGATCTCGCCGCGACGGATATCGAGCGAGACGTCGTCGACGGCGACGAAGTCACCGAACTTCTTGGTGACGTTCGCGATGCGCACGTAGGCGGACGCAGGATCGGCGCTGGCTGGCATGTTCGGTGCACTCACCTTGAGGGTTGCGATCATTTTCCGGTCTTGAAGCGTGTCCACATGCGCGTCAGCAGGCGCTGATACTCCGCCGGGCGCGCGCGCTCGGGCGTCAGACGCGCGCGCACCGCGGCCGGCGGGTACACGCCCGGATCGTCCCGTACCGCCTGGTCGAGCAGTGGCTGGATGTCCGGGCTGAGCGCGTTCGCATACTTGATGAGGTTCGAGTTGCGCGCGGCGACGTCCGGGCGCAGCAGGTAGTTGATGAACAGGTGCGCGTTCCTCACGTGCGGTGCATCCGCCGGGATGGCCAGCACGTCATAGTTAGCGATCGCCCCCTCCATGGGGATGTTATACGCAAGATCCACCCCCTTGCCGGCCTCTTTGGCCCGATCGTGCGCCTGCTTGATGTCACCCGACCAGCCCATCGCCAGGCAGATGTCGCCATTGGCGAGGTTGTCGATGTAGCGTGAGGAGTCCACGTAACGCACGTACCGACGCATCGCGTGCAGTGCCTTCTCCGCCGCCTTAAGGTCCTCGACGGAGTTGCTGTTGGGATTGCGGCCGAGCAGCAGCAGCACCGTACCGACCACCTCCGAGGGCGCATCGAGAATCGACACGCCGCAATCCTGGAACCGCGACACGATGGCCGGATCGAACAGCATGCGCCAGCTGTCGACCGGCGCGTCCGGCAGGCGCTGGCGGATGGCCGCGGTGTTGTAGCCGACGCCCGAGGTGATCCACATGTAGTCCACGCTGTACTGATTGCCCGGGTCGTACAGCGCCTCGTCGCGCGCCACCTGCGGATCGACGTTCTTGAGGTTCGGCAGTAGCGCCTTGTCGAGCTTGCGGTAGATGTCGGCCTGTATCTGGCGCTCGAGAAATGCGCCCGAAGGCACGACCACGTCGTAGTTGGTATGTCCGGTGAGGAGCTTGGTCTCGAGGATCTCGTTGGAATCGAATACGTCGTAGTTGACGTGGATGCCGTACTCCTTCTCGAAGTCGGCGATCACCGCGGGCTGGATGTAATCGGACCAGTTGTCGACGTTCAGCACCTTCTCCGCGGCCGTCGCGGCGTCCGTGTCGTGCGCGCCCGGGCGCGAGCACCCCGCGCAGACGGCGAGGAGCACCGCCAGGAGCGCTGCGCTGGCGGCCAGGTGTCGGGGCGCGCTGATCACGGCTTGGTTACTGCGACGGCGTACATTTAGAATCAACCGCTTGAGGCTCCGGCGACTCGCCAGATTGAGAATGAGTTTGAATAGCTGGCTGCAGCGCGTCGCAACCTAGTTTATAGCAGCCGGTGCGACCAGCTTAAGCGCCCCGCCGGAGGGCTTACCTCGCCGCTCATGAAGCACGCAGGCCCGCAGACTCTGGCATCGCTGGCACCGCTCCTGCGGCGGCTGCGCGCCATGACGCCGCTCATCGAGCAGCAGCCGGGGCACGGTACGCCGTGAGGCGCGCAGCGCTGATGCCGGGGCGGACGCCACTCAGTGTGCCGGGAAGCATCTGCCTCGTCGGACTCCTCTGCCTCGCCTGGCTTTGCGCGCCGCACGCGGCCCTCGCCCAGGATCTCTCGCCCCGCGCCTACCTGATCGCACCGGTGGGCAGTAACGCGCTGATCGCCGGTTACTCGCATCTCGAGGGTGGGCTCGAGTTCAACGGGGCCGTACCCATCACCGGGGCGCAGGCCGACGTCAACCTGGCGCTGCTCAGCTACTACCGCACCCTCGATTTCTTCGGCCGCACGGCCAACTTCACGGTGGTCGTCCCGTACGGCTGGGGCGACTTCATGGGAACCGTCGCGGACGTGCCGCGCAACGCGCAGCGCTCCGGGTCGCTCGACGCCTATGGACGATTCTCCGTGAACCTGATCGGCGGCCCGGCCATGCCGCCGGCGGAATTCGCCAACTGGCGCCAGAGCGTCCTCCTCGGCGCGAGCCTCGAGATCGTTGCACCGACGGGGCAGTACGACCCGACCCGGCTCATCAACTGGGGGAGCAACCGCTGGGCGTTCAAGCCGGAGTTGGGCTATTCCGAGCGCTGGGGTCACTGGGTGCTGGATGCGTACGCGGCGGTGTGGTTCTTCACGAGCAATTCCGCGTACTACCCCGGCACCCAAACGCAGGCCGAGGCGCCCGTCGGCGCGGTGGAAACGCACCTCAGCTACGACTTCAGGCCGCGCTTGTGGATCTCGCTCGATGCAAACTTCTGGTGGGGCGGTGCTACGAGCCTGAACGGCGTGCAGAATGCCGCGACCAACCAGAAGAACTCCCGCGTGGGAATCACCGCCTCCATTCCGCTCACCGTGCATCAATCCATCAAGCTGAGCTTCAGCGACGGCGCCTACATCAGCTATGGCGGCAATTACCGCAATGTCTCGCTCGCCTGGCAGTACGGCTGGATCGGCATGCCGAAGTTCCATTGAATCGCCGCCGATGCCCGGGTTGAAGCGCGGCAGCCGTCTGCGGCGCGAGCATCGCTACACGTTGAGCAGCAGGTGCTCCCGCTCCCAGGAGCTGATCACCTGCAGGAACACCTCGTACTCGGCCTCCTTGACGATGGTGAAGGCCTCGACGAATGCCTCGCCGAGCAGCTTCACCAGCGGCTCGCAGGTGCGCAGCTCGCGCAACGCCTCATCGAGCGAGCGCGGCAGGCCGAAGGGCAGATCGTGGGCGCTGCCGACGATGGGGTCGGAGGGCTGCACACCCTCGACCATGCCGAGGTAGCCGCAGGCGAGCGATGCGGCGATCGCGATGTAGGGGTTGGCGTCCGCGCCGCCGACGCGATTCTCGACGCGGCGTGCCTGGGCATCGGACATCGGCACCCGCAGCCCCGCGGTGCGGTTGTCGTAGCCCCAATGCACGTTGATGGGCGCCGACAGGTAGCGCGTCAGGCGGCGGTAGGAGTTGACGTTGGCGCAGAACAGCGCCATGGCCGCCGGCAGATACTTCTGCAGTCCACCGATGTGTGAGAAGAACAGCGCCGAGGGCGTGCCGTCGGGATTACTGAAGATGTTCTTGCGCGTCTTGACGTCCACCACGCTCTGGTGGATGTGCATCGCGCTCCCCGGCTCCTTGGCGTGCGGCTTCGCCATGAAGGTGGCGTACATCTTGTGACGCAGCGCCGCCTCGCGCGCGGTGCGCTTGAAGAGAAACGCCTGGTCGGCGAGATCGAGGGGCTGGCCGTGGATCAGGTTGATCTCCATCTGCGCCGGCCCGTCCTCGTGGATCAGGGTATCGATCTCGATGTCCTGGTCTTCGCAGAACTGGTAGATGTCGTCGAACAGCGGGTCGAACTCGTTCACCGCGGCGATGCTGTAGGACTGACGGCCGGGCTCGGCGCGCCCGGAGCGGCCCACCGGGGGCTTGAGCGGATAGTCGGCGTCCTTGTTCTGCTCCACCAGGTAGAACTCGAGCTCCGGAGCGACGACCGGATCCCAGCCGCGCTGCGCGTAGAGCTCGAGCACGTTGCGCAGCACGTGGCGTGGCGCCATCGACACGCGCCGGCCATCGGCATAGAAGCAGTCGTGTATCACCTGCGCGGTGGGCTCGGCCGCCCACGGCACGCGCCGTACCGTCTTGGGATCGGCCTTGAGGACGATGTCGATCTCCGCCGGACTCATGGCCTCGCCGGTCTCGGGCGGATAGTCACCGGTCACGGTCTGCAGGAACACGCTCTCGGGCAAGCGCATGCCGCCGTCCTCGGCGAACTTCTCCGCGGGCATGATCTTGCCGCGCGCAATGCCGGCCATGTCCGGAATGATGGCCTCCACCTCGGAGATACCGTGATCGCGGAAGAATTGCCGTATCTCACTCACCATGGGAAGGACCTTTCACCTGGAATGCGCGCGCTCTGAGGCCGCCTTTCCGAAGGCGGCGAACAGCGCGCGCGAAAACGAGTTACTCATCACCCGCCACTCGGGGTGCCACTGGACCGCGAGCGCAAAGCGGCGCGCGTCACGCACGCGGAAAGCCTCGACCACGCCGTCCGGTGCGCGCGCCTCGATCGCGAGCCCCTTTCCCAGCCGCGCGATGCCCTGGCTGTGGAGTGAGTTCACGCGGATCGAGTCGCGGTCGGCGAGCGCGCGCAGCACTCCGCCCGGCTCGAGCGTGACGTCGTGCGCCGGACCGTACTGCACCTCGAGCGGCTGCGATTCGTCATCGCGATGGTCGAGGTGTCCGGGTACCTCGTGCAGCTTCTGATGGAGCGTGCCGCCAAAGGCGACGTTCATCTCCTGGAAGCCGCGGCAGATGCCGAATATCGGCACCCCCGACTCGACCGCCTTACGGATGAGCGGCAGCGTCGTGGCATCGCGCGCCGGATCGTGCAGGGTACCCGGTGCGCTCGCTTCGCCCTGGTAATGGTGCGGCTCGACGTTCGACGGGCTGCCCGTGAACAGAAGCCCATCCAGCCGCTCGAGCAGCTCCTCGAAGCGCAGCTCCTCGGCGAGCGAGGGGATCAGCAGCGGCGCCGCGCCCGACGCATCGAGCAGCGCCCGGGCGTACTTCTCCCCGACCATGTGAAACGGGTGCGCGCCGACCATACGCCGGTCGGCCGGAATACCTATGAGTGGGTGGGCGGATGCCATGACGGCTCGGGGCCCAGGCGCTGTCTAGTATCCTAAACAAGCCGCCCGGGCAAACTCTCCGGGGCTACCAGCCTATTAGACCACAGCTTGGCCGCGGAAGCCTCAGCTTGCAGCGGGCCGCAGGATTGCGGTAATGGCTTGACAATGGGCTTCCGATGCCCCCGGTCCGGCGGCCGGATTTGCCGCGCGCCCCCGCCGCTCGCTATGCTCCGCGCCGGCTGCCCGGGTCCGGCCTTATGAATATCTTAAACACTCTTGGGGCGGCCCCACGGCAAGACCCCATGGCGCGAGAGCCTTATGTCACCTCTTACTACGCGAGCACCGCGCGCGCGGCTCCCGAGCGCGCAGCGCTCGAGGGCGCACTCGACTGCGACGTGTGCGTCGTCGGTGCGGGCATCGCCGGCTGCTCGAGCGCACTGCACCTCGCCGAGCGGGGCCTCTCGGTCGTAGTGCTCGAGGAGCACCGCGTGGGGTGGGGAGCCTCCGGCCGCAGCGGTGCCCAGGCGATCTTCGGCGTTGCCTGCGGGCAGGGGAAACTCAGCCGTCTCATCGGCCGCAGCGAGGCCCGCGCGGTGTGGAATGTGTCGATCGAGGGGCTCTCGCTGATGCGCGAGCTGATGCACCGCTATGCCATCGACTGCGACTGGGTGAGCGGGCACCTGCAGACCGCGGTGAAGGAGCGCCATGGGCGCGAGCTCGCCGCCGAGCTCGCGCAGCTGCGCGATGGATACGGTTACGAGAGTCTGCGCTACATGTCGCGCGAGGAGCTACGCGCGGTACTCGCCACCGATCGCTACCTCGGTGGCCTCTACGACAGCAACAGTGGTCACCTGCATCCGCTCAACTACACCCTCGGGCTGGCGCGCGCCGCCGAGTCGCTCGGAGCGCGCATCTTCGAGGGCAGCCGGGCCCACTCCTTCGCCGCCGCCGCCGGCTCACGGGTGCGCATTGCGACGGCGCACGGCGAGGTACGCGCCCGCCACCTGGTGCTGTGCGGCAACGTATACCTCGGAGCAACCGCGCCGGAGCTGGCCGCCAAGATCATCGCGGTCGCCACCTACATCGTCGCGACCGAGCCGCTCGGTGCCGAGCGCGCGCGGCAGCTCATCGCCAACAATACCGCGGTGAGCGACATGAACTGGGTGCTGGATTATTTCCGCCGCTCTGCCGATCACCGGCTGCTCTTCGGTGGCCGCGTCAACTACTCGGGCCTGAGCACCTTTGACGCGCCGACCGCCACGCGCACGCGCATGCTGAAAGTCTTTCCCCAACTCAAGGACGTGCGGATCGACTATGCCTGGGGCGGTGAGGTGGACATTACGCTCAATCGCGCGCCGCACTTCGGGCGCCTCGCGCCGAACGTCTACTTCCTGCAGGGCTTTTCCGGTCACGGCATCGCGCTCACCGGCATCGCCGGCAAGCTGGCCGCCGAGGCCGTCGCCGGCACCGCGGGGCGCTTCGACGTGTTTGCCCGCATTCCCCACGCCAACTTCCCCGGCGGCATGGCGCTGCGCCGCCCGGCGCTGGTGCTGGCGATGCTCTGGTACCGCATCAAGGATCTGCTGTGAACGGATCCCGCCGCGGCGCAGGTGCCGGCGCTCATCCCCTTCGCGAGGCCGCGAGAGACTGCACCGCGTTGAGTACGTCGCGCGGCCGACTCAGAGCAACTCGGCGATCTGCACCGCATTTAGCGCGGCGCCCTTGAGCAGCTGATCCCCGGCGACGAACAGCGCGATCGAGCGGCCGCTCGGATCGCTCAGATCCTGGCGGATGCGCCCAACGAGGATCGCGTCCTGCCCGGAGGCATCGCGCGGCATCGGGAAATAGTTGCGCCCGCGGTCGTCCACCAGCTTCACTCCGGGAGCACCCTCGAGCAGCGCGCGCACTTCGGCGGGGGTAATCGGGCGCTCGCACTCGAAGCTGATGGCGACCGAGTGGGCGCGCAGCACCGGCACGCGCACGCAGGTGGCCGAGATACGGATCTGCTGATCACCGAAGATCTTGCGGGTCTCCTGGATGACCTTGGTCTCTTCCTCGTTGTAGCCGGTGACCGGATCGATGCGCGTGTTGTGACTGAAGAGGTTGAACGCGTACGGGTGCGGCAGCACCTTGTTCTCGTAGGAGCGTCCCTCGAGATAGGCACGCGTCGACTCGCGCAGCTCGTGCATCGCCGCGGCGCCGCCGCCGGAAGCTGCCTGGTAAGTGGCGAGTGTGAGCCGCGTGATGCGGTTGGCGCGATGTACGGGCCACAAGGGAGTGATCGAGATGATCGCGCTGCAGTTGGGATTGGCGATGATGCCCCGGTGACTGCGAATCGTCTGTGCGTTGATCTCCGGTACCACCAGCGGCACCTCGGGGTCCATGCGAAACGCCGAGGAGTTGTCGACCACGGTGGTACCGGCAGCGACCGCAATCGGCGCGAAACGTTTCGACGTCGCGCCGCCGGCGGAGAACAGCGCGAGATGGATGCCACGGAAGCTGTCCTCGCCGAGCTCGCGTACCGCGAGCGGCTGGCCGCGAAACTCGAGCGTCTTGCCGGCCGAGCGCGCCGAGGCGAACAGTCGCAGCTCCGCGAGCGGGAAGCGTCGCTGCTCGAGGCAGCGCAACAGCTCCACGCCGACGGCGCCCGTGGCACCGACGATCGCCACGACCGGTGCGCTGCGAGGGGATTGCTCAGGATTCACGAGGGAATCTCTACCTGAGCGGCCGCAGGCTGTAAAGGCACTGGAGCACCTCGCCCGGATCGGGCCGACGTCGCCGCAACCTGACCCCTTGAGCAACTTTTCGGTTGCATATCTGCAGGGCTGCGCTAATATGCAACCCGGAGGTTGCCAATATGCAGAACCAGATCGAGAAACGCATCGAGATCAAGGCAAGC
>Ga0335076_10003798_pt1 | contig 15207 bp, 5 predicted proteins | sample Lox_Sample_25_FD_206717 | JGI IMG/M metagenome (GOLD analysis project Ga0335076, IMG submission 206717) | Soil microbial communities from Loxahatchee National Wildlife Refuge, Florida, United States - Lox_Sample_2.5 | ecosystem: Environmental > Terrestrial > Soil > Wetlands | place: USA: Florida...
GATCGTAACGGTAACGTTATTTAAAACGCCTGTGCCCGTGGTGGTCGGGCCTGCGGGAGGAGCGGTGATGACGGTTGCGCTGTTTCGCGCGGTTACCGTCTGCGTCGGGCCAGTTGCGTTATCGCTGTTATTCCAACTGTTGGTGCCGTCATTGATGTAGCAGGCTGTGATCGTCGGAGTCCCGACTGGAATGTCGGCCGTGGTAAAAGTGGCGGTTGAGGTCGTCGCCGCGGCCGCGCTGAGCGGTGCACTTCCTAGAAGTGTAACGTCGTTATTAACACTGCTTAAGTTGCAGTTCCCGCCGCTGTCGCTGACCGTTCCTGTATAGAACAAGACATTGCCAAAGGGTGAGCTGGCTCCGCCGCCGTGCGTGTCCGTGACGGTCGCGGTAAACGTTACCGCCTGGCCCAACGTAGTGGTCGTTCCCGGGGCCGTGCCGGTGATCGCCGTGGTCGTGTTATGCGCAGCCGCCCACGCATTCGCGGAGAGGAACAACAAAGAAAAGACGAGTACGCAAGAGAGCGCGAAAGCCTTCCCAAAGCGCGACATAGACACACCCCTAGACAGCAGTCGGGAAAATGTATTACGGGGCCCTTAATACCTTTGGGGGAGGGCTGAAACGTACAACACAGGTAGGTGAGTGTCAACGGAAAAGTAAATTACTCTACTAGTATCAATAGCTTGACTTGACTTTGTGGTAAATAGGGTGTGTCGACTTAAGTTGTTCTATTTCGGGAGCCTGCAGGAGGTATTAAGTTGTACAACTTAGATATCGTATCACGACACATCAAGCGAATCGCGGACCAAACGCCGTCCCTTCCCCCGAAGCCAGGGCTCCCGCGCAGCCGCCTGAATTCCAATGTGGGAATAGGTTGACCGGAAGGTAACTTGGGAAAACTACTGGGTTCGTTATTTCCCCACCCGGCTCCCCTGCAACTGCCAGTTCCCACTCACCTTTTTCAGGGAGAAGACCACCGAGACCGTCTGTGGCGATCCGCCTTTAGGGGCAACCGTCTGCGAGCAGCGCGCTTGCGCCGTCTCGCCGGTCACCGCCGGCGTGCAACTGTAGCTCATGCTCAATTGAATGCCGCTCTTCAGCAGGTCCGTCACATCCTTCGGCGTGCTGGTCCAGATTTTCGACATCTCGGCGACACTCTGGTCTTCGAATGCTTTCTTCAGGCGATGCTCGATCAATTCCTTGATCAACTCGGAATCGTTCGGGCCCGCTGGCGTCGGGGCCGGCGTCGGAGGTGCAGCCACCGGCTTCGGCGCCGCTTCTACCGTGATCGTCACCGGCTGCGACGTCACCGTGCCGCCTGGACCTTTGGCAGTCAGCACGTAGGTCGTCGTCTTGGCAGGAGAAACCTCGCGAGAGTCATTGGGCTGCACCGAACCCACGCCCTCGTTAATGGAAGCCTCGCTGGCATTGGTTGTGGCCCATTGCAGGCGCGCTGACTGGCCTGCCTCGATCTTTTCAGGTCCGGCGCTGAAGCGGCCGATCGTCGGCGCCTTCGGTGCGGCTGCCACGCTGATCGCCACCGAGCGTGTCGATGTCCCGCCTTCGCCCTTCGCCACCAGCGTGTAATTCGTATTCGAGGTCGGGCTCACCTGCCGCTGCCCTTTCGCTGGCACCTGCCCAATGCCTTCGATGGTCACCTCGGTGGCGTTCTCCGTCTCCCACTTCAGTTCGGTTGCCTGTCCTTGCTGAATGCTGCTGGCAGACGCGCTGAAATTCGCCACCGGCGCAGGAATCGCCTTCAGCGTAGCCTCTACCGGCAGGCGATCGCCCGCTTTGGGATTCACCGTCGTCGAGAACGGCTCGTATCCGTTGAGCGTCACTTCCACCTTGTGGCGGCCTGGCTTGGTCTGGTAGGCCAGCGTGCCATCGCCCGCCGCAGTTCCCACCGTTGACTGGTCGACCTTGATGCTGGCCCCGGGCAGCGCCTTCACGATCAGGTACGGGTCCTTCGGGACCTCCACCGCAGCGGTTGCCGACTTGTTGAGCGTGAACTGCACCCGCGCTTCGCTGTCCTTAGCGACTTCGACCTGCTTCTCGGCTTTGTCGTAACCTGCCTTCTCGACTCGGACGGTGTGGGAGCCGGGAACCAGATCAAGCTTCGTCTTCCCGCCCGCGGTTGATCCCTTGAGTTGGTTGTCAACAAACACGTCAGCGCCGTCGACGCTCGTCTCGACCGAAAGCGATCCCAAAACCGGCGCCGGAGCCGCCGCAGTGGTCGTGGTAGTGGGGGGCGGCGTCGCGGGTGTCTCCGTGGATGTTGTGGTCGGCACGTTCTCCGCTGGTTTCGCCTTTTCGCCCGGCTTCATCACGAAATATCCAACCGCGCCCAGCACCACCACCGCCACCGCGGCGCCGATTCCGATCCACTTCTTCGAAGATGGTTCTTCCGCGGCCACCGGCGGGTGCGATATATGCGCCGGCGGGTGTTCCGCGCGTGCCGCAGGCTTCGGCCGTTCGACCACTGGCGGCGGAGGGGGCGGTGCAACCGCCGGCTTCGGCGGTCTTGGCGGCTCGGCTACCGGAGCAGCTGCAGCTTCCGCCTTGGCGGCCTTCTTTTCCTTCTTGGCCTCTTTTTTGCCTTTCGGCTCTTTCGCGGGCGGCTCTTCCTTCGGTGGAGGAGGAATCATCACCGAAGCATCGGGATTGATCACCTGCTGCAACCGCTCCGCAGTAAAGATGTCTGTGGCCGGAACCGCCGGAGGAGTTTGCGCGGGCGCTGGAGCCGCCGCCGCGGCCGCGGGCGCCGGTGGTGCCTTTGCCCCGTACTCGAAGATCCTTGTGGCGCCGTCATCGGCCGCGCCTGCTGCCGCCTGAGCAGCCTTGATCTGCGGGGTCGGCGGCGTCAGCGGAGAGATTGGCTCCGCCGCGCTCTGCTTGCGCGCCAGTTCCTGCTGTACCTCACGGAACCGCGCCCGTAGCTCATCATCTACCTGGGCAACCCACTCCGAGCCCAGATTTAATGCCACGCCAGCCTGGCCGAACTGCCCGCGATTGATGAAGTCGGCAGCCTCATCCACCGCCTGCGTTACCGCATTGACCGCCCACAATTGCTCCGCCTGCACCAGATCGCTGGCCGCGTTGCCCAGCATCACCGAGTCGCCGTGAGCGGAACGGCATTGGTCCAGAATGCTCCGGGCCGCTTCAAACTCGCCGCGCTCGGCGCACTCGCGGGCCTTCTCCAACGGCGCGCGCAGCGCTTTGTAGTGCTCCCGCTCGCTGACCAGTCGCTCCCGCGCCTGCGCCAGCAACGTTGACTTCCCCAGCAGCGGATCCTGCGCATCGAGCACGCCGATGGCATCGTTCAACTCACCTTGATCCGCGAGCTGTCCCACCTGGTCCAGAATGTTGCGGACATTGCGGGTGTGTTCGGTCCCGCGGGTCTCCGCTTCGTTGAGCAGCTTGGCCAGTACGTCGCTCGGCTGCTGGCGGATGGCTTCCTTCAGCAGCTCGATGGCCGACTGGAACTCGAGCCGCTCCATCATCACCTTGGCGGTGCTGGCCATCGCTTCGATGTTGGCGCCGGCTTGGCGCGCCGCTTCTTCGCGCGCCACGCGCAGCGTGTCAACAACGTCGGACGCCGAGGGGAACTCGATGCGCGCCGACTCCAGCATCTCGATGGCCGTGTTGTAGCGCTGCTCGCGCAACGCCGTACGGGCAGACTCCAGAAGCTCTTGTTTCTTGCGGTCGGCCCGCTGTTTCGTGGCCGTGTCGCGCGCCGTGCTCAGCAGCGACTGTACCTTGCCCTCGCTGGGATACCGCTGCGCCAACTGCTCGGCGATGCGCAGCGCCTCCGTCGGCTGTTGCTGGTTGAGCAGGCGGTTGGCCGAGGTGACCTGATCCTCGATGAATTTCTCCCGCTCGATCTTTTGCCGCGCCGACTCCACCTGCTGCCGTAGCTGCACCACCTGCGGATCGTTGGGAAATTCCCGCGCCGCGTCGTCCAGTGCGGCCCCGGCGCGCGTAATCTCGCCCGCCGAGAGCGCCTGTTGCACACCGCTGACGATCTGCTGCAGCTTGCGGCGGCGCTGCTCCTGCTCCTGTCCGCTCGAAGCAGCCCGCTTCAACGGCTCCAGATCAGGCAATTCCGGCGCAATCTCTTCCAGCTTGCGGATGAGGTCGTTCGCCTCGGTGAAGTGACGAGCGGTGAGTTCGCGCCGGGCTGCTTCCGACAGCTCCTTCACTTGCTTGAACTTTTGCTGCTCCGCAACCCGCCGCTCGATCGAGGAGCGCATCATGCGCGCCTGCGTGTCGGTCGGATCCAGCTCCAGCGCCTTCTCCACCATTTCCTTGGCGGTGGCCAGGTCGTCGAGCTTCTGCGCGTGCTCCGCCAGCCGCACCTTCTTGCGGACCTCTTCCTGGCGGGCGATACCTTGCATCACCTGCTCGCGCAGCGCCTTCAAATCCTGGTTGGTCTTGTCGAGACGCAACCCTTCGTCGAGATACTTCAGCGCATCTTCATAGCGGTTTTGGCCGATCGCCTTTTCCGCGCTGTCTCGCAAGGCAACGATCTGCCCGCTGCGCTGCTGCCGCTGCGCAATCTGAAGCAATTCCTGGTTGAGATGCTTGGCGTCGGACTGCTGCGGATCGAGCTTCAGGACCTGCGACACCAACTCCCGCGCGCGGTTGTGGTCGGAACTGGCGTAGGCGGTGCGCGCCTCGGCGACATACTCCTGAATCATCGCCGACTTCAGCGGCGCCTGCACCTGCTGCAGGTCGGCCGCGAACTCCTCCGCAGTCGAGTAGCGTTCATCCGCTTCCTTGGCCAGTGCTCGATCCAGAATCATGTCCAGCGCCGGCGGATACTCCAACAGGTAGGAAGACAGCGGAGGGAACGGCTCCTGCAGAATCTTGATGGCGGTCGCCAGCGGCTCGTCCGCTTCCCACGGCAGCACCCCGGTCAGCATTTGGTACAGCATCACGCCGGCGGAGAAGATGTCGGAGCGGCCGTCCAGATTCTTCACTGCCTTGATCTGCTGAGGCGACATGTAGGGTGTGGTGCCCAGTGCCATGCCGGTGGCGGTCTGGCCTGAACTGCCGGCGGCGCGCGCGATGCCGAAATCCACCAGCTTGCACTTGATCCCATCCTTCAGCAGCAGTACGTTCGCTGGCTTCACATCGCGGTGCACGATGTTCAACTGATGGGCATAGTTCAGCGCATGACAGGTCTGAATCATGTAGTCCAGCTTCTGGACCATGTTCACCGGCGTGCGCGCCGTAATCAGTTTGTCGAGCGATTGCCCTTCCAGGAACTCCATCACCATGTAGGGCGCGCCCCCCTCTACATCGAGTTCGTAAACGGCGACGATGTTAGGGTGCTGCAACTTCGCCAGCGAGCGCGCTTCACGCAGGAAGCGCTCGCGGTGTTCAGGATTGTCGGCGAAATTGCCGGTCATTTTCTTGATGGCGACAATACGATCCATCATGGGGTCGCGCGCTTTGTACACGACGCCCATGCCGCCCTCGCCCAGCTTCTCGAGGACCTCGTATTTGCCGATCTTGACCGTCAGATCCGGGGACATCTATGGCCCGCCTAGCAACAGTAGTGCCCGCACTCGCCAAGAGGGGGGAGCGGTAGCCATCCACTGCGTGTGCTGTAACCTATCACGAAGTAAGTTGCTGATAAAGCTTTACTGAGTTTGATTACCCTCGTAACGCGCGAAGGTCACGGCGGCCTTCCTGCCTCAGAGCCGCTAAAACACTGGCCATCCGCAACTCGCTGGCAGGCCGACGTATTAACCAAACGGTAAAATACCTCATTCTGGGAATGCTTCGTCCTCGCCTCTGCCGACACCGGGCCGGCATGTCGCATCCGCGAGTTGCGGCAGGAGGTTTGGGCAGCAGTTGCAGTGAAGATTCCTGAGAAACACGGCGAGCTATTGCAGGATATTCAGATTATCCAGAGAAACCGGCACCGCATTCCAGCTTGTCTCACAGGACATCGTCGGATACTGAAAGTCGAATACTACGTTATGGTTTGAATCGAGGCCGACGAGCCGAGCCTGAGTGAAATTGGCGGCCACTGCGTAGTCAACAAGATAAGACTTGTTCGGGGCTTCATAAACGCTGGAGCAGATGTCGGAATAGATGGTTCTACCGTAATCGAAGTCCCAAACCTCCTGAGCTGTGCCGGAACCGGCATTGATTGCATATGCCGACACGGTACTAAAAGTTCGAGTCTGACCTGCTGGCTCGCCAGGAGGCTGATTTAGGCTTCCGAGACCGTCGTTAAATACCATCAAGAGACCGTCCGACGTGAGCGACACTGCATGCTGACCGATGGGATATAGTCCGCCTCCCTGGAGCGTTAATGCTTTCGCCCGCAGGGAAGGAAAGGTGTACCAATATTTTGTCGGATCGCCAAAAATCCAGATGACGTTCCCCGTGGCGTAGTCCAGCTTGATCAAAAAGTTCTCCCGGCTGGAAACAATGACGCTGTCGTCGCTGGGATCGTACGTCATCGCATTCATATGGAACCAGTCACTGCCGGGTCGGACAAACGTGCTCGGGTCATCGCCATTCGCTTGCATGTACGCCCGTAGGATGGCCCCGGGATCCCATGTTTTTAGCAGGCTGCCATCGGTGGCGATTTCCTGCGCAATCGTCTGGAAATCCGTCGCCGTGTCCACGCCCACGAAAAGACCCTTTTTCCCCGGATCGATATTGTGATGAAAGGCGGTCACACCTGGGGATTGGAGCGCGCTCTGGGTTAACCCTCCCCCCAACGTTAGCTGGTGGACGATCGGCGCAGTCTCATCCCCGATCACAAATCCGTCGCCCGTGAAAATACTCGAAATTGAACTGGCGATGCCCGAGCCAACCCACCGCATCTCGCCGTCCGTGTCGATTATCACCGGTGTTCCGAGCCCTGATTTGATCGCGAAATAGTTGAACCCGAGTTGTGTCCCTGCTAAGCGCGGCTTAACGATGACGGGCTTCGCGTACCGTCCGGTCGCATCCGTGTAGGCTCCAGTCGTGATCATCATCGGTATAGTCTCTGACGAGCCGTCCTGAAACTTCAGTTCTACGGAAACGGAATTGTTGTAACCCGCATAAAGCCCGAAAACAGGGAGGCTCACCGATGTCGGTTGACCAGACTCGGAATCAAACTGCACGTAGCCAAGACGGCTTAAGGCCGCCATGCCGTAGGTTACGTGCACTGGAGCAGAGACTGAGCCCGGCTTAGGGTCGATCGTAAACGAGTAGTCACTCAGGGTTTCCAACCCTGAGGCCTGAGCCTGTATCACGCCCATGAAGGGCGTGGAGCCCGCGCTGAAGGATGTGGAATTAAAAGGTGCGGAAATGTGAACGTCAGCAGCATGGGTGACCGAGCCCGAGCCACATCCCGCAAGCCCCACGGCCGCAAACAGAATGAGCGCCAGGAATGTCTGCCGCAATGCAGCGTTTGACGGGCACCAGGCTAAGCGAGCCAGCAGGCTGAGTCTTCTCAATGCAATTCTCACTGGCCAGGTGGACCAACGGCTCATCCGGAGTCTCGCGCGAATATAGCAGTCGTGACTTATGCGAAAAATAGTTTTTACATTTCATTACATGTCGTGGCACGAGATGTCAAGGCCGGCTGTTCCCCTGTTGACCCTTCGGCCACACAAGTTCCGTCGGTTTGAGCAAACCTCTTCGCCGAAGCGGGCGACCGCCTCTCACCTCACGCACATGCTTGTTTGAGGGTTTCAGGAGTCTGCTCTTTATTTTATCTCGCCACCCTGGCCTCGCATCGCATGGCAGCCAGCTGCGACCTCTGCAAGATCCACGGTGACGCCATCCGGATCTGGTAGCGCGCCACCACCGGCTGTCCTTTATAGAGTACCCGCTGGCCTCCCATCACCAGCGGCAACTCGAACTCCCCCGCGCTCGCGCCCGGTTGCCACACCGCGATCGAAGTGAAGTGGAACAGTCCCCACGGACCAGCGGCGGAGTAGTACTGCATACCTCCATCCTTGCTGGTGATCTTCACGCCTTCGGCGTTGGAGGGCCAGGAGAAGTCGCGCGACATTCCCGGCGCAGTCAAGCTCTGCCCGTCGATGGTCGTGACCAGCCCCTCCGTAGTCTGCGGCGAATGCTGCAATGTGTAGGTAAGCCGCGGCGTGGGCGAGTTGTTGGGATAGACCGCGTCGGCAAAACCTGCCGCCGCATTGAAGAAGCGCTGGAACTCCGGCGTAATGCGTACCGTGCCGGTGGAACTGAGCGGGCCGTACAGCGAGCCCTGCTTCACCAGGTACTGCTTCAATTTAGCGTTATAGAACTTCCACAGCTCGCCGTTGGGCGAGAATATCTGGTTCACCGCATCCAGCGAGGCATCATCGCTGGAGGCCGGATCAAAGGGGAATTTCTTGCGCAACGCGCCGTTAAACACGGTGCAGAAGTCGCGCCCTGCGGCATTCAACTCCTCCGCCCCTTGTCCCTTGAGCACGTTCTCCGCCGCCGTGATCGGCGCCTCGAGAATCTTCTGCACCGGGACCGTGCTCTCCGATGTCACCGCAAACGCTTGGGCCATCGTGCGCACCGCCTGCCGCGCATTCGCGGCAGCTCCCAGCACCTGGGTCACCGCCGCCGGATCGCCTTGCCCGGTCGGGCTGTTCTTGATCACGCTGATGGTTCCTTGCAACGTCCCCAGTCCGTTCATGTAGCCCTTGTTGCTGTCGGCCACGAAGCTGGGCCCCGGCGGAACCACTGCCTGCGCCGGCTGGAACGCGTCGGAGATGCGCTTTTCCTCCACGCTGGTGTTTTGCGAAATCACCGAAACCAGCGCTAGCAGAGGCGACGCTGTCGGATTCGACAGCCGGCTCAGCTTGTCGTCCGCATCCGCCAGGTTCCGATAGGAGCTGACCGTCGCTGAGCGCAGGAACAGCCGCCATGCATTCAGGAAGTCTGCGACATAGCGGTCCGTGAGCTGCTGTTGCAGCTTCGCCATGTCGATGGCCGGTCCCGACTGCGGTCCCAGCACCCAGTCTTCGCTGCTGACATAGCGGTCGAGATGCGTGAGCGCATCTTTCGCCACGAAGTTATATCCGGCCTTGCTGAACGCTCCCGAAACCTCGTAGCGATCCACCACCACATCGCCGGCAGCAGGAAAATCGCGGTTGAACAGGATCGACTTGCTCTTCGACTGCGCTTCCGCCAGGATCGCCTGGTAGATCACCTCTTCCCTTCCCAGGTTCCTCAGATAAGCGCGGGCGCGCTCGATGGCCGCCGTGTCGTTGTCGGTCGAGTAGGGATTCTCCGCCTTCAGCGCTGCGCTGTAGAAGTCAAACTGCTTCTGCGCCAGTTGAGCCCGATCGTTGTCCAGATCGCGACCCGCCAGCCAGCGGCTGTCGAGCACCGGCGAGAGAAACTCCAGCGTGCTCTTGTCGTGATTCGACGTCGTGATCAAGTACGCCTTGAGCGTGTCGTAGGTGGAGCGAAAATCGTGTGCGGCATCCGGCGTGGCCGGCAGGTTCTTCAGCGTGCCCAGCATGCGTGCCTGCGCCGGCGCCAATAGCAGCCGGCGAAAATGCGCGAAGTAAAGTTTGCGAACCTCGGGATACAGACTGTCGCCAGCGTAAAGCCCCCAGCGCATGGTGAAGGGCGGACCGTCCGCCTGATACCCCGCCAGCAGGACAATGTTTTGACGCAACGCTTCCAACTTCTGCAGATCGCTGAGCGCCGGGAAGGCGCCCTCCGGCAGCGGTGCCGTGGGCATCGACTTGGCGGTGGCCGTCAACTCCGACATCAGCGCCCGGTTGCGGAAGAACGACACCGTGAAAAAGATCGACACGATCAGCAGCAGCACCGCGGCCGTCGCCAGCAACACTCGCCGTGCAAAGCTGACGCGGGTGCTGCCGGCGCTCGCGAGCAGCGCTGAACGGTCCTTCAGGATTACGTCATTAAAAAGATGGGTGAGGAAGACCCACTGCGGTACTCTTCGCGCCTGCGCCACCGGCGTTGGGGCCGGAGCCGCCATTGCCGCCGCCTGCGCGTAGTTGAACATGGTCGTCGCGCCGCGCGGGCCGCCGCCTGCGCTCGGAACCGCCGCCGCCATCGGCGCGTTTTCTTCCGTCATGACCGCCCGCACGCCAGAGAAGTAAAAGCCCCGCAGGAACGGATTGATCGGCATCTGCGACGGACGCCCTAGGTCCACCAGAAACTGCACCAGCGGCGTGCGCAATTTGCGCAACTCGCGTGGAAACTCGTAGGCGCTGCCGATCTTCTCTCCTTCCGCCTCGCGCGCCAGAAACTCGGTCCGCTTTTCGCCCAACGAGAAGAAAATCTCATCGAAGGCCTTGGTCAGGCGCTTCGTTTCCTCTTCTGCATACACGCCCCCGGCCTGCGCGCCGCGCATGGACAGGGTTGCGCCCAGAACCTGCGTGGCTTCGTCCTTAGTGAAGTTGCGTACATAACTGTCGAAGCCGGTGATGCGGTCCATCTTGGTGAACAGCACATACACCGGAAAGTTGATGCCCAGATTCTGCGAGATCGCCTGCAGATGCTGGTTCGTCTTGCGGGCAACCGATTGAATGTCCTGGCTGGAGCGCCGCAGAAACGACTCGGCATCGAAGCAAATCACCGCCGCGCGCGCCGGCTGCTCCGATTTGCCAAACGCCCCGGATACGTTTCCCTTGGCCAGGCGCTTGATCACCCGCACCAGCCTGCCGCCTTGCTCCAGCATCGCGCCGCCGACATCCACCAGGACCGCTTGCCGCGTGTACCAGAAATTCACCGCCCGCGTCGGAATGATGTCCGTGTCCTGATACACCTGCCCGGCCAGCAAATCGGGATCCAGCCCGCTGCGCACGATGCTGGTGGTCTTTGTGCTCGCCTGCTCCCCTAGAAAGAAGATGAGCGGAAAATCGCCGAATTGCGCCCGGCTCACCGCCGTGCTGGCCCGCAGCCGCTTAATCGCTTCATGAATAAGGATGTCGTCTTCCGACGATCCCGGGGCCGGTTCCCCGGCATCCTCATGCGACTTGCGCCAGAACCAAAGGAAGCTGACCGCGGCCGCCAGCCCGATCACCCACAGGCCAATCCGCAGTATCCACAAATTGCTGCCCTGCAGATGCAGCCACGTCCCCGCGAACCATGCCAGCACCAGGTACACCAGCAGAACGATGCCTGTAATGATGTAAACCGTCATGATTGCCCCCTAGGAACGCACCTGGCTGACCAGCGAACGGAAATCAGAGACCCCAAAGTGGAGCCCGGCCTTGTAGCCGGCAAAGAGCACGATGGCGAGCACCACTGTACCAACCGCGGCGAACAACAGCCGCTTCACCCAGGGATCGCTGTGCACGATCTGCACGCCTTCTTTGGGAATCATCCACCGCGGCGAGAGCGTCGTCGTCCCCGCGCCGCCTCGAATGCGCCGCATCTTGTCCAGCATCGCGCTCATGATGGCGCTCAGTTCGCCCGCCCCTCCGGCGCCGTAACGGCCGCGATAGCCAAGCAAAATGCATAGCGCATACAGCTCCAGCAGATCGCCGGTTTCGTAGGAATCCATGCGCTGCAACGTGGCTTGCAGGTTCTGAAAGAAGATCTCGCCGGCCACGTGCCCGCCGAACAACTCTTCCTGCAGCGGCATGCGTGGCCAATCCGCGAACACCGGGTTGCGGCAGTTCAGCACGGACTCGTCCAGGAAGGCCACCACCGCGAACACCGCCTGCTGCACGTCCTCGGGCGAGTAGCCACGCGCCCGCGCATCGCCGTCCGCCACCCGCAGCGCCTCTTTTACGTGGTTGCGGAACAGGTTGGCATCGGGAACATTCTGTTTGCCGTAGCGCAGCCGCACAATTGCGGTGAACACTTCCTGGAACGACATTGCCAGGTTCCAGGTACGGCGTTGCACGCTGTCTTCGCCACGATAACTGGCTACCGGTGTGACATTGCTCGACATGGCGGCCTCACGATTCCAGTACGACTAGCAATTCCATCTCCGGGGCGGGAAGATCGCCCGGAACGTATACCCCAACCTTGCGCGTGAGCACGATGTGCTCCCAGCAGGGGCCTGTGCGGTTGATGTTGAAGTATTCGGTTTCCACTCGCGCCGAAATCGAGGACGGCGGCACCGACATGTGGGTGAGCTGCAAACCCGGCAACGCGCGCTTCACCAGCTCGCTGATGAACTTGCTGGAGCAGATCTTCACCACCTGCGGCGTCTTGATGATGGTCTCCGCCGCGCCGGTGGAGGCGTGGATGCCGAAGATCCACCGTGCCCGGTCAAGACAGCGCTGGTCCACCACGTCGCCCTCGTACACGTACGGTGCGACCGGCTTCAACACAATCGGGATCGCCTGCATCGGCACCACGATCTCCAGGTGCCGGCGGATGTGCGTGTCCAGCGCAGTGAAACAGTCGCCCAGGTGCTGATGATCGTAGGCGGGAAGTTGCTTGGGATGCACGTCCAGGCCGAAGGTGCAAAGCGCGCCGCCCAGTCGCGCCATCTCGCGATAGACCTCTTCCGGGTGCCCGCGCTTCGACTGATACATGTGCCGCAAGGCCGACAGCGCGGAATGGATCGTGTGCAGAAACCAGAAGCTGGCCACGTCGCCTGAAGACATGCCTGCGACAAACTTGGTTGTCTTTTTCTTGCTCGCAGACAGCGTCGCGCTCTTCTCGTCCAGAATTTCGATCAGCCGCTTCGTCAGATACATCAGCCGCTCGCTCGCCGACAGTCGAAGCACCGGCGGTACGAACTCCGGATCATAAACAAACTGCCCCGATCCGCTGCGCAGCACCCGCGCGATCGGCATGGTGACGACGTCTTCGGCGGTCTCGGTCTCCAGCAGCAGCCGCACATTCTTCCGCCCCAGATATACCGGCTTCTCATCGCTGCCGGTGTTCTCATCGTGCAAGGTCTTGACATTGGCGACGAAGCGCGTCGCCGCCTCCGCTTCGCTGTCCAGTTCGCAGTTGGGCCCGTTGGCTGCGCGCGCCGGCACCGCCAGGCTTACCACCAGCGAATCCATCGTCGGCGGAAACACCTCGCGGATCTCGCGTGCCGCCGGCAGAGCGTCGCACTCCGGCATCTCGAAAGAAAGTCCGTCGGGAAAAATGCCCCGCGCGTGCTGCAGAGAAACCGTTCCGTTGCGCAGCGCTTGTGCGTCCAGTTGGAATCCGAGCAGGCCATAAGCCTCGAACCACAAGTTCTCCGTGGCGAAGCGGATGGTGTCTTCGAAATAGCGGGACTGCGCCTGGAAATGATGCGGGCTGAGGTACATCCCTTCAGACCACACAATTCTGGAGAGAAATCTCATGAGTGTCCGTGTAACAGGAGTCGTGCGTCCCTGGCCTCGTTGGTTAGTTAAAGTGGAGCGTGGACTGCTTGCGGAAAATACCACATTTCACCCCGCCCTGCCGCTTTCAAAGCGATGGGTATCGGTGCAGTTGGATGATTAGCGTCAGGGCACGACTTCAGTCGTGCCGAAAAGCTCTATCCCCCAAGAGAGTAGCGGCGAAGCAGCGAACGGGACTGAGCCGCGCAAACCATTTCAAAGCGATGCATTGGTTCGAGTTTGGCGCCTTCACAGCCGCTCGCGCTGAACTCTGCGTCGATGCGTTTCAAATCCGTAGGTGGTGCACCTTAGAGCCGTCCGTTTCCTTTACTGTGGTCTGCAAAGCGGTGTAAGCTGCGCTCAAGTGATCACGGAGACGCAGATTTAGCCTCCGCGCGCCGGCCCGCCGCGGAAGCCGGATTGCGCCTCCGGTTCGACCTCTCGCCCAATATGCGGTTTGCCAACCAGTACGAGCTGATGAATTCGGTGGTCGGCGGATTGGTGGAGACCTTTTCCGCTGTGGTGATCGGAACCGGTGCCAAGATCCTGGTCCACGTCATGCCTTGCGACGAAAACGGCCTCACCGAACGGTCCACTCCCGAGGAAGTGCGCCTGACCTTTCGCAAGTTGGCAGGAGATCCGCCCTCTGCCCTGCAAAGCGCCGGCGTCGATGCCGAAACCCGCTACGCCTACATGGTCACCGAATATCCTCCGGAAGCCGTCTTGCGGCGTTGGATCGAGAATCGCGGCAACCCTAATAGCCTTCCGGATACCGCCGAATCTGCTGTCCCTGCTGCAGTCGCTTCTCCGCCGACGCCGCCTCCGCCCGCAGCTCCGCCGCCGGCAGCTCCCCCGGTGCCCAGCGCCAAGGCGGTCGCGGCTGCCAACGGCGCCACCACCGAGGCTAATTTCGAACAGGTTTACGCGGCCCTCGACAAGGAGCGTGCGGCCGCCCACCCCGAAGAGGCGGGCGACTTCACCAAGATCTTGGACGCCAGCAAAATGCCTGCAACTCCCGGCGCCGGATCCAAAACCACCCGCTCGTTTACTCAGGAATTCCTGTCCGTCAAGGGGCCGGCTGGCGGCGCGCTCTCTGAGGTGCCCTCCCCGTTTACCGCCAAGCATGAGACAAGCGCCGCGCCGGCGCCGCCTCAAGCGTCAGTCTCGCCGGTCGTTCAAGCTCCAGCCGAGCCGCCACCACCCAAGCCTGCTCCCCCTCCTGCGGCTGCTCCGCCAGTATCGCCGAGCTTTACCGCGGTGTTTACGCCCGCGGCAGAAGCAACTCCGAAGCCTGCCTCCGCTCCGCCGCCTGAAACTCCGCCGGCATCGCCCAGTTTTACTGCGATGTTCACGCCTGCGGCTGAGCCGACACCCAAGCCCGCAGCCGACCCGTTGCCGAAGCCTTCACCCACCCCCCAGCCCAGCGTCCCGCCGGTGAGTCCGCCGGGAAGCTTTACGGGGCTGTTTGGGGCCAAGCCGATTGAACCAGCCAGCAGCCCACGCCCCGGCAACGCTGCGGTTCAACCGAGTTCTTTCACTCAGATGTTCCACGCGCTCGAGGCTCAGCCGGTCAGCCCCGCCGCGGCTCCGCCGTCGAAACCTGAACCCGCGCCTCCGGCTTTTGTGCCCGCGCCGCAGCAGCCCGCCAAGAAACCTGATCCGTTTGCGCCTTCGAATGCTCCCGCGGTGGGTGCGCCCGGCCAATTCACCCAGCTATTTCAAAGTGCGAAGGAGCCGGCGCCGGCAGCGAAAGCTGCGCCGACACCACCGGCAGCTCCGACACCTTCGACTCCAGTGCCGGCAGCTGCCAGTACCCAAAGCGAGTTCTCGAAGCTTTTTTCCACGCCAGCGGCTCACAAATCGCCGGCTACCGGCCCAGCGTTCGAAGACACGGTGAACGAGTTCAGCCGGATGTTCAAAAATGAGAAG
>Ga0335076_10003800_pt1 | contig 15205 bp, 19 predicted proteins | sample Lox_Sample_25_FD_206717 | JGI IMG/M metagenome (GOLD analysis project Ga0335076, IMG submission 206717) | Soil microbial communities from Loxahatchee National Wildlife Refuge, Florida, United States - Lox_Sample_2.5 | ecosystem: Environmental > Terrestrial > Soil > Wetlands | place: USA...
CGTCACCTTCACCACCGAGCGCATGCAGCACTGGCTGAAGGTCGGGGCCCAGCCGACCGACCGCATCGCCATGTTCCTCGGCAAGGCCGGCCTGGCGCCGGTGCCGGCGCAGCGCCAGCAGACGGCGAAGCACCTGCCGAAGGCGAAGGCGCAGGAGCGCGCCAAGGCCGCGGCCGACAAGGCTGCCGCCGCGGCGGCACCGGCGGAGACGCCGGCGAGCTAGTGGCGGGAGACTGAGGCGGCAATGGTCGAGCGCATCCTCGTCGGGGCCATCGCGGGCGCCCATGGCCTGCGCGGCCAGGTGCGGATCCGGAGCTTCACGGCCGATCCGGCCGGCGTCGCCGCCTATGGTCCCGTGACCGACGAGGCCGGCAGCCGACGCTTCGAGCTCGCCGTCACCGGCGCCATCAAGGACGGCGTCATCGCCCGCATCGACGGCGTCGCCGACCGCACGGCCGCGGAGGCCCTGCGCGGCCTGCGACTCTACGTGTCGCGCTCGGCGCTGCCGGCGCCGGAAGCCGGCGAGTACTACCGGGCCGATCTCATCGGGCTCAGGGCCGAGCTGGCCGACGGATCGCCCTATGGCTGCGTCGTCGACGTGCAGAACCATGGTGCCGGCGACCTGCTCGAGATCGAGCGTCTGCGGGGCGGCAGCGAGTACCTGCTCTTCAGCGATGCAGCCGTCCCGGTCGTCGATCTCGCGGCCGGCCGGATCGTCGTTGCGCCGCCCGCCATGGTCGAGGCCGACGCGGCCGGAGGCGCCGATGCCTGATCGCGCCTGGACCGTCCGCGTCTTGACGCTGTTCCCGGAAATGTTTCCGGGGCCGCTCGGCCTGTCGCTCGCCGGACAGGCGCTCGCGGCGAAGATCTGGGCCTTGGAAACGGTGGACATCCGCAGCTTCGCACGCGATAAACACCGCTCCGTCGACGACACCCCGTTCGGCGGCGGCCCCGGCATGGTGATGCGGCCCGACGTGATCGACGCCGCGATCGCGACGGCCCTCGCCGAGGAGCGCGGGCCGGTCGTGTACTTGAGTCCGCGCGGCCGCCTGCTGACCCAGGCCGTGGTGCGCGAACTTGCGGACCGCCCGGCGCTCACGCTGCTGTGCGGCCGCTACGAGGGGGTGGACGAGCGGGTGCTGGAGGCGCGCGCGGTCGAGGAGATCAGCCTCGGCGACTTCGTGCTCTCCGGCGGCGAACCGGCGGCGATCGCGCTGATCGACGCCGTGGTGCGGCTGCTGCCGGGCGTGCTCGGCGCGCCCGCGACGCTGGAAGAGGAGAGTTTCGAACGGGGATTGCTCGAATATCCCCACTACACGCGTCCGGCCGACTGGCAGGGACGCGGCGTGCCGGAGGTGCTGCTCTCCGGCCATCACGAGCGGATCAAGGCCTGGCGGCTGGCCCAGGCCGAAGCCATCACGAGGGCGCGCCGCCCCGATTTGTGGGCCCGCTACCTCGCCCGCCACGACACGAACGAAGGACAACGACCATGACAACGATCATCAAACAGCTCGAGCAGGAGCAGATCGAAAAGGCGAAGGCGGCGGGCCGCATCCCCGATTTCGCGCCAGGCGACACCATCCGCGTCGACGTGAAGGTGATCGAAGGTACCCGCGAACGTGTCCAGGCCTTCGAGGGCGTCTGCATCGCCCGCAAGAACGCCGGGTTCAATTCCTCCTTCACCGTGCGCAAGATCTCCTACGGCGAAGGGGTCGAGCGCGTGTTCCCGCTCTACAGCCCGCGCATCGCCGGCATCGAGCTGCTGCGCCGCGGCGACGTGCGCCGCGCCAAGCTCTATTACCTGCGCGGCCGCCGCGGCAAGTCGGCGCGCATCGCCGAGAAGACCGGCCTCGTGCCGACTGAGGGCGAGGCCGCGCCGGCGGACGTCGCCGCCGAGGCGTAACTCCACACTCTCTGTCGTCTCGATCATGTCCAAGCCGCGCACGCTCTTCGACAAGATCTGGGAGAGCCATCTCGTCCATCGCCAGGACGACGGCACCTGCCTGATCTACATCGACCGCCATCTCGTCCATGAGGTGACGAGCCCGCAGGCCTTCGAGGGCTTGCGCAGCGCCGGCCGCAAGGTACGGCGGCCCGACGCCACGCTCGCGGTCGCCGACCACAACGTGCCGACGACCGATCGCAGCAAGGGCATCACCGAAGAGGAGTCGCGCATCCAGGTCGAGACGCTGGAGAAGAACTGCCGCGACTTCGGCGTTCCGTACTTCTCGATGACGGACGTCCGCCAGGGCATCGTTCACATCATCGGGCCGGAGCAGGGCATGACCCAGCCCGGTCTGACCATCGTCTGCGGCGACAGCCACACGGCGACGCATGGCGCCTTCGGTGCGCTCGCCTTCGGCATCGGCACGTCGGAAGTCGAGCATGTGCTGGCGACGCAGACGCTGATCCAGCAGCCGGCGAAGAACATGCGCGTCACCGTCGAGGGCGAACTGCCGCTCGGCGTCACCGCCAAGGACCTGATCCTCGCCATCATCGGCAGGATTGGCACCGCCGGCGGCACCGGCCACGTCATCGAGTATGCCGGCAAGGCGATCCGCGACCTCTCCATGGAAGGCCGCATGACCGTCTGCAACATGTCGATCGAGGGGGGCGCCCGCGCCGGCCTGATCGCGCCCGACGATACGACGTTCAACTATCTCAAAGGCCGGCCGATGGTGCCGAAAACCGGCGCCTGGGAGCAGGCGGTTACCTACTGGCGTACGCTGCCCTCCGATCCCGGCGCGACTTACGACAAGGAAGTCGTGCTGCGGACCTCCGACATCGCGCCGCAGGTCACCTGGGGCACCAGTCCGGAAGACGTGCTGCCGATCACCGGCGCTGTGCCCGATCCGGCTGCCGCAAGCGACGAGGCGAAGCGCCGCTCCATGGAGCGGGCGCTCGACTATATGGGCTTGAAGCCGGGCACGCCGCTGCGCGAGGTGAAGATCGATCGGGTCTTCATCGGCTCTTGCACCAACGGCCGCATCGAGGACCTGCGCGCCGTGGCGAAGATCGCGCAAGGGCGGAAAGTGGCGACCGGCGTGAACGCCATGGTCGTGCCGGGCTCGGGGTTGGTGAAGCACCAGGCCGAAGAAGAGGGCCTCGACCGCATCCTCGTCGAAGCCGGCTTCGAATGGCGCGAACCGGGCTGTTCCATGTGCCTCGCCATGAATCCCGACAAGCTGCAGCCGGGCGAGCGTTGCGCCTCCACGTCCAACCGAAACTTCGAGGGACGCCAGGGCCGCGGCGGCCGCACCCATCTGATGAGCCCGGCCATGGCCGCCGCCGCCGCCGTCACCGGCCGCCTGACGGACATCCGCGAACTGCTGTAGAATCGTCGAGCGGATCAAGTCTGCGTTCGGGCAAGGGAGGACGCCGATGACGAATGCGACACGCCGTCCGGCCAGAATGATAGGCGCGGCGGCGCTCGGTCTCCTCGTGGTGCCGGCGCTGGCCGACGAAGCGCTCACCGGCGATGGCCTGCGGGCGCTCATCGTCGGCAACACCGTGCAGGGCACGATGGAGACGACCGGCGGCTACGACGAATTCTACCGGCCCGACGGCACGATCAAGGCGGCGACCTATAGCGGCACCTGGAGCATCGAGGGCGACTCCTTCTGCACGCAGGTCGGTGCCGATCCCCGCGAATGCTGGCAGGGCGCCAAGGCCGGCGACGAGATCCACTGGCTGAGGGACGGGAAGCTCGACGGCACCGGCAAGGTCACGCCGGGCAATCCGAACAACTACTGAGATCGGTCGCGGGGCTAACGACCGGCGACGATCCGCTCCACGATCGCGACCAGCAGGTCGGGGTCGACCGGCTTGGTGAGATAGTCGTTGGCCGGGATCTGCCGCAGGACGTCGATGGTGTCCCACTTCTCCGTGGCCTTCGTGGTGACGATGACGGTCGAGGGCGGCGGGCCGCGCTTGGCCAGGTCGTCATACACCTCGAGCCCGATGGCGACCGGCAGCTTCAGATCCATCAGGAGGACGTCGACACCGCCGCCGCGCACGCACTTGATCGCCTCCTCGCCGGTTTCCGCAACGGCCGCGGCATAGCCGCTGGTCGCCAGCTGCTGGCTGAGCGAGGCGACGAAGGCGGCGTCTTCGTCGCCCAGGACTGCCACGGGGCGGTCGGCCGACTGCAAGGCAGCGACCAGCGAGTCGACGGTGAAAGGCTTGCGCAGCAGGCCGAGCGCGCCGGCCTCCAGGGCCTTGGCGACGATCGGCTCCTGATGGCCGGTCATCATGACGACCTTGGCGCCGGGACGCAGCTTGCGGATCTCGAGGAAACTGTCGACGCCGTTCATCACGGGCATGCGCACGTCCATGAGGACGAGATCGAAGGCCTTGAGCCGACAGCGTTCGAGGGCCGATCGGCCGTTGAACACGGTCTCGGTCGCGTAGCCCTGGAGCTGCAGCAGTTCGGCCAGGCCGTCGGCCAGGTCGAGATCGTCGTCGACGATCAGGATGTCGGCTGCCGCCACGAATACGCCCTCGGTCAGGCGGTCTGGCTGATCTTGTCGAGGAGCGCCTCGACGCCGAACGGCTTGTTGAGGAGTCCCATGGCGCCGGCGTCGAGCGGCTTGCCGACGATCTCCTCCTTGAAGCCGGTCATCAGAACGATCTTGGCTTCCGGCTTGATCTTGCGGATCTCGAAGAAGCTGTCGACGCCGTTCATGACGGGCATGCGCACGTCCATGAACGTCATGTCGTAGTCCCGGTCGCGGAAGCGCTCGACGGCTTCCCGGCCATTGCCGGCAACGGCGACGGTGTAGCCGTGAATTTCGAGGAGTTCGGCGAGGCCTTCGGCCAGATCGCGGTCATCGTCCACGATCATCACGCTCAGCGACGGCATGCTCGTTCTCCTCTGTCAGGCGGCGGCGTGCGCGGCCGCCGGCTGGGTCTCGGCGATCGTGTCCTGGCCGGCCTGCTGGCGCGGCAACCAGACGACGAACGTGGTGCCCTCGGGGCCCGTGCGTTCGACGTCGATGGTCCCGCCATGCGCCTCGACGATCTTCTGGACCGTCGGCAGGCCGAGTCCGACGCCGAAGTTCTTGGTGGTGAACAGGGGCTCGAAGATCTTCGCCCGCGCCGGCTCGGGGATGCCCGGACCGCTATCGATCACGGACAGGCGGCAATGCGGCCCGGCGGCCTCGGTGCGCACGGTGATCGTGCGCTCGCGCCCCTCGGGCGGCGTCCAGCCGGGGTCGGTCATCGCCTGCGCCGCGTTGTCGAGCAGGTTGATCAGCACCTGGCGGAAGCGGTCGCGGTCGACGGCAACGGTGCAGCCGCCGGAGAGTTCGCGCTTGACCGCGACTGCCGTGGGCAGTGCGTGCTCATCGAGTTGTTCGCCGATGAGCTTGTCGAAGTCGACGGGCTGACGCGCCATCTCGCGCGAGCGCGTATACTCCAGAAGATCCGAGATGATGCCGTCGCAGCGGCCGACGCTGCGCTCGGCGCGCTCCAGCGAGCGCTCGATGCCGAGGCCCTTGTCGGCGCACAGCTTCTTGAACACGGCCAGCGACGTCCGGATCGCCCCCAGCGGGTTGCGCAGCTCGTGGCTCACGGTGCCGGCGACCTGGCCGAGCATGGAGAGACGCTGATTGCGCGCCAGCTTCGCGTTGGCGCTCTCGAGATCCGCGGCCATCTTGGCGAAGGCGCCGGCGAGATCGCCGACCTCGTCGCTCGACTTGATTTTGGCGGCGACCTCGCCGGCGCTGAAATCACCGGCACCCAGCCTGACAGCGGCCTCGCGCAGCAGGGCGATCGGCGTCGCAATGCGGTCGGCCAGGAAGAGCCCGACGCCGAGGCCGAGCACGAGCGCCAGCGCGGCGCAGCTCAGCAGCGTCTCGGTCGACCGGTCGATCAGCCCTTCGGTGATGTTACTGTGTTCGGCGATCGCCGCGTTCGTGGTGGTGATCTTCGCTTCGATCGTCGAGAAGAACTCCGGATCCGTCCCGGTCATCCTTTCCTGTGCCGCGAGGATCGAGTCCAGGTCGGCTCGCGCATCGATCAGCGCGACGACATCCTTGCTGGCCTGCAGCACGGCGTTGCCGAGCGCGACGACCCGATCGCGCTCCTGCAGCGCCACCCGGTCTTCGGCGATCATGCCGACGCCGTGGACCCTGTCCTGTACGTTCGAGAATTCACGCAGGAAATGGCGCAGGCCTTCCTGCTGGTCCCTGATCTCGACCTTCATGTCGTCGAAGTCGCCGGCTGGCAGGCTGGCGATGAGCGTTTGCGTATCGTAGGCGCCGCCAGGATCGGCGATCAGCAGCCGACGATGGGCGGCCACCAGCATGTCCGCGAGCTCGCTGGTCGATTCGACGACGCGCGCGCCTTTCAGCTCGGCCAAACCCATGGTGCGCACGGCCGGAAAGGCGTCCTGCGCAAGCAGCTGATAGTTGCGCCTGACGTCAAGGTTGTTGTGCACCGTGACGACGGCCAGGATGCCGATCAACAGGATCAGCGTTCCAAAGCCGAGTTGGAGCTTCTGTCGGATCTTGAGGCGACCGAGCCGGACCAGCATCGAGGTTCATCCCCGCTTCAAAGCACACGAGACCAAGCCCCCTGTTTGGCGGCGTCGGTGTGCTTATTTCGACTGTGGCAATCTGAACCGAACTCGTTAAACCACGGTAAATCATTAACTAAAATTCGCCGGATTGCTCGAGGGCCATACACGGGGGCGGCCTTGTCGGTCCCGGCCGATTGTGGCATAGCACCGCGGCTTCAAGGGTCGACAAGAAGGCACGACGATGGAGAAGTTCACCAGCCTCACCGGCGTCGCGGCGCCGCTGCCGATGATCAATGTCGATACCGACATGATCATCCCCAAGCAGTTCCTGAAGACGATCAAGCGCACGGGTCTTGGCAAGAACCTGTTCGACGAGATGCGCTACACGCCGGACGGCAAGGAGAAGCCGGATTTCGTGCTCAACCGCCCGGCCTATCGCAAGGCGTCGATCCTCGTCGCGGGGGCCAATTTCGGCTGCGGGTCGAGCCGCGAGCATGCGCCCTGGGCGCTGCTCGATTTCGGCATCCGCTGCGTCATCGCCACCAGCTTCGCCGACATCTTCTACAACAACTGCTTCAAAAACGGCATCCTGCCGATCAAGCTGCCGCAGGAGGACGTCGACAAGCTGATGGACGACGCCGAGCGGGGCGCCAATGCCGTGATCTCCGTCGATCTGGAGAAGCAGGAGATCCGCGGCCCCGACGGTGGCTGCGTCAGGTTCGACGTCGATCCGTTCCGCAAGCACTGCCTGCTGAACGGCCTTGACGACATCGGCCTCACCCTCGAGAAGGCGCCGGCGATCGACAGCTTCGAGACGAAGAATCGGGCCGCACAACCCTGGCTGTATGCCTGAGAAATTGTCGGGCCGACCGGCAGGTCGCCCGAAAGAACGGTGCAGCGGTTGACCGGGCGACCTGCCGGTCGCCTGGACGCTTTCAAACACGGATCATCCCATGGCCAAGAACAAGAAGCTGCTGATCCTCGCCGGCGACGGCATCGGCCCCGAGGTGATGCGGCAGGTACGGCGCGTCATCGACTGGTTCGGCAAGCGGCGCGCCGTCGCCTTCGACGTGGCCGAAGGGCTCGTGGGCGGCGGATCGATCGACAAGCACGGCGTGCCCCTGACGGATGACACAATGGCCGAGGCGATGGCGGCCGATGCCGTGCTGCTCGGCGCCGTCGGGGGACCGAAATGGGACAGCGTCCCGTTCGAGAAGAAGCCCGAGCGCGGCCTCCTCCGGCTACGCAAGGATATGGCGCTGTTCGCGAACCTGCGCCCGGCGCTTGTCTTCGATGCCCTGGTCGACGCCTCCAGCCTGAAGCCCGACCTGGTGCGGGGCCTCGACCTCATGATCGTGCGCGAGCTGACCGGCGGCGTCTACTTCGGCGCGCCGCGCGGCATCGAAACGCTGCCGGACGGCACGCGCCGCGGCGTCAACACCCAGGTCTATACGACCGGGGAGATCGTTCGTGTCGCCCGCGTCGCTTTCGAGCTGGCGCGGCAGCGGCGGGGCAAGCTCTGCTCGGTCGAAAAGGCCAATGTCATGGAGAGCGGCGTGCTCTGGCGGGAGGAAGTCACGAAGCTCCACGCCGCGGAATACAAGGATGTCGAGCTGACGCACATGTACGCCGACAACTGCGCCATGCAGCTGGTGCGCCAGCCCAAGCAGTTCGACGTCATCGTCACCGACAACCTGTTCGGCGACCTGCTATCGGATTGCGCGGCGATGCTCACGGGCTCGCTGGGGATGCTGCCGTCGGCCTCGCTCGGGGCCGCCGACGCCAGCGGCCGCCGCCGGGCGCTCTACGAGCCCGTCCACGGCTCGGCGCCGGACATCGCCGGCAAGGATCTGGCCAATCCGCTGGCGACGCTCCTCAGCTTCTCCATGATGCTGCGTTATTCCTTTGGCCTCGGCGACGATGCCGACCTGGTGGAGGAGGCGGTGCGGGCCGTGCTGGCCTCCGGCACCCGGACTGGCGACATCGCGACGCCCGGGACCCGAAAGGTCTCGACGACTGCAATGGGCGAGGCGGTTCTCCAGGCGTTGGAGCGTATGGCGGCTTGATGTGGCAAAGCCGTGACTCATGCGATTCCGTTAGAGGGCCCATGCAATTCTGCTATACTGTCTCGGTGGGCTGATCGGCGGAGCTAACGAAACCCGGACGGAGCCTTGGAGGCAAGATCGGCTCTGGCCCAGGGTGAAGCTCTCCCGGAGCGGAGCGGCGGCTGCCGCGGCATGATCGGCCATGAGCGCGTGGGGCAGCCTGCGGAGGAGCGGGCTGCGTGCACGGGGGGATTGGGGTTCATGAGTCGATGGGGATTGCTGCGGCTGGCGCTGGTAGCCGCGGTCGTCGGCACGCAGGGCGTGGCAGCCTTGGCGTGCGACTGTCCGAAACAATACGTGGCGAAGAGGGACGGTACGATGTCGGAGATTCAGCCGGCGCTGCCGTTGCCGCCGCCCCTGCCGCCGGCCAAGCTGGCCGTCGCCAAGACGGGATAGAACGTCATCAGCTTTCCTTGACCAGCCAGGTCAGCATCTGGCGCCAGAGCTTGGTGAAGCCAGGCCATTTGGCGAAGGCCGCCGGTACCCAGTGCGGCCCGATGTCCGAGGTCCAGGCCGCGGACCGTCCGGCGCCATAGCGCCCGGCGACCAGCAACGGATGGCCGCCCTGGTCGCGCGGCGCCCGGGCGAGCAGTTCGATGCCGCGACCTTCCTTGAGGACCACCTCATTGAAGCCGAGAAGCGGCGGCCAGTTCTTGCCCAGTCCCTTGGTGATCGGGTGGAGCGGGTTGACAATCTCCGCTTTGCACCCTTCGGGCACCTCGATGCGGTCGTCATAGGCCAGGATCGAGACCGGCAAGGCCTCCTCGACCGGCGTGTTGCGGTAACGGGCGCCGCCGTTGATGCCCTGGAAGCTGTAATAGCCGCCGATCATGGCGAGGCCGCCGCCGGTGCGCACGTACTCGCGGATCAGCTTGAGGCGGTTGGGTACCGTCTTGCCGTGCAGCCACACGTCCGGGTGCAACAGCAGGGTGTTCGCCCCGATATCGCTGAGCAGGACCGCGGCGTAGGACCGCAGGGCCTCGATCGTCGTCGGGAAATCGCTCGCGGCCTGGTGCGACGGCATATAGGTCAGGTCGAAAGGGCTGTCGGCCAACGCCGTCTGCAGTCGCTCGGCGCCGAGATGGAAGGTCACGGTGCTGAACTGGTCGAAGCCCTTGATATGGGTCGACGTCGTGACCCAGGATTCGCCGGCCAACAGCACACGCTTCTTCTCTGGCATGCTTCCCCCTCATCGTCCTGTGTGCGTGCCGCGGTGCCATCGTCATGCCTCGATGAGGCGGCGTCAACGTTTCGTGAACGGACATTTACTCGACTTGGCGCCGGAAAGCCGGTAGTATCCGATGCATTCGCGCATGGACGGAGGTCGCCCATAAACAAGCTGATTGCCTCGTTGATTGCGCTGGCGGCTGTGTTGGCGGTGATGCCGGCGCAGGCCTGCCCCTTCTCCGACGACAAGACGGCGCAGAGCACGCCCGTCGTCACCTCCGATGCGAACGGTTCGGCGCCGATGACTCCGGTGCCGCCGCCGGCTCCGGCGACGACGAAAACCGGCAGTTGAGTTAAGCTTCGCTCTGGGTACCTAAGGGCCGCCTGGAGCGGCCCTTTCTGTTTGCGGCCCTTTCTGTTATGAGCCTGCGCCCCGCGCGGGCGTAGGAAGAGCGGAGTATTGACGATGGGCTACAAGGTGGCGGTGATCGGGGCGACCGGGAATGTCGGCCGCGAGATGCTGCAGACTCTGGTCGACCGGGAGTTTCCGGCCGACGATGTGATTGCGCTGGCATCCGAGCGGTCGGTCGGCCGCGAGGTCTCCTTCGGCGAGGACAAGACGCTCAAGGTCCGCGATCTTGCCAAGTTCGACTTCAAGGGCGTCGATATCGCGCTGTCGTCGCCGGGCGCCAAGGTTTCGGCCGTGCACAGCCCGCGCGCCGCGGCGGCCGGTTGCGTCGTCATCGACAACACCTCCTATTTCCGCATGGACCCCGACGTGCCTCTCGTGGTGCCCGAGGTGAACGCCAAGGCGATCGCCGGCTACACGAAGAAGCACATCATCGCCAACCCCAATTGCTCGACGATCCAGATGGTGGTGGCCCTCAAGCCGCTGCACGATCTCGCCAAGATCAAGCGCGTGGTGGTCGCCACCTATCAGTCGGTGTCCGGCGCCGGCAAGGAGGCGATGGACGAGCTGTTCGACCAGACGCGCGGCATCTACATGAACGCCGCGCTCGAACGGAAGAAGTTCAGCAAGCAGATCGCCTTCAACGTCATTCCCCACATCGACGTCTTCCTTGAGGACGGCTCGACGAAGGAGGAATGGAAGATGCAGGTCGAGACGCGGAAGATCCTCGATCCCGACATCGCGGTCGCGGCCACCTGCGTGCGCGTGCCCGTGTTCATCGGCCATGCCGAGGCCGTCAATGTCGAGTTCGAGCGGCCGATCACGGTCGACGAGGCGCGGGCGGCTCTGCGCAAGGCGCCCGGCGTTTCGCTCGTCGACTACCGCCAGGACGAGGGCTACGTCACGCCGGCCGAATGCGCCGGCGAAGACGCCGTCTATGTGAGCCGCGTGCGCCAGGACCCGACGGTGGCGAACGGCCTCTCGCTGTGGGTCGTGTCCGACAACCTGCGCAAGGGTGCTGCCCTCAACGCCGTGCAGATCGCCGAGCGGCTGGTGCAGGGGCACATCGCCGGCGCCAAGACCGCGGGCGAACGCAAGCGGGCCTAGCTCGCCCCCGACATCAGCGGATGCGCCGGGCCGCGAAAAGCGCCACCGGCGGGTCCAGCCGGTCCTGGGCCGCGACGATGTGCAGCTCGAGGGCGTCCAGGCTGGCTTCGAGCACGGCGTGAATGGCGGAGACGGCCAGGGCGAGCGCCGTCTCGATGCGGCGTGACCGCAGATAGTGGCCGAGGAAGAGGGCGGCAAAGCAGTCGCCGGCGCCGTGCGGGGGGCCCGCGTGATAGGGCGCATCGATCAGCCATGTCGCGGCGTCGGATGCCGCCAGGACCTCGATGCGATCAGCCGGGCCATCCGAGCGCAACAGGCTTGTCAGGACGACGAGCGCGCCGGGCCGCATGCGGGCGCGCAGGGCATCGACGGCGGCGAGGGCGTCCGGCAGCCGATCGGTGCTGCCGCCGGTCAGATATTCCAGTTCGAAGGCGTTGGGAAACGTCATGTCGGCGACGGGCAGCAGCCGCTCGAGAAAGATCGGCGGGACGTCCGGCTTGACGAACAGGCCGGCGCCGCGGTCGCCCATCACGGGATCGCAGGCATAGACGCCCTGCGGATTGGCGGCGCGCATTCGGGCGACCGCATCCAGCACCACGACCCCATTCCCGGGATCGCCGAGATAGCCGGTCAGCACCGCATCACAACGCGCGAGGACACCCAGCCTGGCGAGGCCGTCGACGATGTCGGCAACCTCGCTGGGCGCACAAGTCCGACCGCTCCAGGTCGGGTAGCCCAGATGATTCGAGAAGCTGACCGTATCGACCGGCCAGACCTCGTGTCCCAGCCGCTGCAGCGGAAACACCGCCGCGGAGTTACCGACATGGCCGTAGGCGACCCGGGACTGGATGGAAAGGATATTCACGCTCGGGTAGTCACGACCTCCGGGCGCCGCGACAGCGGCGTGCGGCTATTTCTGGTGGCGTGCGGCCCGCCGCTCCGCCCTCGCGGCGGCGGCCCCGGCTGGCTGGCCGTTGACCTGCACCGACACCGACACCGGCGCCGCAACCGTCACGTCCTGCTGCACGGTAACGGGTGTCGAAATCTGGACTTCGGTCGGGACATCGACCGCTTGCGCACCGGTCGGTAGACCGACGACTCCGGCGGCCACCGCCATGGCCACTCCCACCCACGACGTCCTCATCTTGGTCTCCTTGTGTCTAGGCGCCGGCTTCGCCGGCCATGTTGAACGGCCGACGATAACACGGCGGTCGCGTCGCCGAAAGGCGGGTCGCTTGTCAGCGATCGACCTTTCGTGATAGTCGCGCGCCGAGGAAAAAATCGGACGGCAGCGTGAAGGCGAACCCCGGCAACTTCTTCGAGGATTTCCCGCTCGGCCAGGAGATCCGCCACGCCACGCCGCGCACCGTCGGCGAGGGTGACGTCGCCCTCTATATCGGCCTCACCGGCAGCCGCTTCGCCCTCCATTCATCCGACGCGTTCGCGCGCGACCTCGGCCTGCCGCGGGCACCGGTCGACGACCTGCTCGTCTTCCATATCGTATTCGGCCGCACCGTGGCGGACGTCTCGCTCAACGCCATCGCCAATCTCGGCTACGCCGACTGCCGCTTCGGCGTCCCGGTCTATCCGGGCGACACGCTGACGGCGCGGTCGATCGTCATCGGCCTCAAGGAGAACGCCAACCACGAGACCGGGGTCGTCTATGTCCGGTCGACCGGCAGCAACCAGCGCGGCGAAAGCGTGGTCGATTATGTGCGCTGGGTCATGGTGCGCAAACGCGACAAGGCGGCGCCGGCGCCGGATCCGGCCGTGCCGAACCTGCCGTCCTCGGTCCCGGCCGGCACGCTCCTCGTTCCGGACGGGCTCGACCTCGGGCGCTATGATCGGGAGGCGGCGGGCTCGCCGCATCGGTGGGGCGACTACCGGGCCGGCGAGCGCATCGACCATGTCGACGGCATGACGATCGAGGAATCCTGTCACATGACGGCGACGCGGCTCTACCAGAACACGGCGCGCGTCCACTTCAACCAGCATGCCGAGAAGGGCGGGCGCTTCGGCCGCCGCATCGTCTATGGCGGCCACATCATCAGCCTGGCGCGGGCGCTGAGCTTCAACGGGCTCGGCAACGCCGTCCGCCTGGCCGCGATCAACGGTGGGCGGCACGTGGCGCCGTCCTTCGCCGGCGACACCATCTACGCCTGGAGCGAAGTGAAGGAGGCGGCGCCGTTGCCCGGACGCAGCGATATCGGCGCGCTGCGCCTGCGCACGGTCGCGGCCAAGGATCACGCCTGCGCCGACTTTCCCGATGCCGACGGCGCCGGCAAGCCGCATCCGGCGGTGGTGCTCGACCTCGACTACTGGGTGCTGATGCCCCGGTAGCGGCCAACGGTTTATCAACCGTTCCCGTGGCAGGGTCTGCCGGGCGGACGGGTCAGGAGCCGAGGCGGACATGAAGGTCGAGGTTTACCGCGGCGCCGGGTGGACGCGCGGCAACAAAAGCAGCGGCGTGGCGTTCGGCGTCTTCTTCGCCGCCGGCTTGGCGCTGCTCGCCGGCAGCGGCTATTCGTTCCTCCACACGCGCGCCGCCATTGCCAGGGCCGTCCCGGCCGACGGGACCGTGGTCGACCTGATCGCCAGCCGGGATTCGGACGGCGACACCATGTACTACCCGCGGGTGCGCTTCCGCACCGGTGCGGGCGACCTGGAGGAGTTCACCGGCGGTGTCGGCTCCAAGCCGGCCGCCTTCGACGTCGGCGAGGGCGTCAGGGTGCTCTACGATCCGGAACGCCCGGGCGACGCCCGCATCGACACCTTCTTCCAGCTGTGGTTCCTGCCGCTTCTCCTCGGCGGCATGGGCATCGTCTTCGCCGGGATCGGCGGTGCCGGCATCGGCGCCGGCCGAAGCAGCCGGGCCCCAAGCGCGCCGCCGGCCACGACGCCGGTCGCCGTCCCGCTGACGCGTGCGGTCGAGCGCCGCTCGCGGGATTAGCGCGGCCATCGAAAAACGAGCGAAGGACCCCATGCCCAGCGGAGAACCGGACATCCGCTGGACGGGCAAGGGTGTTCCGGTCGCTGTCGACATCCGAGCGATCGACCCCATGTCCAGCGGGAAGCCGGGTATAGAGCCGCAGATGAACGCAGATGAACGCGGATCGTAGGGCCGGTTTCAGATCGGCCCTTTTTTGTTGGGATAGGCCCCGGTCCGCCAAAGTCGAGCGATGGACCCCATGCCAAGCGGCGGCGAGTGGAGCGGTAGGGTGGTGGTCGGCCCCGGTTTCGATTTGCCGCGAAGGACGATGAAGATGATCGCGAGGGGTACACCGAAGATGAGCAGGAAGAAGCGGGGTGACAGTGCGCCAGCCACGACCACGGCCGGAAAAACCACCAACATGACGCAGATGAGGTAGCCGAGGAAGACGAGGAGGCAGCTCGCAATCAGGATCTTGGCGAGGCCCAGCCAAGCCGGCCTTGGCCGGGGCACGTCGTTCGCGGCGCGCCAGGCGGACAACTGGGCGTCAACCGCCGGGTCGGGGGGCGTGTAGTTGGTCTCGGACACCTCGCTATGGTCTCCGACCAGGCGTGAACAACCCCTTGCTGCCAAGGGTCTGGCTTGCCGGTCGTCCGACACGGAAAATTGTGCGATCGACCCAGCCGGGCGCCGCCGGTAGCCGGCGCTTTGGTCGGGGATTCACGATGTCCAACAGCGACGTTCCCCACATGGGGAGACTTGAGCCATTATACGAACAAATGACGAACATCGCAAGAGAGGTGTCGGTCCGGCATCCCAAGATCTAGGGCCGTTAACACTTTCTTCATCAAAATGTAGTTGCTTCGTTAAGCATGTTCGGATAATAAGAGAGGCGTCGGGTGCGAGGGAGCCGACGATCCTTCGCAACGCGCCCCGGTGGGACGCTCCCGACGCCTCTCGGAGCCCGG
>Ga0335076_10003801_pt1 | contig 15205 bp, 16 predicted proteins | sample Lox_Sample_25_FD_206717 | JGI IMG/M metagenome (GOLD analysis project Ga0335076, IMG submission 206717) | Soil microbial communities from Loxahatchee National Wildlife Refuge, Florida, United States - Lox_Sample_2.5 | ecosystem: Environmental > Terrestrial > Soil > Wetlands | place: USA...
GCTGGATCGCTGGCACCGATCAAGCGTATAGCGCCACCCCGCAAACGGGTAAGCTCAGCCCATGACCGACGCCGCGCTCTTCATCAGATGGGGCGCCACCGCGGGCGGCCGTGAGCGGCAGTCCGTCGAGCTGTTCTCCGACTCGCTCCGGTATCTCACCGGCCTGGTCGAACAGGGCCTCGTCGCCTCCGTCGAACCTTTCTTCCTGGAGCCGCACGGCGGCGACCTCGAAGGGTTCTTCATCGTGCGCGGCGACTTGGAGGAGCTCAACCGCCTTCGGATCGACGACAACTTCCAGCGCCTGGCGACCAAGGCGCAGGTGATCGTGCGGAACTTCGGCGTCATCGGGGCGACGACGGGCGAGCGGCTGAACAAGCACATGGCGTGGTTCGCCGCCGCGGCCGGCGAGGTCGACGCCCGCCACTGACGCGACTCGCCCTCCGAGCGCGAGCGTACGCTCAGCCGCCGAGCGAGGCGATGTCGCGGTTCAGCGACGCGATCTGCCGGTGCAAACCATCGATCGTCGTTCGCCGATCGTGCTCGCGCCGGCGCAGACGGCTCTCCTGTGCGGTGACGACGACCAGCCGCTTCCTCGCCGACTCCTCCGACCCTGCCAGTGCCGTCGTCCGCCGTGACAGTGACGCGGCCTCGGCGGAGATCGTCCGCGACCGCGCCGTTCGCGCCCCGAGCGCGCCCGCGGCGGGCAGCTCCCACGCCAGGAGGACCGCGAGCGTCAGGGCGAGGACACCGCCGGCGATCGACAGCCGCGCGCGCCTAGTCATCGCACTTGAGACCGATGCTGCCGCCCGGCCCGTACACCGGGACGCAGTGGGGTGGATGGATGGGTGGGAGCACCGGATAGACGGGAGCCGTCCCGGGCGGCGGCGACAAGCCCGCCTTCCTCGACTGAAGCGTGCCGATCTCCGCCTTCAGCCGAGTGATCTCGCCCTCGCTCCGCACGAGATCGTGACGAAGGGTGGCAATGCCCTGCTCCGCAGCGGCGATGTCGCCGTTGATTGCGGCCAGATCCGTGGCCGCGGCGGTCGCCGACGACTGCCTGGCGGCAACCGTGGCGGCCAGCGTTCCCGTCCGTGCCGCGCTCGCGCGTGAGCTCGCGGCCCGCGGGACCGCCCAGACGAGGGTCACCGCCAGGAGGGCGACGACGATCCAGATGGCGATTGGAAGCCACGGTCCCGGCCGGGAGGTCGAGACCGATGCGGACGCAGCTGTCGTCTCAGTGGTCACGCTCACGACGCGTATTCTGGCCAACCGCAGGCCCTCCGGGCAAGACCACGAGAGCCCACTCCGATGTGAAACGGCATGCGGGCTCGTTCGACGTACCTGCGGGCTTGTTCGACGTACCCCGGCCCGCCGGACGGAGGCCCTTCAGACCTGATCCGACGGCCGTGCCGCCCGTAGCCTCGCGGGGGAAGCGTCGAAAGGGGGCCGCAATGTTGCGGCATTGGTTTGTCACGCTGTTCTCGCTCGGCTTGCTGCTCGCGAGCGTCCCGTCGGCACCTCCGGCGGCCGCGTCGAGCACCTACCCGGACGTCGTCCTCGCCGACTCGCCGGCGATGTACTGGCGACTCGGCGAGCAGTCCGGCACGATCGCGTTCGACCGGACCTCGAACCATCACGACGGCACGTTCGAACGCGCACCGGCTCTCGGAGCGCAGGGGGCCATCGCCGGAGACACCGACACGTCGGTCCTGTTCGGGCACCGGTCGCTCATGCGATGGACTCCCGACTCGAGGTTCAAGGGAACGTTCACCGTCGAGGCGTGGGTTCGGCCGGAACGCGCCAAGGCGCACCAGATCTTCTTCTCGACCGGGACGTACGGCTTTCAGCTCGGCCTGCGACAGAACCCGGACGGCACCCGTTACATCACGATCGACACCGGGAACGGCCACAACTGGTGGGGCAACTGGGGTGCCGAGTTCCCGTACCGGATCGGCCGGTGGCTCCACGTCGTGGTCTACTACGGGCCGGTCGTGGGAGCCGTCTACGTCAACGGATCGATCATCATCGGACTGCCCAACATCTGGAGCGGCTCACCCTTGCTGTTCGCGCCCGGCCATCCCGTGATCGTCGGGGGCCAGACGGGGAACCCGGCAACGTGGTTCGCCGGCGAGATCGACGAGGTCGCCGTCTACACGTACGGCCTGCCGGGGGACCGCGTTCTGGCGCACTACCAGGCCGGGATCCACTGACCCGGGGTACGTGCCAGACCCTCGTGACAAGATCGGTTCGATGCGGATCGAGCTGATCCAGGGCGACATCACCGAGCAGGACGCCGACGCGATCGTGAACGCCGCGAACTCGACGCTGCTCGGGGGAGGCGGCGTCGACGGCGCGATCCACCGCCGGGGGGGTCCGGAGATCCTCGAGGAATGTCGGCGGCTTCGAGCCGAGCGTTACCCGGAGGGTCTCCCCACCGGGCAGGCCGTCGCGACGACCGGCGGCCGCCTTCGCTCGCGGTGGGTGATCCACACGGTCGGTCCCGTCTACCGCGCCGGTGAGGACCGCTCCGGCCTGCTCGCCTCCTGCCACACCGAGTCCCTTCGTGTCGCGAACGAGCTCGGCGCGCGCGTCCTCGCGTTCCCCGCGATCTCCACCGGCGCCTTCGGGTACCCGCTCGACGAGGCCGCGGCGGTCGCGCTCGCCGCGGTGAAGGGCGCGCCGACGAAGGCCGACGAGGTGCGGTTCGTGCTGTTCGACGGGGCCGCCTACGAGGCCTTCGAGCGGGCACTCGCCGGAGTCGGGTAACCTTCCGGGCCGTGAAGGCGAAGGTGTGGGGATGCCGAGGATCGCTGGCCGCCCCCGGCCCGGAGACGGTCCGGTACGGGGGGAACACCTCCTGCGTCGAGGTGCGGCTCTCCGACGACCGGCTGATCGTCATCGACGCGGGCACCGGCATCCGGGGGCTCGGCCTGTCGATGGCCGGACACGAGCCGGGGCGGATCGACATCCTGCTGACGCACCTGCACCTGGATCACCTCGAGGGCCTCGGCTTCTTCTCGCCGATCTGGGACGAGCGATACGAGATCCACATCTGGGGGCCGCCGTCCGACTCCGTCTCGCTCCGCGACCGGATCACGACGTACTTCTCGCCTCCGTTGTTCCCGATCCATCTGCAGGACATCCCTTCACACCTGGTCGCGCACGACGCTCCCACCGGGCCGTGGGATCTCGGAGGCGCCTCGGTGACGGCGGCGCTCGTCGAGCATCCGGGGCCCACGCTCGGGTACCGGATCGAGGAAGGCGGCGGCACCCTCACCTACATCTCGGACCACGAGCCGGCCAAGGCAGGGGATCTGGCCGACAGGCCTCCCGAGACCATCTCCGGGTTCGAGCTGGCGGTCGGCGCCGATGTCCTGATGCACGACTCGCAGTACACCGAGGAGGAGTATCCGCACCGCGTGGGATGGGGGCACTCGAGCATCGCCGACACCGTGACGTTCGCGCTCATGGCCAAGGTCCACCGGCTGCTGATGTTCCACCACGACCCCCTGCACGGCGACGCGCAGCTCGAGCAGATGCTCCTTCGTGCCCGCGAGCTGTGGGGCTCGGAGCGCGACGGCCTCGTGCTCTGCGCCTGGGAAGGGATGGAGTTCGACGTCGGCTAGACTCCCGGCCATGCTGCTCGAGGGAAAGAAGCTGCTGATCACCGGGGTGCTCACCCCTGCGAGCATCGCGTTCGACTCGGCCCGAGTCGCGCAGGAAGCCGGCGCCGAGATCGTCCTCACGGGCTTCGGCCGCGGGCTCGGCCTGACGGAGAAGACCGCCCGCAGGCTGCCGTCGCCGCCGGACGTCCTGGAGATGGACGTCAACCAGCCCGAGCACATCGAGGCGCTGACGAAGGAACTCGCGAAGCGCTGGGGGCGCGTGGACGGAGCGCTCCACGCGATCGCGTTCGCGCCCGAGGACGCGCTGGGGGGCAACTTCCTCAACACGCAGTGGGAGAGTGTCGCGACCGCGGTGCAGACGAGCGCGTTCTCGCTGAAGGCGCTCGCGGCGGGCCTGCTGCCGGTGATGGAAGAACAGGGCGGCGCGATCGTCGGTCTGGATTTCGACGCGGCCGTCGCGTGGCCGTTGTACGACTGGATGGGTGTGGCGAAAGCCGGCCTCGAAGCGACGATGCGCTACCTGGCGCGCGACCTCGGCCCGAAGCGGATCCGCGTGAACTGCGTCTCCGCCGGACCGCTCCGCACGATCGCGGCGAAGGGGATCCCCGGGTTCCAGACGCTCGCCGACTCGTGGGCCGAGCGCGCGCCGCTCGGGTGGGACACGACCGATCCCGAACCCGTCGCGCGCGCGATCGCGTTCCTGCTGTCGGACTGGTCGGCGGGCATCACCGGCGAGATCGTCCACGTCGACGGCGGCTACCACGCGATCGGCGCGGCGCTGCACCCGGCGGAAGGCGACACGGCCGGCTGACGCACGTTCCCGACGCGAGAAGGCCCCGAGCCGCCGCGCGGCCCGGGGCCTCCCGTGCACTTCGCCGATTGCGCTTACTCCTTGACCAGCTGCACGTCGAGCTGGATGTCGATGCGGTCCCCGACCAGCACGCCGCCCGTCTCCAGGACCTGGTTCCAGTTGAGGTCCCAGTCCTTGCGGCTGATCGAGGTGGTCGCGGCGAATCCCACGCGCGACTTGCCCCACAGGTCCTTGGGCGTCCAGTCCTCGAACCGCACGTCGAGGACCACGGGCTTCGCGATCCCGCGGATCGTCAGGTCCCCCGTCACCGTGCCGGTGTCGTCGCCGGTGCGCTCGATCTTCGTGCTGCGGAACGTCATCTCGGGGTGGTTCTCGACGTCGAAGAAGTCGGGCGACAACAGGTGACCGTCGCGCCGCTCGTCGTGGGTCGAGATGCTCGCAACGTCGAGCGTGACGTCGATTGCCGATTCCTCCAGCGGATCCGCCAGCGTGACGGTGCCCGACACCGTGTCGAAGCGCCCCCGCACCGTCGAGACCATCATGTACTTCACCGCGAACGCCGCGTTGGAGTGCGACTCGTCGACGGTCCACGTTCCTTCGATCTCCTCCACCTTGGGGACGGTCAGCGTCTGGCTCATGGCTCCTGTTCCTCCTTCTCTGCGGCCCCTGCACGGGGCCTCCTCGTGTCCAGGGCCCCGACGGACCTTGGGACCGTTGCGTACGCAACCTTTCAGCACTCGTTGCGTGTGCAATATTCCCGGCCGGGGCGGCGTTTCAGGAAACGTGGAGACGAGGACCGAAGAGACCGCGAATCCGGACATGGTCGGGGCCTGCTTCCCGGACACATACGGCGAGAGCGACGCCGATGCTTGCGGGGCTCCGGGGACGGCCGCTACCCTGCCCCCCGTGCCGGGAGAACGGTTGAGCGAAGGAGAGCTGCGGGCGTGGCAGGCGTTCCTGCGAACGCATCGCTCGGTCACCGGCACGCTCGACGCCGAGCTGATCAGAGAGCAGCAGCTCCCGCTCGGGTCCTACGAGGTCCTCCTGATCCTGTCCCGGGCCCCCAACCGCGCGATGCGGATGTCCGACGTCGCCGGAACCAGCATGCTGAGCCGGAGCGGCATGACCCGGCTGATCGATCGCCTCGAGTCCGAAGGACTCGTCGCGCGCATGACCTGCCAGAGCGACGGCCGCGGCGTGTACGCGGCCCTGACCGACGCCGGGTTCGACCGGCTGCGGACGGCCTCGCGGACGCACCTGCGTGGGGTCCGCGATCACTTCACGAGCCGCCTGTCTGCCGACGAGCTCGACGAACTGTCCAGACTCCTGGGCAAGCTGCTCCCGGCGTGACGGACGCGGGAGGCACGCGGGAGCGCGCCGGCCTGCACCGGCCCCGTTTCGGGCCGGACTAGACTCTGGCACGTGGCCGACCAGCCGGGACCGGAGCGCGACACGGTCGCCGCCGCGAACGAGCGGGCGCGGCTCGGCGGGGCGCAGAAGTACCACGACAAGCTCGCCGAGCAGGGCAAGCAGTTCGTCCGCGAACGCCTGCGGCTGCTGCTGGACGACGCCGACGACTTCGCCGAAGACGGACTGTTGACGAACGCGCTCGCCGGCGACCTTCCCGCCGACGCCGTCGTCACCGGCATCGGGCGCGTCGGGGGACGTCCCGTCGCGGTCATGGCCAACGACCCCACGGTCAAGGCCGGCTCGTGGGGCACGCGAACGGTCGAGAAGATCATCCGGATCATCGAGGCCGCGCGGGAACGCGAGATCCCGATCCTGTACCTGGTGGACTCCGCCGGCGCGCGGATCACCGACCAGGTGGCCATGTTTCCCGGGCGGCGCGGCGCCGGACGGATCTTCCACACGCAGGTCAAGGCGTCGGGGCAGATCCCGCAGGTCTGCTGCCTGTTCGGTCCGAGCGCCGCGGGCGGCGCCTACATTCCCGCCTTCTGCGACGTGACGTTCATGGTCGAGCGCAACGCGTCCATGTACCTGGGGTCGCCGCGCATGGCCGAGGAGGTCATCGGCGAGAAGGTCTCGCTCGAGGAGATGGGCGGCGCGCGGATGCACTGCGAGGTCTCGGGCAGCGGCGACCTGCTCGTGCCCGACGACAAGGCGGCCATCGAGGCCGCGCGCGCCTACCTCTCGTACTTTCCGCAGAACTGGCGCGGCGAACCGCCGACGATGCAGGGCCGGCCCCCCGCGTATCGCGGCTCGCTCGCGGAGCTGGTCCCGGAGGACGAGTCCCTCGCGTTCGACGTCTACGCGCTCATCGCCGGCGTGATCGACGACTCCTCGTTCTTCGAGCTGAAACCGAAGTACGCGAAAGAGGTCGTGTGCGGCCTGGGCCGCGTCGAGGGCCGCCCGGTGGGCGTGATCGCGAACCAACCCGGCCACAAGGGCGGCGTGCTGTTCGTCGACTCCGCCGACAAGGTGGCGCGGTTCGTGTGGCTGTGCGACGCGTTCAACATCCCGCTCGTGTTCCTGGCCGACGTCCCCGGGTTCATGGTCGGCACCGAGGTCGAGCGTCAGGGAATCATCCGCCACGGCGCCAAGATGATCACGGCCGTGAGCGAGGCGACGGTTCCCAAGATCTGCGTGATCGTCCGCAAGGCGTACGGGGCGGGCCTGTACGCGATGGCCGGCCCGGGCTTCGAGCCCGACGCGACGATCGCGCTCCCCACCGCGCGCATCGCCGTGATGGGTCCCGAGCCCGCCATCAACGCCGTCTACTACAACGCCATCCAGGCGATCGAGGATCCGCAGGAGCGCGCGCGGTTCGTGGCCGAGCGCCGCGCAGAGTACGAGCGCGACATCGACCTGCTGCACCTCGCGAGCGAGAACGTGGTCGACGCGGTCGTGCAGCCCGACGAGCTGCGAGCGGAGATCGCACGGCGGCTCGCGTACGCGAGCTCCAAGGACCGGCCCTTCGCGGACCGGCGCCACGGCGTGCCCCCGGTGTGACGACGGTGGCCTTCGTCGCGACCGAGATCCACGAGGGCGTCGCCACCGTCACGCTTCGACGCCCGGACGCGCTGAACGCGATCTCGGGCGAGATGGCGACGGCGGTCGCCGGCGAGTTCCGTGGCATCTCCGCCGACCCGGGCGTCCTCGTCGCGGTGCTGGCTGCGGCCGGCGAGCGGGCCTTCTGCGTGGGCGCCGACCTGAAGGAACGGGGCGGGCTGGACCGGGAGGGCTGGCTCGACAACCGCGAGCGGATCCGGGACATGTTCGCCGCGATCCGCGAGGCCGGGTTCCCGACGATCGCCTCGGTCTTCGGCTACGCGCTCGGCGGAGGGTTCGAGCTCGCGCTCTCGTGCGACCTGCTGGTGGCCGCCGACGACGCGGTGTTCGGCTTGCCCGAGGCCACGGTGGGAATCGTGCCGGGCGGCGGCGGCACCCAGCTGCTCGCGCGACGTTGCGGCGTGGCGCGCGCCAAGGAGCTGATCTTCACCGGCCGCCGCCTCTCGGTGGAGGAGGCGGCGGCCTGGGGCATCGCGAACGTCGTCGTCCCGCGCGCGGAGCTCGCCGACGCGACGGCCGACCTCGCGGCGCGGATCCTTCGGGCCTCCCCGGTTGCGGTGCGCGAGGCGAAGTCGGCCATCGACACGGGGTTCGGCTCGCCGCTCGCCGACGCGATCGAGATCGAGGACGCCGCGTGGCGCGCCGCCCTCGACTCGGCCGACCGCGTCGAGGGGATCGCGGCGTGGGGCGAGAAGCGGGAGCCGCGATGGACCAACCGCTGAGGTTGCCCACGGCGGTCACCATCCGGGAGGTGGGCCCGCGAGACGGCCTGCAGGCCGAGCGTCCGCTGTCGGTGGAGGATCGCGTGCGCTTCCTCGACGCGGTGTCGCGCACGGGTGTCCGCAAGATCGAGGCGGTGTCGTTCGTCTCGGCGCGCGCGGTTCCCGCGATGGCGGAGCCCGCCGAGGTGTGGGCGCGCAGCGGGCGCGTCGACGGCGTCGCGTACTCGGCGCTCGTCCCGAACCGCCGCGGGGCGGAGGCGGCCGCGGAGGCGGGCGGATTCGCCTCGATGCAGGCGTTCCTCGCCGCCTCCGACGGCTACAACGGCATGAACCTCGGCAAGACCGTCGAGGAGTCCGTCGCCGACGTGTTGGCCGTGCTCGAGATCGGCGCGGACGCGGAGCTGCCCGTCGAGGTGACGGTGTCGGCGGCGTTCGGCGACCCGTACGAGGGCCGCGTGGAACCGGAGACGGTGCTCGACCTCGCCGCCCGAATGCTCGGCGCCGGCGCCGCGGGGATATCGCTCGGCGACACCACCGGCGTAGCCACACCGACCGCGGTCTGGGATCTGGCCGGCCGCTTCTTCCACCGCTTTCCCGATACGCGGCTCAACCTTCACTTCCACGACACGCGGGGAACGGCGATCGCGAACGTCGTCGCGGCCATGCAGGCCGGCGTGACGGAGTTCGACGCGAGCGCCGGCGGACTCGGCGGCTCGCCGTTCGCGCCGGACGCGGGCGGGAACGTGCCGACGGAGGACCTCGCGTGGCTCCTCGCCGACATGGGAGTGAAGACGGGCGTCGATCTCGAGGCCGCGATCGAAGCGGCGAAGCTGGTCGGTGAGTTGGTGGGACACGCGGTTCCCGGGCATCTCGTCGTGGCCGGGCTCCCCCGCTGACCGGACGTTACTCCGGACCGCCGAGGCGAACCTCGACCATGATCAGCTCGGTGGTCGCTCGCGCCTCGAGCCCGATCCGGGGCTCGTCCCACACCTTGACGGCGTCCCCCGTGGACAGTGAGGCGTCCTCGACGGCGAGGTCCCCTTCGATCACGTACAGGTAGCAGCCGGTTGCCGGAGCGAGCTCGTGCGTCACGGACGCGCCCGCCTCCAGCCGCGACAGGTACACGGCGGCATCCTGATGCACGAGGACGGCGTCGCCGCCCCGACCCGAGATCGCGCGGAGCAGCCGATTGGTCCGGTCCTCCCGCGTGAACACGCGCTGCTCCAGCGACGGCGGGAGCCCGGACTCGTTCGGCAGGATCCAGATCTGGATGAACCGCATCGGCTCGGTCTCCGAGCCGTTCTGCTCGGAGTGCCAGGCACCGGACCCGAGCGTCATGCGCTGAACCGCCCCGGCCGGCAGCACCGGAAGCTCCTCGTCGCGGTCGAGGTCGTCGGCGTGCCGGAAGAGGCCTTCGACCACGTACGTGAGCCCCTCGACGTCGCGGTGCGGGTGCAGCGGCCAGACCGCGCCGGGCACCAGTCTGTCGTCGTTGAAGACCCGCAGCGACCCGAACCGCGTCCACTCGGGGTCGTGGTAGTCGGCGAACGAGAAGTGCCACCGGGCGCGGAACCACCCGCCCTCGGTGTCGAAGATCTCCGCGTCCCGCCTCACCACGAGCATCTCGTCACCCCCCGCCGCAGCCTTCGCCGCCCGTCCGCGGGCCTTGGCCCGACTTGACAGCCTCGGAGGCCGGATCGGAGACTGCGACCTCGGGCGGGGCTGCCCGCGGGGCCGTGGGAGGGTCGGGCAAGCCGACCCCCCGTTCGCTCACGTACAGCCTTGCGGGGAGGGTACCCCCTACCACAGGAGGAATGAACATGGGAGGTCGGCTTCGAATCCTGGGCGCGCTCATGGCGATCGCCCTGGTGGGCGTGGCGTGCGGCGGGTCGAACGGTGGCTCGTCCAACCAGAGCCCCGCCTCGACCGTCAAGGAAGGCGGGACCCTTCGGGTGGGAACCAGCAGCACGATCGACTCGCTGAACCCATTCGTCGCGTTCCAGGCGAACGCGATCCTGGTGTTCCAGTACGAGTATCCGTGGCTGACGCAGTACGACGCGCACAACAACCTCGCGCCGCTGTTCGCGACGAGCTGGTCCACGTCGTCGGACGGGCTCACGGTCACGTACCACCTCACGCCGAACGCCAAATGGTCCGACGGACAGCCGCTGAACGCCGACGATGTGGCATGGACCTACAACATGATCATCAAGTACCAGAAGGGCCCGACCTCCTACTACAGCACGTACGTCACCAACCTCAAGAGCGCGGCCGCCACGGACCCGAACACGGTCGTGTTCACGTACACGACGCCCTCGGCGAACGCCTACTCTCAGCTCCAGGCCGTCCCGATCCTGCCCGAGCAGGTGTGGGGCAAGTACGCGACGGGCGACGGCAAGGGCATCAAGACCTTCGCGAACGAGCCCACCAGCTCGCCGGTCGTCTCCGGCGGGCCATTCGAGCTCGTGAAGTACCAGAAGGACGAGATCGCGCTCATGGAGAGGAACCCCACGTTCTGGGGCCCCAAACCGCACATCGACGGCGTCGGCATCCAGATCTACTCCGACGACGACGCGATGATCACGGCGCTCAAGAACGGTGAGCTGGATGCCGTCGAGTCGGTCCCCACGACGAGCGTCAAGGCCGTCAAGGACGCCGGGTTCGCCCTCAACACGACGCCGGGGCTGTTCTTCTACGACTTCATCATCAACTCCAACCCGGCGAAGACCAACAACAGGGAGCTGCTCGACCCGAAGGTCAAGGAGGCGTTCGAGTACGCCATCGATCGTCAGCAGATCATCAACGTGGTGCTCGGAGGCTACGGAGCGCCGGGGAGCACGATCGTGCCGCCCTCCGAGGGCAAGTGGCACGACTCGAGCATCAAACCGCTGCCGTTCGACATCGCGAAGGCGAACGCGCTCCTCGACTCGCTCGGATACACGAAGGGCTCGAACGGCATCCGCGTGGCGAACGGTCACCCGATGTCGTACTCGATCATCATCCCGACCTCGCGCCAGGCGCCGCTCTCGCGGACGTTCCAGATCATGCAGCCCGACTTCCAGCAGATCGGCGTGAAGCTGAGCCTGAAGGTCCTCGACCCCAACGCCGCGTTCGCGGCGATCACCGCTCCCAACAACGAGTACAAGAACTTCGACCTCGCGATGTGGGACTGGTACTCGGGCGTCGACCCGGCCGACATCCTGTCGGTGCTCACCAAGGACCAGTGGGGCACGAACAGCGACACGGGGTTCGACGACCCGCAGTACGACTCGCTGTACACACAGCAGCAGAGCGCGATCGACCCGACCAAGCGGCAGCAGATCGTCTACCAGATGCAGCAGATCCAGTTCAACGAGAGGCCGTACATCATCCTGAACTACCCCGACATCATCGACGCCTACAACGGCAAGGCGTGGGCGGGGTTCTACAACGAGGACGGATACGGCATCTTCACGAACACGGGGATCCAGAGCTTCACCCAGGTCCACCAGATCTGACGCGGCGGGGACCGGTGCGGCCCGAAGGGCCGGGCGACGATCAGGCGCCCGGCCCTTCGGTTTCCGTGTGGTCGTAGTACTCGTAGCCCGACATCGGCTTGCCGGTCTTCGACCTCCACTCGCGCTCGTCCGCCGGGAGCTTGCCGAGCGCGCGCGCCATCGCGCGGACGTGCCCGGCCACCGAGCCGCAGCACGAACCGATGTAGCGGACGCCGGCGTCGCGCGCGGCGGCCGCGAACGCGGCCATCTCGCCACGATTGACCTGCATCGAGTCGAGCGCGTAGGGGAAGTTCTCCCAGGAGGTGAAGTCGGGCCGGTCGGCGGTCGTCCGGTACGCCACCGGCTGGGCCGCGACCGGCGTGGCGACCGCGGCCGCCATCTCGCCCGCGATCGGCAGCATCTGCTCGGGCCCGTTCAGGCAGTTGACGCCCACGACGTCCGCGCCGGCGTCGGCGAGCTTGCGGGCGCAATCGGCCGGACCGTCGCCCTCGTACGCCTTCGGATCGGGCTGCTCGAACGACATGGTCACCATCGCCGGAAGCTCCGTCGCCTTCGCGCGCTCGACGAAGAGCAGCGCCTCCCCGAGCCATCCGAACGTCTCGCCGATCCAGAAGTCGGGCGGGCCGGCGTCGAGCTGGTCGCGGAGCTGGCGGTCGAAGAGCTCGCGGACGTGGTCCGACGAGCCGGGGTCCGCCGGGTCGTAGGCCCACGTCAGCGACAGATTCCCGGCGACCAGGGCGTCGCCCTCCCCGGCGACTTCGCGCGCGATCCGGACCGCGTTCCGGTTGATCTCGTCGACCTTGCCCTCCATGCCGACGGTCGCGAGCTTGTCGTCGCTCGCGTAGAACGTCATCGTCTGCAGGACGTCGGCGCCCGCGCGCAGGAACTCGCGGTGCAGCTCGGCGAGCGCCTCGGGGTGCTCCACGACGACCTCGGGCGTGAAGGGTCCCGCCTGCACGTAGCCGCGCTTCTCCAGCTCGAGCAGGTAGCCGCCGTCGCCCAGCACGACGCCTTCGTTCAGCCGTTCCAGCAGTCCTCGTGTCATGTCGATCGGCCCTCCGGGTCGAGCCGCCCCCCGACGTAGCGGCGGATGTCCAGGTTCTGATCCTCCATCGGAGCGAGGTATCCGTAGCGGAAGACGCGCGCCGACATGCCGAGCTGCACGCCCTCGCAGATCGTCCAGTCCTGCCGGTTCACCAGGTCCCAGAACGACGTGGCGTCGGAGGGATCGAACGCCGGCTTGGCCATCTCGTCGGGGTGGAACAGGAAGTCGCACACGATCGCCGTGCGCCCCGGCTCCCGTGCCCACAGCGTGAACGCAGCGACGTGATCGGACGAGAGCGACAGCATCAGGTTCGGGTAGACGAGCTCACCGCGGTGCAGCGTTCGCTGCTCCTCGGTCAGGCCGGGGAACGGCGCGCGGTCGGTGGTCCCCGACTTCGTGAACGTGTACGCGCCCTCCCGGTGAGGGACGCCGGTGTCCCAGTCGAGTCCCGCGCCGCCCTGCTCCTTGAAGGCCGGCACGACCTCGCAGAGCTCGGGGTGGACGGACCCGCAGTGATAGCACTCGTTGTAGTTCTCGACGACGACCTTCCAGTTGGCCGCGACGTCGTAGACGATGCGGTGCCCGATGCGCAGGTCCGCCAGGCCGTAGCCGCGCACGCGCTCGTCGATCCCCGCCAGCTGCGCCTCGAGCGGCCGCTGCTCGGCGCCGGGCCGGTCGGGCGTGAGCCGGGCGAAGAGGAACCCTCCCCACGACGACGTCTCGACCGGATGGAGCCCCAGGTCGGCCATGTGGAACTCCTCGTCCTCGGGCAGGAAGGGCGCGGCGCGCAGCGCGCCGTCCAACCCGTACGTCCACGCGTGGTACGGGCATCGAATCGCGCCCTTGAAGCGTCCGGTCGGACCGGTCGCGGCGGCGGCCTCGGGCCGCGCGGGCTGCCCGAGCGCGAGCCTGCAGCCGCGGTGCCGGCAGACGTCGTAGAAGGCACGGGCGGCGCCGTCGCGGCCGCGCACGAGCAGGACGAGCTGCCCGGCGAGGTCGAGCGCCAGGTAGTCGCCGGGGACGGGGATCTCCTCCTCGCGAGCGACGCAGTACCACTCGCGCCAGAAGATCCGCTCGCGCTCGGCCTCGAACGCTTCGGCGGATCGATAGGCCTCGACGGGGAACGTCTTCTCCAGGCCGTACTCGCGGTCCTCGGGCAGCGGCGGACCGTCCACGCGCGACGGCCCGCCGTGGGTCGCCGGGCGCTCGGGACTCACCGGCGGGCGCTCGGGACTCACCGGCGAGCGCTCGGGACTCACCGGCGGGCGCTCGGGACTCACCGGCGGCTCCCGCGTCCCAGCGCCTTCTTCCGGTCGCCGAGCGCTCGGTGGGCCGCGTTGAACCCCGGCGCGCCGGTCACCCCGCCGCCGGGGTGCGCGCCGGCGCCGCACAGGTACAGACCGCGCAACGGCGTGCGGTAGTTCGCCCAGCCCGGGAGCGGCCGCATGAAGAACAGCTGCTCGGGGTTCAGGTCGCCGTGGAAGATGTTCCCCTCGGTCAGTCCGTAGGTCCGCTCGAGGTCGAGCGGCGTCACGACCTGCATCGCCTCGATCGTGTCGGCGAAGCCCGGGACGTACTCGGAGATCTTCGACACGACCAGCTCGGCGAGGACGTCGCGCATCTGATCCCATGTCCCGTCGCGCAGGTGGAACGGGACGTACTGCACGAAGCTCGTCATCACGTGCTTCCCCTCGGGCGCGAGCGTGTCGTCGACGTTCGACGCGACCACACAGTCGACCCACAGCTCGCCCGGGATCTCGCCCATCTTCGCCGCGTCGTAGCAGCGCTCCGCGAACTGGAGCGAGGAGACCAACGTGAAGAGCGAGCGGCGGTTGGGATCGGCGTCCTCCGGCATGGCCGTCGGCCGCGGCTCGCGCGACAGGACGAAGTTCACCTTCGCACAGGGACCGGCCATCTTGATGCCCTCGACGTCCTGCCGGAAGTCCTCGGGCAGGTCGCGCTTGTCGACCAGGCCGAGGAACGTGCGCTTTGGATCGGCGCCCGACAGGACGAGTGGGGCGACGATCTCGGTGCCGTCCTCGAGCGTGACGCCGGTGACGGCGCCGCCGCGGGCGTCGATGCGCGCGACCGGCGCCGACGTCCTGATATCGGCACCGAAGCCCCTCGCCGAGGCGGCCATCGCCTGCGTGATCGAGCCCATCCCGCCGATCACGTGGCCGTAGAACCCCTGGACCTCGTGCTCGCCGCCGGACAGGAGGTGGAACAGAAGGCCGATCGCCGTCCCCGGCTGGTACGGCCCGCCGTGCTTGCCGTACACGTTGTTCGCCAGGTACAGCGTCTTGACCCGATCGGACTCGAAGCTCCGGTCGAGGTAGTCGCCCAGGCTTCCCGTCAGGAACGCGACCATCTGCCCGATCTCGTCGCCCGAGATCGAGCGGAAGCGCCGCGCGGCGCGCAGGGCCTCGCGCGCACGCCCGAGGCCGCGCGCGTGGATGTCGGGCGGCGCCGCGAGG
>Ga0335076_10003802_pt1 | contig 15204 bp, 15 predicted proteins | sample Lox_Sample_25_FD_206717 | JGI IMG/M metagenome (GOLD analysis project Ga0335076, IMG submission 206717) | Soil microbial communities from Loxahatchee National Wildlife Refuge, Florida, United States - Lox_Sample_2.5 | ecosystem: Environmental > Terrestrial > Soil > Wetlands | place: USA...
GACTCGCTGAAGCAAAGCGTTGTGGATGGCGTGCTTCGCGAGGCGGGCAACCGATCCGTAGAACAGTTGGCCAAGCAGGAGAACGAGGTGCTGCTCGGGCTCTTATCGCTTCGACAACGAGCGGGGCTGTAACCCGATCGACTGAGGAGATAAACAGATGAGTACAACAAGCCCCGTCAAAGAAAGCACGAAGTCCCGGAACACCAAAGTCTCCGGCCGGATTTACTTCCTGGATTTGGGAGCCGGCCGTGTTCTATCCGCGAACCCCGATGGATCGGACCTTCAGGTCGTGATCGCCGGCGGCCAGCATCACCCGGACGGCCTGGCAGTGGACCCCGATCGCGGGCACCTCTACTGGACCAACATGGGAAAACCGCTCGCGAACGATGGCTCAATCGTTCGCTGTGACCTGGATGGCGGAAACGTCACCGTCATCGTTCCGCCGGGAGGCACCTTCACCCCAAAACAGATCCAAATCGAGCTGAAATCGCAGAAGCTGTACTGGTCCGATCGTGAGGGCATGCGGATCATGCGCTGCAACCTGGACGGCTCCAATGTAGAAACGCTGGTTGAGACCGGCCACACCGACGAGGATCGTCGCGATTCCAAACGATGGTGTGTGGGAATCGCTGTCGATTCACGTGGCAACAAGGTTTATTGGACGCAAAAGGGCGGGGATAATGCCGGCGAGGGCCGGATTTTCCGTGCCGGACTTGATCTCCCCGCCGGCGAGAGTCCATCCGCCCGCACCGACGTGGAACTGCTCTATGCTAATCTGCCCGAGCCGATCGATTTGGACCTCGATCCCGCCAACAGAATGCTGTATTGGACCGACCGCGGCGACCCGCCGAGGGGCAACACCCTCAATCGCGCCCCGATGGACCCACCGCCTGACACGGAGCCGCAGATCCTGATTTCGCACCTGATGGAGGGCATCGGTCTGGCGCTGGACCTGAAGGGCAGCCGCATGTTTGTGACCGACTTCGCGGGCTCCGTATACCGCGCCAACCTCGATGGTTCCGGCCAGAAGATGCTGATGGCCGCGATGGGAAATCTGACCGGCATCACTTACGTTGAGCGGTAACTCCCCTGCCGGTCCTGCTCTTCGATTTGGCGAAGCGTTATTGGAACGCTTCGCCAATTCTCGCAATTCCAGAAACGGGGAGACGCACCATGAACAAACCAGTTCTCGTAGTCACGACGGCCTTGCCCGACGATGTCGAACTGCGAATCAGCAGGGATTTCGACGTACGCCGCAACCCCAAAGGAGCTTTCTTCAGAGCAAGAGGACCTGCTCTCAGCAGCCGAGGGAGCGGTTGCGATGCTGATCACGCCGTTCGACAAACTGGGCGCCACGTTTTTCGAGCGCGCGCCTTCGTCGATTCGAGTGATCGCGACCTATTCGGTGGGCTTCGATCACATTGACTTGGACGCCGCGGCTAAACGCCACATCGCGATCGCACACACGCCAGGCGTACTAACAGACGCGACGGCCGAAATCGCCATACTGCTGATGTTGGGAGCTTCCCGCCGGGCTTACGAGGCTCAGGAACTGATCCGGAGTGGAGAGTGGAAACTGTCCGCTCCGGCTTTGCTTGGATGGCAGTTGACCGGAAAGATTCTCGGCATCCTCGGTATGGGTCGTGTCGGCCAGGCAGTCGCTCAACGGGCACGCGGGTTCGGTATGAAAATTCATTATTTTAATCCGACCCGCATACCGGCCGAATTGGAAGGGGACGCGGTATTCCACGATGACCCGTTCGATTTGCTCAGCGTCAGTGCGTTTTTGAGTCTGCACGCGCCCGAAACCGCGGAAACGCACCATTTCCTGAATGCGCGGGCAATTGCATGCTTGCCGCACGGTGCGATCGTTGTCAATACCGCGCGAGGCGGAATGGTCGTCGATGAGGCTCTCATCGCGGCCCTGAAGAGCGGTCAAGTCGCGGCGGCGGGACTGGACACGTTCGACGGCGAGCCGGGACTGAATCCGGGATATCTGCTCCTGAAGAACACGTTTTTGCTGCCGCACATTGGCAGCGCCACGGTAGAGGCGAGAACAGCAATGGGTATGCTGGCGCTGGACAACGTTGACGCAGTCCTCAGTGGAACGCCAGCCCCGTCGCTCGTCGCTCCTCATCAACTGAAAGGTCGAGTCAATCGCTGAGGGTCCGTGCGGAGCACGCTCTAGACGCAATGCTGTTCACGTAAGGCGTTGAGCGAGACGATGGCTTTTCCGGATGGCGCGTTATCTGCCGAGAGCCGTCGAGGATGCTCCAATCGACGAGACGCCGCCTACACCGTCCATTCGGCCTAGCCGTCTACGATGAAGGTCGATCAGATGGTCAATCGCTGCGTTATGAAGATCCACCGCATGACGAATCACTCAGACCCCAGCGTACATGAGTTCCACAAAGGCATCGGGCTGGACCAAGCCGTGTCCCCATTTGCCGTCGAAACTCGCGGAGGGCTTCGCTGCGATAGTCTCTTCGACCGACCCCCCCTGCTTTTTGAGCGTGGATACTCTCTCCTCCATGACGCGGAGCATCTCATCGTATTCGACTAGTTGCGCCTTCTTGCCGGCTGAACCATGCCCAGGAACAATAAGTGTCTGATTGTCCACAGCCCGCAGGTTCCGATCCGATGCCGCGAGCATTCCCTGTAGGCTGCCCCCGTTGTAGTAGTCGATAAATGGATAGCAGCCATTGAACCAGGTGTCGCCAGTGTGAAGAATATCGGCGCGGACGAGCCTGACAGAGATGTCGCTGTCAGAATGAGCCGGACCATAATACTCAAGGAGGATCTCCTCGTTGTTCAGGTGGAGACTCGTTCTGACCTCAAAAGTGTTCGTTGGAAGAGCGCCGTCGGGTGCGGGCGGAAACCGCCCGTGAAAGGCCGGAATCTGCTGGAGTGCGCTGAGGCGCTTCCGCGTGTTCATATGCGCCGTAATTGCTGCTCCCGTTGCGTGTATCCACTCATTGCCGTCGGTGTGGTCGAAGTGCCAATGGGTATCGACAAGGTGCCTGATTGGATTGTTGCTGACAATGCCCAGGGCTGTGGAGATCTGCGGCTGCGATGTAGCGTAACCGGAGTCGACGAGAACCTTCCCGTCCGGCCCAGGGAGAACGAGAATGTTACCGCCCGACCCCATCAGAACTTTTACGGTGCGCCGGAGTGGATTTACCGAGATTCTCGCCGACGTCCCGGCAGCGCGCATAAGCTCGGCGTCGTTAACTTGCTGCGCCAGGAGCCCTCCGCGACTTCGCGATTGAAGCCATGCAGCCAACGCTGCGAGCGTGCCGCTTTGAACGAACGTGCGACGGGAAGTCGTAGATGAGTCACCACGTGCCATGCGTTTCCTCCTTGGTAGATGTTCGCTGAGAGACTTGTTTCTTCCGGGTTGCGGTCCATGTGCCACGCCGGTTGCCTCTGCAACGTCGAATCGATCAATTCGCCGCCGGCATCAAAGAAATCGGTGCTCTCGCCCCTACCCTAATCCGTGAGGTGCGACCTTAGGAACCACAAGTGCTTATCCAAACCTCGTGACACCTCGGTGAAAACGTCCGCGGTATTGGCGTCTCCCATCGCGGCAGTTGCGTCGATCGCGGCGCGTGAACTCGCAGCCAACAACGAGAATCCAACTGCCAGCGCCTCGACGTACTGTTTCCCGGTCCGCGCGCCAAATGAGAACTCGGGCAGTCGCGACGCGGCAGCGCAAACGCGAACCGTACCGAACGCCGTACTACCGAGAGCAGTCGTCCGCTCGGCGATCAAGTCGACGTATTCTTCCAGGAAGCCGGCCAGAATATCGAACAACTCATGAAGTTGGAAAAACTGCATGCCCTTCACGTTCCAGTGTGCATGTTTGGTTTGGCTGTAAAGGTCGTTCAAGTCGGCCAAGTGCTGATTGAGCAGGCTCGTCGCCTTTTCACAGACCACGGCATCGAGGCCATTTCTCGATGGAAGCTTCGGTGTATCGTTCATTGATCTCCTCCTATTCCTACGTGCGCGACAAGACGCGCGTCGATCCAATTCCGAATGTCGGCCACTACTGCTTCCTTGCCAATGTCGTGCAGCGGGTCGTGAAAATATCCTGGGTAGAGCTTGATGGTTTTGTCGGTCGAGCCGGCGGAATCGAAGAAGGATTGACTGCCGCCGGGCATCGTCACCTTGTCGCCGGTTCCGTGCAGAATGAGGATAGGGAGGGTGATGAGTGGAAACTCCTGTCCGAGGCGGTCGTCGGCGCGAGCAAGTTCTGCAGCCGTCCGTGTGGGCTGTACCTCGTTCGCGATTAGCGGATCCTCGTTCAGCATCTTCACGACGTCCAAGTCGCGGGAAAAGTCCTCATTCCTAAGTTTCACTATATGGGCGTGCGGTGCCAGGTGGCTCAAGGCCCTTAGGGCAGCGATTGCAAAGTCGGGTGTGGGAATCCGGAACGCGAAACTTTCGCAGATAAACCCCGCCAGTTCGGTCTGGTGTTCCAGGGTATAGAGAAAGGAGACCACGCCGCCCGCACTATGGCCAAGCAGAAAGACGGGTAGACCGGGCTCTCGCGACTTCGCCACCGAGACGGCGGCAGCGACGTCACCGACCCAGTCTGACATCTTCTCTACGTAATAGCGCTCGCCATCTGACAATCCTCGACCTCGCAGGTCGAGTGAATAAACGGAGAGGCCGCCGGCCACGAATTGGCCGGCGACCCACACGTATTGCCCACTGTGCGCATTGAAGCCGGGTACGATAACGACGACGCCGGTAGCCTGCCTGGCAGGCCGCCACGATCGAAGGAAGAGCTTCAGGCCGCCGGGCCTTTCAACCTTATCTTCGTGGTAAACGATGTTAGAGAGCAGTTCCGCCATGATCGTTCCCTCTTGCGCCCGCCTATCCTTTTATGAAGGCCAGCAAGTCGGCGTTGATCCGATCCGGGTTTGTCGTGTGCATGCCGTGCGGAAAACCCTTGTACGTTTTCAAGGTGCCCTTCTTCAGTAGCTTCGCCGAGAGTGGTCCAGCATCGGAATAAGGCACGATCTGGTCGTCGTCGCCATGCATCACCAGAACCGGCACGCTGATCTTCTGCAAGTCTGCGGTGAAGTCTGTCTGGGAGAACGCGACAATCCCATCAGAGTGTGCTTTGGCGCCTCCTACCATGCCTTGGCGCCACCAATTCCAGATCACCCCCTGAGAAGGTTTCGCACCGGGCCGGTTGTAGCCGTAGAATGGCCCGGCTGGCACATCGTAATAAAACTGGGCACGGTTGGCTGCCAGTTGCGCCTGGAATCCATCAAAGACCTCTTTGGGTAGCCCGCCCGGATTGGCCGCCGTCTTCACCATCAGCGGCGGCACCGCGCTGATGAGGACAGCTCTTGCCACGCGGCTTTCCCCGTGGCGAGCTAGGTAGCGCACTACTTCGCCACCTCCAGTCGAGTGGCCGACATGAATCGCTTCCTTCAGGTCGAGATGTGAGGTCAGCGCCGCTAAGTCGTCGGCGTAATGATCCATGTCGTGGCCGCCCCAGGTCTGGCTGGAACGCCCGTGGCCCCGCCGGTCGTGCGCGATCACGCGATAGCCGTGCTGTCCAAAGAAGAGCATCTGCGTGTCCCAGTCGTCGGCGGTCAGCGGCCAACCGTGAGAAAAAACGATCGGCTGTCCGGCGCCCCAGTCCTTGAAGTAAATCTGTGTTCCGTCCTTAACGGTGATACTGCTCATTTCGTCTTCTCCTATCTGTTTGTGAGGCGATCGAGGACCGACCGCCCCTGTTCGTTGTTGTGGCGATGCCGACGCGGCTGCCAATATTGCCACGCCTGAAATCAGCGCGGTTCTTCGCGAAATGGGATGCGTTTGGTTGGTCATCCTCTCTTGCTCCTCAGCTTTTGGCACTCGATTTCCGCGCTGCCCTAGAATGCAACTGCGTATCCATCGAGTGGCGGCTGCCGTGCATAAACCTTGCCCATTGCCGTCAAGAGCTTAGGTAGAGCAGAGTCTGCGGGGTCCAAGGTGCTCCAAGTCAATGTGCTGTTGCGAGTCCGACACAACGAATCGTTTCGTCGCACCGTCTGCCATTCGGGCCGGGGAACTAAACTAGAAGGACAGCGAGGGAGTATGGCCGAGCGTCGAAGGGAACTGGGCGTCTCATTCGCCCGTTGCGCGTGGTGGAGAGCGGGCCTGATCGTGGCTCTACTGAACTGCTTTGGCGGGCGGGCTCTGGCGCTTGATCCCTCCAAACCCGCCAGCAGCTACCTGCGGAGCGCCTTTACGACGGAGGATGGGCTCCCGGCTGATACTATTAACGCTGTTTTGCAAACGCGAGACGGCTTTCTCTGGATTGGCACTCCAAACACTTTGGCTCGCTTTGACGGGAGGCACTTCCACCATGTGGAATTTCCGCCGCAAACAGGGACCTTGGGGATCGGGATCGCTATGGCTGAGGCGCCGGATGGCGCTCTATGGGTCGGTTCATCTCTGGGGTTACTGCGAATCTCGAGTGCCGATTTTGATCAGTTCGGTCCCATGCCTTCCACCGTCTATCATGTGGGCCCCGGCCAGCCTGACAGGATCCTTTCGTTGCACTTCACCCGCGATGGCGTTCTTTGGGTGGGAACCGCACAGGGGCTTTATCGCTTTGACCATGGCGTGTTTTCGGCTGTGCTTCAGAATGCATCCATTTCCCGCATCGAAGAGGCTTCCAACGGTCACTTGTTCGTAATCAGAGGCGATGGATTCGTGGAATTGGACCGGGGCACAATCGTCCCTCACCCGGATCTGCCCGCTCGCCTGGGCGTGCCGGCAGATAAGATTTACCATGTCATCGAGGACAGTAGAGGCACCCGTTGGTACTGTACCTCGGCGGGTGTCGCGCGCGAAATTAACGGCTCAATCGAGCTGATCCAACCGTACAAATATAAGACCACCCCGGAGGCTTTCCGGGCCTATGAGGACGCCCAGGGGAATGTGTGGGTATCTATGAGCACCGGACTGTTCCGCGCCACTGATACTGGCATGGAGGCTGTACCAAATACGAATGCACGCTTCATAGCTTCGGATTTCGATGGTAGCCTGTGGCTCGGTACAAATGGCGAGGGGCTCGTGCGCCTCAAGAATCGCTCAGCTCGCACGCTTACAAAGGCTGATGGACTGCCAAGCAATGTGACTATGGCAGTACTTCGTGCAAGCGATGGTGGACTCTGGGTGGGTACCAATTGTGGCGGCATCTCCCTTCTCGTCGGAGGTCGTTTCCGAACCTTTAGCGAAAGAGACGGGCTCTCCAACTCATGCGTGTGGTCTCTGGCTGAGGATCGCGGCAAGGACCTCTGGGTAGGTACGTATGGCGGAGGAGCGTACCGTTTTCACGATGGCCATTTTACCCAGTTTGCCAAGTCGCAAGGACTGCCCAGCAACACAGTAAGAGCGATCGCGTCGGGCGGCGACGGTTCTGTATGGCTTGCTACTCCGGCGGGCCTAGTCCGGATCCGGAACGGGCAGGTCCGCACTTACACCGCGGCGGACGGTTTGACCGCGAACGCAATGACCAATGTTTACGAAGATCGTAAGGGAGTAATCTGGGCCGCGACACACAAAGGGGTCAGCTACTTGGATGGCGATCGATTTGTGACTCTTTCGACGATCCCTCAGGTCCAGGGCTACACGATTGTCGGTGAGGACTCAGCGGGTGAAGTGTATGTCCACGGTTGGGAAGTAGGATTATTCCGCCGGGAAAAGCTTCGTCTGGTCAAGGTATTCCCCACTCAAGCCGGTATGCTCTCATCGGGGGCCGATGTGTGGTTTTGTGGAGAGGGCATTTTTCGGACTGCTGAGTACGGTCTTCGTCATCCCGACCTTAACCACGATGCCGTCCAAGACTATATGCGTCTCGGCCCTGCCGACGGATTGATGCCGGCCGACTGCGCCAGCGGATTTCCTACGTTGGCCCTTGCCGATGATGGCAAATTGTGGGCTGCGACGACGAGCGGGTTGGCCATGATAGACACCCGGCGCCTTTCCCCCGGCAACCGCAAGCCTCTGATTTATATTGAGCCGATCACCATCGGGCGGACGACGCAGCCGCCCGGGCGTGAACTCGTGCTTCCGCCCGGCACACACCACGTCGAACTCCGCTTCGATGTGGTGGAGCTGACTTCGCCGGAAAGGACGCGTTTCCAATACCGGCTTGACGGCGTCGACCCAGAGTGGCTGGATGCCGACTGGACTACGCGCAGCGCCACCTACAATAGCATTCCCATCGGCGCTCACGGCTTTCATGTACGCGCGTGTAACGGACAGGGAATCTGGGATAGGGTCGGAATTGTTTACACCATCACCCAGCAGCCCTACTTTTATCAAACCAACCTGTTCAACTTCGTCGTCGGCGCCGCCGCGCTCCTCCTGATCGCAGGTGCTTACCGGTTCAGACTTCGTCAGATGGCCGTTCAGATGAATATGCGCCTCGACGAACGGGTCGCGGAACGAACGCGCCTGGCTCGCGAACTTCATGATACGTTGCTCCAGACGATCCAGGCGACCCAGATGGTCGCGGCGGACGCAGTCAGCGACGCGGATACGCCGCAGATGGTCGCCACTCTGGAGAAACTGTCGAAGTGGCTGGCGCAGGCCATGCGTGAGGCAAGGGCGTCGTTGCTATCGCTGCGCGCCTCCACTACGGAAACCAATGATCTGTCGGCAGCTCTCAACCGGGCGGGCGAAGAATGTGCTGCCGTTCATCCCATCCGATTTAGTCTGGTGGTCGAGGGCGCGACGAAAGAGATGCACCCTGTCGTCCGCGACGAAGTCTATCGCATCGGATATGAAGCCATACGCAACGCCTGCACTCACTCCGGGGGCAATGGAGTAGAGGTGACCTTGAGCTATGCGCGCGATCTTGAGTTGCGCATTCGCGACAATGGCAAAGGGATCGACCAGGAGATCGTCGGCAAGGGAAGGCCCGGCCATTTCGGACTCGCCGGAATGCAGGAGCGTGCCACGCGCATCGGGGGAAAGCTGTCCATCCGCAGTTCTGCCAGTGCCGGCACCGAGGTAGAACTCATCGTTGCAGGGCAAATTGTGTACCGCAGGAAGAGGATCCTGAAATTGTGGGAGCCCTAGCCCTTTTGAATCCCGAGTTTGTGCATCCGGTACATTAAGGTCGTTCTAGCAACTCCCAGGCGGGCAGCAGCACCATCGCGGCCTCCCACCACTCCTCGCGTCTGTTTCAAGACCTCGTTTATGTGCTGGCGCTCGGCGTCGGCGAGCGTACGGGTGACATCGGATGTGCGGTCTTCGAACAGCCCGCTGAGTTCTTGTTTCGGGAGGTGGAGAACAGGGCCGGTAGACAAAATGACAGCACGTTCCAGAAAATTCTGCAGTTCTCGGATGTTGCCTGGCCAATCGTGGTGCTCGATCACGGACATGACTGGTTCCGGTATCTGGCTTACTTCGCGATTCATGCGAGATGCGAATCTGCGAACGAAGTGCCTGGCCAGTAGCCGGATATCCCCCCTCCGGTGGCGTAGAGGCGGAACGAAAATCGGGAAGACGTTCAGCCGGTAAAACAAATCTGCTCGAAATCTGTGGTCCTGAACCATCTGCCAAAGATTCTGGTTGGTGGCAGCGACCACGCGTACATCGACGCGAATCGTTTGGCCGCTTCCGAGACGTTGGAATTCCTGTTCCTGAAGAACCCTCAAAAGCTTCGGCTGCAATTCCATCGGTAAATCGCCTACTTCGTCGAGGAAGAGCGTTCCATTGTTTGCCAGTTGAAAGCGTCCTGTGGTCTGCGAACAGGCGCCCGTAAAAGCGCCGCGCTCATGGCCGAAGAGTTCACTTTCCATGAGGGCAGCGGGCATGGCGGCGCAATTCAGTTTCACGCACGGCCCATGCCGACGGGCGCTCTGATTGTGGATGGCCCTCGCGACGAGTTCTTTGCCAGTGCCCGTCTCACCTTGAATTAGGACGGTAGAATCCGTCGCTGCCACTAGTTGCACGGCGTCCAGGACCTGCCGGAGCTCCAGACTAGCGCCGATCAGTTCGTTTTCCGAAGTCGTCAATACGCTCACTGAAGCCATGGGGTAAAGCCCCTCCTTCTCTGCTCCACTACAGATTACGCGTTACGCCATATCGAGAGCGACGCAAGATGAAGTGGTATTTCTACCACACGATCGGGGGGTAGAACTCTACCACCATGCTCACGGACGCCGGGGAATGACGATCTTTCGGCGTCCGAACAGCTGCGCGTCAACCGAGATCCAGCCCGGGCCGAGCAGAACGAGTGCAGTCGCTATCAGTGCCGCAGAGATGTTCATCCAAGAAGTCTCGATAGCACCGGCGGAGAGTACCGAGAATCTGGCGTAAGCGACAGCTACGGCGCCCAAGTCGGCCAGTAGGGCGGCTATTGGCGTCAAAAATCCGACGAGCAGCAGAACCCCGCCGGCAAGCTCGACCGTGCCGGCTAGCGGCGAATGCGACCGAATGCAATCGATGCCGCGCATCAGTGCGGAAACACCGATCGCAATTCTCAGCAAGAACAAGCCGAATCCTGGAGCGCCGGAAGGGAATGTGGAAAAGAAAGGCCGCAGTTCTGTGTCCCCATCGTATAGCCTACAAGTTTGATGGAGGACGGCGAATCGCTGGAAGGGAGGATTTTTGGCCAACACTATCGTGTTGGTTACAGTTGGACAATGCCGCGGCGGACCGCAATGGCTACCGCTTCCGTGCGATCGCTTGCGCCGAGCTTCTCCATAATGTGACGGATATGGCCCTTCACGGTATCTTCTGAAATGCAAAGTAGCTCTGCGATATCGCGGTTGCGGTTTCCTCCCGCGATACGGCGGAGCACGTCGATCTCGCGTGCAGTCAGGGATTCGTCGCTCAAGTGCTCCGCCAGACGAGCAGCCACCTCGGGCGGAATTCGCTTCTTACCGCCGTGGACCGAGCGAATTGTCTCGATCAGTTCCTTGGGGGACATGCTTTTCAGAAGGTAACCGAAGGCTCCCGCTTCCAGAGCGCGCTGGATGTCCACATCGCCCTCGAAAGTCGTCAGCATGATGACTCGGGCGTCCGGGAACTCTGTCCGGATCGCGATCAGGGCATCAATACCGCTCATGTCGGGCAGTCGCAGGTCCATCAGTGTGATGTCGGGGCGATGTTCCCGATACTTTTGGATTCCATCGCTTCCATTCGATGCGTCGGCCACGAGGGACATGTCAGAGTGCCGGTGAATAATCGTAGCGGTACCCTCGCGAACAAGGGCATGGTCGTCAATACTCAGAATTCGGATGGGGTCCAGGGCGCTCACCTTTCCTCCGCTTCAATGTTACAGGAGTCTGCTGCACGTCTGCTCGGCATGTTGGACTATGAGGCGGCGACGCCAGTGGAATGCGATACTTGCACCCCTTGAATATCGTTCATTGGTAAGTAGAATAGCCTTGCGGGCAGTTTGTCCCCCACCCGGAAACAGCCAATCGTGGCGTTACGCGCGGAAACGGGCGATCCCAGCGGGTCCCACGCTTAAGTAAAGTATTGGCTGCTAGAGACGGCGCGGCTAAGCTTTCGGGCCTGAATGTGTTGTGTTCTGTTCAGATAACCGACGAAATCCGGAGTGTGAGCAAACTCGGTCGATAAGGTTTCCCACTCTCGCTGAAAGACGCGCCCAGCCAACGTCCTCCTGATTTCACTCTCCCAAAGCCTCCAGAGGTTCGCAGAAACGTAGCCGCCTTTATGGAGGTAATAGACGTCGGCAACAAACTGGATGGCGTAAAGGGTGCAATCCGTCACCTCCCTGCTCGGGGGCGGCATAGGCCGGGACGGGTTGGTGTTCGCGAGCCAGGCTTCGGTAGGAAACGACCGCAGAAGCTCTTGGAATCGCCGGGAGACCTCGATATACATCTGCGCGTTCAACTGCCGGCGTTGATTTCTCAGAGCTACCAGGAGCCCCATTGTTCCAACGGCAATGGTCCCCACACTTCCAAGGAGGTCACGAATCATTTTATCCACCCATGCTTGAGTCACATTGAGCAGCTACTTTGAATCTTTTCTCAGTAACACGATGCAAACCCCATCCCACGTCACGCGTCCCGTCGCGGTTGGCGGCGCGTTCCTCATCGGAACCGTCCCGATGTTGCTCGCATCAAGCTGGAAGTGGTTCTGGAGATATTGGCGGACCAGCATCGCGCGAATCCTTGACAACCGGAGTTGGTCCGCGGGCCGCGTGCCATTGCAATAGCCTTCAACTACAATTGGGCTTTCGAAAACAGAGTCGCCGTTTTGCGTAAGGACGCTATCCAGGAGCGATCTACCTTGCGCCGAAAGCTCTTCCTGGCCTTTTGAGTCTGCCTGGAACAGTTCGGCGACCGATAGCCACGCCCGGTAGTTTGCAGGGCTGGTGAACGCCGAATCGCGGCGGTACTGATCCGCCGAAATGCGATCTAGGTTGTAATAGCCCCTCTTTCGAAAGAAGCCGCGAAGAAGGAAGTTGTGTTTCAATGCCTCGGTATCGTCGGCAAGATTTAGAGTCGCGGCATTCATGTTCATCAGCGACTCCCTGAGGTTGGTTCCCGCAGTCACCCCTTGCCGGTCGGGCCGGACGATCTCGGAGATCATTTGATTCGCTTGCCTAGCCGAGTCGTTGACACTATCCGCGACTGCGCCAAGTTTTTGCGGAATTTGCTGCGCGTTCAATTGCGAAATTATCGCGTCGGCCTGATGGGATGCATGGCCGACATCCGCTGTCGCTTGCTGCACGTTCTTGAGAGCTTCGCGAATCTGAGCTTCGACTGCCGGATCGCGGAGTAGCATGCCGGCAGGCCCACGTCCGGCCTTCAGGTCGGCCAGGATCTCATCCACGGTCGAAGTTGAGTTGCTCACTGTCTCGCGGATCTGCTTCGCCAGCGCGTCGTCGCGCAGCAGCATTCCGGCGGCGCCGCGGCCCTGCTTAAGGCCAGTCACAATATCGTTTAAATTCGCGACTGTGGAGTGGACGGTATCCAATGTGCTGCCGAGTTTGCCACCCACCTGGTTCAGCATTGATTGTGCGTCGCTCAAGAGCGCGGTGCCGCGTGTCAATACCTCGGACAATTGGATTGGTTCCTGGCTGGGGATGGTCGCGTAGGCCGCCGCTCGGCCGCTTCGAGGGCTACCTGGCCGGACTGAAAGATATGTACCTCCGACGACTCCTTCGGTTTCGATGGTGACCAGGGAGTCGACCCGCACGAGCCCCCGCAGCTTGGCGTTGATCCTCCATTTCACTCGGAAGCGAGAGGATGGCGAGTCCGGCACACCGATGCCAATCACTTCCCCGGCAGCCAACCCGCCTACGCGAACCTGAGCACCCCTGGATAGGCCGGCAAGATCTTCAAAGTCCGCGCAGTACTCAATGTGTTGGCCGAATGCCTGCCGCCGGTCGCCAATCAGGAACATGCCCGCTCCGAACAGGAGCAGGCCGCCAATAACGAACAGCCCCACACTTAGATTTCGGTTTTGCATTTTACCCATCACTCCCGATCAGTCTTCGCGCGGTTTCATTTTCACTGTGCTCGATTTCGGAAACCGAGCCATGGGCGATCATCTTTCCGCGATCCAGAACCAGGACTCGATCGGCTACGCGCCTGGCGCCATGCACATCATGAGTAACAACGATCAGAGTGGTCTTTCGATCGGCCTTCTGCCGCAACAACAACTCGTCGATTTCGGAAGCTGTGATGCGGTCCAGTCCGCTGCTCGGCTCGTCGGCCAGCAGAATTTTCGGTTCCAGCATCAGGGCGCGCGCCAGCCCGGCACGTTTTCGCATCCCCCCTGAAAGCTCCGAAGGCATTTTGGCCTTGTCATTCGCCAAACCGACTTGGCCCAGGACCTGGTCAATCACGAAATCGATCTCTTCCAACGACTTGTTCGTCAGGCGCTGCAGGGGCAGAGCCAGGTTCTCGTAAAGTGTGAGGGAATCGAACAGCGCAGCATCTTGGAACAGGTAGCCGATTTTTCGACGAACTCGGGAGAGCTTTGACGCCGAGAGATGCGTGACTTCATCCTCGTCGATCCAGATCTTTCCCTGATCCGGCTTGAGAAGGGCGATGATCAGCTTCAGGGTGACGCTTTTTCCGGTCCCGCTTCGTCCAAGAATGCACAGTGCGCTCCCGGCTGGAATATTCCACGACACATTATTCAAAACCTGTTTTGCGCCAAACGATTTCGACACCTGATCGAAGATTACGGCCGGAGAATCGCCAGGCGTCATAGGGCACTCCCAGGGAATATGAAGAAGATCAACTTGATCAAGAGCACGTCCAAAAGAATGATCAGCAAGGAAGAAATCACCACGCTGTTTGTGGCGGCCTTTCCGACGCCTTGAGCGCCTTCGTTCATGGTGTAACCGAAGAATGAGGAGATGGTTCCGATAACAAAACCGAAGACGCACGTCTTGAGTGTCGGCGGCCAGAAGTTCGACCACTGGAACTCTGAGAATGCACGGAAAATATAGAGTTGGAAAGAGAGTCCTGAGGCTGCCGACTCCGACAGAAAGCCTCCAAGCAGACCGGAGAAATCCATGAACAGCGTCAGGATGGGAAGCGCCAATGTGCACGCGATAATCCGTGGGACGACGAGAAATTTAAAGGAGTCGATGGAAAGCGATTCGATGCCATCGATCTGTTCCGTGGCCCGCATATCAGCGAGGACAGCTCCAATGCCTGATCCTACGCGGCCCGCCACGAGCAGCGCCGTAACCAGCGGACCAATCTCCAGAAAGAAGGCAAACGCCTGGACTGTTGGAATCACAGCCGCAGCTCCGAACGTGACCAGCGTGGTGCGCGTATGCAGTGTCATGACGGCGCCGAGCGCAAAGCCCGAGGCAATCACGAGCGGAAGGGATTTCGACCCGACGTCCGCAAGCTGCCGAACGATCTGACCACCTTCGAACGGCCGGCGAAACGACTCGGCAAGAGCCCGAGCCCCGAAGAGACTGACCTTACCGGCGATCTCGAATACATTAAACAAGCCGCTTCCCTCTGCTTCCGAAATCTAATGGCGCTGGTGTCGCCACCGTTTCGGCATACTCGATGGGGCATCTGAGTAGCCATCGCAATCCATTCAAAAAAGGGGCCACGCCGGTGCTTTGCTGCCCGGGTGTCAGGCTCGTGACCATTCGTGGTCACATCGTGGTCACGCTTAGCGATGCATGGGCCTGCGAAACTCCCGCTCTCCGCCCTCGATGTCAAGCGGTGGTCG
>Ga0335076_10003803_pt1 | contig 15204 bp, 13 predicted proteins | sample Lox_Sample_25_FD_206717 | JGI IMG/M metagenome (GOLD analysis project Ga0335076, IMG submission 206717) | Soil microbial communities from Loxahatchee National Wildlife Refuge, Florida, United States - Lox_Sample_2.5 | ecosystem: Environmental > Terrestrial > Soil > Wetlands | place: USA...
CGGCGTGACGCGCGAAATCACTCCACAGGTCTCCGGCGCGCCAGTACCCCTCGGCGTAGTAGCGGTCGGCCTCGGGCTGGAACGTCAGGGTCGGCATCGTGATCCTCCGGTGTCAATGTTGTCGGGTTTTGTCGCGCGAGCGCGGATGGGTCCACTAGGCAATTGCCATTCCTCCGTCGACGCTGAGCACGGTCCCGGTGACGAAGCTGCTGCCGGCGCCGAGCAGGAACAGCACGGCGTCGTTCAGCTCGCCGGCGTGGCCGCCGCGTCCAAGCGGTGTCCGCGACAACAGGAAGTCCGGAAACTGCTCGGGATCGTCTCCGAGCTCGCTGTTCATCTCGGTCGCGAAGAACCCAGGCGCCACCGCGTTCACGCGGATGCCGTAGCGACCCCATTGCGAGGCGAGCTCGCGAGTCAGGCCGATGATGCCGGCTTTCGAGGCGACGTACGCCGCGTCGGGGATCTGCCCGACCGATCGTAGGCCGAGGACGGAGGCGATGTTGACGATCGAGCGACCGCCACCGTTTCGCATCCGCTGCGCCGCCAGGCATGAGAGTGCGAACGGCGCGACCAGATTCAGGTCGAGAACGCGGGCAAAGGTCTCGGCGGAGGTGCGAAGGGCGGGCGCGGTGGCGCCGGCGCCGGCGTTGTTGATCAAGCCGTCGAGCCGTCCGTGCCGCTCGATCACGCCGGCGATCAGCCGCTCGCGATCGGCTTCGCCGGTCACGTCGCAGGTCACGGCGTCGGCGCCCGGGATCTCGTCGGTCAGTGCGGCCAGCCGGTCGGCGCGACGCGCGGCCAGAATCGGGGTCCCACCGGCCTCGCCGATCGCTCGCGCGAGCTGGGCGCCAAGCCCTGAGCTCGCTCCTGTGATGATCACGACATGACCTTCGAGCGCCTTCATAGTATCCTCTCAGCTGAAGTCAGTTCAACTGTATCGAGGCACTCCTACGAACGCAACCACATCCCGCTGAGATACCGCCCACATGGGCGGTTCGGGCTGTCCCGGCAAGCAGTCCCGGGGCCGCTGGTAGAGTTGGGATCACTTCAATCGAAAGAGGAACGGTGGCCAAGAACGAGCAGATGGGGGCGAGTCAGAAGACGGGCAGTCCGGCAAGTGCCCGCAGCAAACGTCAGGAGATTCTGGCCACTGCGATCGACCACTTCGGCCGCCGCGGTTACGAGTACACGAAGTGGGCCGACATCGCCGCCGACGTCGGGCTCGGCTCGACGGCGCTGTATCACTACTTCGAATCAAAGCTCCACTGTCTCTTCGAGATTCACGCGGACGCGCTCGAGGCCGAGCGCGACCGGTTCGAACGGCTGACCGCGGATCGAAGTGACTTCGGGCCGACACTCGTGCGTGTGCTCAACGGACTGTTCGACCTCACCGAGCTCGAGGTCCTGCGCAACCGGGTGCTCGTCGCCGAGGAGGGCCTGATCGCCGTGGCGCGCAAGTCGCCGCGGGAGGAGGAGGCACGTCGACTCGCGCGGGCACGGATGCGGGACATCGAGTTCGCCTGGGCCACGTTCCTTACCCGTGGCATGGAGCAGGGGGCGATCCCGGAAGCCGACCCCCGCCTACTCACGCACGCACTGCTCGGGCTGTACAAGAGCGTCTGGCATTGGTACCGCCCCGGCGGTGGCCTGTCGCTCGATGACGTCCGCGACTTCTTCGTCGAGCGTTGTCTCGCGGTCGCAGGTTACGCCGACACGAAGGCGCTGCCCACCAAGAAGAGCGCGCGGAAGCCGCGCGCTGCGCGCAAGGCCGCCTGAGCGTCGATGCCCCCGGGCGGGGGCCATCAAAGGCGACTACGTGATCCGCACGAGCGCCTTGCCGGTGGTGTCACCGGCCATCACGCGTATCAGCGCCTCGGGCGCTCGCTCCAAGCCGTCGATGATCGTCTCGCGGTAGAGCAGCTTGCCGTCGGCGAGCCAGCCGCCGAGTTCGCGGCTGACGTCGGGCAGGCGATGCTGGTACGCGCTGCCGCGGAATCCGCGGAGCGTGAGGTTGTTCGCCGTTGCCTGGAACAGGTTGCTCGGGCCGGGAGTGGGACCGACGGTTTCGTACTCGGAGATCGCGCCGCACAGCGCGACTCTTCCCCACCGCCGGAGCGTGGCGAGCGCGGCCTCGAGGTGATCGCCGCCCACGTTGTCGAAGTAGACGTCGATGCCGTCGGGCGCGGCCTCGCGCAGCCGGTCGACGACTGGGCCGTCGTGGTAGTTGAACGCCGAGTCGATACCGAGTTCGTCGAGCAGGAACCGGACCTTGGCCTCGGACCCGGCGCTGCCGATCACGCGGTGTCCGCGCAGCTTGGCGATCTGCGCCGCGAGGCTGCCGACCGCTCCCGCGGCTGCCGATACCCACACTACGTCTTCCTCGCGGAGCTCGGCGGCATCGATCAGACCCGCGTACGCGGTCACGCCCATCGCGCCGAGCGGACCGAGATACTTCTCGGCCGGGGCCACCCCAGTGTCGATCCGGGCGAGCGTCGCGATGCCGGCCAGCGCCGGCTCCCCGGCCGTCACGATCGCGTAGTCACGCCACCCCTTCGCGTGCCACACCGAATCCCCGGGCAGGAATCCCTCGGCGCGGGACTCGACCACCTCGCCGACCGCCCAGATGTCGTCCATGGCGGCATTCAGTGGGAACGAGTTGAAGTAGCCGGCGGGACCGCTCTCGCGCAGTCGGAGCCGCATGCCCGGATCGACCGAGGTGAACGTGTTGCGCACGAGCACCTGGCCCGGTTCCGGATCGGGAACGTCGACGTCGACAGTGACGAAATGATCGGGCGTCACCTCACCCGCGGGGTACTCGACGAGGTGAACCTGGCGCCCTGGACGTGTCATCGCGCTACCGCTTGACCTTGTAGCCGACAGACTCCCGATCCCACACGCCGTCGGCCTCGATCCCCTCGGCCTTGAGCTCCTGCTTGAGGATTCGCTGCGCGTGCGATTTTGGTAGTTCGTCGACGAACCGCAGGTACCTGGGAACCGCGAAGTGCGGCATCTTGTCCTGGCAGAAATCGAGCACGTCCTCGGGTCCGAGCGTCGAGCTGGGTTTGAGCACGATCGCCGCCATCACCTCCTGGCCGCCCATCGGCGACGGGACTCCGTAGACCGCCGACTCGAGCAACTCCTCGTGAAGCGCCAGCACCCGCTCGACCTCCCAGGCCGAGATGTTCTCGCCGCGGCGGCGGATCGAGTCGGTCTCCCGGGCCCGAAAGAAGAAGAAGCCGTCGGCGTCCCGATAGCCATGGTCGCCGGTGTGGAACCACAGATTGCGGATCGACTTCAGCGTGGCGGTGTCGTTGTTCCAGTACCCGGCCATCATCACGTTCGGGCGGGCGGGGCGAATGCAGATCTCACCCGTTTCGCCGACCGGAACCTCGAGGTCGTGCTCGTCGAGGATGCTGACCTCGTACCACGGCACCGGAACGCCCATAGAGCCGGCGCGGCGCTGTTCGTAGGTACAGAATGTGATCGGTCCGGTTTCCGTAAGCCCGTACACGTCGAGGATCGCGAGGCCGTACCGGTTCTCGAATTCGAGCACCTGGTCACGGGGCGCGGCGGCCCCGACCACCACACGGACGGCGTTGTCGGTGTCATCCGGGGCATCCGGCTGCTTCATCAGGATCCGCAGCATCTCGCCCATGCCGTTGAACGCCGTGACCTTCTCGCGGCGGCACTGCTCCCAGAAACGGCTCGCCGAGAACCGGCGGTTGACGATCGACTTCGCGCCGGCGACCATCGCGGCGACGACCGTCATGTACTTGGCGTTCGCGTGGAACAAGGGAAAGACCGATAGCAGGACGTCGTCCTCGGTGTAGCCGGCGATCTCGGCGGTGCTCACCGCGAGGTTGATGTTGTGGTTGTGCGGCAGCACTACGCCCTTGGGCGGTCCGGTCGTCCCTCCGGTGAACAGGATCGACGCGGGCTGGTGCGGCTCGACCTCAACTGTCTCCACCGATCCCGGATTGGCGAGTAGGTCGGCGAAGTCATGGAGAGGGCGTCCGCCGTTCGCGTCGGCAGTCTGCTCGCCGACGACAATCACGTGCTCGACGCTCGGCGAGTCACCTAGCCACGGCAGCACGTACTCGAGGAACACGTCCTCGACGATCACCACGCGGGCCTCGGTCGTGTTGAGGATGTGGGAGATGCCCGGACCCCTCGCGGCGTCGTGAATGGGAACCTCGATCGCGCCGAGCTTGAGGATGCCGAACCACGCGTACAGGAAGTCCGAGCGGTTACCCATCATGATCGCGACCCGGTCCCCGTGAGCGACTCCGAGGGCCTGCAGCCCCGCGGCGACTCGCCCGGCGCGCTCAGCGACCTGCGCATAGGTCACGATGTCATCATCGAAGACGGCGAGCACCCGGTCGCCGAACTGTTCCGCCTTCTGATCGACGAGCGTCGCTAGATTCATGTCTTCCTCGCGTTCACTGTGACTTTCACACTACGTTTTTGAGCAGCAGGCAGGAGGCGAGCGGGCCGGCACCGGCCGAGACGGCGACCACCTTCGCATCGGGTACCTGGCGCTCGCCGGCCTCCCCACGTAGCTGGAGGCACGCCTCATAGAGATGGCCGAAGCTGTGCAGCCGGCCGGCCGAGAGCTGGCCGCCGCTGGTCGCCAGCGGGAGCTCGCCGGTCAAGCTGATCCGGTCGCCGCCCTCGACGAACGCGCCGCTCTCACCCTTGCCGCAGAACTGAAGTCCCTCGAGCCAGTACAGGGTGAGCATGGTGAAGCCGTCGTACAGCTGGGCGCAGTCGACGTCGGCCGGGGTCATGTCCGTCCGCGACCAGAGGTGGGATCCCGCGTTCATCGCCGCAGTCGTGGTCATGTCCTCCCACTGGTCCCAGGAGGCCCGACCGTTGAGCGCGCTTCCGACGGCTTCGAAGTGGATCGCCGGGTTCGGCGTGTCCGGCGCGTATGCGGCGTCCGAGATGATCACCGCCGTCGCGCCGTCGATCGCGATATCGCAGTCGTATAGGCAAAGTGGCTCGCTGATCATGGGGGAGGAGAGGTAGTCGTCGAGCGTGAGCGGCTTGGTCAGCACCGCCTTGGGATTGAGCGCGGCGTTCCGCCGGGCGTTCAGGCTGATCTGGGCGATTTGCTCGCGGGTCGTGCCGTATTCGTGCATGTGGCGCCGCGCGTACAGCGACATCCAGTTCGGTCCGGAGAACGCGCCGAACGGGAGGATCCACTGCATCATCCCCGTGACGCCGCCCTCGTCGGTGGCCACCCGGTCCGTGCTATGTCGCCACGCCGTCGCTTCGTTGAGCGCGCGGTAGACGAGCACATGACGGCACATGCCTGAGGCGACGGCCATGCATCCCTGGATCACGGAGGCGAGCATCCCTGGCGTCTCCGGGCCACCGTAGTGCCAGTTCGTTTGCAGGCGAAGCGCGTCCATGACGGCGTGCGGCCCCGGTCCCGACGAGCCGGGTCCTGGGGGCGCAAGGCCTTCTCCGCGCGACACTGCCCCTGGCCAGGAGACCACCCCGTCGATGTCCGCCGGCTTCAGCCCGGCGTCGGCGATCGCATCGAGGCATGCGTCGAGGGTCAGCGCCAGCACCCCGCGCTCCACACGACGTCCCACCTCCGATTGGCCGATGCCGGAGATGATGCAGCGCTGCTCGAGCTCCTCGGACATCGGCTAGACGGGCCTGAACACGGGGGCGAACACGTCGCCCTGCTCGCGGAACTCCACCTGGACGGGCATGTCGATCTTCACCTCGTCGACGGGGCAACCGACGATGTTCGTCATCAGGCGCACGTCGGACTGCTCGTCGAGCTCGACGATCGCGATCACGTACGGGACCTCCAGCCCGGGCGACCACTCGCGGTCGTTGACCGTGTAGGTGTAGACGTGGCCCCGTCCGCTGACCGCGTGGGGCTCGACGTTCTCGCCGAAGCAGCGCGGGCACCGCGGCGACGGCGGATGGATGTAATAGCCGCAGTCGTTGCACCGCACGATCCGCAACTCGCCGTCGCGGCCGCCCGTCCAGAATGCTCGGTTGTCGTCGTTGACCTGCGGTACCGGGAACACGGTCGATCTCGATCCGTTTGACCTGAATTCGGGTCGAGAGCCTACCAGATCGTCGGCGGGGCGCAACCCATGGCGAACCCCGGCCTTACCGCGATGGTGAGGCGGGGCTTGACTCCGAGGCTGCGCCCACTAAGATAAACGAACCGACTTCAGGTCAACCGCGACAAGACGACCAGCCCGGCCCAGCCCAGCCCAGCCGAGACGAGGAGAGCTCTTCATGCTGCCACGCGAATTCCCGAATCTGTACATCGATGGCCGCTGGCAGGAGCCAGATTCAGGCGAGCGCTTCGACGTCATCTCGCCGGCCACGGGGGAGAAGATCGGCTACGTGCCTGCGGCGAACTCGACCGACATCGACCGCGCCGTCGAGGCCGCGCGCAAGGCCTTCTACGAGACCGACTGGCCGACACGCCCGGTCGAGGAGCGCGCCGAGATGATGGAGCGGCTCGCGGCGCTGATCGCCGAGCACCAGCCCGAGTTTCGTGACCTGATCGTCGACGAACTCGGTCACACTAAGCTGACCGCCGAGGTTTACCACTCGGTCGCGCCGACGCTTCACTGGAACTACTACGCGAAGGTCGGCCGCGAGCACAAATTCGCCGAGGTCCGCGAGGCCGACCTGTCGCCGCTGGCGGGAAACGCGGGCGGGCTGATCATGAAGTACGAGAGCAAGAGCCTGCTCGTGCGCGAGCCCGTCGGCGTCGTCGCGGCGATGACCGCATTCAACTTCCCGCTCCCGGGCATCGCGCAGAAAACGGCGCCGGCGATCGTGGCCGGGTGCACGGTCGTCGTCAAGGCGCCCGATCCCGATCCGCTGTCGCTGTTCGCGATGGCCGATCTCGTCAGCGAGGCCGGCTTCCCGCCCGGAGTCATCAACATCGTCGCCGCGGACCGCGAGGCGTCAACCCACCTGGTGTCGCATCCCGATGTCGACATGGTGAGCTTCACGGGCTCGGTCGAGGTCGGCAAGCAGATCGGCCGCGCATGCGGCGAGCTCGTCCGGCCGTGTGTGCTCGAGCTCGGCGGCAAGTCCGCGGCGATCGTCCTGGACGACGCCGACGTTGATGCGGTCCTCCCGATCCTCGTCGGCTCGAGCGCTGGGACCAGCCAGGGTGAGAGCTGCGTGTGCATGAGCCGGATCCTGGCTCCGAAGTCGCAGTACGACGAGATCGCCTCCAAGCTGACCGAGGCCTTCAAGACCCTCAAGGTCGGCGATCCGCACGAGGACGACACGGTGGTCGGCCCGCTGGTGACCGAGGCGCACCGCGACCGCGTTCTCGGGTACATCAAGCAGGCCGTCGACGAGGGCGCGACCGTCGCCGCCGGCGGCAAGGTTCCGGAGCACCTCGACAGGGGGTGGTACGTGGAGGCGACGCTGCTCACCAATGTCACGAACGACATGACGATCGCCCAGGAGGAGATCTTCGGGCCCGTAATCGCGCTGATCTCCTACGAGGACGAGGAGGACGCGATCCGCATCGCCAACGACAGCCGGTTCGGTCTGTCCGGCTCGGTATTCACGGGCGATGCCGTCCGCGGATTCCAGGTCGCCCGGCGTATTCGCACCGGCACGTTCTCGGTCAACACGATGGCTGCCGACTTCAACTCCTCGTTCGGGGGTTATAAGGAGTCCGGCGTCGGCCGAGAGCACGGCCCGTACGCGATCGACGAGTACCTGCTCGACAAGACGATCTCGATCGATCCGTCGCAGGACGTCCCCGATGAGGTTCTGCAATCGGTCCAGGCGACCCCAGCGCACGTCTGACAGATGCGCCTGTCAGACAAGGTGGTCATGGTCACCGGGGCGGCCACGGGCCTCGGCTACGCCACGGCGCTGAAGGCGGCGCAAGACGGAGCCCGGCTTGCCCTCCTCGACGTCGATGCGGCCGGGCTGGAGCGCTCGCGAACGGAGATCCTCAGTGCCGTCGCCGGCGCCGAGGTACTGACGGTGACCGCTGACGTGTCACAGGAAGATCAGGTGCGCGGGTACGTCGAGCAGACCGTCGGTGAGTTCGGGCGGATCGACGGTCTCTACAACAACGCCGGGATCGAGGGTCAGCAGAGCCCGGTCGAGGACTACACCGGCGACGGCTACGACCAGGTCGTGTCGATCAACCAGAAGGGCGTCTTCTATGGGATGAAGTACGCGTTGCCGTACCTGAAGGCACAGGGGACCGGCGCGATCGTGAACGCCGCTTCGGTCGGCGGGATCCGGGCGGTGCCGAACCTGGTGGCGTATGTCGCCGCCAAGCATGCGGTCGCGGGAATGACCAAGCAGGCGGCGATCGAATACGGCCAGTACGGCGTCAGAGTCAACGCAGTAGCCCCCGGGGCGATCATGACCGAAATGGTCAAGGGCTCGCTGATCAAGATCGCCGGCGAGGACGGCTGGGAAGCGTTCGGACAGGAGTTCGTCAGCGTGAATCCGATGAAACGGTTCGGTCAGCCCGCAGAAGTCGCCAACCTCGTGGCGTTCCTCCTCTCCGACGATGCCTCGTTCATCAACGGGGCCGTGATCCCGATCGATGGCGGTCAATCGCAGGCCTACTAAATCGGGCCGTGCGCAATGACCGCGATCCCCCATCGGGCCTTCCAGCCGTTCGCGCTCGGCTCGCTGACGCTGCGCAACCGGATCGTCGGCGCCCCGCACGGCCGGGGCATGCTCGACGACGGGCTGGCGCTCCCGGCGGACGCGGACTACTGGCGGCGCCTCGCTGCCGGCGGTGCGGCGATGATCACGGTCGGCGGCACGGTAACCGCGCCCGAATCCGCTTGGCGCCGGCGGCTCGTCACTGAGGCCTGGCGAGAGGATGGGGTCCCGGGTCTCGCCCTGCGCGCGCAGGCGATCCGCTCCGAAGGCGCCGTCGCCGCTTGTCAACTCGTACACCTCGGGCGCGAGACCACCGGGGCCGAGATGTGGTACCCACCGATCGCGCCGTCGGCGGTCCGCTCGCCCCGGGAGCCGACCCGCCCCCGAGCCGCGTCGGCGGACGACATAGACGGCGTCGTTGAGGGCTTCCGGATCTCGGCAGCGCACGCCGCCCAGGCCGGGTTTCAAGTGGTCGAGCTACACGCCGCCCACGGCTACCTGCTCGCCCAGTTCCTGTCGCCGTCGACCAACACCCGCCCCGGCGCGGACTCGGTTTCCGCCCGAGTTCAGATCGTCAGTCGGATCGCGGAAGAGATCCGGCGCTCGTCGCCTGAGGTAGTCCTCGGCGTCCGGTTGTCCGTCGACGGCGAACTCGAGGGCGGCTTCTCGATCGACGGCCTGTGCGAGCTGCTGCCCGCGATCTCGCCACTCTTTGACTACGTCAGCGTTACCGTCGGGGTGCGGACCACCTACGTCCGCGACATGGCGACGACCGAGCCGCCGCTGCTCGGGACCATCGACCGGCTGCGCCCGCTCGTCAGCGCCCCGCTGCTCGTCTCGCAAGCGTTCCGTCGGCCCGAGTCGATCGAAGCCGCGCTCGCAGCGGGAGCCGACCTCGTTGGCGTGGCCCGGCCGTTGATCGCGGACCCCGACTTCCCGGCGAAGGTCCTCGCCGGCCGCGCCGACGAGATCCGCCCTTGCGTTTCCTGCAACGAGGACTGCCGGGCGTTCGATCCCGTTCTCCTGTGCTCGGTCAATCCGGATCTCGGTCCGTCGGCGCACGGTCCGCGGCCGGCGGCTCCGCTGCTCGCCCGGCGAGGCAAGGCGGCGGCGTCGCGCCGCGTCGCGGTCGTGGGCGCGGGTCCGGCCGGGCTCGAATGCGCCACGTCGATGCCGGCTGAGCGCGAGGTGGTGCTCTTCGACGACCGCGAGCGGCTCGGAGGGCACCTGTCGATCGCCACCACCGCACCGAACCGTCGCGGGTGGCAGGCGCTGCTGCACTACTACGCGCGTGCGCTCGACCGCGCGGGCAACATCGAGGTCCGTGGCCGGACGGCGGCTGACCATGACGTACTGGCGGGGTTCGACCACGTCGTGCTGGCGGTCGGGAGCGACGAGGTGCTACCCGACCTCCCCGGAATCGGCCGCGCGCTCGGTTCGTCGACGTTCATCGCGGAGCGCGGAGGTCACGCGACGGGTTCGGATCTCGTCATCGTCGACGACGGGTTCGGCTGGTGGCCGTGCGCGAGCGCAGTCGAAACCGCGATCGCCGCGGGCTGGGCGAGCATCACCGTGCTGACGCCTGCGGATTCGTTCGGCGCGCGGCTCCCGCCCGAGGGCCACGTTCAGCTGCTCGCACGGCTGCGGGGGGCGCCGCTCCGGATCCGCCCGTTGACGCGCATCGAGTCGATCGGCGACGCATCGGTCACAGCCTGCAACGTGATGTCGGGCTCAACCGACGAGCTTCCGGCGGACACGATCGTGATCGTGGGCGAGCGGTGCGCGCGGGATTGGCAATCACTCGTGCCGGCCGGGCCGACCGTCCAAGTCGTCGGCGATGCGGTGGTGCCGCGGCGCGTGCAGCACGCGATTGCCGAGGGACGGGCCGCGGCCCGGCAGGTGTCCTCGGCTCAGGGGCTGTAGGGAGTCTTCGTCACCAGCGAGAGCACCTCGCGGTCGGCGATCGCCGCCAGCGACGCCGACGCCGCGACGAAGTCGGCGTCCTCGAACGCGGCCGCGAACGCTGACGGCACCGTGTTCGCGTCCTCGACTTCCCACAGGTCGTGCACCTCGTGGAGGTCGCCGATCACGGTGCTCCACGCCCCGACGAGCGTCCACCCATTCTCCTCCATGACCCGTTTGATCGTAACCATCGCCTCGAAGAAGGCGGGCAACTGGCCGTACTTCACCTTTACGTTCGCGTACACGTATGGCATCGACTCACTCCACGGTTGCTGTGAACTGGTCGCCGTACGTCTCGCGCAGGCGACGCTTGAGGACCTTTCCACCGGCGTTGCGAGGCAGTGCCGGCACGACGACGATCGCGGACGGCTTCTTGTACCCCGCGAGGTGTCGCCGGCAGTGGGCGATCAACTCATCCTTGCTGAGCCCGGGGTCGCCCGCCTCGCGCGCCTCCCCCGATTCGCGAGCGACGACGAACGCCACCGGCGTCTCGACCCACCGCGGGTGCGGGACCCCGATCACCGCGACCTCGGCAACCGCCGGATGATCGAGCAGCACGCGCTCGACCTCGGCCGGGTACACGTTCTCGCCCCCGCTGATGATCAGGTCCTTCTTGCGGTCGACGAGCCACAGGTAGCCCTCGTCGTCGAGGCGGGCGAGATCGCCGCTGTGGAACCAGTCGCCGGCAAACGCCTCGCGGTTCGCGTCGGGCTGTTCGTGATAGCCCGCCATCACGTTCGGGCCGCGGTAGACGATCTCGCCCACGGCACCGGTCGCGACATCCGAAAACCGATCGTCGACGACGCGCAACTCGACGCCGAGCATCGGCTTGCCGACCGAGCCCATCTTGCGCGTCGAGTCGGCCCCCTTCAGCAACGTGGTGGCGCCCGACATCTCGGTCTGTCCGTAGGCGCTGACGATCGCCGCGTGCGGGAACGCGGCTTCCATCGCCTCGAGCGTGTGGCGCGGCGACGAGGACGCCCCCCACATCGCCACACGGAGTTGGCGCGGGTCGATCCGCGCGACAGCGTCGCTCGCGCAGATCGCCGCCCACTGCGTCGGCACGAAGATGCACATCGTCACGCCGTGGGCCTCGATCAGGCGGAGCATCGCCTCCGGGTCGAACGCGGTCGTCGGCGTGATGACCTCGGTCGCGCCGAGCACGAGGAACGGGAGCAGACCGTTGATCCCGCCGATGTGGAACAGCGGCTGGCCGGAGAGCCACACATCGTCCTCGCCGGCTCGCATCTCATGGATCCAGCTGAGCGTGCTCGCAGCGAGGTTGCGGTGTGTGAGCACCGCTCCCTTCGGGCGGCCGGTCGTCCCGGACGTGTAACACATCAGCGCAGGGTCGTCCTCGCGCGCCTCCGCGCGCGCACACGGCATCGCGCCAGCGACCGCATCGTCGTAATCGGGACCGACGTCGAGCACCATGGGAATCGCACCCTCTCCGGCGACCCGCGAGCCGGCGTCAGTGATCAACGCCACCGCCCCGGAGTCCGACAGCACATACTCGACCTCGTCGGGCGCGAGGCGGAAGTTGATCGGGACGGCGACCGCGCCCAGGTGGTGACACGCGAGCAGCGCCTCGACGAACTCGATCCGGTTGTGGAGCAGCAGCGCCACGCGATCCCGCGCCCCGACGCCGTCCGTCGCGAGCACGGATGCCAACCGCGCTGCGCGGTCGTGCAGCTCCGCGTGGGTGCGGACGTCGTCGCCGAAGATCACCGCCGGACGGTCGGGATGCGACCGGGCCGCTCGGCCGGTGAGCTCCGGGAGCACCAGCCGGCGTGACTGCGCGAGCGCGGACTGCATCGGCAGCGTTAGGTTCAGGCCGGCGCGGCGCCGTCCTGCGCCACCCCCGCGACGGCCAACATGCGAGCCGTGAAGAACTCGGCGATCGTCGGAAGGAGCAGGGTCTGGTCCGGGCGGTACCAGTGCCAGATGCTGTTGTAGAGGCCGAGCATCGCGCGCGCGAGCATCCTGGGGTCGCGCTCGGGGATCACGCCCTTGCTCATCGCGTCGGCAAGGAACTGCGTCCACGCCAGCTCGAGCGCACGCGTCTTCTCGCGACCGGCGATGCGAGCCAGCTCCTCGCGCGGCGAGGAGCCCTCGCCGCTCAGCAGCGCCTGCTCGGCGACGAGCACCCGGTTGCGCAGAATCTCGTGCTCGGACAGCTCGAAGCAGTCGGCGCACACCGCGCGCAGCGCGTCCCGTGGATCGGGATGGCTCGCGGTGATCGAATCGAACCGCTCGTGCAACTCGGCCAGAGCCTCGTCGAGGATCACGTACAGGCAGTGCTGCTTGGAGTCGAAGTAGTGATACAGGGCGGTGGGCCCGATCCCGACGTCGTCGGCGATCTCGGCCCACTTCGTGTTCTCGTATCCGCCGGAGCCGAACCGCTCGATCGCCGCGCTCAGAATCTCGGCTCGCCTCGCACCCTCGTTACGCGACCGGCGCGTCGGCCGCGAGGACCTACCATTAGATGCCTGAGTCGAACTCACGTCAGTCGCACGTTACCATGCCCAGGGCATTAAATTCAATGCACATGTTTAGCAACAATGGCGTGATCGGGCCATCGGCCGTACTCGCACAACACGGTTTCCTGATACGATCTCAGTTCGATGCAGCTGACCGAAACCGCGTCTGAGCGGGCTCTCGCCGACGAGGTCCGCGCTTTTCTCTCGGGCCAGGGGGTTCGCGCCGAGGAGCTCCCACACGAGCTCGACGATCGGATGGCTTTGCTCCAGCGCTGGCAGGCCGCCTGTTACGACGCAGGTTATGTCGGGCGCACCTGGCCCGCCGAGTTCGGCGGCGGCGGCCGTCCGCCCGTCGAGCAGATCGTCGTCGATCAGGCGCTCGCGGCCGCGGGCGCGCCCGAGTTCGTCAACATCGTCGGGCTCGGAGTTCTTGGCCCCTCGCTGCTCCGGTTCGGCAACGACGAGCAGCGCCGGCGCTACATCCCCCCGATCCTGTCCGCGGAGGAGATCTGGTGCCAGGGCTTCTCCGAGCCCGAGGCCGGCTCGGATCTCGCGAGCCTGCGCACGCGCGCCGTCCAGGACGGCGACAACTTCGTGATCAACGGGCAGAAGACTTGGGTGTCATGGGGCCAGTACGCGAAGTACTGCGGGCTGCTCGCGCGCACCGACGACACCGTGCCGCGCCACCGCGGGATCTCGATGCTGATCGTCGACATGTCAGCGCCGGGCGTCGAGGTCCGGCCGACGACTCAGATCACGGGCCACGCCGAGTTCAGCGAGCTGTTCCTCGACGATGTCGTCGTCCCGCGCGAGAACCTGCTCGGCGAGCTCGGAGACGGGTGGAAGATCGCGATGTACACGCTCGGGCATGAGCGAGGAACGGCGGCGCTGCCACGGCAGGTCAAGCTGCGGACGTGGTTCGACCGGGCGGTGTCGGCCGCCCGGCGGCGCGAAGTAGACGGCCGCCCGTTGATCGATGATCCCGAAGCGCAAGCGGCGCTCGCACGAGCGCTGATCGGCATCGAGGTTCTCCGCCATCACGCGTACCGGACCGCCGGCGAGTTCCTCCAGGGCGGCGCGGTCGGACCGGAGAGCTCGAGCGTCAAACTGCTGATGGCCGACGCCGAGCAGCGGCTCGCCTCCACCGTGCTCGAGGTGCTCGGACCGACGCTACAGGGCGGCGATCCCGACGACATCCCCGAGAACGAGTTCTGGTACGAGACGTACCTGTACTCCCGCGCGGCCAGCGTCTACGGCGGGACCCGACAGATCCAGCGCGACATCATCGCCGACCGCATCCTGGCGCTCCCGAAGGAGTAAACGTGGACCTTGAGCTGAGCGACGAACAGGTCTGGCTCGAGGAGTCGATCAACACGCTACTCGAGCGGCGATGGCTCGCCGCCGAGAGCGCGTGGCAGGCCGGCGAGGCCGAGCGCGCCCGGTTGTGGGAGAGCCTTGTCGAGTTCGGCCTGCTCGGCGGCGCCGGGAACGACCTCGGCGCGATCGAGCTGTGTCTCGTCGCGCGCGCCGTCGGCGGTCACCTTGCCGTGGTCCCGCTGATCGGCAGCGTCGCCGTTCGATACGCGCTGGCGCCGTTCGCGGCCGAGCTCCCCGACGACTTCCGCGCGCTCCAGACGAGCGACGCGCGGCTTGCGATCGGATTGCTCGAGCCCGGTGGCGGCTGGTCGCCCTCGGGCGTGCGCGCGACCGTGAAGGACAGCCGGCTTACCGGCACGAAGGCCGCCGTCGAGCACGCGGCGGTTGTCGATTACCTCGTGGTCGTCGCGCTCGTCGGCGCCGAACCCGGACTGGCACTCGTGCGACGCGACTCGCCGGGCGTTGAATGGGGCGACCAGCCGGCGCTTGACGGCGCCGTGCCGCTCAGCCGGGTCACCTTCGGCGACGCCAACACGGACGCGGTCCTAAGTGGGCAACTCGCGCAGACGATCATCGACCGGCTTATCAGCGTCGGCGGCCTGCTCGCCGCCGCCGAAGCCGTCGGAGCATCCGCCAACATCTTTAGCCAAGCGCAGTCGTACGCCACCGAGCGCCGGCAGTTCGGGCGGACGATCGGTAGCAACCAGGCGCTGCGGCACCTTATGGCCGACCTCCACGTGAGGCA
>Ga0335076_10003804_pt1 | contig 15204 bp, 13 predicted proteins | sample Lox_Sample_25_FD_206717 | JGI IMG/M metagenome (GOLD analysis project Ga0335076, IMG submission 206717) | Soil microbial communities from Loxahatchee National Wildlife Refuge, Florida, United States - Lox_Sample_2.5 | ecosystem: Environmental > Terrestrial > Soil > Wetlands | place: USA...
GTCACGGCGGCAGTAGACGCCGTTGGGATCACCACCGGGGTGCAGTCGACCGGCGGCTTGACCTTCGGGGTCTTGGGCGAGTGCGTGGGCAGCGGCGACTTCGAGGGTTCGGGCTTGAACGTCTTCACCGCGTGGCTGGGGAGGTCGGACGGCCACGCCCAGCCGGACGGCAGAGGCCTGGCGGAGGTGCCGGGGAAGCCGGGATGCCCGGGGTCGCCACCGGGACCATGGGCGGCTACGCCGCTCAGGCCCGCCAGGGCGAGGAGCATCGCGGCCAGAAGCGCGGCTGCGACCTTCATGGAGCTACGTGTCATCGGTTACTCCTTCCGCTTCCGTCCGCCGACAGGACCGGCGGACAGCCATACGCGGTCGAGAAGCTACTTGAGCTGGGCCAGTTGGGTGACCCCGCCTCTGGCGCCTCGGCCGCTGAATGCGAACGCGGCTCCGTTGGGAGCCAGTTGAGCGTCGTCGAGCGAGGTGACGCCCTGCAGCTGGAGCTGCCGGACGGATCCGCCCGAGGTGAGCAGCAACGGCTGGCGGCCGTCGCCGAAGTACTCCACGACCTCGCCGTGCAGAGAGGTCGAGACCGATCCGCCGGACTGGAAGCGTGCGTCCGGCGTCGAGTGCGTTCCCTGCCAGCGCAGGATCTTGCCGCCGTTCGACGTCAGGAGCGACCCATCGGGCAGCCAGCCGCCGTCGCCGGTGCGGACCGTCGATCCGTGCGAGAGATCGACGAGTGTGCCCGAGACGAAGAGCCAATCTCCGTCAGGGCTGAACGCGACCTCAGGTCCATAGCCGGGGCCATCGCCCTGGGTCGGCACATGAATCGACATGTGGGGGAACGAGGCCTCGGTCGCGAGAGTCGACGACGAGACGATCTCGAGCCAGCCCGAGGAGTTCCCTCCCGATCCACCCGAGGAATGCAGGACGGCGATCTTCTTGCCGTCGCGCGAGAAGCCGATCGGGATGCCGTCGTGGGACTGGCCGGCCGAGTGGCCGTTCCAGATGAAGAACGACGACGACGACGGCCCCCAGCCGCCCATCGAGGCGACTGCGACCAGGCCGGTCGCGCTGCCCAGCAGCACGGCCCCCGAGCCGCTGGCGCCGTACTTGCCCGACAGAGTGGCGGTGACGTGGCCACTCAGATTGACCAGGCTGATCGTGTCCTGGCCGCCCGGGCCCTTGGCGTCGGTCGCGGCGGCGACGGTGTTCGAGTCGACCCAGGTGGCGCTGTCCGCGCTGAACGAGCCGGTCACCCGGCCGGACTGATCGAGGATTTCGATGGCGCGCTCGTTCGACCAGCCGCTGCCGCCGGCCACGAGCAGATGAGCTCCGTCTGGCGACCACATGACCGGCCAGCCCGGAAGGTCGGAGACGCTCAGCGGGGCGAGCGACGCTGAGCTGGGCGGGCTCGTCGGAGAGGCCGCGGCGATGCCGCCCGGCGCCTTGCCGGTTCCCGTGCCCTGCGTCTGGGCGGCCGCGGTCGAAGCTGTCGGGACGGGCTGCGGAGTGGCTGACGGCGCGACGCTGTGGCTCGCGGCCCAGGCGGCCGAGCCGATGGGACTTCGACTCGAGCTGGCGCCCGGCGCGGTCACGAATTGCGGCAGCAGGACGCCCAGCGCGACCAGCGCCACTAGGCAGACGGCCAGGGCGGCCGGAACGAGGGAGCGAGCGTTCGGCCGCAGCCTGGCCAGGAAACGAGCCGGGCCGCCGGGAACGGCCTCCACCTGGATGGCCGACTCGGGCAGGATGGTCTCCCGCCAGCCCGCCGACAGGAGCTTGTCGGTGAGGCGGTAGCCCGCGTATAGGCCCCGGCACTGCTCGCAGGTTTCGACGTGGCCCCGCTCCCAGTCGCGCAGGCCTTCGAGGCTGCCGTGCCGCGCGGCCTCGCCGAGTCGATCGCTGGAGACGTGGCCAGAATGCATCGCCTTCATGCCAGACCCTGCTCTCGAGCGTAGGCGGCGAGTCGCTCGGCCAGATGCCGGCGGGCTCGGTGGAGAAGCGTGGCTACGGTGCCGCGGGTCACTTCCATCACGGCCGCAGCCTCCCCCTGGTCGTAGCCGAGCCCGTAGACGAGGATGACGGCCGTCCGCTCACGTTCGGGAAGCCGAGTGACCGCGGCCGAGACGTCGATCGAGATCGCGGGGTCCACCGGGATGAAGGCGACGACGGGCTCGACGGCGTCCTCGCGGCGGCGGCGGCGAAGGTACTCGAAGGTCCGGCGAGCTGCGATACGCCGCAGCCAGGCCTCGAGCTTCGACTCGTCGCGAAGCTGATTGCGGTGCTCGCGGGCGTGCAGAAGGGCATCCTGGGCGATGTCTTCGGCGCTGGCGCCAGCACCGAGCGCCCGGCATAGAGCCGTGAGGTCGGTGAAGTGCCTCGTGTAGTTGTCATCGATTCTGTCTCGTGCCCCTATCAGGACGCTGGCTCCCTTCACATACACAAGAGGGCTCGAACCGCTCAAGTGTTGACAGCGACCGCGGATTTCCCGGGGCGCACGCCGACAGACGGCATGGCGAGCCAGAGTATGGCCACTTCGGGCCGGGATCAGGCCTCGGGCACCTGGCCGATTGCGACAGCCGGGGCGGCTTGCGCCGGAACTCGGGACGGACCGGCCATCCGCGGAGCCCGGACTCGGGCCTCGACCGCCCCGCGACCGAGCGGATGCAATGCCGGCCCGATGACCTCACGGGGCAGGAACCTGTCGGTGAGCCGGCTCACCTGGGCCCCCACGACCCAGCCGCCGACAACCAGTCCGATCGCCATCTGGGGACCGGGCCAGCGCCCGCAGGCGCACAGGGCCGCCACGATCCAGAACCACTGGCCGCGAAGCCTCAGGAACTCTGGTATGGCGAAGACGAAGCCGTGGATCCAGAGTGATGGCGAGGCCACCACCGACGCCAGCCCGAGGCGGGCGAGGCCCTTGCGGCCGCGCCGCAGCAGCGCGGCGCCGACGACGGCGGCGGCCAGAGGCACGAGCACGATGGCCGGCAGCCAGCGACCCAGGCCGATCCCGTAGAAGCTGGGCACGAGCTCCTGCGATCGCTCGTAGGCCTGCAGCCCGTGGATCCAGTCGGCCCACAGCCCGAACCCGGTCAGGGGCAGGCTGACGGCGATGACCGCCGCCAGCAGCCCGACGCCGGCGGCCAGGCGCCGCCAGGCTCGCTGCCTCAGCAGCCACAGGCAGACGATCCCGTTCTGGGGCTTGAGCATCGTCCCCAGACCGAGCAGCTCGCCGGCCCGCGGGGCCAGGGCAAGCAGCAGCAGCGCCGGTATGGCCACGTTGCCGACGAAGAGCCCCTCCTCGATCGGCGGCCAGAGAAGCGCCAGCAGGGCCCACCGCCACGACAGGCCGAAGGCCCGCAGCGAGACCATGACCGCAGCTATCGACAGCCCGAGCCAGGCCGGATCGACCAGCCAGAAAGGCACGACCGAGAGGGCCGCGAAAACGGGCACGGCCGGCGGCGCGTACAGGAAGGGCAGGTAGCCGCCGTAGGGATACCGATCCAGCGGCAGGGTCGTATAGACCGGCGCGCCGGCCAGGAACTGGGCGCCGGCGTGGACGTAGAGGTTCAGGTCGCGAAGCGGGTCCGAGGTGGAGAACTGGACGTCCCGGACGATGGAGGCGACCAGGACCTCGAGGGCCATGATCTGGGTCGCGGTCACTTCACGCCGGACGGCCAGGACGGTGGCCACGCCAGCGCCAACCAGGCCGGCCCAGACCACCGCCCCGAAACCCTGCGGACTGGTCCCGAGAAACTGCGACAGGGCAAAGAGGGCGACGGCCGTGGGGCCGAGGCAGGCGCGAACCAGCCCGGTCGTTGCCACCGCCGGCGTCCTCGACACGCCGAGAACACGACTCTCCGCCACCCTTGCACGCCTCCCGCGAGATACGCCCTAATCGTCCCATGCCCGAGCCGGTCGAGGGAAGCGCCGGCACCGCTACCGGCGTCCAGGTTCAACCGGCGGCCGCGCCGCCCGCCGGCGCGGCCGCCGGTTGGCGGCCGCGACCGTGTCGTATGCTGGACCCGCCAGCAGGAGGATCAGCCAGTGCCCGACAGTCCCGCCTCGACCGAGCGGTCCTACGTCGCCGCCCCGGACCGCTACGAATCGATGACCTACCGGCGCGCCGGCGACAGCGGGCTGGAGCTGCCCGCGCTGTCGCTCGGCTTCTGGCACAACTTCGGGACCGCGGCCCCGGAGGAGCGGCGTCGAGCCGTGGCCTGCCGGGCCTTCGATCTGGGCATAACCCACTTCGACCTGGCCAACAACTACGGTCCGCCCCCCGGCTCCGCGGAGGAGAGCCTGGGCCGCATCCTGGCCTCGGACCTGCGGCCGCATCGCGACGAGCTGATCATCTCCTCCAAGGCCGGCTACGACATGTGGCCCGGACCGTACGGGGATCGCGGTTCGCGCAAGTACCTGCTGGCCAGCCTCGACGCCAGCCTGCGCCGGCTGGGCCTCGACTACGTCGACATCTTCTATTCCCACCGGCCCGACCCGAACACGCCGCTCGAGGAGACGATGGGCGCGCTCGACACCGCCGTTCGGTCGGGCCGGGCCCTATACGCGGGCATCTCCAACTACGGCCCGGACGAGACCCGCCGGGCCATCGAGGTCCTGCGCCGTCTCGGTACCCCGCTGCTGATCCACCAGCCCCGATACTCGATGCTGGACCGGGAGATCGAGGACGGGCTCCTCGACGTCCTCGGCGGGGAGCGGGTCGGCTGCATCGTCTTCTCGCCTCTCGAGCAGGGCCAGCTCACCGATCGCTACCTGAGCGGCACCCCGGCCGGCTCGCGAGCGACGCACTCTCCGTTCCTCAAGGAGGACGAGATCTCGGCCAACCTGCCGCGGATCCGGGCCCTCAACAGGATAGCCGCGCGGCGCGGTCAGAAGCTGGCCCAGATGGCCCTGGCCTGGGTTCTGCGAGACCCGCGGGTAACCTCGGCGATCGTCGGGGCAAGCTCGGTCGAGCAGCTCGAAACAAACGTCAAGGCGCTCGAGGCGCGCGCTTTCGAGCCGGCCGAGCTGGCCGAGATCGAGGCCTGCCTGAGCCGGCCTGCCTGAGCCGGCCTGCCTGAGCCGGCCTGCCTGAGCCGGACCCCCGCCGGCCGCCGAGTGGCGGTCCGACCCGCGAGCGGCAACGATCAGGTCAGGGCGCTGCCGCGCTGGAGGACGAGCGCCGAAAGCGCGATCAGCTGACTTCTGGCCGCCGGCCCCGCGGGGAGCCAGATGTCGAAGGACAACTGGCCCGATCGGACGACGATCGCGGCCGCACCGCCGGGCGCGTTGAGATTCACGCCGGCCTGGTCGGCGCCTGGCAGATCGGTCGACGACACGTCGGTCAGGGTGCCAGTCTCGTCCTCGATCGTCTGGTAGGTGGCGACCGGATCGCCGACGAAGGCGTCCAGCTCGACGCCACCAGTGGCGCCCGACTTGCCCGCGTAGACGCAATAGTGGCCGCCCGCCTCGTCGGTGTTGATCGTCGGCGCCGCGGTGCCGGTCACGCCGGCGGCGGTGAAGTCGCCCGGCGCCAGCAGCGAGCACAGGTCCGCCGTCGCGGAGACCGGCACGCCGGTCGGCTCCGAACCCGCCCCGGGGGACGCCGCCGCCGACTCGGACGCCACCGTGGTGGCGCCTACCGAAGCCGTCGCGATCGGTGTCTCCACCGCGGCCGCCGGCGTGGGAGTGTGCGGCGGCGTGTGAACTCCCGGCCCGGATGGGGACGGTGTCTCCTGGCCCACGCAGGCCGCGGCGATGACGACGACCACGGCCAGGAAGATCGCCGCTACTTGTTGGCGATTCGCGAACATCACTGCCCTCCGCATCTGGCCCGACACGCCGGCGAACGGACCAGGCCAAGACTAGTCCTTCGGGCGGAAGCCCGGAACCGCCACTTCCGCGCCTTCGAACGCCTCCGGGTCGCTCCGGAGAGCGCTATCGGGGCGTCGTCTTGAGCAGGCCGAAGGCGGCGCCCTGGGGGTCGGCCAGGATGGCGAAGCGGCCGCCCGCGAAGTCCGTCGGGCCGAGCATCTCGCGCGCCCCGCCGGAGATCGCCGTGGCGAACGACGCGTCCACGTCGTCGACGCTGAAGTAGACGAGCCAGTAGCTCGGCACCTCCGGCGGCACCATCGGGTTCATCTCCGTCGCTCCGGCGATGCTCTCGCCCGCGGCCAGGAACTCGACATAGGGCGGCTGGCCCTCGCCCATCGGGCTGGTCCGGGTCTGCCAGCCGAAGGCCCTGGTGTAGAAGGCGACGTCCTTGTCGAGGCCGCGCGCGTTCAGCTCGGCCCAGCCGAAAGAACCCGCCGGGCCGCTCGTGAAGCCGCCCATGGCGCTCGGCTGCCAGGCCGACAGGAACGCGCCGGCGGGGTCGCGGAAGACGGCCATGCTGCCCTGATCTCCGACCTGCATCGGCGGCACAACGACCGTGCCCCCGGCGGCCTGGACGTCGGCCATCATGGCCGCGATGTCCGAGGTTCCGAGATAGATCGACCAGGCGGTTGGGGCGTCCGGCGACATCTTGGGTCCGATCCCGGCGACCACCTTGTCGCCGAGCCGGGCCTGAGCGTAGCCGCCGTACTGCGGGTCGGGCTCGACGTCGACGCGCCAGCCAAAGAGCCGGGCGTAGAACGCTCGCGACGCAGCGGCGTCGCCGCTGGAGAGGTCGACCCAGACCGGCTTGTAGATCGAGGGGGCAGTGGTCTCGGCCATTTCTCGCCTTTCTGGTGTGGCCCGCGCGTGAGGCGCCGGCTGCGGCTGACTTTGGGGCCCGGATTTTCGCACCAATTCGGGGCCGCCGGGCCATTCGTCTCGGCCGGTGCGGCGCCGCGGTCGGGCGGCCGACAGCTCACCCGGGTGTCGCAGAAGGCGCTATTCTGGGCCTGGCGCTTGCGCTCCACGAGGAAGTTGTGCATGAATGTTCTAATCGCCGACGGCAGTGCCCGCTCGTTGGCTGCGAACACGGCATGACGAGCGCCAGCCCGGTCTTCGGGGGAAGCAGATGACGACCGAAGAGATCGACCTGGTCGAGGAGATCCTCGGCCCGGCAGCCGCCAGCGAGTGGACCGCCCCCGAGCACCTCGGCTGGGATTGGACGCCCTTTGGCGGAACCGATCTCGTCGAACCCGCGCCCCGCCGTCTCCACAACCCGATCCATCTCCACAACCCAATCCATCTCCACCTACCGGCCCGAGGGGCCGTAGAGGCCCGACCGAAGAGCTCCGCCGTCGTTCGATCGCGGCGCGCCACGGCCGCGCGACTGGTGGGAGCCTTCGTCTTAGGTCTCGTGGCGACTGCGATCCTCATCGCCATCGCGGCCGCGGCCGCGGCCAACGCCTACGCCGATCGTGCGGTGCCGGGCGTCAGCGTCGGCGGCCTGGACGTCTCAGGGCTGGGCCGGGACCAGATCATCGCCCAGCTCCAGGCCCGCTACGCCTATCTGTCCCAGGGCCAGCTGACCGTGACCACGCCCGACGGCGTGGCGACGATGACCTACCAGCAGGCCGGCCGGGCGCCCGACGTCGAGGCGATGGCCGACGCCGCCATGGCGGTCGGGCACTCCGGCAGCCCCATCGAAAACGCCGTGGCGATGCTCCGCTCGGCCGTCTCGGGCAGGTCGTTGCCGGTCGTGGTCCGGATCGATCCGACGGCGATCGCGGCCCGGATCCGCCAGGTCGAGGGCACGGACCAGGTTCCCGCTACGAACGCATCGGTCACGACCGGTGGACCGACGTTCCTCTACACCGCATCGACCAACGGGGTCGGGATCGACGAGGATGCCGTCGCCGGCGGGATCATCGATCAGCTGGTCCGGCCCGACGCGCCCTCCAGCCTCAGCGTCCAGGGGTCCTTCCAGGTCCTGGACCCGCGGGTCAGCACCGAGGACGCGAAGGCGGCCATCGCCACCGCCGATCGCATGGTCGTCGACGTCAACCTCAACTGGACCGGCGTGGCCCCGGCTGGTTCGACGCCGGCCGCCACACCGACCCCCCGCCCGACCCCCAGCCCGACTGCGGTGGCGTCCGGTTCCGGTGCCGCCCCGTCCAGCGGCGCGGCTCCCTCGGCGACCGCCGCGCCGTCCGCCACCACGGGACCCAGCCCGACCCCGAGCCCGAGCCCCGCTCCGATGACGCCGGGGGCGTACAAGATCGACGCCCAGACGGTCCGCGGCTGGATCGTCTTCGGCACGACGGCCGACGGGACCTACGGCCCGAGCGTGGATCCAAACCAGGTCGAGGCCTACCTGACCGCCCTCTCCAAGAAGCTCGAGACGCCGGCCGTGGAGCCGTCCGTCGTCTACAACAGCGCCGGCGCGCCGACCGGGCTCAAGGGCGGTCGCGACGGCACCGGCTTTGACGTCGACGTTGACGCGCGGGCGATCGAGACCTACCTGGCCGGTCTGGCGTCCGGCCAGGCCCAGGCGGCCTCACTGGCCATGACGATGGAGCCCGTGGCGCCGCAGATCACCCTCGACAGCCTGACCGGCATGACGATCATCGGATCCTGGACGACCACCTTCTATCCTGACGTCAGCAACGGCAACGGGGCCAACATTCGAGTTCCGGCCACGCTTCTCAACGGCCAGGTCGTGGCTCCCGGCCAGCAGTTCAGCTTCTTCCAGGCGGTCTCGCCGATCGACACCGCCCACGGCTACACGTCCGGCGGCGTCATCCTCCACGGCAAGAGCGAACACACCGGAGCGATCGGCGGCGGCATCTGCTCGGCCTCGACGACGATGTTCAACGCCGCCGCCAGGGCCGGGCTCGAGATCGACGAGCGCCACGCCCATTCCTATTACATCAACCGCTATCCGGTCGGGCTCGACGCCACGGTCTACTCCAACGGCTACCAGACGATGGACCTCAAGTGGACCAACGACACGCCCAATCCGATCGTCATCCGGGCCCGGACGACCAAGGGGTCCAAGAGCACGATCACGATCGAGCTGTGGAGCCTGCCGCTCAACCGTACGGTCACGTTCTCGCCGGTCTACAAGGACAACGTCCTGAAGGCCACCGACCACACCGTCTACGTGACCTCGCTCAAGCCCGGCGTCCAGAACCGGGCCGAGTACCCGACCGACGGCTTCGACACCTCCCGGACGCGGACGGTGACCGACGCGACCGGCAAGGTGATCCATCAGGACACCTGGGTCTCCCACTACGAGAAGGTCGACGGCCTGCTGGAGATCGGCGTCGCGTCTCCGGCAGCGCCCGCTCCGTCCAGGACGCCGGCGCCCAGCTCGGCCCTGACGACTCCGGCGCTGGAAGCCCGCCGCGCCGGTGACGTTCCGCTCTGAAGAGGCCCGCTCCGGCCCGCGTCTGGCTAAGCTAGCCCTGTCCGGCGGCGCGCCCTCGCCGCCACCGGCAGCCAGGTGGAGGGTCCGCAGCTGTCTTCCAAGCCACCCGTCAAGCCCGACGCTCCGGACCTCCCGGCCGAGCTGACACCCGTCCCGAGCGACGTCGGCCTCGCCGGACTGGCGGTCGAGGGAGCGCTGCTCGAGCGCCTGGACTTCTCGGGCGCGGCGGCGACGGAGATCTGCCTCGACGGCTGCCGGCTTGCCCAGGTCGACCTGACCGGAGCGGCGGTCGGAGCGGCGCTCCTGCGGGACATCGTCGTCGCCGGCGGCAGCTGGGCCAACCTTCGCTCCGACAAGATGCGCCTGCGGCGCGTCGCCTTCCGGGGCGTCCGGATGACCGGCGCCACCCTCTCCGGGGCGTCGCTCGAGGACGTCTCGTTCAGCGACTGCCGGATCGACCTGGCCGCCTTCCGATCGGCCGGGCTGACTCGCGTCCGCTTCGACGGCTGCCGCCTGGACGAGGTCGACTTCACCGGGGCGAAGCTCGCCTCGGTCCAGTTCAGCGACTGCGTGCTCGCCAGGGCCCTCTGGGCCGAGGCGACCCTGAGCCGCTGCGAGATGCGCGGCACGGACATCTCCGGAGCCGCGAACCCCGAAAGGCTGCGCGGCGTCCGGATGCCCTGGCCCGACGTGCTGGCCTCGGCCGCCGTGCTCGCCGAGGCCGTGGGAGTGGAGATCGTCGAGTAGCGGCGCCGTTCGCCGGGATCAACGAAAGGAGCGTCATGCCATCGTCCGAGAAGGTCCGGTGGGGCATCCTTGGCCCCGGGCGCATCGCCGGCAGGCTGCTCGCCGACGCCGGTCGCGCGACCGGCTTCAGCGTCCTGGCGGCCGGGAGCCGGAGTCTGCCGCGAGCCCAGGAGTTCGCCGCCAGGTTCGGCCTGCCCCGCGCCTACGGCTCGTACGATGCCCTGCTGGCCGACCGCGAGATCGACGCGGTCTACGTCGGCGGCCCCAACTCGCTCCATCACCCCGTGACCATGCGAGCCCTCGCCGCCGGCAAGCACGTCCTCTGCGAGAAGCCGTACTCCCGCCACCCCGCCGAGGTGGCCGAGGCTTTCGACGCCGCCGAGGCCGCGGGGCTGCTGCTGATGGAAGCCTTCATGTGGCGTCACACCCCCCAGACCCGCCGCTTCATGGAGCTCCTCCCCGAGGTCGGCGAGATCCGGTCGATCCGGTCCACGTTCGGTTTCGTCCTGACCAACCAAGGCGACGTCCGGCTCGATCCCGCCCTGGACGGTGGCGCGCTGATGGACGTCGGCTGCTACCCGATCAGCGGCGCTCGGCTGGTCATGGGGGCCGAGCCCGAGCGAGTCTTCGGCGAGCAGCTCTTGGGCTCGTCCGGGGTCGACCTCCACTTCTCGGGGTTGCTGCGGTTCACCTCCGGGGTAGTCGCCGAGATCGTGGCCGGTTTCACCTCCGACCAGCGGTCGCTCGAAGTCGTCGGCGCCGGCGGCACGCTGCTGGCCCGCGACCCCTGGCAGGGCGAGATGGGCGGGCTGCTCGAGCTCAACGGCCGGCCCGAGGTGGTGGCCTACGTGGACGCCTACCGGCTCGAGATGGAGAACCTGAGCGCGGCGATCCAGGGGCGAGGCCGGCCGCTTCTCGGTCGAGCCGACGCGCTCGGCCAGGCGCGGACGCTCGACGCGCTGCTGCGCTCGGCGACGACCGGCGAGGCGGTCGCGCTGGAGCCTTGAGCGGAGCTAGCGGAGCAGGGTGAGGATGCTCTGCGGAGCGGAGTTGGCCTGGGCGAGGATCGCCGTGCCGGCCTGCTGGAGGATCTGGGTCTTGGTGAAGTTGACCATCTCGGAGGCGACGTCGAGGTCCTTGATGCGGGACTCGGAGGCGTCGAGGTTCTCCGACGCGACGCCGACCGCGGCGATCGTGTGGCTGAGCCGGTTCTGAACCGCGCCCAGGCTCGAGGCGATCGTGTTGACCGTGGTGATGGCGTTGTCGGTGGCGGTGAGCAGGTTGGTGGTGTCGGTCTGCTGGTTGGTAGCCCAGTTGGCCGGAGTCGTGACGGCGTCGGTGTTGAAGGCTGCCACTGCGGCGTCGAAGCCCGTGTAGGCGCTCGTGCCGGCGTTGGCGAAGGTGACGCCGATCGTCTCGCCGGCGTTGGCTCCGACCTGGAAGACCGAGGCGCCCGTCCCGGTGGCCGTCGTGGTGATCGTCGCCGACCCGCCGCCGCCACCGCCGCTGCTCGTGACGTCGATCGTGTTCTCGGCGGGATCGAGGAGGCTGGCGATCACCGACGAAGCGGCGATGCCGGTCGCGCCCGCCGTCAACGTGAAGCTGACGTTTCCGAAGGTCAGCGTTTGGGTAGCGCCGCCGGCCATGTCGGACACGGTCGCCGTCTGCGGTCCATCGGGCCCGGTCAAGGTGAGCGAACCGGCAGCAGTAGAGCTGAAGGTGTACGGCCCTGCCGTGGCGCTCGGATCGACGCTGAGCCCGCTCACCGCGGCGCTACCGCCGAAGGTGAATGCGGCGCCGTCTACGTCTTCAGCGAGGGAGAAGAGATCGGCAGAGGCGGCTTGTTTGAAGTCGAGAACGACGGTATGACCGGCATCGCCTGTGAGCGTCACGCTTGAGGAGGCGCCGGGATTGGCAGTCAAGGTTCCGGTGAAGGTCTCGCCGTTGAGGGTTCCGGTGACCGCATCCGAGAAGGTGCTGAGCGTGAGCGTGCCGGCAGCCACGCCAGCTGAGGCGGTCGCCGTGAGCGGGGTTGAACCACCCGACTCGTCGAGCCCGTTCCAATAGGTCACTTCGCCGCCTGCGACCACGGGGGTAGTCACGGGCTGGGTCAGCGTGTCGTTGTTCTCGAGATCCGCGCCGGACGTGCCGCCGATGGCAGCCGTGCCGGATGTCGAACCAGGCGCCGCGAGATCCTTCTCCAGGTTGGCCGCGGTATCGGCCGCGTCGGCAGCGCCGGCAACGGTGATGCTCACGCCCAGCTGGCTGAAGTTGAAGGTCTGGGTGCCGCCGGTGGTCATGTCGGCGACGGCGACCGTCTGAGCGACGCCGCTGCCGTTGGTCAGGGTCAGGTGACCCGCGGAGCTCGACAGCGTGAACGTGCCGGCGGCGGCGCCGCTGACGTTGATCGCGCTGACGGCAGCCTTGGCGTCGGTCAGCTGCATGCCGACCGTGGCCGTGCCGCCGGTCTGAGAGACGGCCACGCCGCCGGTCAGAAGGGCAGTGCCGTTGAACGTGGTGGCGGTCGCCAGGCGGTTGATCTCGTCGTGGAGGGCCGTGACTTCGGTGCTGATGCTGGCCGCGTCCGAGGAGCCGACCGTGGCGTTGGCCGCCTCGACGCCGAGCTCGCGAACGCGCTGGAGCATGGACTGGATTTCGTTGAGGGCGCCGGCGGCGGTCTGGACCATCGACACGCCGTCCTGGGCGTTGCGCTGGGCCTGGTTGAGCCCGGTGACCTGCGCCTGGAGCTTGTTGCTGATGGCGTACCCGGCCGCGTCGTCGGCGGCGGTGTTGATGCGCAGACCACTCGAGAGCTTCTGAACGCTGGACGAGAAGTTGCCAGCCGTGATGTTCAGGTTGCGCAGTGCATCGAGCGCATCGATGTTGGTGTTGATCGCCATGCCCATTGAAAGAGGCCTCCTAGCCTTGGTTCAGTGCGGCGTCCATGCCGCCGGAGGGCATCTGCCCACCGCGGGAGGAGTCGGTACGCGGGCGCCCCACTTGAGCCCGCGACGGCGAAGGAGTTCTAGCCCGCCGCCGACTCGAGGCCAGCCCGCCCCAGGCCGGCGTGCTCGGCCGCCCAGCGATAGGCGTCGACCCATTCGCCGGCCCGGCCGGCCACGGTGTACTCGGCCAGGACGCGCTCGCGAGCTCTGCCGGCGATCTCCGACCGCAGCGCCGGCGAGACGGCCAGCGATCCCAGGTGGCGGGCCCAGTCTGGCGTCGAGCGGGCCACGAGGCCGTCGATACCGTCCCTGACCACGTCGTACGGACCGGGTCGGTCGAACCCTGTGACGATGGTCGGGGCGCCCGCGAGGGCGTATTCGAGCCAGTGGAGCTCGCTGCGGGCCCGGTTGTAGGCCGTGTCCTGGAGCGGCGCCAGGCCGATGTCGGGCCGGGCGGCCACCAGCGCGGCGGCGAACTCCGGTACGCCGCGGACCCACGGCCGGACCTCGTCCACGACGTCCGCCAGGCGGTCGGGATCGCCGCCCAGCCAGACCCTTCGGAGCCCGGTCCGGGCTCGGGCCACGGCGTCAACGGCCGGTCGGGCGACCCCGTAGTCGCGCAGCCGGACGGTCGCCCCGTGGTAGACGACCCGCGGGTCGCCCGGTGCGGCCGCCGGATCGACCGGCACGGCGGGCTTGTACCAGCCCGGATCGAGGGCGTTCCTGATTACCCGGATCGGAGCTCGGGCGCGAGCCGCCAGGCGGGCCGCCAGGACCGGGGTGGCGACGGTGACCAGATCCGCCAGGGCGAGCATCCGCCCGACCAGATCGCGCTCCAGGAGATCCTCGGCTCCCGCGGGCAGGTCCGCGGCGAAGACGTCGTCGTCGGTGTCGTAGACGAGGGCCCGGTGTCCGAGCGCCGCCGGTTCCGACTCCAGGAGCCCCACCAGGGCCCTCAGGACGAAGTAGGGCGCGAAGATCACCGAGTGACCGGCCAGCGTACCGTGGTCCGCGGCCTCGACCGGGTCGAGACTGCGGAAGCCGCACAGCACGCAGGCGTGCCAGGTCCGGTAGTGCCTCCGAAGGACGAGCACGTCCGCCCGACCCAGGGCCGATTCGATCGCGCCGTAGGGATCGGGCTCGGCCGTCGGATCGGCGGGCGTCCAGCTGACCAGCTCGACCGCCTTCTTCGCCAGCTCCGGCTTCAGGGCCTCGAAACGGAGTGCGTCGGACGCGCCGGCCGCCCCCGGCCCGACGACCAGGACGTGGAGCGGCTCGGTCATCGCCGGGTCGCGGGAGCGGCCTCGGCCCGGCTGCCGGCGCGACTCCGAGAGATTCTGCGCACCGGAACCGGAGCCGGGCGCGCTCCGGCGCCGGCCGTCTGGGCGTCGCGCACGGCGGCGGCGAGGTCGCCGGCGATCATCTCGGCGATGGCGGCGTCGTTGGCGAGAGATGTCGAGCCGGGATCGAGGGCCACGGCCAGCCTGGCGGCCCGGAGGGCCTCGACCGATCGTCCGGCGTGGCCAAGCTGGGTGGCCAGCGCGACGAGGGCGGCCGATTGAGCCGGTCTGACGATGGCGCCTTCAGCCCTGTACGCGTCGGCCTTCTCGACGAACGAAATCCTTCGGCGGGCCGGCTGCGCTGACACGACAGAGGTCATGGAATCTCCGCGGGGCTCTGATGCGGCGATCGTCGGGCGATGGCGGACGATCGGAAAGTCGCAATTAGGGGGCGCCACACGGGGTAGCGCGAAGGTACCGGCGTCGAGGCAGTCCGCGGGCGCTCCGCCGGGGTCAGGCTATGCCCGGGTCGTCGTCCCCGGCGGGCCGGTCGGAGTCGCCGGCCGGGGGATCGTCGATCCGCCTCAGCACGGCCGGGACGACACGGGGCGAGAGCATGACCCGGAGCCTGGCGCGAGCGTCGGAGGCGTCGCGCAGCTCGCCCGAGACCTGTTCGATCAGCTCGGCGCGAACGACCGCGACGTGCCGCGGAGCCACGATCCCGAGGACGACCCGATCGCCCTCGATCCTGACCACGCGGACTTCGACGTTCGACCCGATCTGGATCGACTGGCCCGGTCGACGGGTGAGGACAAGCATCAGCCCGCCTCCGAAACCGGCACCTGGAGCGGGAATTCGGGGTCTTCGATGACCAGCTGGCGGGCCGTGGCCTTCTGCATGTCGATGACGAGCGGGCCGGCCAGGTTGG
>Ga0335076_10003805_pt1 | contig 15202 bp, 14 predicted proteins | sample Lox_Sample_25_FD_206717 | JGI IMG/M metagenome (GOLD analysis project Ga0335076, IMG submission 206717) | Soil microbial communities from Loxahatchee National Wildlife Refuge, Florida, United States - Lox_Sample_2.5 | ecosystem: Environmental > Terrestrial > Soil > Wetlands | place: USA...
TGACCAGGACGCACTGGCCAAACCAGCAAAAAAAATTTTTGATAAGAATCAACTTCAGGTATGGACCAAAGAACTGGAAGACGGATCCAAAGCGGTTGCTGTCTTCAATCTTAATGACAGCACCAACAAACAGGAGCTGAGTTTTTCGGCCATTGGATTATCCTCTAACGTCAGGGTAAGAGACCTCTGGAGACAGCAGGATCTTGGTATTCACAAGAATTCAATCCCTGTAGCCCTGCCTCCGCATGGCGTGTTCTTTCTAAAAATCAATGCTGTTTCCTTAAAACCTGCAGGAAAATAATTTTTTATCAAAATGATCTTAAAAATACTTTGCGCCTTCGTGCCTTTGCGAGAAATATCTCATGCGGAGGCGCGAAGGCGCAAAGAAAACGGGAGTCGGCTATTCTATGTTTATGAGTGATCCTTTTTCGATTCGTTATATTTTTTTTCCGCATCCTTTGCCTTCTCAAAATCCAATACCACTCCGTTGATGCAATAACGCAGGCCTGTAGGCGGAGGACCATCATTGAACACATGTCCCAGATGTGAATGACATCGTCCACATTCAACTTCTGTTCTATCCATGCCATATGAATGATCTTCTAAATAGATAATGCTTTGTTTGCTGATGGGTTCATAGAAACTCGGCCATCCGCATCCACTTTCAAATTTTGTATCACTCCTGAACAAAGGATTACCGCAGACTGCACAGTAATAAGTCCCCACATCCTTGAGATTCTCAAGCGGACTGCTCCATGGACGTTCTGTTCCTTTTTCTCTCGCAATGTTGTAGATATCCTTCGGCAATATCTTCTTCCATTCCGCATCACTCAGATTCACTTTAGATGAGTCAGTGTGCGAATAAACAGGATTTTGTTGTTTTTTAGTTGTATCCATATCGCTTAATTTCATTTTGGTCGAAGATTGGGAATAAGTACAGTGCTGAAAACTGAGTGCCAGCACAATGATGAAGTAATTTCTTATTATTTTGCGCATGACTGAAAGTATAATAACAAATGTACGTAGCGGGTGTTCGGATGGTTTGTCTGGCGGCAGACAATTGCAACAGGAGACTGAAACCAAGTTACTGATTTTCCCTCATTCCTTTGGGATTTATTGATTTAGCAGGGTTTCGATCTTTATGCTGAAAATGTTAAATTTTTTTAAATAGTCTATATATATTTGTCAACTTACAAGGCCAGAACACGATATGTTTAATTTAATTCTATTTGGTCCTCCGGGCAGTGGCAAGGGAACGCAGTCGGAAATGCTGATTGCAAAATATGGTTTAAAACACCTGAGTACAGGCGATTTGCTACGTAGTGAAATTTCTCTTGGCACTCCCCTCGGACTGGCTGTAAAAAACCTGATGGCTAGCGGAGAGCTAGTGCCTGACGAAATAGTTATTGAAATGATCAATTCAGCACTGGATAATAACCCCAAAGCCAACGGTTTTTTGTTTGATGGATTTCCCCGCACCAATGCACAGGCCGAATCGCTTGATAAACTTCTTTCTCAAAAAAATACCGAAATCGCCATTGTTCTCGCCCTGCAGGTCAGTGAAAAAGAATTGGTGAACCGCCTGCTGAAACGCGGACTTACTTCGTCACGGATTGATGACAGGAATGAAGAAGTCATTCTTGCCCGCATTGCTGAATATGAGAAAAAAACAGCTGCCGTAGCCGAGCACTACAAAAAATATGGTAAGGTCAAATATGTAAAAGGCGAAGGGAGCATCAATGATATCTTCGATCTCCTTTGCAAAGAAATTGATGCAAAGATGGTAGCCGGCCAGGATACAGTGGCTGAATAATTCTCTCTATTTCATTTCTCCCGGAATCACTTTAATATCAGTTTTTCTTCCATTCCTTAGTACGGTTAAAAGAACTTCCTTCCCAATCATGTTTTCATTCAATTCATGGTGAAGATCATCTACCGTTCCGACTGGTTTGTTTTGCAAAGCCACGATGATATCGCCGATCCTGATTTCATTATTATACACAGGCTGATCAGCGACTATTTCAAATACATATACTCCGGTTTTTTTATCCAGCCTGTTTGCACCGATCATTCGTTCGGAAAGATTTACCAGTTGTCCGGCTATGCCCAGATAAGCTCTCTTCACTCTTCCATCCATGATCAGTTTACCTGCAATATAAGCAGCGAGGTTAGATGAAACAGCAAAACAAAGCCCCTGCGCCGAGGCAATGGTAGCCGTATTCACGCCAATGACATGGCCCAATGAATTGACCAGCGGGCCTCCTGAATTTCCCGGATTGAGTGAGGCATCCGTCTGAATGATATCATCAATCATTCTTCCATTGTTCGCACGCAGCGTTCTTCCCAAAGCACTGACAACGCCTGCAGTGACGGTATGTTGCAGTCCCAATGGATTCCCGATGGCGATGGCAATCTGTCCGGGCATCAGTTTATCAGAATCTGCCATAATCATCTGCTTCAATCCTGTTTCGTAAATTTTTAAAACTGCAATATCTGTCGAAGGATCGGTTCCTTTCAATTCTGCATTCACCAGTCTCCCATCAGCTAATCCAATTTTAATTTCTTTTGCTTTTTCAATAACATGATTATTTGTGATAAGAAATCCATCGGATGAAATAATAAATCCCGAGCCGGAAGCAGGAACGATTTCTTTCCTGTTATTTCTTCTGTCAATCATTTCCTGTTTGACCTGTACGTGCACAACCGCTTCTGCAACCGAAGCCACTACACCCGTGATGGTTTTCGAATACATATCAAGTAATGCATGATCGTCTGGACGTGTATCGTTCAGTAAAGAATAAATATTGTTCATATAAACTATTCCTCAAATCTTTTACCAACATGTTCAGGTGCCAGACTGGCACGATGGACAGATTGCTTACGATATGTTTCAAACAAATCCGGACAAATCATCAAATTATCAAATGCCATAGCTTTGCTGAAAGGAGATCCTGCCAGGCAATCATTAATCAGGATATTCATATGAATAAGTTGGGAAATTATATAACAGGTAAATGGATTCATGGCGATGGGGAAGGCCAGGCCTTATATGATGCGGTAACAGGGAATGAAATTTCGCATGCCAGCACGAAAGGGCTGGACTTTAAAGCAATTTTAGATTATGGAAGAAAAACCGGCAATCCCGCCCTGCGAAAAATGACTTTTCATGAAAGAGGAAATATGCTCAAAGCGCTTGCCCTGCATTTGCGCAACCATCTTGAAAAATTTTATTCCATAAGCTATCAGACCGGGGCCACCAGGGCCGATAGCTGGATAGATATAGAAGGAGGCATTGGCAATTTATTTTCCTATGCCTCGCTAAGGAGAAAATTTCCGGACGAAATGTTCTGCACAGATGGTGAAGGAATTAACCTGGGGAAGAACAATACTTTTATGGGGCAACATATCCTGGTCCCTAAAGAAGGTATGGCCGTTCATATCAATGCATTTAATTTTCCCGTCTGGGGCATGTTGGAAAAAATAGCAGTTAATTTACTGGCAGGTGTACCTGCGATTGTTAAACCGGCTACTATTACATCTTATCTGACAGAAGCCGTTGTAAAAGAAATTGATGCTTCAAAAATTTTGCCTGAAGGGGCGCTGCAATTAATATGCGGCAGCGCAGGCGATCTGCTGGATCATGTATCCGCGCAGGATGTCGTAACATTTACAGGCTCTGCATCCACGGGTCACCTGTTGAAGACAAATCCTTCCATCCTGAAAGAAAATGTTCCTTTTAATATGGAGGCTGATTCTTTGAACTGCATCGTATTGGGGAATGATGTAAATCCGGATATGCCCGAGTGGGATATTTTTATCAGGGAAATCAGGAAAGAAATCACAGTAAAAGCCGGACAGAAATGCACTGCGATCAGAAGAATTTTTGTTCCTGAAAACAAAATGGAAGATATGTGGAAAGCTCTGGGCAAAGCATTATCTCAAACAACCATCGGTAACCCGCAAAATGAAAAAGTCAGAATGGGTGCTTTGGCTGGACAAAGTCAGCGCAAGGAAGTGAAAAGCCAGGTTCAAAAATTGCTGGCGTCTTCGCAAATTATCTTCGGATCATTGGACAGCGTGGAGCTGATCGATGCCGACGCGGTTAAGGGAGCATTTATGAGTCCGGTTTTATTGGTGAATGAAAAGCCCTTCTCTTCAGAAGAAGTGCACAGCGTGGAAGCCTTCGGCCCCGTGAGTACAATCATGCCTTATAAAAACCTGGATGAGGCAATTGAACTATCAAAAAAAGGAAGGGGCTCTCTCTGTAGTTCGATCGTTACATCCGATGATAAAATTGCCAGGCAGTACACCTTTGGTGCAGCTACACATCATGGCAGGATACTTATCCTGAATAAGGAATGTGCGAAAGAAAGCACAGGGCATGGATCACCGCTACCCTTGCTCGTGCATGGAGGGCCAGGAAGAGCAGGAGCAGGGGAAGAGATGGGCGGCATTCGCGGAGTCAAACATTATATGCAACGGGTAGCTATCCAGGGATCTCCGACTTCCATAACTGCAATAACAAATAATTACCAGCCGCATGCCCGGCAGTTGGAAGATACAGTTCATCCGTTCAGGAAATATTTTGAAGAATTGCGAATAGGCGATACCGTTATTACGCATAAACGGACGGTAACGGAAGCAGATATCGTAAACTTTGCCAATGTAAGCTGGGACCATTTCTATGCCCATACGGATCACACTTCATTAGAAGGAACCATGTTTGAAAAACCAGTTGCCCATGGATATTTTATCCTGAGTGCGGCGGCAGGATTGTTTGTCGATCCGGCAAAGGGCCCTGTCCTGCTTAATTATGGAATCGAAGAATGCAGGTTCCTGAAGCCTGTGTATGCAGGAACAACGATCGGCGTAAGACTTACATGCAAGGAAAAGGCATCCCAGGATAAAAAAGACGAAAATGATATTCCAAAAGGCATTGTGAAATGGTATGTTGACGTGTATGATGAAACGGGTGAAAGCGTTGCAATCGCAACCATTCTCACGATGGTGAGAAAAAAATACTCTTGACGTTGCCGATGACCCCCAAGTTTAGATTGTTAATAAATTTTCAATCACGACCAAAAAGAACTGGAATTCCGGACTTTTTAATAATTATGCAAAATAACCCTTTGACTTTTTAGCCTGGTAAAAACTAACATATGAGCGAATATTTAGAAGGATATGTAAAATCCTATTCCCATAACCATATTACATCCATTGAATTCTTCCATCCGCAAAGCAATTCTCTTCCTTCAAACATATTGAACGAACTGGCAAAGGAAATTCATAGTGCAGGCAACGATGATGATACGCGTGTAATTATTCTCAGGTCGGCAGGCGACAAAGCTTTTTGTGCAGGAGCATTGTACGACGAACTCGTTTCCATCACAGCCAAGGAACAGGGAATGGAATTTTTCAATGGATTTGCACATGTCATCAATGCGATGCGTAAATGTCCGCAATTTATCATTGCCCGAATCCAGGGAAAATGCGTCGGTGGTGGAGTTGGTTTAGCCGCAGCTGCAGATTACGTGATCGCACTGGAAGGCGCCGATATTAAACTCAGCGAATTGACAGTCGGTATCGGTCCTTTTGTTGTGGGGCCTGCTATTGAAAGAAAAATAGGAATTTCTTCTTTTTCCCAACTGGCTATCGATGCAGCTTTATGGAGAAGCGCCGACTGGGCCAGGAAAAAAGGATTATATGCCGAGCTTCATCCAACAATAGAAGGAATGGATGAGTCAATACAAAGGCTGGCGACCCACCTTTCTCATTCCAATCCAGAGGCGATGAAAGAAATGAAAAAAATTTTCTGGAAGGGAACTGAAGACTGGGATAAATTACTCTCAGAAAGAGCAGCTATCAGTGGGAAGCTTATCCTCAGTGATTTCGCGAAAAGTGCGATTCAGTCATTCAAATCAAGAAAAAAATAAACGGGTTTCTCAGAGATCATCAAATTCATAAAGGGGGTCGATGGTTGCACCAGCATCCATTTGAAAAACAGGTTTGATGATCCCATCTTTCAATCCATATACCCATCCGTGCAGCTTTGGCCTTTGTTCATGTTTCCATGCTCTTTGTATAATGGATGTTTTAGAGAGATGCAAAACCTGTTCTTTCACATTTAATTCGGTCAGCCGGTCGGCACGCTTATCCATATCATCAATTGCATCCAGTTCATCCCGATAAAGACGATACACATCTTTGATATATCTCAACCACATATTCAACACCTGCTTATAATCATGATTGGTCATGGCTGCTTTGATGCCGCCACAACCGTAATGCCCGCAAATAATAACATGTTTTACTTTGAGATGAACAACTGCAAATTCCAGCACACTGAGCAGGTTTACATCGGTGTGAATAACCAGGTTGGCGATATTACGATGAACAAAAATTTCTCCCGGCTGCGTTCCTGTAATTTCATTGGCAGGCACCCGGCTGTCGCTGCAGCCTATCCATAAAAACTCTGGTGTCTGTAGATGTGAAAGAGCATTAAAATAGTCGGGATTATCCCTGACCATTTCAGCGGCCCATTGTTTATTATTTAAGAGAAGCTGTTCGTAAGGTTTCATAGCAGGAGATAATCTTGCTTACCCTGAAGCACGATATGTTCTTTTTCTAAATATTCAATCCGCCGCAGGCGCTGATCACCTGGCCTGTGATATACGAACTCAGGTCACTGGCTAAAAACAGAGTCGTATTGGCAATCTCTTCAGCGCTTCCAAAACGTCCCAAGGGAATTTTTTCCAGAAAGGATTTTGCTGCGCTGCTTCCTTCCTGAAGATAATGCGTCATGTCCGTTTCAATAAAACCCGGTGCAATGGCGTTACATCGGATATTGCGGCTTCCCAGTTCATGGGCAATGGATTTGGTGAATCCAATGATGCCGGCTTTTGATGCTGCATAACTCGACTGACCGGCATTACCACGGAGACCAATAATCGAACTCATATTAACAATGGATCCTTTTTTTGCCTTCATCATTGGCCGGATGACCTGCTTGGTCATATTGAATACGCTTTTCAGATTGGTATTCATGACTTCGTCCCATTGATCGGGTGTCAGGCGTAATAATAAATTATCCTTTGAGATTCCTGCATTGTTTACGCAAATATCTACGGTACCGAATTCTTCAATCACCTGATTGACCAGCAGCTCACATTCCGCATATACCCCGGCGTTACTCTTATAGGCATTGGCCTTCGCCCCCAAACCCCTGAGCTTGTTTTCCAGAGCCATAGCTTTCTCCTCGCTGTTGAGATAAGTGAAGGCAATGTCTGCACCATGTTCGGCCAGTTTCAATGCAATTGCCTCGCCGATTCCCCGCGCAGCTCCGGTCACAATGGCTTTTTTTCCCGCCAGCAGTTTCATAAAAAATCATTAAGGATTGTCAAATATATAAACTCATCAGTTTGCTTTTAAATAAATATATTTATTTATTCTCTTAACTGTAAAATATATGTTTGAAAAAAAATATCTGAAAACATGGCTTTTAACGGTATTTGCCATTGAAACGCTATGTTGTACCTATGGATTGAAGCTGATTTCTTACACCGGTATACTCTCACTCATCTATTTCGCGAGTGGTATTACAATAGCATTGCTGATTATTTTCTTTCCGGAAATAAAAAAAATCCCTTCACCGAAAATCCGGTTTAATTCACCTGTTCCTTATTTTAGGTTGATATTATGTATCGTGATGATTACAATAGTATATCTCATCGTAAGATACTGGCTGGACCAAATTCCCCTGGATACAGATTTTGCAGATATGCTCCCTGTGATCAAAGTGATGAATCAACGATTTATTGGAGGACACTGGAAACATATATACGATACGATCCCGTCAATATGGAATGGAACAAGACCGGTTTACCTGCCTGCCATGTGGCTTCCTTTTGCTCCCTCTGTTATTTTCAATTTTGATCCCCGATGGATCACAGCCGCATGCTTTGTTTTTGTTTTTGGTTTATTTCTGTTCATCCTCGACTTTAAAAAAACAGGACAGACTATTACAATCATGCTCATTGCCATACTCTTGTTCTGGTGGCTGCTTTCTGAAAATGAAGATCATGGATTTTTAAGTTTGAGTGAGGAAGGAGTGGTTGTATTGTATTATACCCTGCTTGTCTTTGCTCTTTTTTCAGGAAATATTGTAGCGATTGGCATCCTCACTTCACTCTGCATGCTTAGCCGATATGCATTGATAGGCTGGATTCCTGCATTCTTGCTTTACCTGTTGTTACAAAAGCAGAAAAGGAAAGCTGCTGTTTTTATTGTAACAGGGATCTTTTGCTTCCTGGTACTGTTCATTCTCCCTTTTGGATGGAAGCCTTTTGTGCAATTGACTCAATTACCGGGGTACTATGTCAATTTTGCGAAAATAGTATGGAAAGACAGCCGGCAGGTCTTCTGGCTCAGCCCCGGCTTTGCAAAATTCTACGGTTCTGAAAAAATTATTCTCTTACATAGAACACTTATCCTGCTAACATTTCTTATGCCTTCCCTCTTCGTATGGTTTTGCTCTCACCCTGGCAAAAAAAAGAAAGCAGCCAATATACCCCTGGCGGCTTTAAAAATAAGTGTCGTAATCTTTTATAATTTTATTGATGTTCCCTATCTGTATCTGTTCTACACTTCTTCTTTCATCAGCCTCATCGCGACAGCAAGTCTGTTGAAATCTGAAAATGTGTAAATGTATTTAGCTATAATGGAACAAACCGGTCACTTGTTTATGGACTATATTGAAGTTGAAAAAATATTTTCACATTTCCATATCTACACATTTATCGCATTTCCACATTCATCACATTCTCATCTGGCTGATTTCATCGATGTATTTTCTGTCATTTGACAAGCGGGGGACTTTATGCTGTCCGCCAAGTTTGCCCTTGCTTCTTAACCATTCAGCAAATAATCCTTTTGGAAGGCTTTTCAACAAAGGCGCCCGAAGTGCAATATTCTTATGCCGCTTGGCTTCATAGTCGCTGTTAATATTCTGCAAGGCTTTATCCAGTTCATAAATAAAATGCCCGATATCATCCGGCTCACGCTCAAATTCAACGAGCCACTCATGCGCCCCATTATTATGATCACTGAAATAAACCGGCGCCGCCGTATAATCATTGACGATGGCGCCTGTTTTCTCACTGGCCACAGCAATGGCCTTGTCTGAATTGTCAACAATCACTTCTTCTCCAAATGCATTGATAAAATGTTTAAGCCTGCCACTCACTTTGATCCGATAGGGATGCAGTGAAGTGAATTGAATGGTATCCCCCAGAAGATATCGCCAAAGACCACCATTGGTATTAATCACCAGTGCATAGTTTTTTCCTGTTTCCACATCCTGCAATCCAATGGTTTCAGGATCAGGCTTACCATATTCTTCAACCGGCATAAACTCCATGAAAATTCCGTGATCCAGGAAAAGGAGCATGCCTTCATCCTTGGGACTGTCTTGTGCAGCAAAAAATCCTTCACTGGCATTGTACATTTCGAGGTAATTGATGTCCTTACCGATCAGGTTGTGAAATTGCTCACAGTAAGGAGTAAACGAAACCCCGCCATGGATATATAATTCCAGCGAAGGCCAGACTTCGGCAAGGGTGCTTTTACCGGTTATTTCCAGGATGCGCCTGATCAATACCAGGGTCCATGTCGGAACGCCTGAGATGGAAGTGACATTTTCATTGATGGTTCCTCTGGCCAGTCTCTCGATTTTGTCTTCCCATTCGTCGAGCAGTGCAATATGAAGCTCGGGCGTTCTGATCCAATGTCCCCAAAAAGGAGAGTTTTGCAACAGCACAGCACTGAGGTCCCCGTACTGAACGTCTTCATTGACCTGGCTGATCGTATGACTTCCGCCGATGACCAATCCCTTTCCTGTCAGCAGGTCTGAATCAGGATTGAAATTATAATACATCGTAAGTACATCTTTGGCTCCTTTGTAATGACAGTCCTGAAGACTTTCTTCACTTACCGGAATGAACTTGCTCTTATCACTGGTGGTGCCGCTGCTTTTGGCAAACCAGTTCACCGGGGTGTTCCATAAAATATTTTCTTCGCCCTCCATGATGCGCTGGATATAGGGTTTCAGGTCATCGTATTCGTGAATGGGAACCGCTTTCTTGAATTCTTTGATGGAAAAAAGCCTGGAGAAATTATACCTGCGTCCAAATTCAGTGTATTGCGCTGAAGTCACCAGGTGCTGTAATACTTCTCTTTGTACAGCAACTGGATTTTGAATCCATTGCTCGATTTGCCAGGAACGAAGCCTGGCCAGCCTGGATATGGCAGGACTGAGCAACTTCATGACCAGCAAAGTAAGAATAAAAGGGCAATGTACAAATGATTGTAGGCAGCTGATAGGAGCAGGATTATCCCTGTTCTGCCTTAAGTAATACCAGTAGCATATTCAGATCCGACTTTAAATCCCGGTCTTCTGCGCCTAATTCTTTTGCACGTTCCAGGATTTCTTTCTTATTGTTTTTTTCAGCGTACTGAATCAGGGCATTTTTTGTATCCAGTAAAAATCTGGAATATTCTGGAAGACCGAGTTCTTCTGCGGTATTAAAAGAAGCGGTCGTTTCTCCACGTCCTAAAGGCATTGCCAGCCTTTCACGTTCTACGTTTTCAGTTTCGATTTTTTCCATACCATCAATTGCATTTTCGAATGAAAGAATGATATTTTCCAGCGTGGCTTCTTTCTTAGCTTCTTCGTGCAGATAATCTTTTCTCTTCAATTCAAAGTTTCTTCCGAGGTATAAACGCCGCACCTGCTCATTGGCCGCGAGCTCTTCAGCCGTGCCATGTTTGAAAATTTTTCCTTCGATAAGCAAATAAGCACGGTCACAAATGGACAGGGTTTCGTTCACATTGTGATCGGTAATCAGGATACCAATATTTTTATATTTTAACCGTGCCACAACCGTCTGTATGTCTTCCACTGCAATGGGATCAACTCCTGCAAATGGTTCATCCAGTAAAATGAATTTGGGATTGACAGACAAGGCCCTGGCTATCTCCGTCCGCCTTCGTTCTCCTCCGCTCAATGAATCACCATTGTTGCGGCGGACATGATTCAAACCAAATTCTTCCAGGAGGGATTCCAGTTTCTCTTTCTGTTCCTTTTTGGTGAGGTTGGTCATTTCAAGAATGGCTTTGATATTATCCTCCACACTCAATTTCCGGAATACCGATGCTTCCTGCGGAAGATAACCGATACCCATCTGCGCCCTTTTGTACATGGGCAGTTTGGTGATATTGACTTCATCTAAAAACACATCTCCTTCATCCGGTTTAATCAATCCAACCACCATATAAAATGTTGTCGTTTTACCGGCCCCGTTGGGACCCAGCAACCCAACAATTTCACCCTGTTTTACATTGACGGAAACATGATTGACAACGATACGATTGTGATAAGATTTTAAAAGATCACGGGTATGTATAGTTAATCTCAAACGACTGATTTTATACAAAAATACCGAAGAAAACCGATCAGGAGCTTCTCAAAAATACTTTAACAGCAGTTTGTGTTCTACTCCTATTGAATTATGTTTGCAGGCCAGTGCTGAAAATGACTATCGTCAATCATATGTTTAGTCTGCATTATGATTAATGAAGTCATCGGCGAGAAGTCATTGATTATTTTATTTATGAAGGTTATCGAACACATACAACAAACCAAAAACACATTGGTTTCTTTCGAAATATTACCTCCCCTGAAAGGTAAGACCATCAATTCCATTTATGAACACCTGGATCCGCTGATGGAATTCAATCCGGCATTTATTAATGTCACTTATCACCGCAGCGAAACCATGTTCAAGAAAAAGACTGATGGCACATTTGAAAAAGTGGAAGTCAGGAAAAGACCGGGAACCGTTGGTATCTGTGCGGCCATCATGAATCACTACAAAATAGATGCCGTGCCACACCTGATCTGCGGAGGTTTTGGCAAACGTGAAACGGAGGATGCCCTGATCGATCTGCATTTCCTGGGAATCGATAATGTGCTGGTATTGCGGGGCGATGCGGCAAAGAACGAAGCCTCCTTCGAACCGGAACCTAACGGTAACAAATATGCGCTTGATTTGCTCAAGCAGGTCGTGAACCTGAACAATGGCGTTTACCTCGAAGAAGATATCAAAAACGGGGGAAAAACAAATTTCTGCATTGGTGTGGCAGGGTATCCTGAAAAACATTTTGAATCACCCAATCTCGACACCGACCTGATGTATCTCAAGGCAAAAGTCGATGCAGGGGCCGAATATATTACCACACAGATGTTTTTCGACAACCAGAAATATTTTGATTTTGTAAAAGCCTGCAGGCAACACGGCATTGAAGTGCCGATTATTCCGGGACTCAAACCTGTAACCAGCAAAAAACAACTCAGCCTGCTTCCAAAAGTGTTTCACGTCGATTTGCCGATGGAACTTTCCGACGCAATTATGAAATGCAAGACCGATGAGGAAGTGGAACAGTTAGGCACTGAATGGCTGATAACACAAAGCAGGGAATTAAAAAAAGCAGGCGTGCCGGTACTTCACTATTATACATTGGGAAAACCCAAAGTAATCTGGAAAGTGGTGAAGGAGACCATATAGGATTATATATGGGCTGACACTTATCGAATTAGTAGGGGGCTGGCTTGTCCTCAAGCCAAAGATTATAGCCCGGATTTACATCCGGGCTATAATCCTGGACGATCGAAAATCTGACATTACCGAATTTTATTAATCAGTACCCCTTACCGTGAACAAATCTGAAATTGACTCTCCATTCCCCCAATCCATTCGAATAGTTTAAAATTGGATTTAGTAAATTTAACCTCCGGTTGAAAAAATGGAGCGATTGAATATTATTTCTTTATCAGTTCATATCACATCCCGGAAATAAAATATGGCATTTATAGACTATTATAAAGTATTGGGTATTGAAAAGAATGCTTCGCAGGAAGATATTAAAAAAGCTTATCGCAAGCTGGCAAGAAAACTTCATCCTGATTTGAATCCGAACGACAAAGAAGCGCATAAAAAATTTCAACAGATCAATGAGGCCAATGAAGTCTTGAGTGATCCCGAAAAAAGAAAGAAATATGACCAGTATGGTGAAAACTGGAAGCATGCAGGGCAATTTGAGAAAGCGCAACAATCCGGAGCTTATTCCACGCATGCCGGAAACTGGCAGGAGAACGACTTTTCAGAAGGATTTGGAAGCGATGATTTTTCAGATTTTTTCAGATCCATGTTCGGAGATTCAGGCACAAGAGGGAGAAGCAGAAATGTAAAATTCAGGGGAGAAGATTACCAGGCAGAACTGCATCTTTCCCTGGCAGACGCTTACAAGACTCATCAGCAAACCCTGACGGTCAATGGAAAAAATATCAGAATTACCATTCCGGCCGGCGTTGAGAATGGCCAGGTCATCAAACTAAAGGGATACGGAGGACCGGGCGTCAATGGCGGACCTAACGGTGACCTATACATTACATTTGTTATTTCGGAAGATCCTGTATTCAGGAGGTCAGGAAATGATCTGTATACAACAGTTATGCTTGACTTATATACTGCCGTACTTGGTGGAGAGATCACCATTGAAACTTTAGGAGGGAAACTGAAACTGAAAGTAAAAGCGGAAACCCAAAACGGAACTAAAATAAGATTAAGAGGAAAAGGATATCCCGTTTATAAAAAGCCGGATGAATTCGGTGATCTGTTTATTACTTATTCTATCAAAATCCCTGTTAACCTTACGGAAAAGCAAAAAGAATTATTTACAGAACTTTCCAAATTGTGATTTAAAAACTGCCCCATGCAATCAGAAGATTTTATTACAGTTGAGGCGTTTTGTGAATACTATCATGTGGAACTGTCCTTCATCGATTCATTGAATGAATATGGACTGATCAAAGTAAATTCCGTCGAGGATAAAAAATTTATTCCTAATGATCAGTTGCGTGAGCTCGAAAAATTCATTGCCTTGCATTATGACCTTGATATCAATGTGGCGGGGATCGACGCGATCGGCCATTTGTTGCAAAAGGTAAAAGAATTACAGGATGAAGTGGCCTCATTGAGAGACAAGCTACTGACTCGCGAATAGGTTTCGGTTATTTATTTACGTTGTATTTGCCGGAGGCGGCAGTATGAATGATTCTACAAATTGCGTACTTAATGTTCGGTAAAAAATCTTTATGAGAAAATTCGTTTTGCTCATTTTTTTTGCAGGGTTGTTTTCCGGTCTTTCAGCCCAGACAGATAGTGTTCTGCAATACAAAAAAACCAGCGTCATGATTCCCATGCGTGACGGCGTGAAATTGTTTACGATAATCATCGCGCCTGTCAGCACACATGGCCGGTTTCCCTTTCTGATTCAGCGCACGCCTTATGGCGCAGGAGGCGGTTACCTGCCGCCTGATAATGTTAGTTTTGTTCCTCCTTCGCGTTTTCCTTTTTACAATATGATTAAGGAAGGATATATTATCGTCCTGCAGGATATACGTGGTAAATACAAAAGTGAAGGAACAATGCAAATCCACCAGCCCCTGATTCATGCAACAAAAAAAGGAGCGGTAGATGAGAGTACAGATACATGGGACACGATCGACTGGCTGGTAAAAAATATAGACGGCAACAATGGAAAGGCTGGCATTGTCGGTATCTCTTATCCGGGGTGGCTTGCGCTCGTCGGATCCGTTGACCCTCATCCTGCACTGAAAGCATCTTCCGAACAGGCCTGCATGGGTGATTTATTTTTGGGAGATGACTTCCATCACAACGGCGCTTTCCGACTGAGCTATGGAATGGAATACAGTTATGAAATAGAATACGATAAAACAACTGACAGCAATTTTCCCTTTCCTCAATTCGATCTTTTCGACTGGTACCGCGACCTGGGCTCTCTGAAAAATGTGAATGAAAAATATTTCCACAATAAAATTCCCACCTGGAACAATTTTGTCAGCCATCCGAATTATGATAGTTTCTGGCAAAAAAATTCACCGCTCAATTATGTTCTTTATCCCCAGGTTCCCCAGTTACATGTGGGAGGATATTATGACCAGGAAGATATCAACGGACCACAGATTATGTATGCGCACATGGAGAAAAAAGACAGTTTCAACCGCAATCATATTGTACTTGGTCCCTGGAACCATGGTCAATGGGGCAGAGAAAAAGGCGATAGC
>Ga0335076_10003807_pt1 | contig 15199 bp, 11 predicted proteins | sample Lox_Sample_25_FD_206717 | JGI IMG/M metagenome (GOLD analysis project Ga0335076, IMG submission 206717) | Soil microbial communities from Loxahatchee National Wildlife Refuge, Florida, United States - Lox_Sample_2.5 | ecosystem: Environmental > Terrestrial > Soil > Wetlands | place: USA...
CTCGGCCACCGCCGAGGATCTGCCGACGGCCAGCTTTGCGGGGCAGCATGAGAGCTTCCTCCACGTGCGCGGCGAGCAGGAGGTGGTCGAGGCGTGCCGGAGGTGTTTCGCGTCGATCTTCACCGACCGCGCGATCGTCTATCGGATCGACAACGGCTTCGATCATTTCAAGGTGGCATTGTCAGTCGCGGTCATGAAGATGGTCCGATCCGCGGCCAGCGGCGTCATTTTCACGCTGGATACCGAGTCCGGCTTCCCTGACGTGGTTTTCCTGACCGGGGCGTGGGGCCTCGGCGAAAATATCGTTCAGGGCAAGGTCGATCCCGACGAGTTCTACGTCCACAAGCCGACCTTCAAGGCGGGCTACCGCGCGGTCTTGAGCCGCGCGCTCGGCGGCAAGGAGATGAAGCTCGTCTATGGGCGCGGGCGCGGCGCGGCCAGCACCCGCAACCTGAAGACAGCGAAGCTCGAGCGCGAGCGCTTCTGCCTCGCCGACCCGGAGGTCCTCGAGCTCGCCGACTGCGCGATCCGCATCGAGGACCATTATTCGCAGCTTGCCGCGCGCCCCAATCCGATGGACATCGAATGGGCCAAGGACGGCGAGGACGGCCAGCTCTACATCCTGCAGGCTCGCCCGGAGACGGTCGCGTCGCAGCGCCGGGCGAAAGCGTTCGAAACCTATGCGCTGAAAGCTACAGCCCCGGTGCTGACGTCCGGGAGGGCGGTCGGCGAGAAGATCGCCGCCGGGACGGTGCGGCTGATCGCCGACGCACGCGAGCTGTCGACATTCCGGCCGGGCGAGGTGCTGGTCGCGGATACGACCACGCCCGATTGGGAGCCGGTGATGAAGACCGCAAAGGCGATCGTCACGCGCCGGGGCGGCCGCACCTGCCACGCGGCGATCGTCGCGCGCGAGCTGGGCGTGCCGGCGGTCGTCGGCGCGGAAAGCGCGCTCGATGCCCTGCGCAGCGGATCCGTGGTCACGGTCAGCTGCGCCGAGGGCGAGACCGGCAAGGTGTATCAAGGCGAACTGCCGTTCGAGGTGATAGAGGTGCCGGTCGGCACCTTGCCGCGGCCGAAGACCGAGATCATGGTCAATCTCGGCAATCCGGAGCTCGCCTACCACACGGCGATGCTGCCGAACGACGGCGTCGGTCTCGCGCGTATGGAATTCATCATCAGCGAGCACATCGGCGTCCATCCGATGGCACTGGTCGCGCCGGACAAGATTTCCTCCAAGAAGGCGCGGGTCGAAATCGCCAGGCGCGTGCACAACTACGCTCGCCCCGCCGATTTTTTCATCGAGAAGCTGTCAGAAGGGGTCGGGACGATCGCCGCTGCCTTCTACCCGAAGCCTGTCATCGTGCGCCTCTCGGACTTCAAGACGAATGAATATGCCAGCTTGATCGGCGGCACCGACTTCGAGCCGAAAGAGGACAATCCGATGCTCGGCTTCCGCGGTGCGGCGCGCTACGCGCATCCCGCCTATGCCCCCGGCTTCGCGCTCGAATGTGCGGCGCTGAAGCGCGTTCGCGACGCGATGGGTTTGACGAACCTGAAGATCATGGTGCCGTTCTGCCGCCGCGCCGCCGAAGGCGAGCAAGTCATCGCGGCGATGGCCGAGCATGGGCTGAGGCGCGGCGACAATGGGCTCGAGATCTATGTGATGTGCGAGATCCCGAACAATGTCATCGCGATCGACGCCTTCGCCCGCTTGTTCGACGGCTTCTCGATCGGCTCCAACGACCTCACGCAATTGACGCTCGGGGTCGACCGCGATTCCGAGATCGTTGCCTTCGACTTCGACGAACGCGATCCGGGCATGCTCGAAATGCTGCGGCTCGCCGTCACCGGCGCCAAGCGCAACCATCGTCACGTCGGCATCTGCGGCGAAGCACCGGCGAACTACCCGGAGATCGCGCGATTTCTCGCGGGGCTTGGGATCGACTCGATGAGCGTCAATGCGGCGAGCCTGTTGCGCACCCTGATGATCGTCGCGGACGCCGAACCACAGCGGGCAGGGGCGCCGCTCGCGGCGCAGTAGGTGCGCCATGGCTCGGATCGTCACCCTGACGATGAACCCGGCGCTCGACATCGCGACGACGACCGATCGCGTCGTGCCGGAGCACAAGCTGCGCTGTGAGGCGCCGCGCTATGATCCCGGCGGCGGCGGTATCAACGTCGCCCGCGCCGTGCACGCCTTGGGTGGTGACGGGCTTGCGATCTTTCCCGCCGGCGGCTCGGCCGGCGAGATGATCCGGTACTTGCTGGGTCGGGAGGGCGTCGCGCACCAAGCCGTCGCGATCGCCGGGTTTACCCGCGAGAGCCTGGCGGTCGAGGAGCGCGAGAGCGGCAAGCAATACCGCTTCCTCCTGCCCGGTCCGCAGATCGGTCCAGATGATCAGGAACGCTGCCTCGACGCGCTCGCGGCGGCGGCGCCAGCGGCCGAGTTCATCGTCGCCAGTGGCAGCCTGCCGCCCGGGGTGCCGGAGAATTTCTATGCTCGGGTCGGGACGCTGGCGCAGGAGCAGGGCAAGCGTCTGGTTCTGGACACTTCTGGCGCGGCGCTCCAACAGGCCGGCCACGGCGTCTACCTGCTGAAGCCAAGCCTGCGCGAGCTGGAGAGCCTGACGGGTCGGCAAATTTCCGGCGCGCGCGAAGAACTGGACGCGGCGCGACACCTCGTGGACGAAGGCCGCAGCGAAATCGTCGTGGTCTCTCTGGGCGCCGGCGGCGCGCTGCTGGTAACGGCGGAGCAGGCGGAGCGCTTTCCGGCGATACCCGTCCCGGCGAAGAGCACGGTCGGGGCCGGAGACAGCATGCTGGCCGGCATCGTATCGGGCCTGACCCGCGGTTTGACCCTTCGGGAGGCCGTGCGGCTCGGCATCGCGGCGGGAGCGGCGGCGCTGTTGGGAAGCGGCACGCAGCTGTGCCGGCGAGAGGACGTGGAGCGGCTTTACGCATCAGCAAGGGCGGAATGTGCGCCAAACCGTTGACGCGCTCCGAGAGCGCAGCCGCGACCAGCATTACGACTCGATTGTAACCCGTTCCCCAAGTTGCGGGATCGAGACCTGCGGCGCGGCAATGCGGGCAGCGAAGGCCTGCATGGCCGGCACCTCACCATGGACCAGGAAAATCGCTCGCTTGCCGGCGATCTTCTCCTGCCAGGCGAAGAGTTCGTTCTGGTCGGCATGAGCGGAGAAGCCGTTGATCGTGTGAATTTGCGCCCGCACCGGAATATCTTCGCCGAACAGCTGCGCCTCCTTGGCGCCGTCGATGATGCGTCGGCCGAGCGTGCCCGCGGCCGCGTAGCCGACGAAAACGATGCTCGCTTCGGGGCGCCAAAGATTGTGGCGAAGATGATGCCGGATGCGGCCTCCCGTGCACATCCCGGCCCCGGCCATGATGACCGCACCGCCCGTGATGCGATTGATGGCGACGGAGTCCGCCGTCTCGCGCGTGAGCCGCAAGCCCGGGACCTTGAACGGATCCTTGCCGCTCTCGAACATGGCGGCGACGGCAGGCGTGAACGAGTCGCGGTGGCGCTCGAAGATCTCCGTCGCGGAAATGGCCATGGGCGAATCCAGAAAGACGGGCACCGACGGGGACAGGCGATTCTCCTCGATCCCCTGGCGCAGGAAAAACAATATCTCCTGTGCGCGTTCGAGCGCGAATGTGGGAATGAGGACATTACCGCCGCGGGCGAAGGTCCGGTTGATCGCATCGTACAATTCGCCTCGCGAGGCGCTGAACTGCCGATGCAACCGGTCGCCATACGTCGTTTCCATCACAATAGAGTCAGCTTGATCCGGCGTCTCAGGCGACTTGAGCAGCAGCCGCCCGCCATTGCCGATGTCTCCCGAGAAGAGAATGCTGCGCCGAAATCCGCCTTCCTCGGCTTCAATGAGGACGCTCGCCGATCCGAGAATGTGGCCGGCGTCGAACAAGGTCGCCACCACGCCAGGCCGTATCGTCATCGGCTGCCGGTACGATGCGGCGCGGTCGAACCGGGCGATCGCGTCCAAGGCGTCAACGATCGAATAAAGCGGCGCCTCGGAATCCTCTCTACCACGACGCTGAGCCACGCGCGTGCGCCGGCGCGCCTCTTCCTCCTGCAGATGCGCGGCGTCGAGCAGCACCAGCCGGGCGAGCTCGAAGGTAGCCTGTGTCGCCATGATCTCACCGCGGAAACCTCGCTTCACGAGAAGCGGGAGGCGTCCACAATGGTCGAGATGCGCGTGCGTGAGCACGACGCAATCGAGCGAGGCCGGGTCGAACCCGAACGGCGCGACGTTGTCCTCGTGGAGTTCGCGGCTACCTTGGAAGAGCCCGCAATCGATCAATATGCGATAACCGGCAGCCTCCAGGAGAAAACAGGATCCGGTGACGCCCTGAGCTGCACCGTGAAACGAGAGTTTCATGCGGTCCCGCCGCGATTTGCGCAGAGCGGTTCTCCCGTCATCTCGTACCACGCGAGGATGCCCCGCCAAACCTCGTCGGCGGATTCCGCGAACCAGAAGAGCTCGCGGTCCTCTGGATCGATGACGCCTTCCGCGACCAGGAAATCCGGGTCAAAGGCTTTGCGCCAATAGGATTCGCCGACGAGAATGACGGGCAGCGGCGGCATCTTGCGCGTCTGCGACAGTTCCAGGATCTCGAAGAGCTCGTCCATCGTGCCGAACCCGCCAGGGAAGGCCACGAGCGCCCTTGCGCGCAGCGCAAAATGCAGCTTTCGCAGCGCGAAGTAGCGGAACTTGAAGCAGAGCTCCGGGCTTACATAAGGGTTCGGGAACTGCTCATGCGGGAGCGAGATGTTGAGGCCGATGGACTTCGCGCCAACGTCGGACGCGCCGCGGTTGGCGGCTTCCATGATCCCGGGACCGCCACCGGTCATGACCAGGATGCGGCCGCCTTGGGCGCTCTCGCCCGAGCGCCCGACGAGCCGTCCGAGCTCGCGCGCGATATCATAATATTTGGACTTGGCGTGAAGGCGCTGTGCGATGGCGTGTCGCTCGCGCAACGTCGCATTCGCCGGATCCGCGGACAGCGCGGCGGCCGCCTCCTCCATCCGGCGCGCCGCAGCCTGCGGCTCCTCAATCCGCGTGCCACCGAACACCACGACCGTGTGGCTGATATTGTGCTCGCGCAGCACGGTCTCTGCCTTGAGATACTCGAGCTCCAGGCGAAGCCCTCGCGTCTCCGATTCCTGAAGGAAGTCGATGTCCTCATCGGCTTCACGGTATGTGGGACTTGCCACTATGGCGCGCACAGCGGCGGGAGCCGCCGGATCGTCGACCGGTGGCTTGGGCGCATGGCCCGGAAGCGGCTCGCGTCGCTTTTGCGGATGGGGCGGGATCGGCAAGCGTGGTCCAAGCGATATCGTCATCGAATCTTCGCGACCTCCCAAGGTTCGCGTGGCACCATCATCTCAGCGCCCATCTTACCCGCGCCCGCCCTCTATTTGCGATTTACGGCCGTGGCGGGCGACCGAGACTTTTTGCGTCAATACCAGGGCGCTTTCCAGCAGGTCTTCGATTGCAGGCAGGAAGGCACGAATCTTCTCGTCGCTGTCGACGATCTCGATGACCACGGGAAGATCCTCGGAGAACCGAAGCGCGCCACCGAATTCCTGGCTCCCTGGGCCAAAGGCCAGGATACCACGGGTGACTGTGGCTCCTGCCAGCGCCATATCGCGAGCCTTGATCATGATCTGATCATACAAGGGCTTGTCGTTGAATACGTCGTCGTTGCCTACGAAAATGCGGAGCAACGTCGCATCGCATGGCGCGTCCATGACGATCTCCCGAGAGATCCTTGGGTATGGCGACAGAGAACCAACGGCTTCGCCTCCCCGATCCGGGCGGCCAAGCACCCATCCAGCTAAGCTCGCGACCGGCAGGCTGGCGTTGATCCACATCAAAGAGTTCCCTCCCGCCAAGGCAAGGGGGGATGATCTTCGGATAGAATGTCCCTGACTTACATGATCCGGCCGACAAAAATGGACGCGGCGAGGCGGCGACGGGCCACAGCGGTCACGGCGTGGGTTCTAAGCGGGCTCGTGCTGACGCTGATCGCGACCGGCGCCGTTGCGGCGCCGGTTCGGATTGAAATCCATGGCGTCGTGAAATCCGCCGGCACGGTCCACATCGCCCTCTTCCATGACGAAAAAAGCTGGGACGAGGAGGATGCCGATTCCACCGTCAAAGTTCCCGCGGTGCCGGGAACGACGGTCGCGGTGCTGGATCTGGCGCCGGGCGACTACGCCTTTTTCATTTACGATGACGTCAACGGCAACGGCAAGCTCGATAAAACCTGGCTTGGATTTCCGGATGAGCCCTACGCCTTCAGCAACAACGTCAAGCTCGGCTTGTCCAAGCCAAGTTTCTCGGAGTTGAAATTCAGGGTTTCCGCACAGGGCGCCAATCAGGTCATTCAGTTGGTCGAACCGTAAGCGGATCAGCCGCGCGCGACGAGCGCCACCGCTGGGCTGAAGGCGACAGCCGCACGCCGCTGTCGCGATAGCGGCGTGCCAGGGTGGCGCAGACCATCAGCTGCAGCTGATGGAACAGCATCGCGGGCAGGATGATGATGCCGAGATGGCCGGCGAACAATACGTTCGCCATCGGCAGGCCGCTGGCCAGGCTCTTCTTCGAGCCGCAGAAGACGATGGCGATCTCGTCAGCGCGCGCGAAGCCGAGCACACGGCTTGCCGCCGTCAGAAGCGTCAGCACGCACGCCAGCAGTGCCGCGTCAACCAGCGCGAGCCTCAAGAGCTGCACGGCGTCGACCTCGTGCCAGAGGCCATTGACGACACCGTGACTGAAGGCGGCGTAGACGATGAGCAGGATCGAGCCGTAATCCACGGTCTTCACCAGGCGTGCGTGGCGCATGACCAAGCCGCCCATCCACGGCCGCAGCGCCAGGCCGGCGATGAAAGGCAGCAGCAGCTGCACCAGAATGTCACGCAGGGAGCCGAGCGACAGGCCGACGCCGCTTCGGCTCAGCAACAGGCCGGCGATCAGCGGCGTGAGAAAGATACCGAGCAGGCTCGAGGCGGACGCGCTGCACACCGCTGCCGCTACATTGCCGCCGGCAACCGAGGTGAAGACGATCGAGGCCTGGATGGTCGAAGGCAGGGCAGTGAGCAAGATCAGCCCCGGCCAGAGCGACGCCGGCAGCAGCCCCGGGACGAAGCAGTGCGCGGCGACGCCCAGCAGCGGGAAGAGGGCGAAGGTGCTCGCCAGCACCATGCCATGCAGCCGCCAGTCACGGGCCCCGGCGAGCGCTTCGGCCGGTGACAGGCGCGCGCCGTGCAGAAAGAACAGCAGCGCCACAGCGGCATCGGCGACATCGTCGGTCGCTTCGCCCATGGCGCCACGCGCCGGCAGCAGCGAGGCGAGCCCGACGGTGAGCAGGATCGCGGCCAGGAAGGGGTCGAGGCGGGACCGGAGGGAGCGGAAGCGGGTCATGGCGGACTCTCGAATACCGGCTCTCAACTTGGCCGACGCGGCGCTTATTGTGAATACCGCTTGCACATGTTACTGTTATCGCGAATCATGATTTCCGATGCTTGACCCCGCCCTGCTGCGCACCTTCCTGGCCGTGGTCCAGACGCGCAGTTTCACCCAGGCGGCCGCGCGGCTCGGCCTCCGGCAATCGACGGTGAGCCAACACGTCCGCAAGCTCGAGGCGCAGGCGCGCCGGCGCCTCCTCATTCGCGACACCCACTCGGTGGCAACGACCGCCGATGGCGAGGCCATGATCGAGTTCGCCCAGAGCATCCTCGCCGCGACCGAGCGGGCGGAGCATTATTTCGCCGGTTCCGAGCTGCGCGGGCGATTGCGCTTCGGCACGTCGGAGGATTTCGTCGCCTCGCGCCTGCCGCGGCTGCTGCGCGATTTCGTCCGCGCGCATCCCTTGGTCGATGTCGAGCTGACCGTCGGGCTGAGCGGCGACCTCCATCAGAGGCTGGCGGCCGGCGAACTCGACCTCATGTGCGCCAAGCGGCGGCGCGGCGAGGAGCGCGGCCGCCTGGTCTGGCAGGATCGATTGGTGTGGGTGTCGGGCGGCCCTCGACCCCTCGACCCCGGCGCGCCCGTGCCGCTGATCTTTCATCCCCCGCCCAGCATCACCCGCGACATCGCGCTCGCGGCCTTGGAGCGGCATGGCTGGCCCTGGCGCATCGTCTGCACCAGCGGCAGTCTCAGCGGCCTGCGCGCCGCAGCGCTGGCCGGGCTCGGCGTGACCGCCATGGCCGCCGGATTGATCCCGCCGGGATTGGCCGAACTGCCGAGCGGACATGGCCTGCCCGATCTCGGCACGGTCGAGTTCGTTCTCGTCCAAGCGAGCCGCGCGGCGCGTGGCCCTGCCGCGGAGCTCGCCCGGACGATCCTGGCGAGCGGCACGCAGTTGCAGCAATCCTGGGAGGGCACGTAAGCACGTCACCGCCGCGCTTTGCGCGCGTTGGTCAGGGTTGCTGCGGGGCCGGCGATCGCCATCTGGCGACGCAGCTCGGCGATGAGCCAGCGTCCGGCCCGACCCGGCGGGCGGCTGCGCTCGTGCATGACGTGCAGGGGCAAGTTGAACTCCTGGCCGCGGTGCTCCGCGATATCGAGGCGGGTCAGCCGGCCGGCGGCGATATGCGCCTCGACCAGGTGCACCGGCATGTAGCACCAGCCGAAGCCGTCGAGCAGATACTGGAGCCGGGTATGCATGTCGGCGAAGCGCCAGATGCGGAGCCCGAGCACATTGCCCTGAAAGCCCTCCGAGAGCGGCGTCCGATCGGTGAGGACCAGTTGGACGTATCGCTCGATGACCTGGCGCGGGAGCGGGCTCGGCTCGCACGCGAGCGCATGATCGGCGGCGACCACGGGCACCATCGGATTGGCGGCGAGGAACTCGCCGATCAGATCGGCGGGTCTTTCGACCGGCAGCAATACGTAGATGCCGAGCCGCGCGACGCGGTCGCGCAGGCGCTGCTCCGCCCCGCCGAGACCTTCGGTGAAGAGCGTCACCGGCAGATGCGGGAATTCGTGGCTCAGCGCCTTGAGGCTCGCCCGCAAGGGGTCTTCCGGCAATAGCGCATCGACGGCGAGAGACAATTCCGGCTCGACCTCCGCCGCGATGCTCTCGGCATGGGCGCGCAGCGTCTCGGTGCTTCTCAAAATCTGCTGCGCATCGACCAACAGCGCGCGGCCGGCGTCGCTGAGCTTCGGCGTGCGCTCCGAGCGATCGAACAGCGAGACGCCCAGCGTCGCTTCGAGCGCTTGCACCGATTGGCTCACCGCCGACTGCACGCGTCCGAGCCGCCGTGCCGCGGCCGAGAAGCTGCCGGTCTCCGCGACCGCGGTGAGAATGCGCAATTGATCGAGGGTCAGGCGGTCGAGCATGGGGCAATTTCCATCAGTTTGATTGATGGATAATATCATAATTTTGCCGATTTTAATGATGATATCGTCCCCCTACATCTCCGGGCACCCCAATGCTGCATGCCCGGGAGGGTGATATGAGCAAGCTTCTGTTGGTAACCTCGAGCCTCTTCGGCGATCAGTCCAAATCGACCCAGCTCGCGGGCGAGTTCGTGCAAGCCTGGCACCGCTCGCATCCCGGCACGGCCGTGGTCGAGCGCGCGCTGACGGCCGACTCGATCCCGCATCTGAGCCTCAATGCCCTCGGCGCGCTGATGACGCCGGCGGAGCAGCGCTCGAGCGAGCAGCATGCGGCCGTGGCCTTCGCCGATCGCCTGATCGAGGAGCTCGAGACGGCGGACACGATCGTGCTTGCCGTTCCCATGTACAATTTCTCGATCCCATCGACGCTGAAGGCGTGGATCGATCACGTGGCGCGCGCCGGCCGGACGTTCCGCTACACCGCGGCGGGACCGGAGGGGCTGCTCAAGGACAAGAAGGTGTTTGTCATCACCGGGCGCGGCGGCGTCTATACCGGCGACAGTCCCGCCAAGGTGTTCGATTTCCAGGAACCCTATCTGCGCAGCGTGCTCGGCTTTCTGGGGTTGACCGACGTGACCTTCGTCCATGTCGAAGGCTTGAAGGTGAGTCCGCAGGCAGCGGAGCAAGGGGTGGCGCGGGCGCGAGACGCGATCGCCGCCCACACGCGGGCGAGCGCCGCGTAGCTCCTCTCCGGGATTTCGGTATTCTCGATGTCCGACAGCATAGCGACCTTGCTGACCCGCAACCTTGCCGATGTCTTCGGTGAAAACGACCCCGCCCGGCGGCGCGCCGCCATCGCCGAGATCTTTACCGAGGATTGCGTGTTCTACGATCCCAGCAAGGGTGTCCACCGTGGCCGCGATGCGATCGATCGCGTCGCGGCCACGATCCGGGCTACGCACCCCGACTTTCGCTATCAGCTCATTGCCAAGCCCGAGGCGCTGGGCGATGGCGGGCGGGTTCAGTGGGTATCGGGCCGCCCCGGCGAGGCGCCGGCTTACGCCGGGACGGATTTCATCATTGCTCGGGACGGGCGGATTTCCGCCCTCTATCTCTTTTTCGACAGGCCGCCCTGAGGCTCCCGATCGCAACTTCGACGCGATCCCGATGGAATTCCGGTCAATCGGCGGTCAAGCCGTCTTTCATTGGAACCTCGTAAATGGAACGTCGGCGGCGGCGTCCGCGCCATCGCGATACGGCCGAAGCCGTGTGCCCACGACCTAGCTATCGGATTTCTTGTGCCCACATTCTGCTGACCGAACGCGTGCCGCGGGGGCCAGCCTCGTCGGCGCGCCGCTCTGATGCAACCGCGCTCGAGGGGAGGGTTGCTTGGGGATCGTCCGCTTCGCGCTGAGATTTCCGCACACCTTCTACGTGGTGGCGGCGCTGATTCTGTTTCTCGGGGTCACCGCCGCGGTCGAGATGCCGACCGACATCTTCCCGGAGATCAACATTCCGGTGGTCTCGGTGATCTGGCAGTACAGCGGGCTCGACACCACCGAGATGGAGCAGCGGGTCACCACCTACAGCCAGTACACGATCAGCTCCAACGTCAACGGCATCAAGGACATCGAGGCCGAGACGGTGAACGGCATCTCGGTGCAGAAGATCTATTTCCAGCCGGACGTCAACCTCGACCTGGCGATCGCGCAGATCGTTGCCGCGACAAACGAGATCCGGGCGTTGTTGCCGGCCGGGATCGAGCCGCCGATCGTCGTGCAGTACAGCGCATCGGCCGTCCCCGCCTTGCAGATCAGCCTCACCTCGGACCGGCTCAACGAAGCGCAGCTTTACGATTACGGCCTCTACCGGTTGCGCCAGCAGCTCGCCCCTGTCCATGGCGTCACGCTGCCGACGCCCGCGGGCGGAAAGTTGCGCCAGATCATGGTCGATATCGATCAGACCAAGCTGCTGGCGCGGGGGCTGACGCCGCTGCAGGTGGTGAACGCGGTCAACGCCCAGAACCTGACCCTGCCCGGCGGCGATGCGAAGATCGGCAAGATCGATTACACCGTCCGCACCAATTCGATGCCGCCGACCGTCGAAGCGCTGAACGACATTCCGGTCAGTTATGCGAATGGCGCCACGGTGTTCCTCCGGGACATCGGCCATGTCCGCGACGGCAACCTGGTGCAGCAGAACATCGTCCGGGCCGACGGCAAGCGCTCGGTCCTGCTTAGCGTCATCAAGAACGGCAACGCCTCGACATTGACGGTCGTCAACGCGATCAAGCAGGTATTGGACGTCGCGCGCGCAGCGGCGCCGCCCGGGATGGTGATCAAATCGCTGTTCGACCAGTCGGTGTTCGTCGTCTCGTCGGTGGTGGCCGTGCTGCGCGAAGGGGCGATCGCGGCCGGGCTCACGGCGCTGATGATCCTGCTCTTTCTCGGCTCCTGGCGGCCGACGGTCGTGGTGATGATCTCGATCCCGCTGGCGATGCTGACCTCGCTCGTCGTGCTCTACTTCCTGGGCGAGACCATCAACACGATGACCTTGGGCGGCCTCGCGCTCGCGGTCGGCATTCTCGTCGACGATTCGACGGTGACGATCGAGAACACCTACCGCCTGCTCGACGAAGAGAAGATGCCGCTGCCGCGCGCGACGCTGCACGGCGCCGCCGAAATCGCCGTGCCGACCCTGGTCTCGACCCTGGCGATCAGCTGCGTCTTCACCTCGGTGATCTTCCTGAACGGGCCGGCGAAATACCTGTTCACGCCGCTCGGGCTCGCCGTCGTGTTCGCCATGCTCGCTTCCTACGGCCTGTCGCGGACGCTGACGCCGATCACCATCGGGCTCATGCTCAAGGGCCAGCACCAGGGCGGCACCACGCCGAGCGGGGGCGGCGGGTTCTTCACGCGCTTCCACGCCGCCTTCGAACGCGGCTTCGAGCGGCTGCGCGAAGAATACGTGGCGCTGCTGCATGTATTGCTGACGCGCCGCAGCCTGGTTCCGCTCGTCGCAGCCGCGGTGCTCGCCCTTGGCGGGGTGATGTTCGTCTTTGTCGGCCGCGATTTCTATCCGGCGATCGATGGCGGCATGATCCAGCTCCACGTTCGCGCACCGCCTGGCACCCGCATCGAGGTGACCGAGCAGATCTTCCAGGCGGTCGAGGACAAGATTCGCGAGATCGTCCCGAAGAAGGACCTCGACCTGATCGTCGACAATATCGGCGTGCCGGCGATCGTTTATAACTGGGCGTTCGTCGACGGCACGTCGATCGCGGTCAATGACGGCGTCATCATGGTGGCGCTGAAGCGGGGCCATGCGCCGACGGCCGGCTATGTCCGCAAATTGCGGCAGGCGCTGCCGGAGGCTTTCCCGGCGGATTTGTTCTATTTCCAGCCCGCCGACATTGCCACCCAGATCCTGAATTTCGGATTGACGGCGCCGATCGACGTGCGCACCGTCGGTTACGACCGGATGAAAAATCTGCGTCTGGCCGAGGAGCTGCGCCGCCGCATCGCAGCGGTGCCGGGCATCGTCGACGCCCACCTTCAGCAGGAAGTCTACGCCCCGGATTTCTACGTGCAGATCGACCGCGCGCGAGCGCTGCAGTTCGGTATCACGGTGAACGACATCGGCAACAACATCACCGCCAGCCTGAGCTCGTCGAAGCAGGTCGCCCCGAACTTCTGGACCGATCCGACGAACGGCATCCCTTATTACATCGCGGTGCAGACGCCGCAATACCAGATCAACTCTCTCAACCAGATCGGCAACACGCCGGTCAGCACCGGCCGCGCCCCGCCGACGACGGAACCCGTGCCCGGCGAGCTGAGCAATGCGGCGACCTTGGTGCGCGATTCGGTGCCCGGCAGCGCCAATCAGGCCAACATCCAGCCGGTCTACGAGGTCTATGCCAGCGTCCAGGGACGGGACCTCGGCAGCGTCGCCAAGGATATCAGCCATATCACCACGGAGCTGCGCAAGCAGCTGTCTCCCGGCAACACGATCCAGGTAACCGGCCAGATCCAAAGCATGAACGAGGCCTTCGGCGACATGGCGATCGGGCTGCTGTTCGCTGCCGTCTTTGTCTACCTGCTGATGGTGGTGAACTATCAGACGTTCGGTGATCCCTTCGTCGTCATCCTGGCGCTGCCGGCGACGTTCTGCGGCATCGTCACGATGCTCTACATCACCGACACGACGCTCAGCGTCCCGTCGCTGATGGGCGCCATCATGGCGGTCGGCGTCGCCTCGGCGAACTCGATCCTGCTCGTCACCTTTGCGCGCGAGCAGCAACTCGCCGGCAGCAAGGCCTTCGATGCCGCGATTGCGGCGGGGCATACCCGCATTCGGCCGGTGCTGATGACCGCGACTGCCATGATCGTCGGCATGATCCCGATGGCGATCGGCGGCCCCGGCGAGGAGCAGAATGCCGCGCTCGCGCGCGCCGTCATCGGCGGTCTGCTGTTCGCGACCCCCACCACCCTCCTGGTCGTGCCCTACCTGTTCGCGCTGCTGCGCAAGAGCAACGACGGCAAAGAGGCGCATGGCGTATTCGAGGAGATCCCGGAATGAACGAGCTCGACAAGCCGCCGGCGCTCGAGGCGCCGCAGCCGCGCCGCGATCGCGGCGACGCCAAACCGCCGCCGGGCCCGCCCCCGGGGCGGGTCGGCCGCGGCAGCCGGCTCTTCGGGCTGGGCGTGCTCGTGCTGCTGGCCGGCGCGCTGGCGCTCGGCGTCGGGCGGCACTATGCGCAGCATCGCCAGGTCATGGCCACCGCCGAGCAGCAGGCGAATTTCGTGCCGAGCGTCCGGGTCGACCTGGTGACGCAGCCGCCGGGCAATACGGTTGTGTCGCTGCCCGGGACGACGCTCGCCTACGAACAAGCCAACATCTACGCCCGCGCCAGCGGCTATGTCGTGAAGCGCTATGTCGATATCGGCGACCACGTCCGGGCGGGACAGCTCCTCGCGGAGATCGCCGCACCCGAAATCGAGGACCAGGTCGCCCAGTATTTCAACACGTTGCAGCAGGCCCAGGCGACGCTGCGCCAGAACGAAGCCAATCGGGCGCTGGCCGCGATCACCAACCGGCGCACCTCGTTCCTGACCAAAGCGGGCACGGCGTCGCAACAGCAGAACGACAATGATCGCTACAGTTTATTGGCGCAGCAAGAGGCGACGGCGGCGGCGCAATTCAGTGCCGCGGCGTCGCAAGCACAGCTGAAAGTCACCAGTCAGCAGAAGCTCTATCAGCAGGTGGTCGCGCCCTTTGACGGCGTCATCACCCAGCGGAATATCGATGTCGGCAGCCTGATCACCGCCGACGCCACGAGCGGAACCGCAATGTTTGCCGAGGTGCACAGCGATGTGATCCGTGTCTGGGTGTATGTGCCGCAGGACAGCGCCTTTGGCGTCACCCCCGGCGTCGACGCCATCATTCGCGTACCGGCGATGCCCAACCTCACCTTCCATGGCAAAGTGACGCGGATCGCCAACGCCCTGCAACCGGGCACCCGCACGCTGTTGACCGAGGTCGATGTGCCCAATCCCGACGGCGCGCTCACTCCCGGGATCTATTGCACGGTGGAGATGACGGTCCCGCGCAAATCGCCGGGATTTATCGTGCCGGCCTCGGCGATCATCTTCAATCAGAACGGCATGCAGGTCGCGGTGGTTGAGAACGACATCGCGCAACTGCACAAGATCGCGGTCACCACCGATTTCGGCACCGAGGTCGAAGTCAACGAAGGCGTCCAAGCCGGTGACGAGGTCGTCCTGCAACCGCCGGTCAATCTTGCCAAT
>Ga0335076_10003808_pt1 | contig 15197 bp, 11 predicted proteins | sample Lox_Sample_25_FD_206717 | JGI IMG/M metagenome (GOLD analysis project Ga0335076, IMG submission 206717) | Soil microbial communities from Loxahatchee National Wildlife Refuge, Florida, United States - Lox_Sample_2.5 | ecosystem: Environmental > Terrestrial > Soil > Wetlands | place: USA...
AATCGGCGGCGAGGTCAACCACGGTGTACGAGGGGATCTGGGGCGGCGTACTGCCGACCTGTACGTTGGCGTCCTGGAAGTACTGCGCGCCCACCGAGTCCAGTACCAGGCTCACCTTGTAAACCGCGTCGCGCCGCAGAGTGACGCCGGTCTTGAAAACATAGTGCGGCGAGTACGCGGGAGTCTTGCCCACTTGGCCGGGGATGACGCTGGCGGTGAAGGTCGCATCGAGCAGGCTCAGATTCGCAAAGACATCGAGATGCTCGGCAGCGCCCGCCGCGGACGCCAGACGCAGCACGTCGTAGGCGCCTTCAGCCTCCAGGCCGCGGCTGCGGGTATCGCCGGTGTTGACGTCGATGGTCTCGGTCGGGGTGAAGGCTTCGGATTCGATGCGGTTGCGCACGTTGACCTGGAAGACGCTGGCATCGTAGTAGAAGCCGGGCAGGGGCCAGCCGTGCACGCCGCCCTCGTAGGTCAGGTAGTGCGTCGGATCGGGGTTGTTCGTCGGCGAGAAGTTACCGAAAGGGCTCCCGATGTCGAGGTAGCGCAGCGGCCGGAACCCCTGCGACACGTTCACATAGGTCTCGTTGCCGCGCCCGAAGTCGTTGCCGACCCCCAGGCCGAAGAGCGGTACGGTCTTGCGGTAGGTCTCATCGACCAGCAGTGGATGCGGCGCGACGTACTCGTGCGTCGTGAGCTCTTCCTCCTCGACGCGCGCGGAGGCGACGATGTGGATGCGATGCGGCAGGCGGAAGACGTTCTCGGCGAACAGGGCGCCGAAGCGGGTGCCGCGCTCGCTGCGGTAGAAAGGGGTGCCCGACTCGTCCTCCCGGGCGACATACGGGTTGCTGCTCACGTACTCGTCGTACGGGCTCGTCGAGTAGTAGGCGGTGTAGCCCACGGTGAGCGCGTTGCCCTGGCCCCAGCGCTGCAGAAAACGCCCGTCGAGGCCGGTGTAGTGGAAGCGCTGGCCGCTCAGCGTGGCGCTCTGCGGCGTCAGCGCCGGCGGGTCGACCGCCATATAGGCATCCGAGCGCGTAATGAGAGCGCTGTAGCCGGTCCAGATGCGCTGCACGAATGAGCTGCGTGCGTCGAAGTCGTTGCGGTAGGTCAACACACCCGTGAAGCGATCGGTCCAGAGGTTGTCGGCAGGCGTCGTCGTCTGGTTCGGGTTGGCCTGAAACTGCGCGTAGCTCATGAGGCCGGCCAGCCCGCTGTCGAGTGAGTAGGCGTGCAGGTCGAACGCCAGGCTCTGGTGCTGATCGAGCCGGTAGCCGAGATGCAGGTCACCGGAGTTCAGGGTGTAGTCGCCGTTTTCGCGCTGCCCGTCCGATTGGCGATGCGAGAAATCTGCGAGGTAGTTCCAGTCGCCGGAGGTGCCCGAGACGCGATTGAAGCTCGAGAACAGACCGTATTGCCCGCCCACCTGCTCGGTCGTCCCGGAGAGCGGCTGTCCGGGATCCGGCGCGCGCGAGATGAAGTTGATGACCGGCTGCGGCTCGGGGCCGTAGAGAAGTCCCGATCCGCCGCGGATCATTTGTACCGATGAGAGAGTCTGCGGCACCGGAAGATAGTAAAGCGTCGGGTAGCCGATCCAGTCGAGCTCGAGCGGGATGCCGTCCTGCATCACCAGCACGTACTCGCTCTCCTGGGGGTTGCCGAGCCCGCGGTACGAAAGGTTGAGCTGCGTCGGGTTCTGCTGCTCGGCGATCACGATTCCCGGCAGCCGGTCGAAGATTTCGCGCTGGTTGTTGTCGATGACGGTCGGCTGGTTGTCGAGCTCGACGACGCTGGTCTTTTTCGTGACGGTGATCGTCGGCCCGTCCACCTCGGGCAGCGTGTGCGCGTAGCGAGTGTCCTTGTTGTAGTTCCAGGGCTTGTCCTTGTCGGCTTCGATCAGTACCTGCTGGCGGGTCTTGTCGGCTGGCGCCGGAGCCGGCGCCGGCTGCGCCGCCTCGGGCTTCGTCGTGTCGTCGTCGGGGGAAGGAGCAGCATCGACCGCCCAGGCCGGCGCCGTGGCACAGGCGTTGATGAGCGCGAGAGAGATTCCGGCGAGCAACCCCAAATACATGACGGTGTGACCTCCCAGCGGAAGCGCACCATTTACACGCCGCCGCCGACTACTACCAGCGATAGGAGGAACGGCTCATCGCATGTGCTGGCGCGGCCGGCCGGTGTTGCGCAACAATCGAGGCCGTGTCAGCGCGACGTCACAGCACAACCCCCGACGCCCTCCGCAGCCGAGCCGGTCTTGGACCGCTCGAGACGAAGCTGCTGGAGCTTCTGTGGATGCGCTCGCGCGCCGCCACGGTGCGCGACCTGCAACGCTCCTGCCAGGGACTTGCCTATACCACCATCATGACCACGCTCGATCGGCTGTATCGCAAGCGGCTGCTGCTGCGCCGTCGCGACGGCCGCGCATTTGCCTATGAGCCGCGCTGCACCCGCGATGAGCTGCTCTCGGAGCTGGTCTCGGGCCACCTCACGGAGCTGCTCGGAGCGTCCCAAGAGAGCGGTGTGCTTCTTTCGACGCTGGTGCGCGCGGTGCGCGACACGGACGCGGGACTCCTCGATCAGCTCGAAGCGCTGGCGCAGGCCGAGCGAGTGCGCCTGCAGGGCCGTCGCAAATGAACGCCGCCGTAGTGTTGTGCCTCGTGCTGCTGGCGACCTTCGGGCTCTTGAGCCTCGTGCTGTCGGCTCTCGTGGCGCTGCTCGGATCGCTTGCGGCGAGGAGTGAGCGCGCTGCCTCGCTCGACGTGCTGGGCCTGCGTCTGCTGCCCACGGTGGGCGCACTGCTGGTCACCCTGACCGTGGTGCTGCCGGCGTTCCTCCGGTACGAGCCGTCGGGGGAGCGAGAGGCCACCGGCCCGCTGCTGTGGATCCTGGCGGCCGTGGCCGCCGCAAGCCTCGAGCACGGCATCCGGCGCGGGGTGCGCGCGTGTGGCGCGGCACGCGCGCTGCTCGGGCACTGTGGGCCGGGCCGGCCGCAGGAGGCCTCAGGATCGCAGCCGCACGTGCACTACCTGCGTGCCGCCGAGCCGCTGGTCGCGGTGATCGGCGCCTGGCGGCCGCGGCTCGTAGCGAGCGAGTGCGTGCGGGCCGCGTGCAGCGCGGAAGAATTTCGTGCGGTGCTGGCTCACGAGGCGGCACACCTGGCGGCGCGCGACAACCTCAAGCTCCTGCTGCTGCTGGCGGCGCCGGATCCGCTCGCCTGGACGCCGCTCGCGGCCTCGCTGACCGAGCGCTGGCGCGCCGCCGCGGAACGTGAAGCCGATGAGCGCGCCACGGGCGCCGATCCGCGGCGGCGCCTCGCACTCGCTTGCGCGCTGATCAAGGTCGCGCGGCTGCACACGAGCCGCCGGAGGTCGCGGCCGGCCCTCGGCATGCCCATCGCCACGGAGGATGTGTCCGGGCGGGTGCGCGCGCTGCTGGCGCCGCCCGCGCCCCAGGCGCGGTCATGCATACTGACGCTGCTGGCGGCCTGTGCCGTGGTGGTGCCGCTGCTCGCCATGCCGCGCTACGCGCTGCTGCACGAGCTCATCGAGCAGCTGGTCGGTCTCGGACGCTGAGCCCCGCGGCGTCGCGCTGAGCTCAGGATCTGGCGCCGGTGAATTCGAGCCGCAGCGACAGGTCGATCGCATGCACGTGCTTGGTGAGTGCGCCGATCGAGACGCAGTCGACGCCGGTCTCGGCGACCGCGCGCACCGTCTCGAGGGAGACGCTGCCCGAGGCCTCGAGCAACACCCGCCGGCCGCCGCTGCGATTGAGCGCCACGGCCGCGCGCAGGTCGGCGTGCGTGAAGTCGTCGAGCATCACGATGTCGGGCGCGGCGGCGAGCGCCTCCTCGAGCTCGGCCAGCGATTCGACCTCCACCTCGACGGTGAGCCCCGGCGCGTGACTGCGCGCGGTACGCACCGCCGCGGTGAGCGAGCCGGCGGCGGCGATGTGGTTCTCCTTGATGAGCACGCGGTCGTAGAGCCCCATGCGATGGTTGCGTCCGCCGCCGCACACGACGGCGTATTTCTGCGCGCTGCGCAGCCCCGGGAGGGTCTTGCGCGTATCGAGGATGGCGCAGCCGGTGCCCGCCACGGCGTCGACGAAGCGCTGCGTCGCGGTCGCGGTCGCCGACAGCAGCTGCAGGAAGTTGAGCGCCGTGCGCTCCCCGGTGAGGATGGCGCGCGCCGCGCCCGCGATCTCGAACACCACCTGCTTGGCCGCGAGCGGCTCGCCGTCGCTGGCGTGCCAGGTGAGCTGCACCTGCGGATCGAGCCGGCGGAAGATCGCCTCCGCCCACGGCCGGCCGGCGAGGATCGCGGGCTCGCGCGTCACGACGCTGCCGCGCACGCGCTGCCCGGCGGGCACCAGCGCCGCGGTGACGTCGCCGCTGCCGATGTCCTCGCGCAGCGCCGCTTCGACCTGCTGAGCGAGATCGCGCGGAGGTTCGGGCATGGCTCCTATTTCGGCACGAACAGCATCAGGTGGCTCGCCCCGGCCATGCACATGATCATCGGGATCGACAGCACGTAGTTCACCCGCGAGGCCATGCCGGCCGTCTTGCGTGCCTTGGCCTTCTGCTCATCGGTGGCGGCGACGAGGCCGAGAATCTTTTTCTGGTTCGGCCAGATGAGTACCCACACGTTGAGCAGCATGATGGTGCCGAGCCAGGCGCCCGTTCCGATGGTGTGCAGGTAATACGCCGAGTGTGCCCCGGGGTCGGCAATGGCCCCGAAAGTGAATGCCGCGGGCAGGCTCGGCCCGAGGAGCCAGGCGCCGCCGAGCCAGGTGGCGACCGCAGCCCAGCGGAACCAGAAGAGGGCGCGGGGAGCGACGTACTTGGTGATGCCGGCGCCGCCCGGCCCGCCCTTGTCGGCGGCTGCATCGGCGAGCGCCGGGGTCTGGGCGACGTTGAAGTAATAGAGGAGACCGATCCAGAAGACGCCCGCCACGATGTGGAACCAGCGCGCCAGGCCTAAGGCGTAGAAGTTGACACTGAATCCAGTGATCAACAGCGCGATCACCACCGCGACCACGATGCCGAGGACCAGGGAGTGACGATGGTTGTTCAGGGGATTCATGGATTCGCTCCCAAGTTATTGTTTCAATTGAGCCGAGCCGACAATCGAGGGTTTGAAGAATAGGCGAGCGACCCCCATAATTCAACGCATGCGGGGCCGAGCGTGATCGAAGCGCCTGCGCCCACGGCGCTGCCGGAGCGTCCGCCTTCACCATGCATCAATGTCTGCTCCCTGGACGAGAGGGGGTACTGCATCGGGTGCCTGCGCAGCGGGGCGGAGATCGGCCGGTGGCTCGCCATGAGCGGCGCGGAGCAGTGGCGCCTGATCGCGGAGCTCGAGGAGCGCCGCAAACTGAAGAGGTAGTTGCAATGGATGTGGTCGAGAGAATCAAGACCGAGCTCGGAGCGGGCCCGGTGGTGTTGTTCATGAAGGGCACACCGGATTTCCCGCAATGCGGCTTCTCGGCGCAGACGGTGGCCGCGCTGCGCGCCGTCGGTGCGCAGTTCCGGCACGTGAACATCTTCGAGGATCCGGAATTGCGCGAGGCGCTGAAGCGCTTCTCCAACTGGCCGACCTACCCGCAGCTGTACGTCAAGGGCGAGCTGGTCGGCGGCTGCGACATCGCGCTCGAGATGCTGCGCAGCGGGGAGCTGAAGCGCCTCATGACCGAGGCCGGCGCGGCCGCCTGAGCCTCTAGTCCACCGCGCCTTCGGCGTCCCGCGGCTCATCGCCCACGGCGCTGAGCCAGCCGAGTGCCTGGGCGCGCTCGCGCGCCTGGCCGAAGCTCTCCCGCAGCCGGTTGCAGACCAGGCAGAAGAGCTCCGCGCTGCGCTCGGCGTCATAGCGCGCGCTGTGAGCGCTGCCCGCATCCCAGTCGAGACCGGCGACCGCGAGCGCCTTGGCGAGCACTGTCTGCCCGAGAGCCGCTCCGGCGAGCGTGGCGGTGTCGAAGCATGAGAACGGGTGGAAGGGATTGCGCTTCACCTCGGCCCGCTCCACCGCGGCGTTGAGGAACCCCAGGTCGAAGGCGGCGTTGTGCCCGACGAGGATGGCGCGCCGGCAGTGGTAGGCGCGCATCGCGTGGCGCACCTCGCGAAACACCCGCTGCAGCGCGTCGCGCTCGGGGATGGCCGGCCGCAGCGGGTGATGCGGGTCGATGCCGGTGACGCTGAGCGCCTTGGGATCGAGGCGCGCGCCCTCGAAGGGCTGCACGTGGAAGTTGTGGCTCGTTCCGGGCCTGAGCGTGCCGTCGGTTCCCATGTCGATGAGCACCGCGGCGATCTCGAGCAGCGCATCCGTCGCCGCATTGAAGCCGCCGCACTCCACGTCGATCACCACCGGCAGATAGCCGCGAAAACGCTGCGCCATGAGCGCCGCCGCCGCAGCTGCCACCGGCACCGGCGCCTCGGTCGCGCTCATGGTGCGCGCCCCGCCCGGGCCGGCTCGAGGCGCCAGGAGAGGCGCTCGCCGGCGCGCAGGGGCACCAGCTGATCGTCGCCGAAGGGGTAGTGCGGCGGCACTTCCCAGGGCTCGCGCCTCAGGGTGAGAGTCTGCGTGTTGCGCGGCAGCCCGTAGAAGTCCGCACCATGGAGTGAGGCGAAGCCCTCGAGCTTGTGCAACGCCCCGGCGGCCTCGAAAGCCTCCGCATACAACTCGATGCCGGCATGGGCGGAGAACACACCGGCGCAGCCGCAGGCTGCCTCCTTGGCACGGCGCGCGTGCGGGGCACTGTCGGTGCCGAGGAAGAAGCGCTCGCTGCCGCGGGTGACCGCCGCAAGGAGCGCGGCGCGCTCGGCTTCGGCCTTCAGCACCGGCGCGCAGTAGTGATGCGGGCGGATGCCGCCCGCGAACAGCGCGTTGCGGTTCATGAGCAGGTGCTGCGGCGTGACGGTGGCCGCGACGCCCGCGCGTGCGCCGAGCACGAAGTCGACCGCCGCGCGTGTCGTGATGTGCTCGAACACCACCCGCAGCTGCGGATGCCGCTCGATGAGCGGCGCGAGTACGCGTTCGATGTAGCGCGCCTCGCGGTCGAAGATGTCGACATCGGGGTCGGTGACCTCGCCGTGCACCTGCAACACCATGCCGAGCTCCGCCATGCGCGCGAGCACGCTCTCCAGGCGGCGCACGTCGGTGACGCCGTCCTCGGAGTGGGTGGTGGCGCCGGCCGGGTAGAGCTTGCAGCCGAGCACGCGGCCACTTTGCTTGGCACGCTCGATCTCGGCCGGAGGCGTCGTATCGGTGAGGTAGAGCGTCATCAGCGGCTCGAAGGCGGCTGCGGCGGGCAGCGCGGCCAGGATGCGTTGCCGGTAGGCGAGCGCGTCCGCGGTGGTCCTGACCGCGGGCTTCAGGTTCGGCATGACGATGGCGCGTGCGAAGCGCGCCGCGGTGAACGGCAGAACCGCGCCGAGCGCCGCGCCGTCGCGCAGGTGCAGGTGCCAGTCGTCGGGGCGGCGGATGACGAGCTCGGTCACTTAAGCTCCCCGCAATGCGCCGAGGACGTTCTGGCCGAGGATGAGCTCGAGCGCGAAGCGCACACCGAAGCCGGTGACGTCGGTGCCGACGTGCGCGAGTCCGCCGCTGCGCGTGGCGGAGGACAGGTCGACGTGCACCCAGGCACAGTCCTCGGGCACGAAGCGCGACAGGAAGCGCGTCGCCAGGATGTGGTCGCCCTTGCCATCCAGCGCGCACTGCTGGATGTCGGCCACCTTGCTCTCGATGTCGGCGTCATAGTCGGGCTCATTGGGAAAATTCCACACACGCTCGCCGCTCGCACGGCCGGCTTCGCTCAAGCGGGCCGCGAGCTGCGGGCGGTTGCTGAACACGCCGCTCATGCGCTCGGTGAGCGAGTACACACAGGCGCCGGTGAGCGTCGCGAAATCCACGATGAGCCGCGGCCGCGCGCGGCCGGCGAGCGCCAGCGTGTCGGCGAGCACCATGCGCCCCTCGGCATCGGTATGGATCACCTGGATGGTGACGCCGTTGGCGGCGGTGACGATCTCCTGCGGCCGATAGGCCTGCGGGCCGATGCGGTTCTCGGTGATCGCGAGCCAGGCGTCTGCGGCGAGCGGCGCGCGCAGCTCGCTGAGTGCGATGAGGGTCGCGAGCGCCACGGCGCTGCCCGACATGTCGGTATGCATGTCGAGCATCGAGCGGTGTGTCTTGAGATTCACGCCGCCGGTGTCGAACAGTATTCCCTTGCCGACCAGCGCGATGTCGGGCCGCCCCCGCCGGGCGCCGCGCCGTCGCGGGCGGTAGGAGAGATGCGCGATGCCCGCGCCACGCTCCGCATTGCCGCTCGCCACCGCGAGGAAGGCGCCGGCACCGAGGCGGCGCAGCGCGCGCTCATCGAGCCAGCGGAGCCTGAGCCCATGCGTGCGCGCCAGACGCGCGATCGCCTGCCGGTAGCTGCGCGCGTCGAGGATGTTGGGAGGAAGCGCGGTCAGCCAGCGCGCGAGGTTGGTACCGCGGGCCACCGCGGCGGCACGACGCAGGTCGAGGCCGGCGCCATCGAGCAGCAGCAGGCGCCGCAGCGCAGGCTCATCGCGTGCGGCGCTGCGGAAGCTCGGCAGCGCAAAGGCATGCGCGAGGCTTGCTGCGAGCAGCGCCTCGAGCGAAACGCGCGCGCTCGCGCCGCCGCCGAGCACGGCGAGCCCGATGCTCGCCGGGTTGCGCGCGGCCGTCTCCTTCAGCATGCGGGCGGCGAGCGTCAGCCGCTCGAAGGGACTCGCGTCGGCGGCCGCGTAGCCGAGCACGGCGAGTGTCTGCGCGCGATCGCCGAGCACGGTGCTGCGCAGCGTCGCGGCGCGCGGCGCGGAGCGGGCGTGGAGCGCACGCCAGCGCGCGGCTTCCGGGAGCGACGCGAACAGCCGCGGCCGCGCCGGCAGCGGCGCCATCACGAGCAGCGCCTGCGGCATTGCGGCGCCGTCGCCGAAGGAGCGGGTGGTGGCGATCGCCGGAGCCCGCGCCGTGGGCAGCACGGCGAAGCTCCGCGCGGCGGATGCCCTTGGGCTCACTTGCTTTACCCCTCGCCGCTAGCCATCATTCTCATTCTATCGCGACGCGGCACGACACGCCTGCGACGGGACGCATCCCGCGAGAATCGCGCACCAGGCAGACCACATGACCGAACCTCCGAAGCTGGAAGACCTGGATCCCGTCGAAACCCGGGAGTGGCTCGAGTCCATCGATTCGGTGCTGAAGAGCCACGGCCCGGAGCGTGCGCACTTCCTGCTCGAGCGGCTCATCGACTACACGCGCCGTAACGGCGCCTACCTGCCGTTCAAGCCCAACACGGCCTACGTCAACACCATCGCGGCCGGGCGCGAGCCGGAGTATCCGGGCAACCGGGCGCTCGAGCGGCGCATCGAGGCCTACATCCGCTGGAACGCGCTGGTGATGGTGCTGCTCGCCAACCGCATCTCCTCCGAGTATGGCGGGCACCTGGCGAGCTATGCGTCCTCAGCGACGCTCTACGAGGTCGGCTTCCATCACTTCTGGCGTGCGCCCTCGGGTGATCACCCCGGCGATCTGGTGTTCATCCAGGGACACTCCTCGCCCGGCATCTATGCGCGCGCTTTCCTCGAAGGGCGTCTCACCGAGGAGCAGCTGCGCCACTTCCGCCAGGAGGCCGGCGGCCGCGGCCAGGGGCTCTCGTCCTACCCGCATCCCTGGCTGATGCCGGACTTCTGGCAGTTCCCGACGGTGTCGATGGGCTTAGGTCCCATGATGGCGATCTTCCAGGCGCGCTTCACGCGCTACCTCGAGCACCGCGGCATGGTGAAGCCCTCCGATCAGAAGGTGTGGGCATTTCTCGGCGACGGCGAGATGGACGAGCCGGAGTCGATGGGCGCGCTCACCATGCCAGTGCGCGAGGGGCTCGACAACCTCGTGTTCGTCATCAACTGCAACCTGCAGCGCCTCGACGGACCGGTGCGCGGCAACGGCAAGATCATCCAGGAGCTCGAGGCGGCGTTCCTCGGCGCCGGCTGGAACGTCATCAAGGTGCTGTGGGGCTCGCGCTGGGATCCGCTGCTGGCGCGCGACACGAAAGGGCTGCTGCGCCGGGTGATGGAGGAGTGCGTCGACGGCGAGTACCAGAACTTCAAGGCCAAGGGCGGCGCCTACACGCGCGAGCATTTCTTCGGCAAGTTCCCCGAGCTCAAGGCCATGGTCGCCAACATGTCGGACGAGGAGATCTGGCGATTGAACCGCGGCGGTCACGATGCCTTCAAGGTCTACGCCGCCTACGACGCGGCGATGAAGGCCAAGGGCCAGCCGACCGTGATCCTCGCCAAGACCGTCAAGGGCTACGGCCTGGGTGCGGTGGCCGAGGGCCAGATGGTGGCACATCAGCAGAAGAAGCTCTCCGAGGAGGACCTGCGCCTGTTCCGCAGCCGCTTCAACATTCCGGTGACGGACGAGCAGATCGCCAACCCCGCGTTCCGCAAGCCCGACGAGGGCTCGGACGAGGCGCGCTACTTGCAGGAGCGGCGCGCAGCGCTCGGCGGCTACCTGCCGCAGCGGCGCCGCACGGCCCCCGCGCTCACCATCCCGCCGCTCGAGGCCTTCAACGCGCTTCTCGAGGGGACGGGCGAGCGCGAGATCTCGACCACCATGGCGTTCGTGCGCATTCTCACGGTGCTGCTCAAGGACAAGAACATCGGCCGCAATGTCGTGCCGATCGTGCCGGACGAGGCGCGCACCTTCGGCATGGAGGGGCTGTTCCGCCAGATCGGCATCTATTCCTCCGTCGGCCAGCTGTACACGCCGGTCGATGCCGAGACCCTCATGTCCTATCGCGAGGACAAGAAGGGACAGATGATCGAGGAGGGCATCAACGAGGCGGGATCGCTGTGCTCGTGGATCGCCGCCGGCACCGCCTACAGCAACCATGGCATCAACATGGTGCCCTTCTACATCTTCTACTCGATGTTCGGCTTCCAGCGCGTCGGCGATTTCATCTGGGCGGCGGGCGACATCCAGGCGCGCGGCTTCCTGCTCGGCGCCACCGCGGGCCGCACCACGCTCGCCGGCGAGGGCCTGCAGCATCAGGACGGCCACAGCCAGCTGGTCGCGACCACCGTGCCGAACTGCATCGCCTATGACCCGGCCTACGCGTACGAGCTCGCGGTGATCATTCACGATGGTCTGCGGCGCATGTACGCCGAGCAGGAGAACATCTTCTATTACCTCACCGTGATGAACGAGAACTACCCGCAGCCGCCGATGCCGACCGGCGTGCAGCAGGGCATTCTCAACGGTGCGTATCTGCTGCAGATCGGCGGCCGCGGCAAGGTGCGCGCGACACTGCTCGGCTCGGGAACCATCCTGCGCGAGTGCCTGGCGGCGGCGCAGATGCTCGAGAAGGACTACGGCATTCCCGCCGACGTGCTCTCGGTCACGAGCTTCAGCGAGCTGCGGCGCGAAGCGCTCGAGTGCGAGCGCTGGAACCTGCTGCACCCGGGCGACACGCCGCGGGTGCCGTACGTGAGACAGCTGCTCAAGGACCGTGAGGGTCCGGTGATCGCGGCCACCGACTACATGCGCACCGTCCCGGATCAGATCCGCCAGTGGGTGGGCGGCCGCTACGTGACCCTCGGTACCGACGGTTACGGCCGCTCCGACTCGCGCGCAGCCCTGCGCCGGCACTTCGAAGTGGATCGCAGCTACATCGTGGTGGCCGCCCTCAAGGCACTCGCCGACGAGAAGCGGGTCGACGGCGCCACCGTCGCGAGCGCCATCAAGGCACTCGGGGTCGACCCCGACAAGCCGGTCCCCTGGAAGGTCTGAGGGACGATGCCATGAGCGCGGCCGCGGATGTGGTGGAAGTGCGCGTGCCCGATCTGGGCGGCTTCAAGGATGTCGCCGTCATCGACGTCATGGTGAAGCCGGGCGACAGCATCTCGGTCGACACCCCACTGGTCACCCTCGAGTCCGACAAGGCGGCGATGGACGTGCCCTCGACCGCGAGCGGTGTCCTCGAGAAGCTCCACACCGTCAAGGGCGGCAAGGTCAACACGGGCGATCTGCTCGCGACCGTGCGGCCCGCGGGCGGCGCGCCAGCCGCCGCGCCCGCTGCTTCGCCGCCCGCACCCGTCCCGGTGACTGCGCCCGCGGCCGCCGCGCCAGCAGCCACGCCCGCAGCGCCGGCAGCCATCGCGCCCGCAGCGCAGGCCGCCGTGCTCGGCAGCGCAGCGCCCACCGGCAAGCTGGTGCCGTTCTCGCAGCTCGGGGCGCCGAGCTCGTACCGACCCGACCTCGCGGCGATCGATGAGCCGGGCTTCTCGCGCGCGCACGCGGGCCCCTCGGTGCGCAAGTTCGCACGCGAGCTCGGCGTCGATCTCGCGAGCGTCAAGGGCACGGGCTTCAAGGGCCGCATTACGCACGAGGACGTCAAGGCATTCGTGAAGCGCGCATTGGCGGCGCCCGCAGCGGCGGCGGCCGCCGGGGCTGCGAGCGCGCGGGCGGCGCTGCCCGCAGTCCCCGTGGTCGACTACGCGCAGTTCGGCCCCGTCGAGACGCAGCCGCTGACCCGCATCCAGAAGATCTCCGGCCCGCGCCTGCAGGCCGCCTGGGTCAACATCCCGCACGTCACGCAGTTCGACGAGGCCGACATAACCGAGCTCGAGGAGCTGCGCGCCAGCCTCAAGGACAAGGCGCAGGCGGCCGGCGTCAAGCTCACGCCGCTCGCCTTCATCATGCGCGCGTGCGTCAGGACGCTCGCCGAGTTCCCGCGCTTCAATGCCGCGCTCGATGCCGACGGTGCCAATCTCATCGTGCGCAAGTTCATCCACATGGGCTTTGCGGCCGATACGCCCGGCGGCCTGGTCGTTCCGGTGGTGAAGGATGCGCACCGCAAGGACGTCTATGAGCTCGCGCGCCAGCTGGCGCAGCTCTCCGAGAAAGCGCGCTCCGGCAAGCTGCCGCCGCTCGACATGCAGGGCGGCTGCTTCACCATCTCGAGCCTGGGCGGCATCGGCGGCACCGCCTTCACGCCCATCATCAATGCGCCCGAGGTGGCGATTCTCGGTGTGTCGCGCTCGACGCTCAAGCCGGTGTATCGCGGCGCCAACCTCGTGCCGCGCCTGATGCTGCCGCTGTCGCTGTCCTACGATCACCGCGTGATCGACGGCGCGATGGCGGCGCGCTTCACGACCTACCTCGCCCAGACCCTGGCCGAGCCGCGCAGCCTCCTCGAGGCGGTGCTGTGAGTCGCCTCGAGCTGACGGTTCCCGACCTCGGCAGTTTTCACGACGTAGACGTCGTCGACGTTCTGGTGAAGGTCGGCGACGCGGTCGCGATCGACACGCCGCTCCTGACGCTCGAGACCGACAAGGCCTCGATGGACGTACCGGCGACCGCAGCCGGTACCGTCACCGAGGTGCTGGTGAAGCGCGGCGACAAGGTGTCGAAGGGCTCGGCGATCGTGCGCATCGACTCCGCGGGTGCCGCCGCCGCGGCGCAGCCGGCCGCCAGCGCCGCGGCGGCAGCGGCTCCTGCGGTGCCAGCGGCGCCCGTGGTGCCAGCGGCGCCCGTGCCGGCAGCCGCGCCCGCGGCGCGCGTCGAGGCTGCGGGCGATACGGTGCGCATGCCGACGCCGCAGAGCGGGCCCGCCGATCGCGCCGCCACCGACTTCAACCGCTCGACCCAGCTGCTGGTGTTCGGCGCGGGTCCCGGCGGCTACACCGCGGCATTCCGCGCCGCGGACCTCGGGCTCAAGGTCACTCTCGTCGAGCGCTGGCCGGAGCTCGGAGGCGTTTGCCTCAACGTCGGCTGCATCCCGTCCAAGGCGCTGCTGCACGCCGCCAAGGTGATCGAGGATGCCGAGGAGATGGGCGCGCGCGGTATCGTCTTCGGTGCGCCCGCGATCGAGCTGCCGAAGCTGCGCGAATGGAAGACCTCCGTGGTGCGCAAGCTCACGAGCGGCCTGCGGGTGCTGGCGCGGCAGCGTAAGGTGGAGGTGGTGCAGGGGAGCGGGCGCTTCGTGAGCCCCAACGTGCTCGAGGTGATGGGCACGAGCGGCTCGCAGCGCATCCGCTTCGAGCAGTGCATCATCGCCGCGGGCTCCGAGCCCATCGGCCTCCCCGGCCTGCCGGCCGATCCACGCATCCTCGATTCCACCGACGCCCTCGAGCTGCCGGAGTTCTCCGGCGGACTGCTGGTGATCGGCGGTGGCATCATCGGCCTCGAGATGGCGTGCGTGTTCGATGCGCTCGGCACGCGCGTGAGTGTCGTCGAGCTGACACCGCAGCTCATGCCCGGCTGCGACCCGGACCTGGTGCGGCCGCTCGAACGGCGTATCCGCGCGCGCTACCAGCAGATCCTGCTCGGCACCAAGGTGTCGGGCGTCGAGGCACAGGCCGAGGGCCTGAAGGTGAGTTTCGCCGGCGACAAGGCGCCGGCGCCGCAGCTGTTCGATCGCGTGCTGGTGGCGGTGGGGCGCGCGCCTAACGGTCACAGCGTCGGCGCCGAGCTCGCCGGCGTCACGGTGTCGCAGCGCGGCTTCATCCCCGTGGACAGGCAGATGCGCACCAACGTGCCGCATATATTCGCCATCGGCGACATCGCCGCTCCGCCGATGCTGGCGCACAAGGCGATGCACGAAGGCAAGGTGGCCGCCGAGGTCGCTGCCGGCCGCAAGCGCGCCTTCGATGCGCGCGTGATTCCCTCCGTCGCCTACACCGATCCGGAAGTTGCCTGGGTGGGTCTTACGGAGATCGAGGCGAAGGAGAAGGGCATCGCCTTCGCCAAGGGCAACTTCCCCTGGGTGGCGAACGGCCGCTCCCTGTCGCTCGGACGCGAGGAAGGCTTCACCAAGCTGCTGTTCGATCCCGAGACGCATCGCGTGCTCGGCGGCGGTATCGTCGGCACCAACGCCGGTGAGCTGATCAGCGAGATCGCGCTCGCCGTGGAAACCGGCTGCGATGCGGCCGACATCGGCCTCACGATCCATCCGCATCCGACACTCTCGGAGACCGTGGCCGGTGCGGCCGAGGCCTTCGAGGGGACGCTGACGGATCTCTATCTGCCGAAGAAGAAATAGCCAGCGCCCGCGGTTCGCGCTTTCGCGCTGCCCGGTACTCGGGTGTAGCATGCTGCTGCGTCGAGCAACCAGAACAACAACCAGGGGGCTTGCGTGAATGGATATCGTGTGACCGCTCGCTCGGTCAGCCGCGCGGCGCT
>Ga0335076_10003809_pt1 | contig 15193 bp, 13 predicted proteins | sample Lox_Sample_25_FD_206717 | JGI IMG/M metagenome (GOLD analysis project Ga0335076, IMG submission 206717) | Soil microbial communities from Loxahatchee National Wildlife Refuge, Florida, United States - Lox_Sample_2.5 | ecosystem: Environmental > Terrestrial > Soil > Wetlands | place: USA...
CACGATGACGAGGAGTCGCTTGTTCATGGCTTCAGTGGCGCAGCGAGAGCAGGGTGCCGACCAACACGATCAGCGCGAGCGGTCCGAGCACGATCGCCGCGGCCTTCGCGTACGAGCTCTTCGTGAACGACTGGTAGCCGAGCACCTGGAGCACGAGCGCCCAGATCACGATGATGTCGATGCCGAGCAGGATCCGTTGGACGATCGGCGCACCCGCACGATCGATGGACAGTAGATTGCCGAAAGCGAGGGGATCGAGCTGGTCTTGCAGCATGAAACGCGGGTCGTTAATGAGCATGTTGACGAGCTGCGCGACGATGCCGAACACCTGCGGCAACGCGCACCAGCAGACCAGCGCGAACCACTGCTTGAGCCTCACGCCGTCGCCGGTCACAAAGGACACGACCGTGTAATACGAGGCTACGATGAAATAGACCACAAAGATGGCGCATGAGCTGAGCGCGCCGATCGCGCCATAGACGAGCGGCGGGATCTTCGCCGCGGCGGCGACGGCTTGCTCACGCTGTGCGTCCGTCAAGTTCGAGCCTCCGGCGCGCAGCTGATTGTCGAGGAAGAACGCCATGTCGACGTGGCTCAAGAAATAGAACGACACCGCGCTGAAGCCGATCAACAACACCACCACCGGCAGCAGCACGCGCGGCCGCTCCTTCAATGCCGCGAAGGCTTCGCTCGGCGCCGTAAAGATGTTCGTCGCGAGCGCGACGTAGGAGGAGTCGGCCATAGGTTTCCGGTCGTCTGGTCAGGCGGCTACGGGGGCGGCGGGATTATACAGTCGCTCCCAGCGCGCCTATGGTTAGCCGTCACAAATGTCATGGGAATGGCAGGTTCCCGGTTTGGCCGGGCGCCGCATCCCTCTTGCTTGCACACATCTCGCTGGGTTCGGTGGTCCCTTGCCTAGCCAATACGAACGAGGGCCCGATGTATTACAGACGGCGGTACCCTGGCGCCGGCCACAGGCACCCTAAGGGCTGACGCGGTGGCAGGGTCAAGGGTGCGCGAAAAACTTGCCTGCGGCGATTTCGAGTCGCGGCGAGCGCGCCGCCGAGCCGCAAGATCCGGCGATGTGCGCCCTCGAACGCTCGCCGACTATGCGCGCCGGCGAGCGAGTGCCCGCTATTGGATGATCTGGCGCTTTTGGATCAGCCACGTGCCGTTGCGCTTCACGAGCGTGTCCTCGTAGCGACCCATTCCGCCGACCGTGAACGGTCCGCTCGACGGCCCGGTGATCGTCTGCCAGTAGGAGCGGTGATGTGCTTCGTGATCGTTCACGAGCTCGATGTAGGTGTTCGAGAGCGCGTGATACGACTTCGGCGCGTCCGCCGTCTGGGCGGCCGCACGCCGCGCCTTCAAATCGGTCACGATCTTGCGGATCTGATCACGGCCCTTGTACGTGTTGCCGCCGAAGGTGAACTCCGCGTCCTCGGCGAAGACGCTCGCGTACATGTCCGCATCGAGCGTGTCGAGCGCGATCGTGTATTTGACGACCAGGTTTTGGATCGCGGCGCGATCCTCGAGCTCCGTCGTGGACGGGCCACGCGCACCTAACGCGGGTGCTACGAGCAGCGCGGCGAGAACGCCCGTCGAGAGCCATTTGACGAACCCGAGCCTTGAACGTCGCGAGATCATGACTTTCCCCCAAACGTGTTTCGAAAACGGAAACGCCGGCGCGAGGCCGGCGTTCCTTTGATTTCTACCGAGCTGTCAGCGTCGGTTCGGCGCTCTGCTCAGCGGCGATTGCCGCCGCCGCCGTAGCCGCCGCCACCGCCACCGTAGCCGCCGCGGCCGCCGCCACCACCGTAGCCGCCGCCACCGCCGCCATAACCACCACCACCGCCGCCACCATAACCGCCGCCGCCGCCGCGCGGGCCATTTTTCTTCTGCTGCGGACGCGCCTCGTTGACGGTCATCGGCCGGCCGCCGTAATCCTGCCCGTTGAGCTTCTCGATCGCCGCTTGCGCTTCCGCGTCGCTGCTCATCTCGACGAAGCCGAAGCCCTTGCTACGGCCGGTATCGCGATCGGTGATGAGCTTGGCAGACTCGACGGTGCCAACCGCGGAGAACTTAGCGGTGATATCTTCTTCGGTAGCCGAGAACGGCAGATTGCCGACGTACAGTTTCCTGCCCACGAGACCTCCCAGGCGTCTTAGTTGAGAACCGTTTAAGGAGGAATCCGGGCGGAATTGCCCTCAGGCTCGATGAACGGTTGCGAAACGACCGTAGTATATACCGCGCTACGAATCAACTGCCCACCCTGGTCCATTCGTCTCACAACGCCCGAGGTCGACGCAACCCGCGCCGGGACCGGCGGGCGGAGGGCATAATCACGCCTCCGCCGACCGAGTAAGTCGTGTGAACAGCCGCTTCATTCGCTTCGCCGTGGCCTTGAGCGCCAGCGCGCTCGTCGGCCTCGCCGCGCCGTATTCGCTTGACGCTACCGCGCAAACGGCGGGCGGCGCGCCGGCCGTTCGGTCGAGCACTCGGCAGCTACTGAACAGCGAGCGCATCGCAGCACGCTTCGGCAATTACGGAATCGAAGTCCTCGCCAGCGACCCGCGCGAGCGCGTGTCGAACTTGTACAGCGAAGCAAACGGGCAGAGAACGTGTCGCACGTTCGCGGTCGTGCGTTATCCCGCCGCGGTGGATGCCGCGCTTGCTGCCGAGCACGACGAGATCCTCCTCGGTGGCTCGATCGGAGCGGTGTTCGCAGCGCACGGCTGGCAAGTCGTGAAGACCAATCTCCGCTACTTCGAGATCGACGCTCCCGAGCGCGTCGCGCGTCTCATGCGGGTGGCGACCGGAACACCGCTCGCGGCGCACGCGTACGAGCTCGACGTCGCGAAGGACGGCCGCACGTTCCGGTACGCGTTGCTCGTCGAGATCCATCACCCCGATTACCTCAAGCGCGACGATCTCCTTGCGATTTACGGCCCGGCCGATGCGGCCAACCGCGAGGCCGCCGTCGAGGATCTGCTGGGTGCAGCGCTCGCCGCCGCGGGCGCGACGGGCGACGCGCCGGCGGCTCGCCCGGCCGTGCGCTGATCAGCGCGGGCGCGGCTGCGCGTCGAGCCTCCGTCCGCGCACCGCGCGGCCCGCCGGGCCGAGCAGGTACACGTAAGGGACCGCGAGCGCGTCGGGCGCCTTCAGCGTGTCGGGATTCTCGGCCGGATACGCTTGAGCCCGCATTCGCGTCCGCGTCGCGCCGGGGTTGATCGAATTCACTCGAATCGGCGTGTTCTCGAGCTCCTCGGCGAGGACCTGTGCGAGCCCTTCGGTGCCGAACTTCGAGACGCCATACGCACCCCAGAACGCGCGCCCGCGATTGCCGACGCCGCTCGTCGTGAACAGCACCGAGGCGTCTGCCGAGTGCCGAAGCAAGGGCAGCAGGCAGCGCGTGAGGATGAACGGCGCGGTCAGGTTCACGAGCAGCACGCGCTGCCAGAGGCCGATGTCGTAATGCTCGATCGGGCTCAAGTTGCCGAGCAGGCTCGCGTTGTGAAGCAGACCGTCGAGCCGGCCGTAGCGCTTCTCGATCTCGTCGGTCAGCGCCTGATATTGCGGGCCTTGCGCTCGCTCGAGGTCGAGGTCCGCGACCGCGGGCTCCGGCCCGATCGCCTTGATCTCCTGATAGAGCGCCTCGAGCTTCGGCGCGCTGCGGCCGTGCAGTAGCACCGTCGCGCCATGCTCCGCGAGCGCGCGGGCGACCGCGCGGCCGATGCCGGCCGTCGCGCCGGTGACGAGGATCACGCGGCCGGCAAGCTCATCGGCGGCGGGCCGATAGTCGTGCCACGGGCTAGCGGGGGAGAGCGGCTCGGCGGGCATGCTCAATGCGACCGGTCGCCGGGAGGCGCGGGCGGATCGAGAGTCGGCACGCCGGCGGCCGGCGCCTCGGCGGGTGGGGCGCTCGGCGCGAAGTCGCGTGGCGTCTCCTCGATCTCTTTCAACGAGCCGAGCCGTTGCCGCGGCTGCACGCCGAGATCCGTGAAGCGCCGGGCGCTCGGCAACACCATCCGCTCGAGCGAGCCGACGGCCCGATTGAACGCTTTGACGCCGTCGCCGAGCGCCTTGCCGAGATCGCTCACATGCTCGCCGAAGGTCGTGAGCCGCTCGTAGAGCTGCACGGCGAGGCGGCGAATCTCCGCGGCGTTGTCGGCGAGCGCCACTTGTTGCCAGCCGTACGCGACGGCCTTGAGCAACGCGACGAAGCTCGTCGGGGTCGCGAGGATCACGTTCTGCCGCAGCGCCTCGTCGAGCAGGTCGGGGTTCTCGGCGAGCGCGGCGCTCAGGAATTGATCGCCGGGGATGAACAGGATCACGAACTCCGGGCTCTTCTCGAACTGGCTCCAATATGACTTGGCCGCGAGCTCGCGAACCCGGCCGCCGACGATCGTCGCATGGCGCGCGAGCGCGGTGCGCCGTGCGCCGTCGTCACTCGCCTCGGTCGCCTCGAGATAAGCGTCGAGCGGCGTCTTGACGTCGACCACCAGGTCGCGGCCCTCAGGGAGGTGGACGACCATGTCCGGCCGGACCGCGCCGGTCTCGGTTGCCTGGTGACTCTGGCTCACGAAGTCGCAGTGCTCGACCATGCCCGCGAGCTCGACGAGCCGGCGCAGCGTGATCTCGCCCCACTGGCCGCGAACCTCGGGCCGGCGCAGCGCGTTGACGAGGTTGCGGGTCTCGGCGCCGAGCAGCTGCTGACTCGCGGCGAGCGCCTCGAGCTGACTCGCGATGCTGACGTGCGTCGCGCGTCCCGCCCGGTCGAGCTCCTGCATTTGGCGCTCTGCCCGCTCGAGCGCCTCGCGGATCGGCCGTACCAGACTGTCGATCGCGAGCTCGCGCGCCGCGAGCTCGCCCTTCGCGCGCTCGTTCTGCACGCTGAGGCTCTCGCGCGCGAGCTTCAGAAACGTCTCGGAGTGATTCCGGAACTGCTCGGTCGCGAACTGCCCGAACACGCCCGTGAGTCGCTCGGCCGCGAGGTCGACCACGCGCTCGCGCTCGATTTCGAGCGCCGAGCGGCTGCCGAGCTCCGCCTCTCGGGCCGCGAGCAGCTCGCGCGCGCGCGCGCTGCGCGCATAGCCGATCGCGAGGCCGATGCCGAGCCCTGCCAGGCCCGCGAGCAGCGCGATCAAGAGCGTGGCGCCCGTCACTAGACGCTCCGGAGCGATTCGAGCGCGCCGGCGAGATCGCTCGGCCGGCGAATCACGGCGTCGGCGCCCCAGCCGTAGGGATCATCGCTCGGTCGGATGTAGCCGTACGCGGCCGCGATGGTCGCCATGCCGGCGGCACGGCCTGCCTCGATGTCGCGCGGCGCGTCGCCCACGTAGACGCAGCGAGCAGGAGGCAATCCGAGCTCGGTCGCGGCGAGCTTCAGCGGCGCCGGATCCGGCTTGCGCTGCGGCAGCCGGTCGCCGCTCACGACCGATGCGATGCGCGGCGACAGGTCGAGCGCGGCGAGCAACGGCTTCGTGAAGGCGTCCGGCTTGTTGGTCACGACGCCGAGCGAAAACCTCGAACCAATATCATCAAGATTGTCTATCCCAATGAATAGCCTTGATCCTTCGGCGATGTGCGCAGCGTAAATCTCGAGGAACCGCGGCCGCAAGCGCTCCACTTCATCCGCCGCAGCGTGGCGGCCCAAGCCCAGGCGCAGCAGCCCGCTAGCGCCGTTGGAGACCTCGTTGCGCGCGACTGCGTACGGCATTCGCGGCCTGCCGCTCTCGCGCAGCAGGCGATTGAGCACCGCCACGAGGTCGGGGGCCGTGTCGACGAGCGTGCCGTCGAGATCGAGCAGGACCGCCGCGAGGCTCACGCGGCGGCCTGCGGCTTGCATGCGTGCATGAAGTAGTTGACGTCGACGTCGCCGCCGAGACGGTAGCTGTGCAGCAACGGGTTGAAGTGCAGCCCCGTGATCTCCGCGACGTCGAGCCCGGCCGCCCGACACCACGACGCGAGCTCAGACGGGCGCACGAGCTTCAGATACTCGTGCGTGCCGCGCGGCAGCAACCCGAGCACGTACTCGGCGCCGACGATCGCGAGCGCGAAGCTCTTCGGGTTGCGATTCAGCGTCGAGAAGAACGCGTGGCCGCCCGGGGCGAGCAACGCCGCACACGCCGCGACGACGCGGCTCGGCTCAGGGACGTGCTCGATCACCTCGAGGCAGGTGACGATGTCGAAGCTCGCCGGCCGCTCGCCCGCGAGCGCTTCGGCGTCGACGCAGCGATAATCGACGGCGGCGCCGCGCTCGGCGGCGTGCAGGCGTGCCGCCTCGAGGCTCGGCTCGGCGAGGTCGATGCCGAGCACGTTCGCGCCGCGGCTCGCGAGCGCCTCGCTGAGCAGGCCGCCTCCGCAGCCGATGTCGAGAACGCGCGCTCCGGCCAGGTCCGCGCGCCCGGCGATGTAGTCGGTGCGCAGGCCGTTGATCTCGTGCAGCGTCCTGAACGGTCCCAGCGGGTCCCACCACTCGCGAGCATGCGCCGCGAACTTCGCGAGCTCCCCCGAATCGACGTTCGGCATCTCAGGCTTCTCCCGGCGCGTCCGCAGTGAGCCGCTCGCCCCACGCCTGCGCAGCGGCGGCGATCGCGCGGAGGTCGAGCCGCAGCAGCTCGGCGTTCGCCACGACATGCTCGCCCGCGACCCAGACATCCGTGACGTCGCGGCTCGACGCAGCGTAAACGAGCCGCGTGAGCGGATCGAGCAGCGGCTGCAGCTCGAGACGCCCAAGGTCCACGCAGATCGCGTCGGCGGCCTTGCCCGCGACCAGCGAGCCGATCTCGCCGTCGAGGCCGAGCGCGCGCGCGCCGTTGATCGTCGCCATTGCGAGCGCCGCGGCCGCGGGCACGGCGGACGCGTCGGCCGCGACCTGCTTCGCCAGCAACGCGGCCGTTTGCATCTCCGCCCAGAGATCGAGGCGATCGCTGGTCGCGGCGCCGTCCGTGCCGAGCGCGACGTTGACCCCGGCGCGCAGCAGCGCTGCCACCGGGCAGACGCCGTTCGCGAGCTTCAGATTCGCGCGGGGGCAGTGCACGACGCTTGCGCCGGCGGTGGCGAGCGCGTCGATCTCCGCGGGCTGCAGCCGGTTCGCGTGCGCGCCGATCAGACCGGGCGTCACGAGCCCCTGAGCGCCGAGTCTCTCCAGCGGGCGGAGCCCGAAGCGGGCCACGGACGCGGCGATCTCTGCGTCGGTCTCGTGCAGGTGCGTATGCACGGGCACCTCGAGCTCGTCCGCGAGCTGGCGGATGCGCGCGAGCGTCGCGTCGCTCGCGTCGTTCGGCGACCACGGCGCGAACGCGCTACGAATGCGGGGGTCGCCTTTGAGCCGATCGTGGAGCTCCAGCCCTCTGTGCACGCCTTCGTGCGCGTCGCGAGCCCCCTCGCTCGGAGCGTCGCGCACGGCCATCCCGACGACGGCGCGAATGCCGCTCTCGCTCGCGACCTCGGCGACGACATCCGCGTGGTCGTAGATGTCCGCGAAGCAGGTGACTCCCCCGAGCAGCATCTCCGCGATCGCGAGCCGCGCCCCGTCCGCGACGAGCTCCGTGCCGAGCCAACGCGCCTCCGCAGCGGCGACCGTCGCGAGCGCTCGCCCCGCCGGCAGATCGTTCGCGAGCCCGCGCAGCAGGCTCTGCGCCGCGTGCGCGTGTGCGTTCACGAGGCCGGGTAGCAGCACGTGTTGCGGTCGGTCGTGGCACGCGGCCGCGGCGAACGTGCGGTCGGCCTCGTCGACCGGGAGCACCGCGACGATTCGCCCGTCGTCGACGGCAACCGCGAGCCGCTCCTCGACGCGGACTCGAGGCTCGACGCGAACGGTCCAGCGGGGACGAATCAGAGCGTCGACACGTTGCATCGGACGGGGTGTTCTTCGGCTCGCGAAAGGCGGGCCAGTATAGCCGCTCGAGCGTGCTCGAACGCTACGGGCGCGAGTGGCCCTGTGCTAGACTTCGCCCTTGTTTTTTGAGCACTTGGATACTGTCGAACGGGTGGTGCTCGGCGACGAATTGGGGTCGCCGGCGCCCTCCTAAAACACTAAACCCGACACGTCGTTTTCACCGCCTCTCGAGCCGCGGACCGGGGGCGGGGAAAGGACCTTTATTTGCGAACTGGGCCTGAGCCCGAGCACGAACCATGGCCATCGGTAAGGAAGTCTTCCCGGTCAATCTCGAAGACGAGATGCGGCAGAGCTATCTCGATTACGCGATGAGCGTGATCGTCGGCCGCGCGCTGCCGGACGTGCGCGACGGCTTGAAGCCGGTGCACCGCCGCGTGCTGTACGCGATGCGCGAGCTCGGCAACGAGTGGAACCGAGCCTACAAAAAGTCGGCGCGCGTCGTCGGCGACGTGATCGGCAAGTACCACCCGCACGGCGAGCAAGCGGTGTACGACACGATCGTCCGGATGGCGCAGCCGTTCTCGCTGCGCTATCTGCTCGTCGACGGCCAGGGCAACTTCGGCTCGGTCGACGGCGATACGGCGGCCGCGATGCGCTATACCGAAGTACGGATGGCGCGCATCACGCAGGAGCTGCTCGCCGACATCGACAAGGAGACCGTCGACTTCGTTCCGAACTACGACGAGAGCGAGCGCGAGCCGTCGGTGCTGCCGACGCGGATTCCGAACCTGCTCGTGAACGGCTCGTCGGGTATCGCAGTCGGCATGGCGACGAACATCCCGCCGCACAACTTGGGCGAGATCATCGACGCGTGTCTCGCGCTCCTGAACGACCCGAAGGTCACGATCGCGGATCTCGTCAAGCTCGTGCCGGGGCCGGACTTTCCGACCGCGGGCCAGATCCTAGGCATCCAGGGTGTCGTGAGCGCGTACACGACCGGCCGCGGCCGGATCTACATCCGCGGGCGCACGCACATCGAGCCGCTCGAGACCCAAGGTCGCGAGGCGATCATCATCACCGAGCTGCCGTACCAGGTGAACAAGGCGCGGCTCATCGAGCGGATCGCGGAGCTCGCGCGGGACAAGAAGCTCGAGGGCATCAGCGATCTGCGCGACGAGTCCGACAAGGACGGCATGCGCGTCGTGATCGAGCTCAAGCGCGGCGAGCTGTCCGACGTGGTGCTCAACAACCTCTACAAGCAGACGCCGCTCCAGAGCGTGTTCGGCATCAACATGGTCGGGCTCGTCGACGGCCAGCCGCGCCTCTTGTCGCTCAAGGAGCTGCTCGACGCGTTCCTGCGCCACCGGCGCGAGGTCGTCACGCGGCGCACGCTTTACGAGCTTCGCAAGGCGCGCGAGCGAGCGCACGTATTGGAAGGCTTGATGGTCGCGCTCGCGAACATCGATCCCGTGATCGAGCTCATCAAACGCTCGCCGTCGCCGAACGACGCGAAGGTCGCGCTGTGCGCGACCTTCTGGAAGCCCGGCGCCGTCACGCAGATGCTCGCGCGTGCGGGCGCGACGGCCACGCGGCCCGACGATCTCGTGGAAGAGTCGGGCCTCGCGGATGGTGGCTATCGGCTGTCGACGATCCAGGCGCAGGCCATTCTGGACCTGCGCTTGCAGCGCTTGACCGGCCTGGAGCAGGAAAAGATCTCTAGTGAATATAGTGAGTTAATAGACAATATTAAGAGTTTCCTAGAGATTCTGTCGAGCCCCGAAAGGCTCCAGCAAGTCATCCGCGACGAGCTCACCGAGATCCGCAACCTCTACGCGGACAAGCGCCGCACGGAGATCGTCGAGGACTATGCGGACCTCACGATGGAAGACCTGATCCCCGAGGAGCAGGTCGTCGTTACTCTCTCGCACTCGGGCTACGCGAAGTCCCAACCGGCCGAGGCGTACCGCGCGCAGCGCCGCGGCGGCCGCGGGCGGGCGGCGGCGCGTGTGAAGGACGAGGACTTCATCGATCAGCTGTTCGTCACGAATTCGCATGACACCGTTCTCTGCTTCTCGAGCCGGGGCAAGGTCTACTGGCTCAAGGTGTACCAGATTCCGCAAGCGGCGTCGGGCTCGCGGGGCCGGCCGATCGTGAACCTCCTGCCGCTCGAGGAAGGCGAGCGGATCAACACCGTGCTGCCGGTGAAGAGCTTCGAGGACGACAAGTACGTGTTCCTCGCGACGAGCCAGGGAACGGTCAAGAAAACCTCGCTCGCCGAGTTCGCGCGGCCGCGCACGACCGGCATCATCGCGGTCGACCTGCGGCCGGAGGACCGCTTGATCGGCGCGGGGATCACCAATGGCGACCAGGACATCATGCTGTTCGCGAGCTCCGGCAAGGCGATTCGCTTCTCCGAGAAGGACGTGCGTCCGATGGGTCGCGCGGCCGCCGGCGTGCGTGGCCTGAAGCTCGCGGGCCAAGGCGACGAGGTGATCGCGCTCAACATCATCGGCGCGGGCCCGATCGTGACCGCGACCGAGAACGGCTACGGGAAGCTCACGCCAGTCGACGAGCACCCGGTGCAGGGCCGCGGCGGCCAGGGCGTGATCGGCATACAGACCTCCGAGCGCAACGGGCGTCTCGTCGGCGCGCTGCAGGTTGCGCCCGAAGACGAGCTCATGCTGATCACTTCGACCGGCACGCTCGTGCGTACGCCGGTCGCCGACATCTCGACGATGGGCCGCAACACGCAGGGCGTGCGCCTGATCCGGCTCGACGAGGCCGACCGGCTGGTCGGAATCTCGCGCGTCGAGCCCTTGCAAGACGAAGAGGGCGCGCCCGAAGGCGCGCCGGTGGAATAGAAGGGTACGGAGGCCCAAGCGATGAAGCGCGTCTATAACTTCAGCCCAGGTCCCGCGATGTTGCCGACCGCGGTCCTCGAGCGCGTCCAGGCCGAGCTGCTCGACTGGCAAGGCAGTGGTATGTCCGTGATGGAAGTCAGCCATCGCGGCAGCGCGTTCATCGAGTTCGCGGCGCAGTCGGAGAAGAACCTCCGCGCGCTGCTGAACGTTCCCGCGAACTACAAGGTGCTGTTCCTCCAAGGCGGCGCAACGCTGCAATTTGCCGCGGTGCCGCTGAACCTCGCGCCGCCTGGATCGGTCGTCGACTACGCGGTCACCGGTAATTGGAGCGAGAAAGCTGTCGGCGAGGCCAAGCGCTACGCCGAGGTCAACATCGTCGCGAATAGCTCGGCCACGAAGTTCACGACGATCCCATCGCCGAGCACGTGGAAGACGTCGAAGAACGCGGCGTACCTGCACTACGTCGCGAACGAAACGGTGTTCGGCGTCGAGTTCCACGACGTGCCGTCGGTGTCCGACGCGCCGCTCGTGACGGACATGTCGTCGAACTTTCTCTCGCGACCGATCGACGTGACCCGATACGGGGTGATCTACGCCGGCGCGCAGAAGAACGTCGGCCCCGCGGGGCTCGTGATCGTGATCGTGCGCGAGGACCTGTTGGGACGCGCGCGGAAAGAGACGCCCGGCGCGATCGACTTCAAGACGATGGCGGCGAACGACTCGATGTGGAACACGCCGCCGACGCTGTCTTGGTACATCGCGGGCCTCGTCTTCGAATGGCTGCAGGAGCAGGGCGGGCTCGCAGCGATCGCGAAGGTCAACGAGCGCAAGGCGAAGAAGCTCTACGCGGCCATCGACGGCTCGGGCTTTTACAAGAACCCGGTCGAGAAAGCGGCGCGCTCGTGGATGAACGTGCCGTTCACGCTCGCCGATCCGAAGCTCGACGACGTGTTCTTGAAGGAGTCGAAGGCTGCGGGCCTCACGAACTTGAAAGGCCACCGTGTCGTCGGCGGCATGCGCGCGAGCATCTACAACGCGATGCCCGAGGCCGGAGTGGACGCGCTGATCGCGTTCATGGCCGATTTCCAGAAGCGGCACGGTTGAGCTTGCGGCCATGAGCACGTTCAAGATCCAGACACTGAACAGCATCGCGATCGTCGGCCTCGACCGCTTCCCGCGTAATCGCTACGAGGTCGCTTCCGGGATCGCCGAGCCCGACGCGATCCTGCTGCGCTCGTTCAAGATGCACGACATGGCGATCCCCGACAGCGTGCTGTGCGTCGGGCGGGCGGGCGCCGGCACGAACAACATCCCGGTCGCAAAGCTGAGCAAGCGCGGCATCCCGGTATTCAACACGCCGGGCGCGAATGCGAACGCCGTGAAGGAGCTCGTGATCGCGGGTCTCTTGATGGCCGCGCGCAACCTGCCGCAAGCCTGGGCGTTCGCGCGCGCGCTGAAGGGCTCGGGCGAAGAGCTCGACAAGGCGGTCGAGGCCGGCAAGAAGGAGTTCGTCGGCTTCGAGCTGCCGAAGCGCACGCTCGGCGTCGTCGGCCTCGGCGCGATCGGCGTCGAGGTGGCGAACGCAGCGCTGAAGCTCGGTCTCCAGGTGCTCGGCTACGATCCCGCGATCACCGTGCAGCACGCGTGGGCGCTCTCGTCGGGCGTGCAGAAGGCCGTGAACCTCGACGACCTGTTCGCGCGCTCCGACGTCGTGACCGTGCACGTGCCGCTCACGAAAGACACCGACAAGCTCGTAAGCGCCGCTCGCTTGCAGTCGATGCCGCGCGGCTCGGTGCTCTTGAACTTCTCGCGCGACGAGATCGTCGACTCCGCCGCCGTCCTTGCCGCGCTCGACGAAGGCAAGCTGCGCGCGTACGTCACCGACTTCCCGAAGCGTGCGCTGCTCGAGCATCCGAAGGTGATTTGCTTCCCTCACCTCGGCGCCTCGACCGTCGAGGCGGAGGAGAACTGCGCCGTGATGGTCGCGGACAACGTGCGCGAGTTCCTCGAGAACGGCAACGTGACTCGCTCCGTGAACTTCCCCGAGACGGTGCTTCAGCGCACGCGCCCGCACCGTATCGCGATCCCGCACGCGAACGTGCCGAACATGGTCGCGCAGATCTTGACGGCGGTCGCCGCCCAGCCGATCAACATCGCCGACATGCTGAACCACTCGCGCGGCGATCTCTCATACACGCTGGTCGACCTCGACGCTGCACCGAACGCCGAGACGCTCGCGCGGATCCGCCAGATCGACGGCATCCTCGCGGCACGCGTGCTGCCGATCAACGAGTCGTGAGGGCGGAGCTCCAAGCGGCCCGCTGCGATAGCCCATGAGCAAACGTAAACCGCCGGTGGCGAAGGCCAAGACGCCGCGCGCGAAGAAAACGAGGCGAGCCGGAGAGGCGGGCAGCGATTCGTCGTTGCTCGAGCTCCGCAACACGATCGACGAGATCGACGCGAACATCCAGCAGCTGATCGCCGCGCGCGCGCGCTGCGCGAAGCAGATCGGCGTGCTCAAGGGCCTCACCTCGACGGCCGAGTTCTATCGCCCCGAGCGCGAGGCGCAGGTGCTGCGCAAGGTCATCGAGCGCAACCAGGGACCGCTGCGCAACGACGAGATGGTGCGGCTCTTCCGCGAGCTGATGTCCGCGTGTCTCGCGCAGGAGGAGGCGCTCAAGGTCGCGTATCTAGGTCCCGAAGGCACGTTCACGCAATCTGCGGTGCTCAAGCACTTCGGGCACTCGGTGCACGCGTTGTCGGTGCCGACGATCGACGAGGTGTTTCACGAGGTCGAGGCCGGCACGGCCGACTTCGGCGTCGCGCCGATCGAGAACTCGAGCGAGGGCACGGTCAACATCCACACGCTCGACATGTTCCTGACTTCGCCGCTCAAGGTGTGCGGCGAGATCGAGCTGCGCATCCACCAACACTTGATGGGCAAGATGGACGACTTGCGCGGCGTGCGCCGCGTTTGCTCGCACCCGCAATCGCTCGCGCAGTGCCGCGCGTGGCTCGCCGAGCATCTGTCGGGCGTCGAGCTCATCCCGGTCGCGAGTAACGCGGAGGCCGCTCGGCGCGCGCGCGACGAGGATGGCACGGCCGCGCTCGCGGGCGAGGCCGCGGCCGAGGTCTACGGCTTGAAGATCCTGTTCCAGGAGGTCGAGGATCAGGCGGACAACACGACGCGTTTCGTCGTCGTCGGCCGCAAACTGTTCCCGGCGAGCGGCAACGACAAGACCTCGGTGCTCGTCTCGGCGAGCGGCACAGAGGGTCCCGGCGTGCTGTTGCACCTGCTCGGCCCGCTCGCGCGACACGGAGTCAACATGACGCGGATCGAATCGCGACCGTCGAGGCGTCGCAAGTGGGACTATGTGTTCTTCGTGGATCTCGACGGCCACGCCGACGATCCGCCCGTGAAGAAGGCGCTCGAAGAGGTCAAAGCCAAGGCGTCGTTGTTCAAAGTGCTCGGCGCCTATCCCAAAGCCGTCGTTTGAGCTGCCGTAGCCCGAGCCCCCGTCGCCCGTGATACCGCATCCGCACAGCTATCGAGCGCAGCCGGCCGACGGCATCGCGGGCACGATCACGGTCCCCGGCGACAAGTCGGTGTCACATCGCTCGCTGATGCTCGGCGCGATCGCCGAGGGACAAACGCTCGTCCATGGTTTCCTCGACGGCGAGGATTGCCTCGCGACGCGAGCGGCGCTCGAGGCGCTCGGTGTGTCGATCTACAAGAACGCGCTGCAGCCCGTGCGGGTGAGCGGCGTGGGTCTGCGCGGCCTGCGCGCGCCTGCGAAGGTACTCGATCTCGGCAACTCCGGAACCGGCATCCGGCTGCTCACGGGGCTGCTCGCAGGTCAGCCGTTCGACTCCGAGCTCACGGGCGACGCGTCGCTCCGGCAACGGCCGATGGAGCGCGTCGCCGCGCCGCTGCGCGCGATGGGGGCGAGGATCGAGACGACGGACGGCAAGCCGCCGCTGCGCGTGCTCGGCGGCGCAGCGCTGAAGGGCATCGACTACGAGCTGCCGGTCGCGAGCGCGCAGGTGAAGTCCGCGATCTTGCTCGCGGGCCTCTATGCGGAAGGACGCACGACGGTCCGCTCGCCGGGTCCGAGCCGCGACCACACCGAGCGGATGCTGCAGAGCATGGGCGTGCAGCTCGAGATGAGCGAGCAGGGGCGCGGGCACACGGTGTCGCTTGTAGGTCCGGCGACGCTGCGCGGCCGCGAGATCGGCGTCCCGGGGGACTTCTCGTCCGCCGCATTCTTCATCGTCGCGGCGTGCCTCGGCGCGCCCGACGGGCTCCTGATCAAGAACGTCGGCGTGAATCCGACGCGGACCGGGCTGCTCGCGATCCTGCGCGAGATGGGCGCCGACATCGAGCTCGAGTCGGAGCGGCGGCTCGGCGCGGAGCCGATCGCGGATCTCTTCGTCCGCCAGAGCGAGCTGCGCGGCATCGACGTGCCGCCCGAGCTCGTGCCGCGCGCGA
>Ga0335076_10003810_pt1 | contig 15191 bp, 11 predicted proteins | sample Lox_Sample_25_FD_206717 | JGI IMG/M metagenome (GOLD analysis project Ga0335076, IMG submission 206717) | Soil microbial communities from Loxahatchee National Wildlife Refuge, Florida, United States - Lox_Sample_2.5 | ecosystem: Environmental > Terrestrial > Soil > Wetlands | place: USA...
ACGGCGAGGCGACGATCGACCGCACCGCCCGCAAGGGCCGCGTGCAAGTGGAGATCGACACCACCCAGGTGAGCACCGGCGTGCCGGTGCTCGACGCGCGTCTGAAGGAGGGCGACATGCTCGCGGCGCAGTCCAACCCGCGCGCGTACCTGGTGGCCGAGCGCGTGGAGTTCGACGATGCCGGCCGCGTCACGGCCTTGCGTGGCGAACTCACGCTGCGGGGCATCGGCCAGCCGCTGACGCTGAACGCGCTGCGCTTCAACTGCTACACCTCGCCGCTGTTCCAGCGCGAGGTGTGCGGTGGCGACTTCGAAGGCCGCATCAACCGCAGCTCGGTCGGCATCACGCACAGCCTGCCGTTCGTAGCCGACAGCGTGCGCCTGCTGGTGCAGGTGGAAGGCATTCGCGAGTAGCGTGTGCGCGGTGCCCCTAGTGTCCGGCGTACACCAGGCTGGGCAGCCACAACACGATCTGCGGAAACACGATGCACAGCCCAAGACCCAATGCCTGCAGGCACAGGAACGGGACCGCCGAGCGGAAGATCATCGCCATGCTGATCTGCGGCGGCGCCACGCTCTTCAAGTAGAACAGCGAGTAACCAAAGGGCGGACTGAGGAACGCCATCTGCATGTTGACCATGAAGATGACGCCATACCACAGCGGAATGCTCTCGGCCGGCACGCCGGCCAACGCCGCGACACCGGTGAACGGAAGGCTCTTCATGATCGGCAGGAAGATCGGCACGGTCAGCAGCAGGATGCCGACCCAGTCGAGGAACATGCCGAGGATGAAGAGCACCACCATCATCAGGAGCAAGATGCCGTAGGCAGGCAGCCCGGTGCCCAGGATCATCTCGGACACGAAGGTCTGCCCGCCCTTGATGATGAAGAAGCCGACGAACATCGTCGCACCGAAGAAGATCCACATCACCATCGCTGTCGCCTTGAGCGTGGCCAGGCCCGCCTCGTAGAGCGCGACCCATGTCAGCCTGCGGTGCAGCGCACACACGACGAGGGCGCCGAAGGTGCCGATGCCAGCCGCCTCGACGGGAGTCGCGATGCCGAAGAAGATGACTCCCAGCACCAGCAGGATCACCAGGATCGGCGCGATCGTGTTGCGCAGCAGGCGCAGCTTCTCGGCGAAGTCGACGCGCTCTTCTTTGGGCAGGGCCGGCCCCAGGCTCGGATTGATGTAGCAGCGAATCGTGACGTAGGCGATGTAGATCCCTGACAAGAGCAAGCCCGGAAACACCGATCCGATCAACAGTTCCCCCAGCGATTGCTGCGCCACGACCGCATACACGATCGCCATCACCGACGGCGGGATCAGGATGCCCAGCGTGCCACCGGCCAGCAGCGAGCCGCACGCCAGCTTGGGTTCGTAGCCGCGCCGCAGCATCGCTGGCAGCGCGATCATCCCCATCGTCACCTCGGTCGCACCGACCACCCCGACCATCGCCGCCAGCACGGTGCAGGCCAGCACCGTGGCCGACGCGAGCCCGCCCTTGAGAGAACCGAGCCACTTGTAGATGACGTCGAACAGCTCTTCGATGATGCCCGCCTTCTCGAGCACGGCGGCCATGAAGATGAACAGCGGCACCGCCGACAGCTGGTAGTCGGTCATGAACGGAAACACACGCGACGGCAGCATGTTGAGGATGCCGCCGTTGCCGAACACGTAGAGGAAGATGACCGCCAGGCTGCCGGTGCAGAACGCCATCGGCAGGCCGAGCATCAGCAGCAGGGCCAGCGACCCGAACAGCAGCAGGCACAGCCAGCCGATTCCGATCTCAATGCCCATGTCAGTGCCGTCCGGCCGCCCGAAGGCGCTGATGCGCCCCGGAAGCCACGAAGTGGCTTCTGCGAAGCCCTGGGGGCAGCGAACGAAGTGAGCGTGGGGGCCTTCCCATCTCAGGCCGCCCGCTTGGTGACGATCATGATGTCCTTGACCAGCTTGGAGATCCCCTGCAGCAGCAGCAGCGCGGCGCCGATCGGCATGGTCAGCTTGACCGGCCAGTACTGCACCCCCCACTCGGTGAACGAGTGCTCGCCGACCTGCACCGCATCGAGCGCGAAGCGCGCGCTGGTCCACAGCATGGTGCCGACGAAGATGAAGAAGAACAGCGAGCTCACGATGTCGGCGATCGCCTTGCCGCGCGTCGAGAAGTGCGTGTAGACGACGTCGACGCGCACATGCTGGTCCTGGAAGTACGCGAATGCACCGCACAGCATGTACTGCATCCCGAACATCAGGAACATGCTCTCGTGCACCCAGTTGGTGGGCGAGTTGAAAACGAAGCGCGCCATCACCTCGTAGTAGTAGACGAACACCGCGATGACGGCCCACCAGGCGACGAACTCGCCGATCTTGACGTTAATCGCATCGATCCGGTCGGTGAATGGCGAGTGCACGGCGATCGTCGGGTCCTCGCCGACGCCGCCCTCGTGGATCTCCGGCACCACGGGCTGGGCGTGCTGCGGCTCGGCGGTGGCCTGCTCCAGGGCGCGGCGGCGCCGCACCGCGCCGGGCAGCAGGGCCGCGTCGACCAGCAGCATCAGGCCAAGCGCCCCGGCCACCCACCGCACCAGGCTGATCCAGTGGTCGGTGACCGCCTTGGCGGCCGCGTACTCGCGCTCGCGCGCAGCCAGCTCCGCCCTGGCCTTGTCGAGCGCAGCGGCGTCGCCGCCGGCTGCGGGCTGCGCCTGGGCCAGCGCGGTCTGCGCGCTTTCCATGGCCGCAAACGTGCGCGATGTGTCGTCGCGCACGTCGCGAACCTGCGCATTGCAGTAAACGATGCCGAGAAAGAAGGGAATGAAGACGAACCCCCACGCGCTGCGCAGGTAGAAGCGATGGATGCCGAGATAGCCCGCCAGGAGCCAGAACAGGTAGGCGATGGCCAACGACGGACGGCCGTCCTGCGGCTTCTTCAGCTGACGCGAGGCGAGATACGCGGCGATCAACGGGAACAGCACCAGCCCCGACCAATACAGCCAGTGCGGAAGGACAAAACCTAGGCTGGGCATCTGCGCATGCGACGGCGGGTCGGGACAAATAGCAGGCGCCACCTGGGCGCCTGCGTGCGAGCGTGCCGGTCAGCCGCCGACGGCGGCGCCCGACGGGTTGGGCGGATCAGATGTCGATCTTCAGACCCTTGTACATGTCGGGTGTGACGTAGCCCACCGTGTGCGACTCCATCACCTCGAGTTGCAGCTTGAACAGCCGTGCCGCATCCTTGTCCTTGTTCGCCCACTTGAACCAGATCGGCACCGCGAGGCGCTGGAACTTGGGCAGGTCCTCGGCGGGCAGACGATTGATCTGAACGCCGGCCTTCTCGAACTTGCCCCAGGCTTCGAGGTCGGCCCTCTGGATCGCCGCATGGTGAATGTTCGAGTAGACCTGGATCTGATCGTCGAGCCACACCTTCATCTTCGGCGAGAGCTTGTTCCACACGTCCATGCGCACGCAGAAGTCCATCAGGTCGACCGGCTGATAGATCGACTCCAGCCCGGGTGGCCCAGTCCAGATGTACTTGGAGACCTGCTGGAAGCCGAGGTCCCAGTTGACGGCGGGGCCGGTGTAGTCGGCCGCTTCGATCGTGCCCTTCTCCAGGGCCGAGAACACCTCGCCGCCCGGCAGCAGCGTGGTCTTGGCTCCGGCCGCGGCGAACCCTTCGGCGATCATGCCGCCGGGGACGCGCAGTTTGAGATCCTTGAAGTCCTCGATCGTGCGGATCGGCTTCTTCGAGTGAATGATGTTGGGCCCGTGGTGGATGCGATTGACGTAGTAGAGGCCCTGCTTGGCGAAGATCTCGCGCGCAGCCTTGAGGCCATCCTTGCTGTAGAAGAAGATGTCCCACTCGTGCGGGTAGCGCAATCCCATCAGGTACGACGACAGGAACGCTGTCGCCGGCAGCTTGCCGGCCCAGTACAGCGTGAACGAGTTCATCGCTTCGAGCACGCCGTTCTTGACGCCATCGAGCAGTTCGAAGTCGCCCACGACCTCCTTGGCCGCAAAGGGCTTTAGCTCGAGTTCGCCGCCGGTCTGCTCCTTGATCGACGCACACCAGTTCTTGAAGGTCTGCAGCCCGACCCCCGCCGGCCATGAAGTCTGCACCTTCCAGGTCGTGGTTTCGGCAGCCTGCGCATTGCGGACGAACGGCGCCGACATCATCGCCGCGGCGCCGGCGGCCACCGCGCCGCCCGTCTTGAGGAGGCCTCGACGCGTAGCCTGCTTGTCACCCGGGCGTCCGCGCGGGTCCTGAAAGTCGGTCATGTCGTCTCCTTTGCCACACGGAAGGGAACACCACTGGCCGTGCGCGGCTGGCAACGCGAATGCTGCGCCTCTGTCCACACTCGGGCAACCCATACAAACGCGGAGCCGTCCGGCATGCTGGCGATCCTCCGGCTGTACGGGTGACCCGGTATCGCTTCATGGCTGCCGAAGACGCTCTACAAGGGGCCCGGCCCTGGTGTCCGGCCCGCGATGCGGCTTGCTTGCCGGCCGTTCATTCTTGAACACCGAACCTGTCGCAGGTTGTCTCGCCTCGCGACGACGGTTCCGGTGCAATCCTCCTGCGCCACTGTCCGGGGCGAGCCCAGGAGGTCCCGATGTCTGTCCAGTCAGTTCGCTCGGTAAAGCACAGGGAGCAGATCCGCACGCGCTGGCAACCGGGAGCGGTGCCCGCCTTCCCGATCGAGCCGGCGAACGACCCCGTGCGCCGCTTGGCCGAGGACGACCGGGCCTCCATGACGCTGCTGGCGCTGGTGCTGTGCGTCACCGTCACCGTCGCGCTGCTGGGGTTCGGACTGCAAGTCCTGCATTGAATCCGCCGCCGGGCTTCGCTCGCCCGGCCGCCGTACGAACGCCGCTGCGTCCCGTCGCCCCTGGCAGCACTTGGGCCCACCGGCGGTGCACTGCGTCGTGCCGCAGGAGCGCGGGCAGCACCGCTTGCATATATTGCGCGGCAACGCCAACGCCCAGCGCCCGACTCTCCGATGTCCAGCCCCGCCGCCGTCCCGACCCCCGACTCGCGCTGGCAGCGCTTGGCCGCCGCCAGCGTGCGCGCGTTCCACGCCTACGCCGGCTGGCTGGTCGGAATCAGCTGGTGGCGCTTTGCGTTGCTGTCGCTGCTGCTGCTGATCGTGTCGGCCATCCTGCAGCACTTGCCGCCGTTCAGCTGGAAGATCAGCCAGACGGTGGTGGCCGACGAGGCACCCAAGCCGACACGGACAAAGTCGGCGACCGTCACGATCGACACCGACAAGCCCGGCAGCAGCAGCAAGCACAACGAGGCCTACGAGATCACGATCGACAAGTCCGGTGTGCGCATCACGCCCAGGACGCCGTCGGCCAGCGCAGCGGCCAGTGCAGGCGAGGCGCCCCCGGTGCCACCCGCGATTCCAGCGCCCCCCGTGCCGCCGGTGCCGCCGGTCGCCCCCTCGGTCGACATCCGCCTGCCGCCAGGCGCCACCAGCGAGGCCGTGCGCGAGGCGGTCGAGGAGGCCCGACGCTCGATCGTCGAAGCCATCGAGGACGCGCGGGAAGAGGCACGCGCCGAGGCCGATGCGGCCCGCGAGGCGGCACAGGCGGCGGCCGAGGCCGGCGGCAAGCGCACCCGCTTGCAGACCACGCACCTGGGCGACTTCCTGCCCGAGCTGGCGTTCCTGTGGATCATCATGTCGGGCGTCATCAAGATCACCTACAAGCGCCAGATCCAGGCCGAAGCGCAGGCCGCGCAGGCCACCGAGACGGCGGAAGCCGAGTCGCTGAAGCGGCAGGTGGTCGAGGCGCGCATGGCGGCAATGCAGGCGCAGGTCGAGCCGCACTTCCTGTTCAACACGCTGGCGTCGATCGACCACCTGATCGAGACCGACCCGGCGCGCGCGAGCACGATGCAGAAGAACCTGATCGCGCTGCTGCGTGCGTCGATGCCCACGCTGCGCGAGGCCGGCGACGGCGGACCGCGCGACCTCAGGCGCGAGCTCGACGTGATCCGGCCGTACCTGGAGATCCTGAAGGTGCGCATGGAGGACCGATTGCGCACCGAGATCGACGTGCCCGAGGGCCTGCTGTCGGCCGAGTTTCCGTCGATGATGATCCAGACGCTGGTGGAGAACGCGATCAAGCACGGCCTCGAGCCCAAGCCGGAAGGCGGGCTGCTCGGCGTGCGCGCCGAAGTGCTGCACGGCAAGCTCGCCGTCACGGTGGCCGACACCGGCGTCGGTTTCGGCAAGGCGGCCACGGCAGGCACCGGCGTCGGCCTGGCCAATGTGCGCGAGCGGCTGCGGCTGCTGTACGGCAACAGGGCCACGCTGAACGTGCGCGAGAACAACGGCGGCGGCACCGCGGTGACGATCACGGTGCCGTACAAGAGCATCGACGACGGCACCGCTGCGCCAGCGTGACCGCAAGGCCTCACCGCACCGCTAGGATGGCCGCATGAATGCAACGTCGAACCCGCGCGCCGTGCTGGCCGACGACGAGCGGCTGATGCGCGAGCAGATGCGCGCGCGGCTGGCCGAGGTGTGGCCCGAGCTGCAGCTGGTGGCCGAGGCCAGGAACGGACTGGAGGCGGTGCAGGCCGTGCGCGAGCACCAGCCCGACATCGTGTTCCTCGACATCCGCATGCCGGGCCTCACCGGCGTCGAGGCGGCGCGGCAGATCGCGCAGCTGGAGTTCGACGACGATGCGCTGCTGCCCGAGATCGTGTTCGTCACCGCGTACGACCAGTACGCGATCGAGGCGTTCGAGCAGGGGGTCGCCGACTACGTGCTCAAGCCCGCCGAGCGCGAGCGCCTGGCACTCACCGTCGAGCGCCTGAAGAAGCGGCTGGCCCACCGCGGCAGCGCGGACGCGCCGGCGAGCGCACCGATCCAGCAGCTGCTGCACAAGCTCTCGGCGCAGTTGAACCCCGGCGCCGGCGCGGCGGCGTACCTCAAGTGGATCCAGGCCAGCGTCGGCACGGCGATCCAGATGATCCCGGTGGCCGACGTGCTGTTCTTCATCAGCGACGAGAAGTACACCCGGGTGCAGACCCCGCAGCTCGAGGCGCTGATCCGCAAGCCGATCAAGGAACTGGTCGACGAGCTCGACCCGCAGGTGTTCTGGCAGATCCACCGCTCGACGCTGGTGAACGTCAACGCGGTGGCCGGTGTCGCACGCGACTTCCGCGGCCGCCAGATCGTCAGCGTCAAGGGCCACCCCGAGAAGCTCGAGGTCAGCCGCAGCTACGCGGGGTTGTTCAAGGGAATGTGAGCCGACCTCAACCACGACGCGATGCACCACTGCGCTGCCCAGTAGGCGCCGAGGATCCACAGGTTCGCCGCCGGCAACGCCAGCGCGAACTTGTTGGTGGCCAGCAAGGCATCGGAGGTCATGAACAGCGCGCCACCGACCATCAGCAGGCGGCCGCGGCTTCGCTCGTCATCGCGTCCCGCCAGGCCCACCACGGCGGTCTGCGCCGACATCGCGGTCAGCGCGAGCACGTAGCACACCACCGGCAGGCGCAGCCCCGCCGGCACCGACGGCCACAACAGGGCCAGCACGGCGCCGGCGACGAGCGCGTAGACCGTCACCGCCACGGGTTGCGCGAGGAAACGATGCTCGCGCGTGAAGGCCACGACGTAAGCGATGTGCGCCAGCAGGAACGCCACCAACCCGGGCAGAAAGCCCTGCTGCGGCCACAGCAGCGCGATGTCGCCGAGCAGCGACAGCACGAGGCCGGTGAGCACGGCGCCGCGCACGGCAGGCGCGGCGCTGCCGCGCGGCCAGGCGCGCAGCAGGATCAGAGCGGTCGTCAGCGGTTTGAACGCGAACAACAGCACGGCATTGTTCAAGGCCCACGGCGCGCCGGCGATCGCCAGCAGCGCGCTGCCGACGACCAGCGCGTTCTGCACACGCGGGCCGATCGTGAAGCCGGGGGTCATGTCGGTGTCGTGGCCGTCGCGCTGCGCGCGGCCAGTTCGGCGCGCAACCGTTTCAGCCGCTGGCGCGGATCCTCGCGCTGCACGGCCTCGTCGAGCTTCATCTCCACGATGAAGCGGCTCGGCAGCGCGGCCACGGTCTCGCGGCCGCGCTTGCGGCGCTTCAGCGCGCTGACCATCAGCGTCTGCCGGGCGCGCGTCACGCCCACGTACATCAGGCGGCGCTCCTCCTCGAGGCGCTGCGCGGTGACGGGATCGGCCTCGCTCGCGAACGGCAGCAGGCCTTCGTTGACCCCGGCCAGCATCACGTGCGGCCACTCCAGGCCCTTGCCGGCGTGCAGCGTCGACAGCATCACGACGTCGGCGTCGTCGCCGCGCTCGGCCAGGCTGTGCAGGATGCTGATCGTCTGGGCCACCTGCAGCACGGTGGTGGCCTCGCCGACGAGGCCGGAGCCGTGGCCGGCCGTGCCGCCGCCGCAGCGCCGCGCGATCCAGTCGGCGAACTCGAGCACGTTGGCCCAGCGCGCCTCGGCCAGTTTGGCCTGCTCTTCACCGTCGAACAGGTGCTGCTCGTAGCCGATGTCACGCAGCCAGTCCTTCAGCAGCGCCCGCGCCGCATCGCTGCCGTGCGCGTGGCGCGCGCGCTGCTCGAGGTCGTTGACCAGGCGGCCGAACTCGTGCAGCGCCTGCACCGACTTGCGCGGCAGTGCGGTGTGCAGGCTGTCGGCGAACAGGGCCTCGAACAGCGACACCTTCCAGCGGGCGGCGAAACGCCCAAGCGCAGCGAGCGTCTGGTGGCCGATGCCGCGCTTCGGCGCGGTGGCCGCGCGCAGGAAGGCCGGATCGTCGTCGTTGTTGACGAGCAGGCGCAGCCAGGCGCAGAGGTCCTTGATCTCGGCGCGGTCGAAGAAGCTCTGTCCACCGGAAACCTGGTAAGGAATCTGCGCGCGCCGCAGCGCCTGTTCGAACACCTTGGCCTGGTGGTTGGCGCGATAGAGCACCGCGAAGTCGCGCCAGCGCGCGCCGGCGGCGCGCCTCGCCTGGATCCACGTCACCGCGCGGTCGGCCTCGTGCTCCTCGTTGTCGCAGTCGATGCGCCTGACCGGTTCGCCGTCGCCGTGCTCGCTCCACAACGCCTTGACGAACAGCTTGGGGTTGGCCGCGATGACGTGGTTGGCAGCGCGCAGGATGGCGCCGGTGGAACGGTAGTTCTGTTCCAGCGCGATGATCTTCAGCGCCGGAAAGTCGCGCGGCAGCTGCTTCAGGTTCTCGATCGTCGCGCCGCGCCAGCCGTAGATGCTCTGGTCGTCGTCGCCCACTGCCGTGAACCGCCCGGCCTCGCCGACCATCGCCTTCAGCAGGTCGTACTGCACGGCGTTGGTGTCCTGCACCTCGTCGATCAGCACGTGCGCGAAGCGCTGCTGCCACCGGCCGCGGACGTCGGGATGCGCGCGCACCAGCTTCAGCGGCAGGCCGATGAGGTCGTCGAAGTCGACCGCCTGGTAGGCGGCGAGGCGCTCGTGGTAGCGCTGCATCACCCGCGCCGCCACGCGTTCGTCGTCGTTGCCGGCGTCGGCAGCGGCGCTGTCGGCGTCGAGGCCGCGGTTCTTCCAGGCGCTGATCGTCCACTGCCAACGCCGGGCCAGTGCCGCATCGGTGGTGCCGCCGGCATCGCGCAGCAGCGCCAGCACGTCGTCCGAATCGAGGATCGAGAAGCGCGGCTTCAAGCCGAGCGCGGTGCCATCTTCGCGCAGCATGCGCACACCGAGCGCGTGGAAGGTGCAGATCACCAGTGCCGAGGCGGCCCGCGGGCCGGCCATCTCGCGCGCTCGTTCGCGCATCTCGGCGGCCGCCTTGTTGGTGAACGTGATCGCCGCGATGCGTTCGGGGGTCACCCCCGAGCGCAGCAGGTGCGCGATCTTGTGCACGATGACGCGGGTCTTGCCCGATCCCGCGCCAGCCAGCACGAGACAAGGCCCGTCGGTGTGCCGCACCGCCTGCCACTGCGCGGGGTTGAGGGAGTTGGTCGCAGGTGGGTTCATCGGCGGCGCGCGATGATAGCCAAGGGTCGAGCAGCGGCAGTGTGGTATGAAGCGCGGGCCCTGAGCGAGCCCGTTCGATGCACGACCCGTATTCATCGCTGTCACGCCGCCGCTGGCTGGCGCAGGCCGGCGCGGCCGCGCTGGCGCCGGCGTTCGTGCGCCATGCCCGTGCCGCCGACGTGCCGCGCTTCGCGCTCGGGGTGGCATCGGGGCAGCCCCGCGAGCGCAGCATCGTGCTGTGGACGCGCGTCACCGGCGCCGATCTGCCGGCGCAGGTGACGGCGCGCTGGGAACTGGCCCGCGACGAGCGCTTCACCGATATCGCCGCACGCGGCAGCGAAGAGGCGCGCAGCGACGAAGCGCACACCGTGCATGCGGAGGTTTCGGAGCTCGAGCCCGGGCGCTGGTACTGGTATCGATTCGAGGCGCTCGGCCAGCGCAGCGCCAGCGGCCGCACGCGCACCGCACCGGCGGCCGGCGCCGTGGCCGGCCTGCACTTCGCGCTCGCCAGCTGCCAGCGGTTCGACCACGGCCACTACGCGGCGTGGCGGCAGGTGGCCGCGTCGGACCTCGACTTCGTGCTGTTCGTCGGCGACTACATCTACGAGTACCCCTCGCCGCCGATGGCGCTGCGCTACCACGACGGCCCGCTGGTGCGCACGCTCGAGCAATACCGCGCGCGCTATGCGCAATACAAGAGCGATCCGCTGCTGCAGGCCGCGCACGCGGCGGCGCCGTGGTTGATGGTGTGGGACGACCACGAGGTCGGCAACGACTACGCCAATCTGCAAGGCCAGGATCTGCAGCGCGACTTCCGCGAGCAGCGCGCCGCGGCGTACCGCGCCTATTGGGAGCACATGCCGTTCCCGAAGGCGATGCGTCCGATCGGGCCCGACATGCGCATCTACGGCCGCACTGACTGGGGCTCGCTGGTGTGCATCCATGCGGTCGATGACCGCCAGTACCGCGACGTGCAGGTGTGTCCCAAGCCCGGGCGCGGCGGCTCCAACACCGTGCGGCTGCTCGATTGCCCAGACTTGATCGATCCCAAGCGCACGCTGCTCGGTGCCGCGCAGGAGAGTTGGCTCGCCGCCAGTTGGGACACGCAGCGGCGCTGGAACCTGCTGGCCCAGCAGACGTTGATGGCACGCCTGTCGTGGACCGACGTCGAGGAAGCCACCTACTGGACCGATGGCTGGGACGGCTACGCGCCGGCGCGCAAGCGGCTGCTGCAGACGGTGGCCGAGCGCAAGGTGCCTGGCGTGGTGGTTCTCGGCGGCGACGTGCATGCGCACTACGTGGCTGACCTGAAAGTCGATTTCGACGACCCCCGCGCGCCGGTGGTGGCCAGTGAGTTCTGCGGCACTTCGATCACCAGTCGCGGCCTGCCGCAACACCGCGTCGCCGAGGCGCTGCGCCACAACCCGCACATTCACTACGGGCGCTCCGACCAGCGCGGTTACGTGGCGGTGCGCCTCGACGGCGAGGTGCTGCAGGCCAGCCTGATGACGGTCGACAACCCGGAGAACCCCAACAGCGCGGTCGGTGTGGCAGCGCGCTTCGTGGTCGAAGCGCGCCAGCCCGGCGTGAAAGCGGCATGAGGGGACGCCCCGGGCGCCCGCAGTTCGTTCGGCCGCGCTCATCGTGCGCGAGGACGCCATGACCGGCCTGGCCGCGATCCTGGTCGTCACGGTGCCGTTCTTCGCACTGGTGCTCGCCGGCTACGTCGCCAGCTGGCGCCACGTGCTGCCGGAGTCGGCGATTCCGGGCCTCAATGCCTTCGTGCTGTACTTCGCGCTGCCCTGCCTGCTGTTCCGCTTCGGCCTGGCGACGCCGCTGGCGCAGGCGCTGAACCCGACGGTGCTCGCTGTGTACCTCGTGTGCGCGCTGATCATGGTGCTGGTGACGATCGCGTTCTCGCTCGACGAGGTCGTCGGCCTGAAGGACGCCTCGTTCGGCGCGCTGGTCACGGCGTTTCCCAACAGCGGCTTCATGGGCGTGCCGCTGCTGGCGGCGTTGTTCGGCTTGGGCGTGGTCGGGCCGATGATCGCGACGCTGCTGATCGACATGTTCGTCACCAGCTCGCTGTGCATCGCGCTGGCGCAAGCCGGTGGCACGGCCGGTGGCGCGCGCGCCGCGGCGCTGCGCTCGCTGCGCGGCGCGGTGTCCAACCCGCTGCCGTGGGCGATCGCACTCGGTGCCACGCTCGGCGCGCTGGGCTGGAAGCCGATCGGCCCGGTCGACGCGGTCATCAAGATGCTGGCCGACGCGGCGTCGCCGGTCGCGCTGTTCACCATCGGCGCCGTGCTGTGGCGCGCCGGCCAGCACGCGCACACGCGCACCGCCGTCAAGCGCTACGTGCCGCAGGCGCTGGCCAAGCTCTTCCTGCACCCGGCGCTGGTGTTCGCGGCGTCGATCGCGGCGCGCGCCGCCGGCGCGCCGCTGAGCGATGCGCAGGTGATGGCGATCACGCTCACCGCCGCACTGCCCAGCGCCTCGAGCGTGGCGATCCTCGCCGAGCGCTTCGGCGCCGACAACGGACGCGTCGCGCGCATCATCATGACGTCGACCGCGCTGTCGTTCGTCAGCTTCACCTCGCTGGCCTGGTGGTTTGGTGCGAAGGGCTGAGCGGAATGCAGCAGCGTCCCAAGCGGACACCGCGGATCCGGCTCCGCCGGTCCGCTGGTGTCGCCCCCTTGAGGGGGAAGCGGCCGCAGGCCGCATCGGGGTGGGTCATATCCCCAGCGGGTCGACGTCGACCGCCCAGCGTGCGAGGCCTTTGACTTCGCCGCGCAGCGCGTACAGGTGAGGTAGCCAGGCGGCCAGGAACCGCTGCAGCCGGCCGCGCGACGCCGATTCGGCCACCATTTGCAGGCGCTCGACGTTGGCCACGCGCGGGATCACGAGTGGCACGGGCGGGTAGACGATCACCCCGTCGGCCTCCGGCAAGGCGGCAGCGATCTCGGCGGCGCGACGCAGGAACGTCATCGCCTTGGCCACCTCACGCGCCTCGGCGCGCAGCAGTGCCAGGTGCGCGAACGGCGGCAGTCCGGCGGCCTGGCGCTCGCTCAGCAGCCGCTGCGCGAACTGCGCGTAGTCGTGGGCCCGCAGCGCGCCGAAAAGCGCGTGCTGCGGATGCCAGGTCTGCACCCACATCTCACTCGCCCGCGCGTGGATGGCGTCGCGCCCGGCACGGCCGGCGGCCTGCATCAGCAGCGCGAACTGCCGCTCGCCGGCGCGAAAGTCGCTGCTGAAAAGGGCGCTGTCCGGGTTGACTGCCACCACCAGCGTGATGCGGCGAAAGTCGTGGCCCTTGGTCACCATCTGCGTGCCGACCAGGATGTCGACGTCACCGCGGTGCACGGTCGCAAGCGTCCGCTCCAGCGCGCCACGGCCGCGGGTGGCGTCGGCGTCGAGCCGCGCGATGCGCGCCGCCGGCAAATGGGCGGCCAGTTGTTCGGCGAGCTTCTCGGTGCCGCGCCCGATCGGCTGGATGTCGAGGTTGCCGCAGGTCGGGCAGGCCCTGGGCACCGGCTCGCTGGCGCCGCAGTGGTGACAGCGCAGCGAGCGATCGAACTTGTGAAACACGCGCCAGGCGCTGCAATGCGGGCACTCGCTCTTCCAGCCGCAATCGGGGCAGTGCAGCACCGGCGCATAGCCGCGCCGATTGAGGAACACCAGGCTCTGCTCGCCGCCTCGCACGCGCTCACCCAAGGCGTCGAGCACCGGTGGCGCCAGCGCGGGCGGCGCCTGCCCCGCGACCCGCGGCAGCGTGCCCATGTCGAACAGCCGCACCCGCGGCAGCACGGCACCGCCGATGCGCTGGTCGAGTGCGAGGCGCTGGTAGCGGCCCGAGCGCGCGTGCTGCCAGGTCTCGAGCGACGGCGTCGCCGAGCCGAGCACCACCGGCACGTGCTCCAGGTGGCCGCGGTAAACGCCGAGGTCGCGCGCCGAATAGCGCGCGCCCTCCTGCTGTTTGTACGAGGCGTCGTGCTCCTCGTCGATCACCACCAGGCCGAGGCGCGGCAGCGAGGCGAATACGGCCAGCCGCGTGCCGAGCACGATGTCGGCGCCGCCGGCATGCGCCGCGAGCCAGCCTTGCAGGCGTTGCGCGGGCGTCAGCGCGCTGTGCATCGCCACCACGCGTCGCGACGGGAAGCGCTCGATCACGCGCGCCAGCAGCTGCGGTGTCAGGTTGATCTCGGGCACCAGCAACAGCACCTGGCGACCGCGTGCCAGCGCGTCCTCGCTCGCTCGCAGATAGACCTCGGTCTTGCCGCTGCCCGTCACGCCATGCAGCAGCAGCGGCGCCGCGTGCAGGCGTTGCGCCGCCGCGTCGATGCTCGCGAGCGCGCTGGCCTGCTCTGCGGTGAGCGCCACTTGCTCCATGGGTGCAGCCGCCGGCGCCGGAGGCGGCACGCGCTGCGAGCGCCTGACACGCGCTGCGAGTTGCGCGGCGCTCAGCTTGCGCAATTCGGACGGCAACGCGGCGAGCGCGACCTCGCCGATCGATCGCTGGTAGTACGCCGCCGTGAACTCGACCAGTGCCATCCAATGCGGGCCCAGCGGCCCGATGGCATCGAGCACCTGCGCGACATCGCGCAGCTCGCTCGTCGGCCCGCGCGCGACCGCGACGCCGCCCCAGACGATGCCCGCCACCTCGCGGCGACCGAGCGGTACGCGCACCAGAATGCCCGCGGCGAGGTCGCGCTCGCTGCGATAGTCCAACGCCGTCAGGCCCGCGTGGCGCGGTGCATCGACCACCACCCGCACGATCGCGCGCGCGCTCACGCGCGAGCGCCTCGCGGCACACAAAGCTTTGCCTGAACGATCACGGCTAAGTCACTGATTTGTCGGCGCTTTTGCCACAAAGGCCCAGGCTGTGGACAACTTTGTGGGGAAACTGGCGTTGCATGCGCTAAGCCGTTGATCCTGCACGGCTTCGGCAGGCCACCAGGACACCTGCCTCCAAGGTCGTTTCATCAAATGAATCAACCACTTAACACGATCTCTCGTCACTTCCAGCGGGCCATCGTTCCCCGGTGTCATTGAAAGTTCATGAACCGAATTTGTGGGGATAAGTCAAGTTCTGAGCACTCACTTACCGCCTTCGAGCGAGCCCTGCTGACGGCGCCAGGGCTGCGAAATGAACTCGGCGGCCTTGCCGTCGTGTTGCCCGCCTCGCTTCAAGCCTCTTGCCGCCGCCTCGAATGAGCATGCACGGCCT
>Ga0335076_10003811_pt1 | contig 15191 bp, 12 predicted proteins | sample Lox_Sample_25_FD_206717 | JGI IMG/M metagenome (GOLD analysis project Ga0335076, IMG submission 206717) | Soil microbial communities from Loxahatchee National Wildlife Refuge, Florida, United States - Lox_Sample_2.5 | ecosystem: Environmental > Terrestrial > Soil > Wetlands | place: USA...
GAAGCGGAAGAAGAGTCCCGCGAGCAGGAGCGCGGCCACCACCAGGAAGAAGCTGAAGTAGACGAAGTACTCGCCGAAGTCCGTGGCGCCCTCGGCTGCGGCGAGCGCGCGCGCGCGGACGTCTCTGACCGCGAGACCCCGCGCGGCCGGATCGAGGCGTGCCGCCAGCGCCCGCTCGAAGGACGCAGCGGCGTTCGCCGCCGGGCTCGAGCCTTCGAGCGCGAGCCGCAGCGACGTCGTGCGGCCGAGCCTTTGTCCCCAGAGCGCCTGGCCCGCGGCGAGCGGCAGCCAGGCCTTCGGCGTGGTCCGGTAGCGCCGCCAGTAGTCTTCGTCGCGGGGCCGGATGCGGGAGAGGTCGACCTTGAAGGGCGGATCCCAGTCGGCGAGCCGGGTCTCGCGTGTGATGCCCGGGTAGTCGGGCACCAGATCGCGGTCGGCGGCGGCGCCCGCGATCTCCACGATGCCTGCCACGCGCAGCTCGGCGCGCTTCGTCTCGAGCTGTCCTTCCTCGTGCCAGACGTAGTACTCGAGCGCGAGCGGGTCGCCGGCGTGCACCCCGAGCTCGCGCGCGGTCCACTCGTTGAGGAGGACCGGGTCCAGCCGATCCTTCGATAGCGCGGACTCGCCGGAGCGAGCGCAGGCGCTGCCACGGGCATTGGCGAGCCGAGCGCCAACCCCGCCCGCACCGCATTCGAGCTGCTGCCAGAGGCTGTCGTCCACCGCGGCGACCAGCGAGTAGGGCACGCTCGCGTCTCCGACCCGCAGCTCGTTCGCGAGGTAGACGAGCGACGCGGAGGCGGAGAGCCCGGAGCCGGCGGCGGCCGCGCGCGCGGCCGCGACCACGACGTCCGACAGGAGCGCGTCGTCGCTCTCGAGCTGCCACGAGCGGCCGGGCTCGATCTCCCGCACGCGCAGCCCGAGGTCCTCGAGCGTGACCGCCCGCGGTAACGCACCGGAGATCGCGTCGGCGCTCCCGCCCCGGCTCAGCACGAGGTTGACGCGGCCGGGCCGGCCGAAGGCGCCCTGGAGCGTCGCGAGCGGGACGAAGAGCGCACGCGCTTCGTCTTGCCGCGGCGAGAGCGAGAACTCGCCGAGCGCCGCCGCCGGTTGCACGCCGACGACTCGAAGCCGCAGCGCACGGCCCGGGTCGTCGCGGCGTCCGAAGAGCGTGCTGCCCGGGATCGCCTGCGCCGCCTCGGCGCGCACGAGCAGCGTGCCGCCGGCCGAGACCCCGAGCTCCTCCGCGAGCGCGGGGCTCGCGAGCGCCTCGCGCTCGCCGAGGCTCGGAGCCGCGAGCCCGTGGAAGTCCCAGAAGCGGGCGTCGACGCCCCACACCTCGACGGGCGCGGCGCGCCGGCCCGAGGACGGTTCGGTCACGGCGGCCCGGAGCGAGTAGAGCGGCACGGCCGCGCGGTCGCCCCCGGCGAGCCGTTCCGCGAGCGACGCGGCGAACGGCCGGGCGCCGACGACCGCGACGTCGGTGCGCCCGATCCGCGCCAGGGCGAGCGCGCGCAGGCTGGCGCGCACGGAATGGCCGACGAGGAACGCGCCGGCCAGGACCGCGACCGCCGCCGCCACACCGAACACGACGGCCGCGTTGGTCCTGCGGTAGTGGAGGAGGCTCTTGAGGACGAGCGCCCGCGGCCGCATCAGGCGGGATCGAGCCGCCGGCCGCTCATACGGCGCCGCAGCGGCAATCGCGCGGCGAGCTCGGCGCTGTGCGTGACCAGCACGAGCACGCTCGGCTCGGCGCGGTGGAGCTCGAGGATCAGGTCGGCGACGTTGCGCGCCGAATCGGCGTCGAGGTTGCCGGTGGGCTCGTCGCAAAGCAGCAGGCGCGGGCGCATCACGAGCGCGCGCGCGAGCGCCGTGCGCTGGCGCTCGCCACCCGAGAGTTCCGCCGGCCGATGCTCGAGCCGGTCGCCGAGGCCGACGCGCTCCAGGAGCTGGCGCGCCCGCGAGACGTAGTCGGCCGCGACCGAGGCGACGAGCGTCGGCGCCAGCACGTTCTCGAGCACGCTCAGCTGCGGCAGCAGCAGGTGGTCCTGGAACACGAAGCCGACCTCGCGGTTGCGGAAGGCCGCGAGCTCCTTCTCCGCGAGCGCGTGCACGTCGCGGCCGTCGACCAGGACGCGGCCCGCGCTCGGCCGCTCGAGCGTCCCGAGGATGTAGAGCAGCGTGCTCTTGCCGCTGCCTGAGGGCCCGACGACGCACAGCGACTCGCCGCCCGCGAGCTCGAGCGACACGTCCTCGAGCACCGGCAGCGGTCCGCGCGGAGTCTCGTACGCCTTGGAAACGCCTTCGAGCTTCAGCATCACGCCGCCCGGAACGCGGCCTGGGCCTCGCCGCAGATCTCGAGCGTGCGCTCGGCCATGCGGGCGGCCGAGTAGCTGCGCCTCACGCCCTCGCCGCCGCGTCGGCCGAGCTCGAGTCGGCGTTCGGGGTCGCGCCGGAGCTCGAGCAGCTTGGTGGCGAGGTCCCGCACGTCGCCCGGCGCGAACAGCACGCCGCCGCCCGTCTTCTCGATCACCTCGGGGAAGGCCCCGTGGCGCGGCTCGACCACGGGCACGCCGCTCGCGAGCGCCTCGAGCAGGTAGAGCCCCTTCGGCTCCGCGTACGGGCTCGGGACCGACAGCACGTCGAGCCCGCGCAGGAACTCGAGCTTGCGCGGCCGGTCGATCGTCTCGTGGCAGCGGAACTCGCCCTCGAGCCCCACCGCGGCGAGCGCCTTCGTGACGCCCTCGAGGTAGCTGCGGTGCTCGGGAGCGAGGTAGCCGGCGGCTTCGAGCCGCGCGTCCTCGAGCCCGAGCTCTCTGCGGAGCTTGATGTAGGCCGACACGAGCAGGTGCAGGCCCTTCTCGGGAGCGATGCGCGCGAGATAGCCGATCGTGAACGGACGCTCCGGGGGAGCCGCCGGCGCCGGCGCGAACCCATCGAAGCGGATCCCGAGTGGCGCGACCGCGATCTTCTTTCGCGGCAGCCCGAGGTAGCCGGCCATGAAGTCGGCGTAGTACTCGCTCGTCGCCACGAAGCGGTCGACGGCCGGCTCGGCCTCGGCGATGAGCGCCTTGGCCCGCGTGCGATGGGGCGCGGGCAGCCCTTCGAGGAAGAGGTCCTCGCCGGAGAGCGTGCAGACGATCGGCCGCTGCAGCTCGCGCCGCAGCGGCGGGGCGAGCGAGCTGAGCAGCGACGTCGGCAGCATCACCGCGTCGAAAGGCGGCAGCGGTTTCAGGTACGCGATCAACTTGCGAAACTCCTTCGCCTGGTGGCCGGCCTCGCCTTGCAGCATCGAGACGGTCAGGTCGCCGAGCTGCTCGGGGTCGACCGAGACGCCGCGGCCGGTGGCGAGCCGGATCACGGCCGGCGTGTCCCACAGGAAGTCGAGCACGGCCGGGGTTCGGCGCAGCAGCGGCACGTGCTGCTCGAGGTAGACGCTGATGCCGGAGAAGAAGACGCGCGAGTCCGAGACGTTCTGCTCGTCGGTGCGCGTCGGCGTGTAGACCGGCAGCAGCACGACGTCGTGGCCGAGCGCCAAGAGCTCGGCCGCGAGCGTGTTGTCGCGCAGGCAAGAGCCGCAGTACATCCCGCCCGCGCCGGCCGTGACCGCGAGCAGGCGCAAGCGGCTAGGCGACGCCGGCCCGCCCGAGAAGAGCGCGCCGGACGTAGAGGTGCTCGAACAGGTTGCCCTCGTGCGGCTGGTCCCAGCTGAGCTTCCAGGTCGGCAGCGCGCCGAGGTTGAGGCGGTGCACGAGCGGCGAGGCCATCACGCGCGCGACGAGCGCCTCGTCGGCCGTGATCAGGGTGGCCGCGAGCGTCGGGCCGAGCCGGCCGGGAAGCTCCTCGGGCTTCACCTCCACCACGCTCGCGAACGGGAACAGGAACTCGCGGTTGGCGAGCGGATGGTCGGGCGAGTCGCAGCGCACGAGCGTCGGCAAGAGGTAGCTCGAGCGGCCGCGCGTGGCGAGCCGCCCGCTGCCGCGCAAGCGCGCGGTCACGTCCTCGGCTCCGGGCGTCTCGAGCTCGCGGTCGATCAGCGCCGAGAGGCGCTCGGCGACGGCCGGGTTCGCGAACGGCGCGAGCTGCGCCTCGGGATCGTCGGTCGCGCGCGGGACGACCTGCGCCAGCTTCGCCGCGAGGGCCTCCGCGATCGCGCGCCCGTTGGCCGTGACCCAGACGCCCGAAGCGTTGATGCAGGAGCGGCCGCCGTTCTCGACGATCGACGACGCCATCACCTCGAGGTGCCGCTCCCAGTCGGCGCTCGCGTCGGGGCCGAGCACGACCTTGCTGTAGCCGGGCCCGTGCACCTCGACGCGCGGGTCGGACTGCCACGCCCGCGTCGAGGCCACGTCGCCGAACACCATCCCGCGGCCGCAGCGGCGCAGGATCTCGCCGGCGCCGGCGTGGTCGGTCGGGTAGTAGCCGAAGGCGGTTCCCGGGACGCCGGCCGCGACGAAGGCCTGGATCACGCGGTAGGGCGTCCACGGCTCGGCGCTGCCCGGCTTGAGCACGAGCGCGGTGCGGAGCGCGATCGTCGGAACCCAGAGCGCGTGCACGCCCGGAGAGTTGCTCGGCAGCACCACGCCGAGTGTGGGGCTCCGCGGGATGAAGCTCACCGCCGAGCCGGCCGCCTGCCCGTAGCCGCGGTCGATCACGTCGAGGTCGAGGCCGCGCGTCAGGCCGGCGATCACGCGCTCGCAGTCGGCGAGCGCCGCGCGGACCTTCTCCATGTTCTTGCGCACCATCGCGTGCGGCAGCCCGGTCGTGGCGGAGAGCTGGCGCACGTACGCGTCCGGCGTCTGCGTTTCGTCGCCGAGCGGCAGCGTCGCCGTCACGAAGAGCTCGGCCGCGCGCGCCGAGAGCGCCACGAGCTCGCGCACCCCGAAGCCTGAAAGCGACGAGCGCATCGCCTGCTGCGAATCCTCCAGGAGGTCGCGGCGAACCAGCCCGGGGTTCGCCTGGCTCAGCTCCGCGAGCGGCTCGCGCGTCTCGAAGTCCACGACCGTGGCGACGTCCACCGAGCGGTAGGGCCGTCCGCGCCGCAGCACCGGGAGGTGGAGCATCAGTAGACACCCTCGACGACGGTCGACGCGAAGCCGCGGAACGGGCGCACGTTGCGCACGCCGTCCCACGGGTAGGCCTGGCAGGGCGGCTCGCGCTCCGCCTCGTCGCGCTCGGGGAAGCGCGGCATGAAGAACTCCTTGGTGAGCGTCGTGAGCCGCACGCGGCCCGTCTCGCCGTAGCCGACGACGCGCGCGTGGTCGTTCGGGTCCACGACCTCCATCATCGCGCGCGGCGCCGGCGGGTAGTAGACGATGTCCCAGTTGTCGCCCGGCTGGCGCGGGCGATGGACGGCGAGCCCCATGAGCGTGTTGCCGTAGGTGGGAGCGAAGTAGACGTCGGGTCCCAGGAGCTCCTCGACCGCGAAGCGGTGGAACTGCGGCGTCATCTCGGTGCCGCCGCAGAAGACGCCCTTGATGCCGAGCTTGGCGAGCGAGACCTTCTCGGACATCGCCTCGAGCAGCTTCGGGGTCGTGAACATGCAGCGGATGCCGTCGTGGGCCCTGAGCAGCGTGAGCGCCTGGTCGACGACGTGCTGCTTGTAACGCTCCATCTCGGCCAGGTCGCCGCGCTTGACGAGCTTGATCACCCAGCGCGGGTCGAGGTCGACCATGAAGCAGATCCCGCCGCGGTACTGGCACAGGTGCTCGACCGCGAGCCTGAGCCGCCGCGGGCCGCTCGGGCCGACGTGGATCCAGTCGGCGCCCTTCGGGAAGTGCTCCTCCGGCAGCGTGTCGCTGAACATCTCGTAGTCGATGCGGAAGTCGTCGATGCTGATGCGCGCCTTCGGGACGCCGGTCGAGCCGCCGGTCTCGAAGATCGAGATCGGCTTCTTCGCGAAGCCCTTCGGCACGAAGCGCCGCACGGGCCCGCCGCGCAGCCACTCGTCCTCGAAGAAGCCGAAGCGGTCGAGGTCGGCGTAGCTCTTCACCGCCTTGCGCGGGTCGAAGCCCGCCCGCTTCGCCCAGTCGAGCCAGAACGGCGTGCCGTGCTTCGGGTCGAAGTGCCATGCGACGACCTGGCGCACCCAGGCGTCGAGCCGGTCGCGCGCGGCTTCGCTCCGGGTCGCGAGCGCCTTCGTCGCAGGAGTCCGGGTGGTGGGCAAGGCGTCAGTCCGCCGTGATGCGGTAGAGGTGCTTGCGCCCGCGCAGGTAGAGCTCGCGGTCGGCGAGCGCCGGCGAGGCGTCGAAGCCGTCGTCGAGGTGGTTCGTGGCGAGCACTTCGAGCTTCGGCCCCGCCGACAGCACGATCACCGCGCCCTCGCGGCCGGCCACGTAGACGCGCCCCGCGGCGCCGACCGGGGAAGCATAGACGTTCGGCACGCCGGGCAGCCGCTCGGAGAAGCGCAGCGTGCCGTCCTTCGCGTCGAGGCAGGTCAGTATGCCGTTGTTCGACTTCAGGAAGTAGAGCTGGCCGCGATAGAGGAGCGGCGACGGCACGTACGGGGTGTCGCGGTCGTAGCGGAAGACGAGCCCCGGAGGGCCCGAAACCTCGCCCTTCGCCGCGCTGAGCCTTATCGCGAGGAGCGCGTTGCCGCGGAAACCGCTCGTCACGTACACGATCCCGTCGGCGTAGACGGGCGAGGGGATCGCGTTCGGCGTGAGGCCGCCCGCACGCCAGCGCTCCTCGCCGGTCGCGAGGTCGTAGCTCACGACGTGGTTCGTGCCGGGGATCACGACCTGCGGCGCGCCCTCGCCCGTGATCACGAGCGGCGTCGCCCAGGTGGTGGGCTCGTCGCGGTCCTTGCGCCAGCGCTCCTTGCCGCTCCCGGCGTCGAGCGCGACGACGAAGTCGGGGCCCTCGTGGTCCCAGTTGACGACGAGCGTGTCGCGGTAGAGCGCGGGCGAAGAGCCCTCGCCGAAGCCCATGCGCGTCTGCATCTTCCCGAGCTGCGTCTCCCAGAGCGGCCGGCCCTGGAGGTCGAGCGCGTAGAGCCCGCGCGAGCCGAAGAACGCGAAGAGCCGCTTGCCGTCGCTCAGCAGCGACTCCGACGCGTAGCTGTTGTTCTCCTGCACGCCCTCGTGCGGCACCTCCTGGTGGACGACGTTCCTCCAGCGCAGCTTGCCGTCCTTGCGCTCGAAGGCCATCACGACGAACGCGCGCGTCTGCGAGTCCTTCTCCCCCGGCACCGCGGACGAGATCAGCACGAGATCGCCGACGACGATCGGGCTGCCGAGCCCGAGCCCGGGTACCTCCACCTTCCAGCGCACGTTCCGCCCTTCGGCCCAGTCGAGCGGCGGGTCGGCGGCCGGCGCCTCGCCGGTGCGCAGCGGACCGCGCCACTCGGGCCAGTCGGCGGCGTTCGCGTTGGCGGCGCCCGTGCCGAGTGCGGCGGCGAGAGCCAGGGAGCCGGCGACGACTGAGAAACCGGAGAGAGCCATCGCCACAGTTTCTACTCCAATGGAGCCGACGGGGAAAGCGCGATGCGTTTACAGATTCTTTTCAAACGAAACCCCGAGCTGACTAACCCCGGCACGCTCTTGGTCCATCCTATGTAGAGATGGAGAGGCCGTGGAAGTCCTGGCGCGCGGGAGCCTGCCTCGCCCTCGTCGGGCTCCTGTCGTCCTGCGGGGGCGGCACCGCCAAGACGGCCACGGCGCCTGCCCCCGTCGTTTCCGTGACCGACACGTTCGCGGTCGACCCGCAGGCGGGGCGCTATCATCCGATGCATCCCGCGGCGTTCGGGCCGATCTACGCGAGCGGCTGCCCGGTGAACGGCGACTGCGGCTGCGGCCGTTCGACCGGGCTCGCCGAGGAGTTCAACTGCCAGCTCGACCAGCTCGCGGCCAACGACATCCCGATCACGGCCTACCTCTTCGACGGCAGCGCCTGGTCCAAGGCCGCCTCCGACGCGCAGAACTCGTGCGACGGCCCGGACTGCTGCATGTGGAACCTGGGGGACCAGGTGATCAACCGGCTGGCGCTGGAGGGTGTGCGCGGGCTCCTGCATTTCTGGGGCGGCTGTCACGACGACGAGCAGTTCGGCCGCGCCCGGACCCGCCTCGGCGGCAACCTGCTCGGCTTCTACCTGGACGACGGCTCGTCCGACAGCGAGCTCGCCGACGTGTCGCAGTTCATGGAGCAGGCGTCGCCCGGCGACTGGGAGAACGTCGCCAAGGCGTTCCAGAACCGCCAGCCGTCGAATACGACCCAGGGCCTCGAGCGCTGGGCGAACGTGGCATACGTCGGCGACCTCTCCCCCGGGTTCGACGGCCTGAAGACCGCGATCGCGCGCGTCTTGTCGATGGCGCCGACCGTGCCGGCTCCGATGGCGGAGCTCACCGGCTACGGCTACCAGTCCGACGCGATCCCGAGCGAAGAGGTCTACTACCGCAGGCTTCACTTCGGGGCGCTGCAGCCGGTGATGGCGCACACTCCCTTCAGCAACTCCGATCCCTGGCGACGCGACTACTCGCCCGACCTGGTGAAGGCCTATCGCTACTGGGCCTGGTTCCACAAACAACTGGTGCCCTACTTCTACAGCCTCTCGTACCGCATGTACGAGGACCCGACGAAGCCCGTGCTGACGGCCGGCCCGATGGCCGACTCGCTGATCCTGGGCGGGGACATCTTCGCGCCGTTCGTGACGACGTCGACCCAAACGATGGACATCCAGCTGCCGCCCGGCGACTGGGTCGACTACTGGGACGACAGCCGCGTGCTCAACGGCCGCCTCGCGAGCTTCCCGGTCCCGCTGGGGCGCGAGCCGATCTTCGTGCGCAAGGGAGCGATCATCCCGATGCACGTCGAGCGCGACTACACCGGCCACGGCAACGCCCAGTCCGGCGACGCGCTCACGGTGCTCGTCTACCCGACCGACAGCTCCTCGTTCAAGTACCGGCCCGACTCGCGCACGCCCTGGATCACGCTCACCGCGGCGCAGTCCTACGACCGGCTGACGCTCGTCGCCGACCCGGCGCTGCCGAGCGAGCCCGTGATCTTCAGGGTCTCGGGCTGGACCACGACGCCCGATTCGGTGGGCGTCTTCGGCACGAGCGTCGCCGTGAACCAGGGCGGCGACATGGACCGCGCCGACTCCGAGTCCGCCGCGAACGGCATGCAGGACAGCGCCTGGTACTACGACGCCGACGCGCAGCGGCTGATCATCAAGGTCGTGCCGTAGCGCAGCGCCGCCCCCGCGGCGGTTAAGCTAGGGCCGTGCCCCGCCCGCGGCTCTGGCCCGCCGTCCTCGTCCTGCTGCTCGGCGCACTCTGGATCGGCGCGGCCTGGCTCGTGGGCGACTCGATCCGGCAGGTCCGCGTCGAGCACACGCTCGCCGCGCTCGCGCTCGTCGCCCTCGGGCTCCTCGCGTGGCTCGCCTTCTTCTCGCGGCTGCCGCGCGGCGTGCGCCGCGCGGCCGGCCTCGTCTCGCTCGCTCTGCTCGCGCTCGTGCCGGTCGTCGTCCGCGTGCGCGGCGTGACCGGCGACCTGCGGCCGATCGTGGAGCTGCGCTTCCGGGGGGAGGTCCCGCGGCCCGCGCCGACCGCGCTCCCGAGCGCGACCGCCGCGCCGGCCGTCCCGGTGCCGGCCCCGGCTGCCGCCGGCCTGCCGTCCGAGCCGGCGCCCACGGACGTCGTGGCGTTGCGCCCGGCCCAGGCGGCTTTCCCGGCGCCGCGCCCGGCCGCGCCGCCGCTCCCCGCCTTCCCGCAGTTCCTGGGCCCCTCGCGCGACGCGACGCTCGCGGGCCCGCGCCTGGCGCGCGACTGGTCGGCGCGCGCGCCGAAACGGCTCTGGCGCGAGGCGCTCGGAGAAGGCTGGTCGGGCTTCGCCGTCGCGGACGGGATCGCCGTCACGCAGGAGCAGCGCGGCGAGCAGGAGCAGGTGGTCGCCTACGACGCGCGCTCGGGCCGCGCGCTCTGGTCGCACGCCGACGCGGCGCGCTATGCCACGGTGATCGCGGGCGTCGGGCCGCGCGCGACGCCGACGATCGAGGGCGGGCGCGTCTACACGCTCGGCGGGACGGGGCTCCTGAACGCGCTCGAGCTCGCGAGCGGCCGCAGGCTGTGGTCCCACGACGTGGTGCGCGAGACGGGAGCCGTGGTGCCGGACTGGGGCAAGAGCAGCTCGCCGCTCGTCGTGGACGGCCGGGTCGTGGTCCCTGGCGGCGGGCCGGGCCGCGCGCTGGTCGCCTACGACGCGCGGAGCGGCGAGCTCGCATGGGCGACGGGCGACGGCGGCGCGAGCTACAGCTCGGCGACGCTCATGACGCTCGCGGGTCGCCGCCAGATCGTGGTGCTGAACGCCCGCAGCCTGAGCGGCCACGATCCGGCGACGGGCGCGGTCCTCTGGGAGCAGCCGTTCCCGTCCGGCCAGCCGAACGTGGCGATGCCGGCGCAGCTCGGCCCCGACCGGCTCGTCGCCTCGGTCGGCTACGGAGTCGGCAGCAAGGCGTACCGCGTGGCCGAGAGCGGGGGCTCGCTCGCCGCGACGCTCGAGTGGGAGAGCCCGCGCCTCAAGTCGAAGTTCGCGAACCTCGTCGTCCGCGGCGGCTTCGTGTACGGCCTCGACGACGGCGTCCTCAGCTGCCTCGATCCGGCGAGCGGCGAGCGGCGCTGGAAGGCCGGGCGGCACGGCCACGGCCAGCTGCTGCTCGTCGGCGATCTGCTGCTCGTGCAGACCGAGGACGGCGAGCTGGTGCTGGTCGACCCCGCCCCCGACGCCTACCGCGAGCTCACGCGCTTCGCGGCGCTCGACGGCAAGACCTGGAACCCGCCGGCGCTCGCAGGCGCGCTCTTGCTCGTGCGTAACGACCGCGAAGCCGCCGCCTACGAGCTGCCGGTCGAGTGAAGGAGCCGGCTCAGCGCTTGCCGAAGCCCAGCTCGAGCTTCGCCAGCATCTCGAACGGCCGGCCCGGGATCGCCGAGTCCGAGCCGTAGCCGCGCGTCGCGTAGTCGGTGCCGGTCAGGTTCCGGAAGTGCAGCCCGAGACGCGCGCGCTCGCGCGCGTAGAAGACCGCCGCGTCCACGACACCGTAGGCGCCGATCCTGTTGCGGTTGTCGGGAGCCACGAACTGCTCGGACAAACAGCGCACGCCCGCCGCGACGGAGAAGCCGGCGCCGAGCTTCGTCGTGACCCAGACCGAGGCCATCTGCCGCGGCGCGAACGCCGGCACGTTGCCGGTGCGGTCGAGCACCTCGTAGCTCTGGCCGAGCGACACGAGCTCCGAGAACTGCGTGAGCTCGGCCGCGGTGAAGGCGTAGGTCGCGCGCACGCTCACGTTCGGCGCCGCCTCCGCCGACAGCTCGAACTCGAAGCCGCGCGCGCGCTGGCTGCCGTTCTGGCGCGTGAGGCCGTTCGAGTCGGGGATCGCGATGTTCTTGCGCTCGAGCTCGTAGCCCGCGCCGCTCGCGTAGCCCTTGCCGTTCAGGAACGACACCTTGACGCCGGCCTCGAACTGGTGGCTCTGCTCCGGGTCGCGCGGGCCCACGACCTGGATCGAGGGCGGCGCGAAGCCGAGGCTGCCGTTCGCGTAGACCGAGACCGTGGGCACCGGCTTGAAGATGAGCCCGCCGAGCGGGCTCACGCGCGACTCGTCGCGCGTCGTGGAGGTGCTCTGGTCCTCGAAGTGCAGGTCGTCGAAGCGGGCGCCGGCCGTGAGCTCCCACTTGGGCGTGAAGCTCAGGCGGTCGATCACGTACGGCGCGAGCACGCGGCTCGACGAGTCGCCCGCCTGGTGCGCCTGGGGCAGCGGGATCGGGTAGATGCCCACCTCGGCCTCGACCGGGTTCTGGATGTCGAGCGGCTGCAGCAGCAACGCGTCCTGGGTGTAAACGTCGGTCATGCGGGACAGCTCCAGACCCGTCACGAGCTCGTGCGCGACGCTGCCCGTGTGGAACCAGGCCACGAGCTCGAGCTGGTTGCCGTAGATGCGCTGGCGGTCGTCGAGCAGACCCTGGGTGCGCTGGACGTAGGTGTTGCCGTCGGGGAAGGGAAAGGCGCCCAGCACCAGCGTGCCGTCGGTATTCCAGTCGAGCGCGCCGAAGTAGAACTTGTCGCGCAGCAGCAGCTTGTCGTTCAGGCGCTGCTCGGCGTCGAGCCGCGCGCGGTGGGCGTGCTGCTTGGAGAAGTCGGAGGCCGACTGGAACGAGGTCTGGCGCGAGGGGCCGGCGAGCTCGCCGTTCACGAACGGCAGTCCCGAGTCCGGCGACTGGTTGCTGTCCACGTACTCGTAGGACAGCTGGACGCGCGCGCGCTCGGTGGGACGCCACAGGAAGGTGGGATTGAGGGCGCCGAGCGTGCCGTCGCGGCCGTCGCGGTAGCCGCTCGTGCCCTGGACCGCCGCGTTCAGGCGGAACGCCTGCTTGCCGTCCGCGCTCGCCAGGTTGAAGTCCCCGGCGGCCTCGTAGGTGCCGTAGCGGCCGTAGGACACCGTGACATCGCCGAAGCGCGCCGGGACCGGGTGCTTGCGAACGACCTGGACGGCGCTACCGAGCGGGCCGCCGCCCCAGACGAACCCGCCGGGGCCCTTCAGCACGTCGACCTGCTGCACGTTGTAGAGCGGGTAGAAAGGCGCCTCCAGGTCGGGCGCGCCGTCGACGAGGACGAGCCCGGTGTCGAGCGAGTCGAAGCTGCGCACGACGAAGTAGTCGAAGAGGCCGAAGCCGGTCGCGACGTTCACGCCGCTCGCGTTCTTGAGCGCGTCTCCGAGCACGAAGGCGCCCTGCTCCGCGGCGAGGCGGCCCGAGACGACGGACAGGCTCAGCGGCAGGTCGAGCGGCTTGGTCTCGAGCTTGGTCGCGGTGTCCGACGGCGGCGGCACCGGCGGCGCCACGGCCTCGACGCTGGCCGTGTCCTCGTAGCGGAGCGGCTTGTCGGCGGACGCCTGCGCGTCCTGGGGAGCGGGCGTCGTCTGGGCGGCGACGGCCGTCGCGGCCAGGAGGAGCGCCGCCGCGAGAATCGGGCGTGGCTTCAGCAGTTTGGACATGGGTACTCTGGTTTTGAGGGCCAGTATGCTTTCGCCGCTTGCCTTGGAGCAAGCGCCGCCTACAGCCTCGCATCTGCCCTGGCGTTGCATCGCGGTCGCGCTTCTGAACGTAGGGTTGCGGTGCCGTCAATATGGCGGTCTTTCATGCGGGCTCTTCGCGAGCTCGACGCCCCGCATCAAGCTCTTCATCAGCCTGCCGATAGAGAAGCTCGACAAAATGGCGCTGCAAGAGAAGCTCCGAGAAATCGGCCGCCGGTCCAAGGAGACGGCGCAGCTCACGCGCAGCAGCTCGGCCCGCAGCAGCCCCGGGTCGCTTCCCGCTTGGATGCGCGGAAGGTGACCGACCGGACCTTGCCGCGAAGATCCTCAGCCGCGACGCCCGTGCGCTCGAGGAGCTCGCCGACCGCCTCCGGCGCGGCGTCGATCATCGCGCCGAGATAATCGACGTCCTTCAGGACGTCGACGCTGCCGAGCCCGGCCGCTTCCAGAGCCGCGAAGTATTCCGAGCGCTGCATCGCACCGGAGATGCAGCCGACGTAGGCATAGACGTCTTGTTCGATCGCGGGCGGCAGCGCGCCGTCGAGCAGGATGTCCGAGATCACGAGGCGCCCGCCGGGCTTGAGCACGCGGGCGATCTCGCGGAAAGCGGCCGCCTTGTCGGGGACGAGGTTGATCACGCAATTGCTGGTCACGGCGTCGATGGAGGCGTCGACGACCGGCAGCTGCTCCAGCCGGCCTTCACGGAACTCCACCTGCGAAAAGCCGAGGCGCGCGGCGTTGGCGCGGGCCTTCTCGAGCATCTGTGGCGTCATGTCCACGCCGATCACGCGCCCCTCGCGTCCGACGCGCTTCGCTGCGAGGAAGACGTCGACGCCGGCGCCCGAGCCGAGGTCGAGCACGCGCTCGCCCGGCTGCAGCTCCAGGGAATCGACCGGCGCCCCGCAGCCCAGACCGAGGTTGGCGTCGGCGAGGCTCTCGACCTCGGCGCTCGAGTAGCCGAGCGCCGCGGAGATCGCCTCCGTCGATGCGCCGCAGCCGCAGGGGCTCGGCGACGGCCCGCCGCAGCCGCCGGTCTTGCCCTCGGCGATGCTGCCGTACTTCTCCCTCACTTCCTTGACCCGCTGCTCCGCACTACTCGCATTCGCACTCATCGCATGACCTCGCTTGTCCAGCGGCCTCCGCAGGACGGGAATCGACGGCGGGAAAGCCCGTCATCAGGTGGTCGAACGCCCCGTCGGGGCAGCACTCTCGTGTGGCCATCCGGACGGCCACCAGCAGATCGGCCAGGCGCTCGACCACGGCGGCTCGATGCTGCGGGTCGATGCGCTCGAGGATCTCGCCCGCAAAGGCCTCTTCCTGGCGCTCGAGCTTGTCGGCTTGCTTGCGACCGGCCGGCGTCAAGGCGATGACCGCGGCACGGCCGTCGGCCCCGTCGGCGTCTCGGCGCAGGTAGCCTTTGTCGAGCAGCCGCTGCAGGTTGCGCGTGAGCGTGCTGGGAGTGATGCCGAGCCTTCGCCCGAGCGCTCCCATCCGGAGCGGGCCCTCGAGCCTGAGGGTTTCGAGCGTCGCGGCCTGCGCGATCGTCATTCCGCAGCAGAAGACGTCGGCCCGTTCGGATATGGCGAAGCGCCTGACGAGTGCGCGCACGTGGTGCAGCAGGCGACGAGCTCCCGGTTCCACGATCACAATATAGTTGTAGGATACAATTAAATCAAGCCTGGTGTTCGAGCGCCTGGCTCGACGCCGGTCCTGGTTCGATCGGCTGGACCTATGGTTTGCGTGCCACCCCGAGCAGGTGCGGGCTCGCGCCGAGCAGCGTCGGCTCGGTCTCGACGGCGCGGACGAACGCGAGCATCCGCTCGCGCGCCGCGGGATCCGCGAAGCGCCTCGCGAAGTCCGGCGCCCAGGGCGCCGGGCCCTCGACCGCGAAGACGTCCAGGAGCGCGAAGCCGGCCTCGGCGATCTCCACCGCGAGCTCGGGCGGGTCATGGAAGAAGGCCGTCGTGAAGTAGCGGGCGTCGCCGGTGTGGTTCTCGTGCACTCCGGACGCGAGATCCCGTTCCACGATCCGGGCGAACGCAGCGTCAGCCTAGCCGAGCTTGCGCAGCAGCTTGGGCGGCAGGAACCAGACGAGCGAGCCGCCCTGCTCGAGCCGGCCGGGCACCTCGACGAGCGCGGCGCCGCCCTTCTTGAACGCGAGCCGACTCTC
>Ga0335076_10003812_pt1 | contig 15191 bp, 12 predicted proteins | sample Lox_Sample_25_FD_206717 | JGI IMG/M metagenome (GOLD analysis project Ga0335076, IMG submission 206717) | Soil microbial communities from Loxahatchee National Wildlife Refuge, Florida, United States - Lox_Sample_2.5 | ecosystem: Environmental > Terrestrial > Soil > Wetlands | place: USA...
TAGCCCTGTTCCAACAGCCAAATGGAAAAGCTCACGATCTTTTGAAGGTAATTCCGATAAGCCGATTCGTCTTTTCGCGCCCAATTCCTTGGGTCGCAAAAACCGATGGGGTTGACGCCCACCATCGGCATCGAGGCGCCGTGCGGGATGCCATTCTTAGCTTGCTTCACTTCCAGCCCGTAAGCGAGATCCGGATTGACATAGGTCTCGGCCTTTACTCCCAAGCCGCGAACCAATTCGCGGGAATCTTCGTCCCGAAAAGACCGGTAGTCGGCCATCTGCACCGCTTGTTTCGCGAACCATTTGCTCAGCCAATGATTCAGCGGGCCAGCACCAACATTCAGAAAGTACAATTTCTTGCCAGCCAGTTTGGCGAGAAGGCAGAACCGGAAAATCGCGTACGGGTGAGACCACGGGCCGCGCCACAAATCACTCAACTGCCCTCCCCCAGAAATCACCAGGATGTCGAGCCTACTCACAGCCTGGTAAGAACTGACCCAAAACTTTACGTCTCGACCGCACTCCAGGACCCATTTCGCGAGCCCAGACAGGAAGGGAACACGCTTCACGATGAACTTTATCCCGTGTATTGCTCCATTCGTGCCCGCAGCCGGGACTTCCGTGTTTGCAGAAATCGGATACCACCAACGGATCGGATAGCACGGGATGCCATGCCGTGCCGTGGTGTCGGCGGGGACGAAAGAAAACCCGATGAGCTGCGCTTCGGGTAGGCGCTTCTGGATATTCGCAATGGCTACATCCTGGCTGGCCGCGTCGCCCAAGTTGCCGTAGCCCATATGATCCAGCAGGCCAATCGTAAGCGAATTTGCGTTTTGCGAGCTCATACGGCGTCGCTGATTTTCCCCGTGCCGCTATTTACGGTGTCAGCGGCTACAGGATCGCTCCACTCATTTTCCTTGTGGGCCCCTGTCACACTTAGGTCCGCGAATGTTAGGAATTTCTTTGCGGTAGAACCCGGGTTCAAAGCCAGGTCGCAAATAGATACCAGCGCCCCAAAGAACACGCTTGACCACTGAAAACCAACGCCGGCGTCGATCAGCTTCTCTTTGTGATATTTCAAGGTTTTTCCGCGGCCGCGCAACAGGCACTTACCGAGAAATTTGTAGTACTCGGACATGTGCTCTCGCATCCGGCGATCCAACTCACTCTCGTTGAGATAGGCTGGACCATGAACGCGTAGGATCTCGAGGGTTCCCGCCAGGTGGGTCTGCAGATCTTCCGACTCGGAGCGCAACGATTCCATCCTTACCCTTGTGTAGGTGAGCATCTGATGGACAAAACCAAAGTCGCTGATCTTGAGCAGCGCGAAACAAACCTCCGTGTCCGCGTGAATGTTCTTTTCATTATAAAAAGTGGCTTTCTGCCGCACCAGATCGGAGCGGTAGAGGATGGCGTTGGCGGACTCGAACACGTACAAATGATCCAAGAAATGCCGGCGGCAGATTTCCCGGCCGTCAAAAATGGTCCGTTGATATGGCAAGCCTGTGGATTTTACTTCTGTGCCTTGCAAAACATAGGCCCCTACAATACCTACGGACGGAAAGTTCTCGGCCACGGCCACCATGCATTCGATGCAGTCAGGAAAAATCCAGTCGTCGGCAAAGACCAGTTTGCAATACTTGCTGGTTGGAGAGATCTTGCGGAGCGCCGCATTGTGGTTGGCAATTACAGGCAGGAACTCCTGGTTGTCGTAAATGCGAATCCGGGGATCTCGCGCCGCATACTCGCGCGCAATTGCCAGCGTCAGGTCCTTGCTGCAATTGTTGACGATGATGTATTCCCAATTCTGATAGGTCTGCGCAAGAATGCTTTCAATGCACTCGACGAAATATTCCTCGCCGTTGTACACCGGCGTGACGATGCTGACCAAGGGTTGTGACGCTTGATTCATAGTTCAGGAAAACCGCGAAGTCTCTTGCCTGCTGTTGTCCTTTGACTGGGACTCCGGCTCATGCTCACGGAACCAGGCGATGGTATTCCGCAATCCGCTTTCCAACGAAGTCCGCGGCTTCCAGTCAAGTTGTTCATAGGTTCGCCGAGCATCGGCGACTCGTTCCTGCTCCATCGGCCGGTCCGGCAGGGCTCCGAATGCTGGGGCCACTTCGCTGCCCATGAGTTGCGCAATCTGCAAGGCAACTTCGCGCAGTTGGGTCAAGTTACCGGAACCCAGGTCGACGGTGCCGCCGAGTGCATCCTGTGACCTGGCGCAAGCCAGCAAGCCCTCAATGACGTCATCAATATAAATCCAGTCCACCTTGCGTTTGCCGCTGCTGAGTTTCGGAGGTTCGCCCGCAAGCAGTGAGGAGATGACGTGGGGCACGAAACGGGTGACCGGCTGCTTACCTGGTCCGTAAACCATGAAGATTCGCGTGTTCACTACGGGCGTTTTGTACAAAGCGTGAAACATTCGCGCATAAGCGCGTACCGCCGCTTTCGAAGCGGCATATGGTGAACTGCAAACCTCGGAAGCTCCATCGACCGGCTCTTCCAGTGAGCCTGCCAGCACGATGCGGCCGTATGCGATCTCCGTCAGCGCCACCAAAAGATTCACAGTTGCCTGCAAATTGTGTTCGAGTGTCGGCAGGACCGCCTCGACGCCGCGCCCGCCGGTGACGCAGCCGGCGAGGTGAAATATAACCTCTGGTTGAACCGAAGCGAGCAGGTCACGAGTCGCCTGAACATCGCGGAGGTCGGCGCACCACCAACTGATTCCACCGCGTTCGTCCGGGTGTACATTCCGGGAAACCGCATGCACTTCCACACCGTCTTTTTGCAAACGCCGGCATAATTGAGTGCCTATATGGCCGGTTGCACCGGTAACCAGAACTTTTCGCATTACTCGATGCAACCCGCCTTTCCGCTAGACAATGTGTGCCGCGTGCTATGCCGAAACCAGATCTTTTTCTTTGACCGCCGCGGGCCCCCGCACTCCCCTCAGGATATCCAGGTAAAGCGATTTTTGTCCCGCGACAAACAGAAGCAACCCAAGAAATACCGTGAAAAGCACAGTGCTTTCCAGCAAAAGCCGCGGCAGTGGCGAAAGCGACTGGCCAATGGCCATGCGCACGATGTAGGCCAAGCCCCCTGCCAGGATACCCGAAGCCAGCGGCCGGCTGACCGCCAACAGAATATCCCCTAGAGAAATTCCAGTTCCATGCACGCACCAGGCGATATGTGGAAGGACCCACAACGTCATCACCGCGGAATAAGCAAAGGCAACGCCTTTGGGGCCGTAAGGCAATCCCATGACGTAGCCCGCAATGATAAGGGGCGAAAAGACAAAAGCAATTTTCAAACTGCGTTTGACTAGCCCCAGCGAGAACAACAGCCATCCCAGAGGATTGATAATCGCGAAGATTAATATCGTGGGAGCCAGCAATCGAAAAATGGGCGCAGCCTCGCCCCACTTCGAGCCGAGCAGTATGCGAATGATGTCTTCGGGAAAGAGAGCGCAGGCGATAGTGGTGGGAATGGTCAAGCCGAGGACCAAGGAGTACCCCTTCAGGAAATAGCTCTTGAGCCGCGCGAAGTCGTTTTGGATCCGCGATAATGCCGAAAACGCCACTTCACCAACAGCAGTATTCAGATTGTCTGTAGGAATGTTGATGAGCTGGTAGGCCCGGCCGTAAATTCCGATGGCATCGGCGCCCCAGTAGCGGCCAATCAATATTTTTTCGGCGTTATACGCAAGGTACGCCAGAAGGCTGTTCAGTGTAAGCGTCCCACCGAAATGCATCATGGAACGAATTCCAGCCCTTCGTCTGGGTCTTCCGGGAATCCAGGCCGCCGCCATCCAATAGCCGATCGTGGCCACAAAAGGCGAGGCGATCGTCATGGCCACCAGCGCCCAGTATCCATAGCCAGCTTTTGCCCCCGCGATGCCGACAACCGTTCCCACAGCCAAGCTGACGGTGCTGATCACCGCCATCGTGGTAAACCGCATCTGCCGCTGGAGAAGTACGGAGTGTTGGATTCCCAAGGCATTGAACAGGAAACCCAGCGCCATCACCGCGGTGACCGGCACCAACCGGGGCTGATGATAGAATGCCGCGATGGCCGGCGCCATAGCTACGGTCAGAAGTGTGAGCAAGACGCCCACCAGCAGGTTGATCCAGAAAAGTGTTGAGATCTGTTCTTCGGTCACTTCGGCACGCTGAATCGCGGCGGACGAAAGTCCGAAATCCCGGAACAGGCTCAAAACTCCCGTGAAGGCCGCCACCATTCCAACGAGTCCGTAATCTTCCGGCCCGAGGAGGCGCGCCAGGATCATCAGAGAGCCGACGCGAAGAGCAAAATTCGCTCCCTGGGCAAGGAGCCGGGCGAGGCCGCCCTGAATCGTCTTTTGCTTTAAGTCTTTCATCGGATTCCCATGAGCCAGTCGATAACACCTTCAGAAGTCTTGCCGGAAATCGCAGATTGACTTGCGGCAATAAAATGCTTCGGCATATTTTTCCGGGGAAGCGCACTCTACTCCGCGGATTCGATGCATGGCCTGAAAGGTATCTTCCGTGAGCCACGCTTTGTTGCTCTGTGTCTGAAAAACGTCACAGATGTATTTGATTTTGCGGTCACACACTTCCTTATTAAGCGGGACGAAATAATTGGGCGAGCCTAGATCGCCGTCATATTTGGGAATTTCGTATTCCAGAATTAGATGATTGCGCCAGGTATTCCACGTCAAGTCGGAAATAGTCCGGTGATCCTGGTGGCGGTCGTCCCGGTAGTGCGTGAAGATGAGGTCCGGCAAAACGAGCTTCTTCAATTCCTCGAAGAATTCCTTAACTCTTGCTCCTTCGTAGGGAAAGAAGCCGTCGCGAAAGCTCTTGACGATAACCTCCTTGCGCGTTGCCTGCTCCAGAAAGAGAGCCGCGCTGTTGCGGGCTTCGCGTTCGCGCTCGTTTCCAGAGCTAAAGACGACCCAGAAAAACTCCACGTTGCGCCGCAAGGAAAGCATCTGCAAAACGGTTCCGCCGCAGCCTATTTCGATGTCATCGGCATGCGCCCCAAGGCATAGGATCTTCAAAGGACCGTTCTGGTTTTGCGGGAGATTTAAAGGGAGCATGAGACTCCATTCAGCCGCCGGAAATCCCTAGCGGCGCGGATCGGCTTTGGACTTCCACACTTCCCACGGTGCGATGCCGTCCGAGCAAAGGTGTTCGAGGTGCTGCTTGTCCTTGAAGGTGTCCATGCTGGCCCAGAAACCATCGTACCGATACCCAATCAATTCGCGTTTCTCGATTAGCCTCTGAAACGGCTCCATCACCAGCTCTTCTTTTTCGCGCATGTGGTCAAAAACTTGTTTCTTGAAGATGAAGAAGCCCCCATTGATCCGGATGCTGCCATTGTCAATTGCATGGATATCCGTCACTAAATTGCCGTTGCCCTCCTGCAGGGAGACCGAGTGGTAGCTGAGGTTGGGGCGCACACAGAGAAAGCTGGCGGTCTTGCCGCGCTCGCGAAAATGTTCCAACTGCTTGGGGAGGTCCATATCCGTCAGGCCATCGCTGTAATTGGCGAGGAACACTTCCTCCCCCTCCACATACTTCTGGACGGCTTTCAGGCGCTGCCCGATATTGGAGTTGACCCCGGTATCGGCAAAGGTGATGCGCCAATCCTGAATGTCGCTGTTCATCAGCTCCAGGCTCTTGCCACCGCTAGAAAGGACAAAATCATTGGAGGCGCACTCGTTGTAATTCAGAAAATAGTTTTTGATCACATCGCCGCGGTATCCCAGACAGAGAATGAAGTCTTTGTGCCCGAAGTGGGCGTAGTACTTCATCACGTGCCAGAGAATGGGGCGATACCCGATGTGCACCATGGGTTTGGGAGTGTCTTCCGCGTCGCGAATCCGCAAACCCAGGCCGCCACAGAAAAGAACAACTTTCATGCTCGCCTCCGCCTTCTGCTGCCTCAATAAATAGTTACTTCGGGAATAGGCACCACGAAGCGGCCACCCCAGTCCCGGATGAAATGAAGCTGTGCCATGATTTCGTCCTTCAGATTCCAGGGAAGAATCAGGACGTAGTCCGGCTTGGTCTCTGCGATTTTGTCGGGATGATAAATGGGGATATGCGTGCCCGGGAGAAACCTTCCCTGCTTGTACGGGCTCCGGTCTACAGTGTATTGAATCAAGTCTTTTCCAGTGCCGCAGTAATGCAATAAGGTTGCACTTTTGCCAGGAGCTCCGTAGCCCGCCACGGATTTGCCTTGCCGCGCCGCGGTAATCAGGAACTCCACCAGCGCGAGCTTCGTTTTCTTCACCTGCTGGCTGAAGCTGCGATAACCTTCGAGCGACGCGAGGCCCGCCTGTTCTTCCGCCGCGATCAGCCGCTGCACGCTTGGCTCTGCCGAGAATTTCCGGCTTTCTGCCCGGCAAGCGTAAACGCGCAGGGAACCTCCGTGACTCGGGAGTTCCTCCACATCGAACACGCGCATCCCGTGCGCTTCCAGGATGCGCACGGTGGTGAGCAGCGAAAAATAAGAAAAGTGCTCGTGGTAGATGGTGTCGAACTCATTGAGATCGATCAGCTTTTGCAGATGGGGAAACTCCAGCGTGAGAACTCCGTCAGGCTTCAGCAGAATGCGGAAGCCTCCCGCAAAGTCATTCAGGTCCGGAACCTGGGCGAAAACGTTGTTGCCCGCGATCAGGTCGGCGCAGCGGCCTTCAGCGGCGAGTTCCTCCGCCAACTGCACGCCGAAGAAGCGCACCATGCTCGGCACGCCCTTCTCGATCGCCACTTTGGCCACGTTCGCTGCCGGCTCAATGCCTAGCACCGGCACCTTGCGGCGGACGAAATATTGCAGCAGGTAGCCGTCGTTGCTGGCCGCCTCCACTACCAGGCTTTGTTCGTTCAGGCCGAATCGCCGGATCATTTTTTCGCAGTAATTCTCGCAATGCTTCAGCCAGGAGTCGGAGAACGAAGAGAAGTACGGATAGTCGGAGAAAATGTTTTCGCGGCTTTCGTATTCCTCGAGTTGCACGAGAAAACAGTTCGAACAAACGTAGACGCGCAGCGGATAAAACACTTCTCCACGGTTGAGGTCTGCGGGCGCCGGGTAGGTCTCACAAAGCGGAGACATTCCCAAATCAACAAAGGTGTGCTCCAGTTGCCTGCCGCAGAAACGGCAAGGCTTGGTGGCAACTTGTTTCTGGGTTTCCGCCGTGAGTGTCTCGTATTTCATCTCTATTTTCCTTTTTCAGAATATTGAAGATCAGGCAAGCTCCGGCGTTTCTACGCCTCGTGGGCTGAAGCGCAGGGAATCGTCCAGCCGCCCGGCTTTCCGAAGTCGTTGAATCTGGCTCATGCGAATGTACCGGCCTGCCTCCACTTGTCCGCGGGTGAGGCCCACGGCGCGATAGGCATCGTAAAGCTCCTGCGCTCCGCGGCGGGCGGCCCACTTCGGGTGAAAATTCGGGAGCATACGGTTAATTTTGTCGCAGTTGATCCGGTAGCAGCGCTTGTCAGGTCCGCCGTCCGGAGCGTATTCCACGCGTGCGCCGGGTACAATTTCCGCGACGATGGCTGCCAGTTCCCTGATGCGGTAATTTTCCGAGGTCTGGCCCACGTTGAAGGTCTGGTTGTGAACGACCTCGCGAGGTGCTTCGAGAGCCGCCAGTATGGCCGCAATAATGTCCTGGATATGGACGATGGGGCGCCACGGCGTGCCGTCACTCTTAATGTAGATCCGGCCCGTGGTATAGGCCGCAGCGACGAAGTCATTCAAAACGATGTCCAGGCGCAGGCGCGGGGAGGCGCCATAAGCAGTGGCATTTCGCATATAGGTCGGGCTGAAATGCTCGTCGGCCAAAGCAGCAACGTCGCGTTCGACGAAAACCTTGGATTCGCCGTATGCCGTGACTGGATTTAGCACTGCAGCTTCGTCCAGAAAATCATCGCCGGCCGCACCATAGGTGCTGCACGAGGAGGAAAACACGAACCGTTGCACTCCGGCCGCTTTGGCCAATCGGGCCAGATGCACCGAAGCGCGGTGGTTAATGTCGTATGTAAGGCCCGCATTAAGATTGCCCAGCGGATCGTTCGAGAGCGCGGCGAGGTGAACCACCGCATCGAAACCCCGAACGTCCCCGATGGCCAGATCGCGGAGATCCTTGCGGACTTGGGGGATCTCCAGGAGGTTGTTTCCGAAGTCGCAGCCTGAGAACAGGTCGGAATCAAGTCCCACCACTTCATGGCCGGCGTCGCGCAAGATAGGACCAGCTACGGCGCCGATATAGCCTTTATGACCAGTTAATAGGATCTTCATGCGATTTCCTTTAGAAGCAATTTCGACATTAGCACGGCTGAGAAAAGTGCAAGATCGAGAGCGGCTGAATCTGTTCCGGACTAGTAATTTTGAAAAACGGCCTGGTCCTTACGGTTCCACTCGGGAAGATTCCCTGGGCTTTGTTGCGACCTCGGTATCGCCAGAGACAATCGAGAGTAACCCGTGGCCGCGCAACATTTCCGCCGCGTCGCTGATGGTTTGAAAATCCAGGCCTGAACGCTCGGCGATCTCCAGCAAGGAGCGTTCTCCGTCCGATTGATTCAGTACCCACAGGCGCGCGTTAATCTCTTTTTCGATGCTGACGCCTCCCGTCGGCCGGTAAAGGCCTCGTTTGCCGAGTTGCGGCTCGCAGTGCGGGCTCAGATTTAGAAAACGTTGGTTGTTTTCCAGGATATCCATGATCGAAACACAAACGCGCAGGGCTTCTGCGAGTTTCTCCGGAGGCGTGAAATCCAAATTGTCCGCGGAAGTGTGATTCTCCGGGAATCCGTCGGCTGGGCGCGTCAGGCAGCCAACCGGCAGGTTAAAGCCCGGAGAGCAGTATTGGCGCTCGTCGAATCCATACGGTGAAAACTCCAGAATTTGGGCCGAACCCGAAACATCGCGCAACGCCACTGCCGCTGCGTGGTCGATTTCCGCATCTCCCCGGCGACTTTTCTTGTAGTGAAATCCACAATCGTTGCCGAGTGCCGCGAGGACCAACCCATGCCGGATCCGGGAAATCGCATCAGCATTGCGTGCCAGCCAAGTGATTGCTCCGATCGTTCCGGGTAGGAACAGAAACCTGTAGGAGTAACGCAGTTTGCTTTTCGCTAGAAACTCCGCCAGGAATGCCGCCACGACGACGCCGGAGAGGTTGTCGTTCGCCAACGCCGGATGACAGGCATGCGTGGAAATCAGCACTTCGTCGGTAGAGCGGCCCGGCAAATAGCATTCCGCGTAGGTTAAGTGCCCATCCTCCAAGGATGAATCGATGCAGACCTCGTATTCGCCGTCGGTTAAAGCCACCATTTGGTTATGAGAAAGACAAAAGCCCCAATTTTCTTGATAATACGAAGTCCGGTAAGGAATCCAATTGGGTTTTTCGGGGATGCTGAAGAGATGGGCCTTGAGTTCACTCAGGTCCATCTTCGCGTGGACCGGCGTGCTGTAATTCAAAACGTGAAGACAGGATTTCTGAAAGTCCACCACCCGTGTGCCGTCGGGAGTCTTGATATAGGCATTGCGGATGTTCCATTCCTTGGGCACCGTCCAGTCGAAAACCTGCGTACCCGTGGGCACCTCAAAAATCCGAAGCGGAATTCGATTTCCAATCAGCGCCAGTGTCTTGCGGATTCCGTCGCCCGTGATACTGCGGCAGATCGGAAAAAGCTCCGATGCCATCCCGTGCAGTTCCTGGCCGGCTTTTGCGAGATTATGCTGGTCGAATTCTTTCAGGAGTTCCATAAAAATCAACCAAGGTCTGGGTAAGTGCGGTCGCGCTCGGAGATCACTTCCACGTTGCCCGGCCATCCGATTCGGAATGCTGGGTCGTTCCAACGCACACCGCGGGCAGATTCCGGAGCGTAAAACTCAGACATCTGGTAGAACACTTCACTCTCTTCTGCCAGTGTAAGGAAACCGTGTGCACAGCCTTCCGGAATATAAACCATGTTGCGTTTCTGTTCCGTTAGCTCGACGCCAATCCACTGCCGGAGCGTTGGCGAATTCGCGCGCAGGTCTACGACAACATCATAAATCGCGCCGCGAGTGCAGCGCACCAGCTTGGTTTCGGCATGCGGAGCCGTCTGATAGTGAAGTCCGCGCAGCGTTCCCTTCCTCGTGTTAAAGGAGATGCTGCACTGAACGGGCTTGGTGTTAAGCCCGTGGGTCGCGAATTCACTTATGCAGAAGGTCCTGGCGAAGAACCCGCGGTCGTCCGGGTGCCTTTCCACTTCGAGAATAAAGACACCGTGAAGTTTTGTTTCCTCAAAAACGATGGAAGTCCCCTTATCTTGTCAGCACGCCCGAAACCAATTCAATCTCACAGACATGGGTCACTAGGGCCGCATCACTTCGTAAACAAGGCCGCCATCAACGCGCTTGGCGTATGCAACCACCGCGCGTTCCGAACCTTTTCCATCAATGCGCCAGCCAGTCCCATCCGCAACAAGGGACATTTTGCTGCGGTCTCTCCACCAAGTATCGATCTCGGACGGCAACGCGCACCACAATCCGGCATCGCGACCCAGTCCCCGCAAGTGGTTGAGCAGTTCTACATAGACGCGGCGCGCCCTCGGCTCAACTATGTAATCCGGATGTACGATGAAGCTCGCCAAACCGTTCTTGGCAATGATCCGGTCAAGCTGTACCTTCCACAGGCTTATAGAATACTCATCCAGGATATGGAACAGGGTGTAGTCCTGAACGGTGGTCACGGGCAGCTCGAGAATGTCCCCTATAAAATACGGCATCACCGTGCAGCAACCGCCGCGTTGCGGGTCCAGATGCGCAACGTTGGGAATGGACATGTCAAATGAAAATTCGAACGACTCGTACCACTCCGGCCGGCGGTAAAGAACCGCTGCCCGAAATCCCCGTGCCCGGTATTGTTGTGCATAGCGATTGATGAACTTCGCCCGGCGCAAGAACTCTTTCTTGTCATCAAAGAGGCGGCCGTCATGATTCAAATCCTGGATGACAATCTCGAAGCCGCGCTTCCGCATCGAGGCCAGAAGGTCTTCAGGCACAGAGTAACGCTCCTCCGGAACAATTTCGAAAGATGATTTGATTCCAAATGATTCGTCGAGATCCATTAACTCGCGACACCAATCCCTGCCGGCTACGTTCTCCACATCGTGCGTCATCATCAAGCTGGATTTGGCTCCATCCGGCCAGAACCAAATGAAGGGAACCTTTTCGACAGCATTGGCTTCCATCGAAAGCAGTAGGAGCTTTTCACTTAGGTCCTCAACGCTAGTGTCCACCGGCCATTTGGGGAACCCCTGGTTTCTTTGAGTGTGCGCGTAGAACTTTTGGATCTGCCTTCGCAAGGGAAAGGTGGTCAGCGGCCGGACCGAGTAGTACAGCTTGCGCAAGGCGGAGTAAAGAAATTGGCCCCATTGCGTTGGGTGTTTTGCGTAGCGTTCCAGGCGCAGATTATCAATGATTTCGCTTGGATTGAAGGGAAGACTCACCCTGCCATCGTGCACTTGAACGTCACTAAGTGCGTCGTATTCGGTCGCGGGCGCTCCAACATGAGCACGTCCGAAACAAACCGTGCCCGGCCCGAACCGAAAGGACATTTCTTCAGAAGATAACGGACCCCGAAGATCGAAGTTGAAAAAGGCCTGAGGACACCGATACCGATCCGATAAAACCTGGCTTAAAGCGTCACTGCTGCCGGCCGCGGATCGCAGGTCTTGTCTTGTCAAGAGGTTGGTGGTCATCCCAGGGCCCAGACCGAGCCGAAAAGATTATTGCTAGAGAATGTCCAATTCTGACCCATCTGAAGTGTGCAGGTGCGGAGACTGTAACCGAGCACCGGACAGGCTACCGCCAATACTGTGGCACGAACCCCACCTAAGGCCGCAATCCACATGCCAGAACGAGAATTCCGGCATTGCAATCCAATTCCTTGGTTTTCGGCTAGTCATTGAAAATAAGGCGGTTACGAGCCTTCAAGGTAAAGCCCCTCTGCAGGGCCACCATGCCCCGGCGATTTGGAGGAAAACTGTTACCACCCTATGGGAACAAGTTTCCTTGGCTACGGGGCGACAAGAGTGGCCTTGGAGCATCGGCAAAATGTGCGGGGCAGAATCCAGACCACAGATCTAGGGAAGGCGTGAGTGCTTGCCATTGAATTCTTTGGAGGAAGAAAGGGGCTCCACTCTCAGAGAAGCGTTTCGAAAGGATCCACAATCTACGGCGGTCGTACCAGAACAGCCAAAAAAGTTTCGAGAATCTAATCTACACTTTTCAATAACTTGGAAATTTTCGAATCAGAAAGTAATGACCATCAAGTTGCTTGAAAGTCAGGAATTTCGCGGTATTCTGTGGCGAGCCAGGATTGAAAGCAGCGGCAGTTGATTCCTGACTCCAGGCCCGCCCTTCTCTGTCCGTTACTCCTGACCACTGACTGCCCTTTTGTCCAGTTGTGCGCTTCGGAGTCTGACTGGCAGGATACTAGTTATGAAGCACAAAGGACTATTACTGCTCGCGTTCTTCCTTCCCCTTGTTTCCGCGGCTCAGACTCCGACGTTGGTTCAGCACGTCACTTGCCCGAATTCGGGAGCCTTCGGAAGCGGATTCGGTGGAACGATCAACGCTACGAATCCTGACTATTACTGTCCGCTGCCGGAACTGGCACAGGCCGGAAACTCAATTCTTATGGGATTCTTCGCAGACAACACGGGCTCGCCAACCTGGACGGTTTCGGACGACAAGTCGAACACTTGGAACTTGGCGTCCAGCGCCACAGACAGTTCAGGGAACATCTTTAGGGTGTATTACGCTTCGAATATAGCGGCTGGCACCCACATGTTGCATATCCACCAGACGGCTGCGACGGCAGGCTACTTGGCGGTGTCAGCAAGTGAGTATTACAATGTGGGTGGTCTTGATGCCAGCGCATGCACGGCTGGCTCATCGTCATCCACCTCGATCTCGGCAGGCAGCATCACGCCAACGGTTTTGGGAGATTTGCTCTGGCAGTGGGCGGTCAATGCCGCGGTAGCCAACGTCTCTCCCTACACTGTTGGGGCGCAGTCAAACATCACTTGGCAATTCCTGGGAACAGATATCCACGACGGAGATGCCGTCCAAGCTGGAATCTACAACTCGACCAGTGCGATCAACCCATCGTTCACAGGCACATCCGAGAAGTGGGATTCCTGCGTGATGGCTTTCAAGCCCGCCAGCGCTGGCAACGCGCCGGCATCTGCGTTCCGCATCGTGCACATGCAGCACGCGCAGCAGGCGTCCTCCGACCCCGTGACATACACGAACCAGTTTCCAACATCCGGGAACTTAATGGTGATGTCGTTTTTCTCGGGAGGGAATCGAATTACGGGGGTAACCAGCAACCCTTCTAACACGTGGACGCCTACAGGCAGCCCTGTAGGAGACGGCGTTCAAACCATGGACCAAATTTATTACGCCGCTAATGTGGTTACTTCGAACACATTAACTTATACAGTTACGCAGTCGGGCACGTTGACTGGCACAAGCTTCATGATGTACGACATCACCGGCGCGGCAAGTTCTCCCTTCGACAAGGACTCCGGCGGTGAGTCCGGCGTGCAAACAGCCCCCAACGGGACTCCGACGCTGAAGACGTGCGATGCTTGTTTCACTCCAAGTGCGGCGAACGAGCTTGTCACAGGAAATTTCGGCGAAGCGTGGTGTAGTTCCACGGGGTTGAACTCGGAAGGTTTGTTCGATACCGCGTACTACACCGGAAATAGTTACAGCGGACCCCAATCCGTGGACCAGAACAATGGTTGGTTTCACTTTTACAGCCCTAACACCAATCCGGTCACGGTGACGTGGGCACAAACCTGCGGAAACAATTCCAACAACAACGCTTGGACCGGCCGCGTCGCCGCGTTCAAGCCTGGGAACTTGGGAAATCAACCACCAGCACCCCCTACGCAACTAAAGGCCGTGGTTAACTGAAACAGAAGTACTATTTAGCTCAGGCGATGTGGCGGTAAAGCAATCTTCCCGCGACTTTCAGAACACCCTGGGGCATGACGGAAAATGCCGCCTTTGCGACCAGTGTCTTCCAGGTCCTTGGCGCATCGGGCGACAAGGTCCCGGGATACCTCCAGTAGAGTAATTGCCGGGGTTGCGGGTCCCAATGATTTTTGAATGCCAGCAATCCTGAATTGCCTTCTTCGGTCCTGCCCAAATCAAACAGGGTTGCGCCCTCCGATTTCGCCGCCACGATGGCCTGCCATAGCAGCCACGGCGTCGCACCAAGGCTGTTGAACTGGACATCGGAACACCCATATTTGTAGTAAAGAGTGTCCTTGAATCTCAGAGTCAAAATCGAAGAAACCGGAGTGCCTTCCTTGCACGCGACGCGAATCTCCAAAGCGTCGCCCAGATACTTGATCAGGTTTTGAAACCAAGTGTACGGCGTGGGCGGCAAGTGATGGCGGCTTCTCGTAGCAATGAACAGCGAATAAAACGCCTTCAGCAACTCCTCCGAGCGGCCGCATTTCTCCTCGAGGCCAGCCCGCTCCGCACGGCCAATCCGCCGTTGCACAGAATCCTTGTCTAGCCTCCGGAACATTTGATCTAGGTCCGAGCAAAGGCTTAGGGAATGAAAGAAGTATTTCGAAGCAACCGCGAATCGGCTCTCATCCTGATTCAGCACAAAGCCCTGATTGACCGGTCGAAGCTCAACGTATTTCCACCCTTGCCGTTCTGCTGCACTCTGTAAATAGCGGACAAGGAAGTCGAGTTCTTCGGGAGATTCGCAGAGTGGCTCGCAATGATCGGAAAACGGCAATGACACTAGCCGGCGCCCCGTAAGCCAGCTGTTTACGTAGCAGAAGACCAAGCCGTTTTGCAATTCCCCTGTCGGTGGCGAGGTGGTGAAGGCCACCGTCTCGTACTCGTAGGTATCCCGCAACGCCTGGAGCCACCCCTGCGTGTGGAATATCGACGCGTGGGGATGCCGCTCGACAAGGGCGGTCCACCGCGAATCCTTTGTCGGGTCAATTTGGTGAACGCTCATACGCGCCCTGAAATCTCAAAGTCCTGCATTTCCTTCAGGAAAAGGCCAGCTGCGCCAACCTTTTCTACCTAAAATTTTCCTTTGATCACCTTTTTCAGTTTCTTCAGGGGGGTATTCAGGATGGGACTTTGGGAAACATAGTTGTCCCGGAATTCGGACA
>Ga0335076_10003813_pt1 | contig 15188 bp, 13 predicted proteins | sample Lox_Sample_25_FD_206717 | JGI IMG/M metagenome (GOLD analysis project Ga0335076, IMG submission 206717) | Soil microbial communities from Loxahatchee National Wildlife Refuge, Florida, United States - Lox_Sample_2.5 | ecosystem: Environmental > Terrestrial > Soil > Wetlands | place: USA...
AACTTTTGCGGCACTTCGGCCTTTTTTCGAATGGCCGACAGGAGGTGGCGGTGGAACAGGTGGCAGATGATTGCTTCGACCGGCCCCCATAGCCAGCGTGGACCGCGGTCGCTGACGTACCGCGTGGTCACCGCGAGCTCGGTGCGACTCCCGGGCAATTCCCGCAGCATGTAGGAACCGCCGCACAGCAGCACCCCGCTGGGAAGAGCGAGGTTCTGCTCGACAACGGCAAACTCGTACAGCCGGCCCGGCTCGATGCGCGTCACGCGCTTCAGCAGGTGGCCGGTCGCATACAGGCACTTCGCGTGTTCGCCCACGGCCAGTTTCGCGCCGTCGGTGCGAAGCGGCAACGGCAGCAGCAACCGCAGGTGCAGCGGCGGCGAGTCCTCGATCTGCTCGTAGAACATCAGGTTGTGCCATACCTGTGTGGGGGAAACAGTCAGCCTGCCGCGCGTAACGACCGAGGTGCAGCTCTCCGGACTCATGAAAGACTCGCCGCCGGCCCCACGTCGACGATGCCCCACAGCATCGCCCGATCGTCCGCCGCTCGGTTGATGCCAAGGTTGGCGCGCGCTTCGCGGAAGCTGCGCATCACCACGCGCGCGTCCCGGGCTGCGGCATGCCTGACGGCGGCGATGAGCCGATTCCGATACAGCGGGGTTGCGCCGTCCAGGATGTTGGAGAGCGCGAACCCGACAAAGCTCCCCGCCGGTTCGCGCTCCAGGTAGCCGGCGGCATCGGCGTGGACCACCCGGATGTCCCTGGCTTGCGGCGGTGGCGAGTCATCGGGCAGCTCCCCCAGCAGCAGCGCCCGCGCGTAGGGGTTCGTGCGGTTGGCATGCAGGGCAAAGCAGCGCTCCATGCGCCGGCGCATGATTGAACCAAAGTGAGGCGGCAGGAAATCGAGGAATGGCGCAGCGTAGACTCTGCGCAGTGCGGCGAGTGACAGCAGCCCGTCAAACGCGGTGCGAAATCGGACCGTGTCGAGATGCCCCCGCCAGTACGCGCTCTGTTCGCCGGGATTGTGCAGATCAAGGAACGCCCGCAATCGCGACCGCCGCCAGCCCACGAGCGGCGCGAAGCCGCGGGCGAACGCCAGAAAGCGCTCGGCCGCTCCGCGCTCACTGCGCCCGCCCGCAAACCGCCCGGCGGCGTAAGCCAATTGGACGGGATTGATGTCGACCGCGACCACCTCGTGGTGTGGCGCCAGCGCCATCGCGGTGCACCCGGCCGAGGCGATGCAAAACACGCGCCCCCCGGGTTGAAACGCGTCGAGCTCGATCGAGGTATCTTCATACATGCGGCCGAACAGCAGCGTGCCGGGGCCGCGCCGGGCGTCGAAGCGGCCACGTTTCCAGACGGTATCCGCGACCGCTGCAGTCATGGCCTCGCCGGCAGGCTCGCGGCGACCCACACCAGCACCAGGAACGCGGAATTCTTGACGATCATTCCCGCCGGATCGTGGATGATGTGGCGGGCCCAGAGCAGCCCGCCGCCGTTGAGCGCGATGAGCAACAGCGTCTGCGCGGCCGCACACTGCAGCGGCGCGATTGCACTGAGCGCCCATGCCGCCAGAGCAACTTCCGCCACGCCCAGCACCCGCAGAAAGACCGCACCGGCGGCCGGCCCAAGGTGGGGCACGGCCTCGACCACCTTGAGCTCGTGCGGCTGGCCGCGCAACAGCTTGCACCACAGGCCCTCATAGAGCCACACGGCGGCCACGGCCGCACGAATCAACCAGAAGGGTGGCAGGAGTGCGGACGTGGTGAGCCTCCTCAACAGGCGCTGCAAATTATCAATTAACCGCCGGCAGGTATATACAGGCGCTTGGCGCGCGCCTCGAAGGCAGCAATGGCGCCTGTGATGGACGCCGGCAGGACCCGGTCCACGAGGAGCTGCAGCAGCCTGGAGTCCAACTCCAGATCGACGCTGACGCTGAGGTTGCACGAAACGGCGGGGCCTGGCGCGAACAGCCAGGTCAGACTGTAGTGGCGAAAGGGCGGCTCCGATGAAGTCACCGCTATTCGATCCGGACGATGCAGCATCGTCCTCGAGCCGAATCGCAGGCGCACCGGCCCGATGCCGAGGACCTGCTCGACGTAGAGCACGTCGGCTTCCCGCTTCACAATCCGTGCTGATATCCAACCCGGCAGGAACTCGGGATAGCGCTCGACATCGGCGGCGAGATCGAATACCTGCTCGCAACTGAATGGCAACGACTGGGAGACTCGATCAATCTTCATGACCTTAATCGGTCAGCTCGCTGGGTGCTCCGGAATAGACTTGAGAAGTTGACCGAATAAGCTGCAAAATGTATAGGCGTTGACTTCGTTCAGTTTAGCTGGCACGCGCAGGCTCAAGATCTCCCCGCTAACCCCAACGGGAGTGATCGGGGCAATAAACTTCAAGCCTGCACCGGGAGGCACTCCGAATATGTTTCGCATAGCTCTGCTCACCGCACTTCTGCTGCCTGCTGCCAGCTACGCAGCGGCGGACGCCAAGCTCACCGCAACTTGCGCCGAGTGTCACGGCGACAAGGGTGTCAGCAGCGCGCAGGACGTGCCCACCATTGCCGGTATCTCGGCCACTGTTCAGAGCGATGCGCTCAAGGCGTACCGCGCCAAGAGCGCGCCCTGCCCGAAGGTGAACTACAAACACGGCGATACGAGCCGCATCGGTGACATGTGCTCAGTGGCGAAGGATCTGAGCGACGCACAGATTGCCGACCTGGCCGATTACTACTCGAAGCTGGCGTACGTCGCGCAGAAGCAACCTTTCGATGCCAGCAAGGCCGCCGCCGGCAAGCTCCTGCACGACCGCGACTGCAAGAAATGCCACTCCGCGGGCGGCAAGGACCCCGCGGATGACGCCGGCATCCTCGCCGGGCAGCCCCTTGGGTGGCTGAAAGCCACTCTCGCCTCGTTCCAGCAGGGCAAGAGGGAGCAGCCGAAGAAGATGCAGGACGTCGCCAGCAAGCTGAGCGCCGCCGACATCGAGGCGCTCGCCAATTTCTACGCGAGTGAACAATAGCGGCGCGCACGGACGGCGGCCATGAATCAGCCGACCGGCGACGGACCGGGCAGCGCATGGGGGCAAATGTGCGCGCGAGTGTGGGCAATGCCGCGACGCAAGTGGCTGCTTGGAATCCCGCTCGGCGGCGTGCTGTTCTTCGTGCTCGGCCTTCTCTTCTATGCTGCCACCGACAAGTTCCTCGAAGCAACGAGCACGCCGACCTTTTGCAGCAATGCCTGCCACGAGATGACCGCGTTTGCCGTGCCCTCCTGGCAGAAGAGCGCTCATTATAAGAATCCCTTCGGGGTGCAGGCAGGTTGCGGCAATTGCCATGAGCCCGGACCGGCGATCCCCATGCTGATCCGCAGGTTCCAGGCGCTCGGGGAAATCTGGGGCCACGAGACCGGCGAGATCGACACGCAGGCGAGATTTGACGCCCAGAAGACCCGCATGGCACGCCACGTCTGGGCCTACATGAAGGCCAACGACTCGCGCGAGTGCCGCGCCTGCCATAACGCCGCGGCCTGGGACCTGAGCGCCCAGGACCATTCGGCGCAGAAGAAACACGAACAGATGCAGACCAACGGCAAGACCTGCATCGACTGCCACAAGGGTGTCGTGCACGAGGTGCCACTGGGTGCTGACGAGGCGCCGTGAGTGCGTCTGGGTGCTGTGGAGTCGGTGACCATCTGACGGCGATCAACGACGGCTGCGGGATGTACGTACGGCAACATCGGGCAGTGCGAGATATCGTGTACCCAGTAAATCACGCCCCGTGAATCAGTTGGCTAGGGATGAACACACTGCCATCCTGGATTTGCCGCAGCGCGCGCCCCGCGCGCTTGGCATTCCCCACTATCTGCGGCAGGCGTACTGGTGGGCCTATGTGCACCCGCGCGCAGTGCAGCTGTTTGAGCGCGAGTGGCTCGTCAATCTGATCCTGTTCGGCAACTATGCTCGGCTCCGTGATGCCGTGCTTACTGAGATGGGACCCACCGTCACGGGTCGAACGTTGCAGGTGGCGTGTGTATACGGCAACCTGACGCCGAAGCTCTATGAGCGCCTCGGCGCGGATGCGCATCTCGACGTAGTCGACATCCTGCCGATCCAACTCAACAATCTCGGCAGAAAGCTGCCCCCCGATGCGCGCGTCGCACTGGTGCACGGGGATTCGTCGCTCCTCGCCTGCCCGGACGCCAGCTACGACCAGGTGCTGCTGTTCTTCCTGTTGCACGAGCAGCCGCGGCGTGTGCGCACTTCGACGCTCGCCGAGGCCGTGCGCGTGGTCAGGCCGGGCGGCAAGATCATCGTGGTGGACTATCACCGGCCGGTGCGTTGGCACCCCCTGCGGCCGCTGATGAGAGCCGTGTTCCACCGGCTAGAGCCCTTCGCGATGGACCTGTGGAAGCATCAGATCAAGGAATTCATGCAGGACCTGCCGCAGCCGACATCCTGGTCGAAGGAGACCTACTTCGGGGGGCTGTACCAGAAGCTCTTGTGGGTGCGCTAGGGAGCCCACGAACGCGGGACGCGGGCGCGCCTCACGACATGGACATCTTTACCTTCGATATTGCAATCGTTGGCGCGGGCGGTGCGGGGCTGCGCGCCGCGATCGCCGTGGCCGAATCCGACCCGTCGCTCACGGTTGCATTGATCTCGAAGGTCTATCCCATGCGTAGCCACACCGTGGCGGCGGAAGGCGGCGCGGCGGCGGTCACCCAGGCACACGACAGCCTGGAGGCCCACTTCCACGATACCGTGGCGGGCGGCGAGTGGCTGTGCGAGCAGGACGTGGTCGAGTACTTCGTCGAGCACGCGCATGAGGAACTCGTGCAGCTGGAACACTGGGGCTGTCCGTGGAGCCGGACGCTGGACGGCCGGGCAAATGTGCGCGCCTTCGGCGGCATGAGGACGGAGCGCACCTGGTTCGCGGCTGACCGGACCGGCTTCCACATGCTGCATACGCTGTTTCAGACCTCGACCAGCTACCGGTCAATCCAGCGCTTCGACGAGTACTTCTGCGTCGACCTGATCGTGGACGCGGGCCGCGTGCAGGGCGTCGTCACAATCGAGATCGCGACCGGTGAGATGCGGCTCATTCAGGCCAAGGCCGTGATCGTCGCCACCGGTGGCGCGGGCCGCGTGTTCAGCGAGAACACCAACGGCGGCATCGTCACCGGCGATGGCATGGCGCTCGCCTACCGGCACGGGGCGCCGCTGCGCGATATGGAGTTCGTGCAGTACCACCCGACCTGCATGCCAGGGACGGGGCTGTTGTTTACCGAGGCCTGCCGCGGCGAAGGGGGATTCCTGCTGAACAGCGCGGGCTACCGCTATCTGCAGGACTACGGCCTCGGGCCGCCCTCGCCCACCCCGCGCAACATGGCGATGGAGCTCGGTCCCCGCGACCGCCTGAGCCAGGCCTACTGGCACGAAAAACAGCGGGGTCGCACGATCAGCGGGCCCCATGGCGAGGTGGTTCACCTCGATCTGCGCCATCTGGGCGAGAGGAAGCTGCGCGAGCGCCTGCCGCAGATCTGCGAGCTGGCGCTGCGCTACCTCGGAATAGACCCGGGCAGGCAGCCAATCCCGGTGCTGCCCGCCGTGCACTACACCATGGGCGGCATCATGGCCGACGAGAAGACCGCCTCGCCGTTGCCGGGCCTGTACTCGGTGGGGGAATGCTCGAGCATCGGCATCCACGGAGCCAATCGCCTGGGCTCCAATTCGCTGACTGAGCTCCTCGTGTTCGGCAAGGTCGCGGGCATCGAGGCGGCCCGCTACGCGAAGGCGATGTCGCACGGCGACGCCGCGACCGTGGGCGCATTGGCCGAGGCAACCGAGGCGGGCGCGCTTGCGATCCTCATGCGCCCGCGGGGCGACGAACGCATTGCGACGTTGCGACGCGAGATGACGAGGACCATGGAAGACGGCTGCGGTATCTACCGCACGGCCGCGACCCTGCAGAGCAGCTGCGACCGGCTCGCGCAGCTCAAGCAGCGCTACCAGCGCGTAGGGCTCGATGACCATTCCCGCGCCTGGAATACCGAGTGGCTGCTCGCCATCGAGCTCGGCTACCTGCTCGACGTGGCCCAGGCCATGGCGCACTCGGCGCTCGCGCGCCGCGAATCGCGCGGTTCCCATCAGCGGCTCGACGGCTTCGAGCAGCGCGACGATGCCAGTTTCCTCAAGCATTCGCTGGCTTTCTACCGAGCCGATCAAGCGCCGCACATCGGCTACGGACCGGTGAAGATCACCCACTCGCAACCCGGCACGCGCGTCTACGGCGCGGCCGCCGCGCAGGCTTAAGGGCCATGGTTGACCAGAGAACGATCCGCATGCAGGTGCTGCGCTACCACCCGCAGCGCGACGAGCGCCCCGCGTGGCAGAGCTACACCGTCCCGTTCACCGACGACACATCGATCCTGCAGGCGCTCCTCTACATCAAGGACGAGATCGACGGCACGCTGAGCTTCCGTTGGTCGTGTCGCATGGCGATCTGCGGCAGCTGCGGCATGATGATCAACGGCAAGCCACGCCTGGCGTGCGAAACGTTCCTGCGCGATCTGGCGGCGGACGCGGTGCGGATCGAAGCGCTAGCGCACTTCCCCATCGAGCGCGACCTGATCGTGAGTGTCGGCGAATTCGTCGCAAAGCTCGAAAGCATCAAGCCTTACCTCATCCCGAAGGAGCCGCGTGCGCTCGCTGCGGGTGAATACCTGCAGACCCCCGCGCAGCTCGCGCGTTATGAGCAGTTCAGCACCTGCATCAACTGCATGCTGTGCTATGCGGCGTGCCCGGAGTACGGGCTGAATACCGACTTCACCGGCCCTGGCGTGCTCGCGCTGCTCCACCGCTACAACGCCGATTCGCGCGACGGCGGCCGTGCCGAGCGGATGCCGATCGTCAACGCCGAGGAAGGGGTCTGGAGCTGCATGGCCGTAGGCTACTGCTCCGAGGTTTGCCCGAAGCAGGTCGATCCGGCGCATGCCGTGAACCAGAACAAGGCCATAAGTGCCGGCGACTACTTTCTGCACTTCCTGAAACCGAAGCACCGGCCGCCATGAGCGACGCGGCCGGCGCACGGCGTCCGTATGTCCGATCGATGCGCGGCTGGTGGCGCCGCGATCCGTTCTTCGCGCGCTACATGCTGCGCGAGGCGACCTCGGTCGCAGTGCTCGCCTACGCCCTCGTACTGACGGTCGGCCTCGTGCGGCTGGCCCAGGGCGAGGCCGCATGGAACGGCTGGCTGGCTGCGCTCCGGTCCCCGTGGGCGGTGCTGCTGCACTTACTGCTGTTCGCCGCGATGGTGTTCCACGCGCTGAGCTGGTTCGAAATCATGCCGAAGACCCTGCCGGCGATCTTCATCGGCGGCCGGCGCCTGTCGGCCGCGACGATCACCCGCAGCGGCTGGGCTGCCACCGTACTGGCATCGATTGCGCTCTGTGCGCTCGCCTGGTGGTGGCGGTCGTGAAGCGCTCCAACGCGCCGGTTTTCTGGGTGTTGTTCGGTGCGGGCGGTATGCTAGCGGCGCTGTTCGGTCCGGCACTGGTGCTCATCAGCGGCATTGCTGCGCCATTGGGTTTGGGCCTGCCGCCTGGCGCTCTGAGCTACGCGCGTGTGCTCGCCCTCGCCCGGCATGGGTGGAGCAAGGGGTTGCTATTCATCGTCATCGCACTGTTTGCGTGGCACGCAATGCACCGCATCTTCCACAGCCTGCATGATCTCGGCATCCGGACCGGCACCTTCGCGCAGCTGGGTTGTTACGGCGGCGCCCTGGTGATCACAGTCGTGAGCGCGGTGAGCCTGCTCTCGCTCGGCTTCTGATAGCGCGCCTGTCCCCGGCCGTAGCGCTGCGGACAGGGCCGAATGCTCGACGTCATTCGGCCGCGGCCGGTGGCGCGTGCGGCGACTCGAAACTGTAAGTCGCGCTTACACCGACCAGGTTGACGGTGTAGTTATACGGGCTGCGCCCGACGCTGAGCAGATTCGGCAGTGTCGCCGGCCCCACTCCCGCGAGTGCCCAGTCGCTCGAGTCATATTTTTCGTACGCGTAGCGCAGGTGCAGGGACAGTGCGGAAGTCCAGCGGTAGCGGAGATCGAAACGTACCGAGTCGAGCGTGGTGTCGTTCTCGGGGAACGGCTGCGCGAGTCCGCCGACGATCGTGTCGCTGTTCGCGTACGATGGTGCATGAGTGTAGTCGAGGTTTAGGTCCCAGCGCTCGTGGAGCGACAGGTGCGCGCCCGCGCTCGCGCTCCAGAAGCGCACGTTATTGGTTGCCTGCCAGGGTGCGCTGACGGTCCCCGTGAAGCCGTCCTGCAGAAAGTCGAGCGTCTGGTATCCGGCATCGACATACAGACTCAGGTGCTCCTGCGGTGCGTAGGTGATCGTCGTGGCCGCGCGACGCTCATGCTCACTCTGCAACCCGAGGGTCGACAAGGGGTAGTCGGTATTCGCGGCGAAGCCTTCCAGTGACCAGGTCAGCGTAGGGGTTATCGACCAGGCGCCGGTCAGCGAGTAGAACCGCTCGTCGCGGGGCGCGTAATTGTACGGGAAAACCTCGGGGTTTTCGGCTACCGGAAGCACCGAGGCGTTGAAGGGGGAGGCCTTGCGAGTGTCGCCACCCGCCTTCAACGTCAGCGTCAGGTCAGAACGCGGCGTGACCACGGCGCGCCCCCAGCCCTGGCCGTCGTCGGTCCACGTGACGACCTGGCCCGGCCCATAATGTATCTGCTGATATCTGCCGCCCACGCCGAGGCGCAGCCAATGGGTGACCGTGTAATCGGCGCTGCCTTCGGCCGTCGAGCGATCCTCGCTGTAGCGCACAGCGGTGGCCGGTCCTACTGGGAACGTGTCGGTGACGATATAGGATGGCACGGTGATGACCGGCGTATCGTCGTCCCGCCCGTCATAGCTCGCGGTACCGCGCAGGTAGAGGCCCGTAATCGGGCGTGATGACAGGCCGAGCGAGTAATGCGTCAGGTGCAGGTCGCCGTCGAGCGAGCCAACCCCAAGCGACGGCGATCCGGCCAGTGTGCTGATCGGCAGAAACGCTTGATCCTGAGTCACGCGGCCGACCGACACGGCAAACGTCAGCGTCGTCGCCGGGTGCGGAAAGTGGATGTCCCCAGAGGCGACAACCTGCTGCAGGTCGTTGCCGGGCGGCAGGGCCAGAAGCCCACTGGTGGACCCGGGAACGAGCGGCAGGTAGGGATTCGCGAATTGAAGCGAGTCCGTGTTGTCGTCGAACCAGGAGCCGCTGTAGGTGACCTTAAGGCTCGAGCGCTCGCCCGACCAGCGGGCGCCGGCCTCAAACGCGGTGGTCACGTAGTCGATCGGCTGTGGCAGCTCGACCACCTGCGTCAGGAAGGCCGCACCGATCAGGTCTGTGCCCGACTTCTCCTGCCGGCTCAAGGTGCTGTAGAAGGTCCAGCCGGAGCCTGCGAAGTAGTGGCCCGAGAGCGTGACGGTGTGCCAGAGGTAGCCGAGCTCGACCGGAGTGAGGCTTGAATTGAGGCTGCTCATCGCACTCGTCGAGCCGGCGTGCACCCAGTCGCTTGGAAGCGTGAGCACGCCGCTGCCGACGCCCCGGAACGGCGTCACGGTGCCGTCATAGATCCAGTTCGGCTGGCCGTCATAGCCGAGCGTCACCGCGTAGCGGCCGTCCTGACCTGCCTCGACGGTGGCGTCTCGCGATGTGAGACCGAGGTTCTGCAGATCATACTTGACGTAAGTGCCGTCGGGATTCTGCAGCGTCCCGGTCGCGCCGACATCGGCGTAGACATGACCCGTGTTGATGCCCGTGTAACGGCCGTAGCTGAAGTTCGCGCCGCTGGCGACAAAGGCGCCGGCCTCGGCGTTCCCGTCGTAGCCGGTGAAGAATGGACACTGCTCGCACTTCCAGTTGCTGGTATCGACCTCGGCCTCGGTCGCACCGGCGCCGCCGGCCGCGAGGCTTGCCGCGACGCTCAAACCGAGCGAGCGCAGGAGTGATTGTGCGTCTGGTCTCATGCCGCGCCTCCTAACGCATCAGCGCCCGGCCGGAAGGATGGTTCGAGCCGTGGACCTGCGAGTGACAATTGACGCAACTGCTGCCCACCAGGAATTGACTCGGCATGCTGCCGCCAACCAGCCCCTGCGGCGTCATCGGCTCCGAGGGGTGGCCTTGTCCTTGGTGGCATTGTTGGCAGAGGAACGGTGGCCGGACTTTGAGCAGCGCCGGCTGCACGGAACCGTGCGGCTCGTGGCAGTTATCGCAGTCCTCCCCCACTGGCTGGTGCTCCCAGAGGAACGGGCCGCGGTACTCCGAGTGGCACATCGTGCACGTCTCGGTGACGGAGACTTTGACCAGGCTGCTCGGCCCGCTCGAGCCGTGCGCTGCATGGCAGGATGTACAGGCCATCTTGCCTTCCTGAAGCGGATGGTGGTACGGCTTTATCAGATTGCTGTGCTGCGCCTGGTGGCAGCCGCTGCAAACTTCCGGTTGCGTCGCCACCTGGCGCACCGGATCCAGGGCCGAGTGTGCACTGTGGCAGTCGGCGCAGGAGAGGCCGGCCGCCGCGTGCGCCGTTGTGGCCCACAGATGCGCCGTATTGGTCTGATGGCAACCGAGGCACTTGCCGTTTTGCGCGGCGACGGCACTGATGCCCTTGTGGCTGAAGTCGACGATGCCCGCGGGTTCCTTTCCCCTTGCCCTGGCGTGCGCACCCCCGGGGCCATGGCAGGCCTCACACTGCAGGCCCCCATGCCCGAAAGGCGCGCGGGGATCCGTGGGACGGCCGTGCTTGGTCCGGAAGAGTCCCATCAGCCGTGCATCGTCGTGGCAGCCCAGGCAGGTGTCCGCACCCTTGGTGCTGTAGGCTGGAGCCGGCGGCTGCGTGTCGGCCGCGGCTGGACAGATCGCAATGCCGGCGATCAGAACGACCGCCGTTGCGCAGGCGGCCCGGCGCGCTTTGTTGTGAACACCGAACTCGCACTCGCGCACGATCTGAAGGCCGCTTCGCGCTACGACGGCCATCCTCAAGAGACACCTATCCGCGCACCGATCGCAAGTGGCTAGGCTTCAGGGTGAGGGTGGTATGACATTGTGCACTTTCGCGACGTCAGCGACTCCACCCGGACCGTGGCACACGGCGCAGGTCTCGACACCGGAGGCGGAAGCCGGAATCATCCGTCCCTCGGCATCCTTGAGCACGCTCGTCGAGCCACCGTTTTGCTGCATGTGCGAGAGCGCGAGGCTCGCTTCGTGGCAGCCGGTGCACGCCGCCATGGTCGGTGTGGTCGAGACCGGGTTGCCGGGCGAGCCGGGCGCGGGTGGGGCCGGATTCGCGGGGTTCTGCGACAGGCCCGTGTTGGTAGTCATCGCCTGCATCAGCGGGTCACCCGGATAGAAGGTGGGACCGCTCGCCGGGTTGGAGTGGCACGCATAGCAGTTGCCGCTGTCCTGGGGGAAAACGATGTCGCTGAAGTTGTTCACACTGCCGCCAAAGCCATAGATGATCCACGGCGTGTAATTCGGTTGCGTGCGCCGCCAGGCATCGGAATGGATCTCGTGGATGTGGTGCTTGAAGTCGATCGTCTGCTCCCACAGCCCGTCGATGCCCGGGGCCGTCAGCGCTCGCCGCTGGCTGACGTCGGTTGACGCCGGGTTGTGGCACACAACGCAGGCCTGCGTGTCGTCGTTACGGTTGTCGCCGTGCAATTGCAACACTTTGTGGCACACATCGCACTTCGCAATATCGACGATCGTGCGGCGAGGCACGGGCGTCACACCGGCCGTGTTGCCGTAACCGACCGCCGTGGTCACTCCAACGCGGTCAGCGCTCGGCACCGCGGGGGCCGTGACAATCGTCGTGACAACGCCGGGGTGCCCCTCGAGCACGGCCACGACGTTCTGGATGGGCGCGCAGGCGGTGCTGCTGCCCGGCGGGCAATCGGCCGCCGGCGGCGCTGGCAGCGCCGAACCGACCACCGTGAAACTGCCGTCTGCGAGCGGTCCATACAGCGTGCTCGGGGCCGGCAACGCCGGCGCTGCCGGTATGGTCGTGCCACCATAGGCGAGCGTCGAGGCTGAGCAGGTCGCCGCCACACTGCCCGCCCCCGGAACGAGCGGATTCACCGAGATCGGCTGGCCCCAGGCCGAGGCCGTGGGCGTCCCGGTCACGCCTCCAGGCTGGCTGCCCCAGTTGGTGTAGTCACTCGTGTCCCAGCCGATGTCGAGCGCCAGGCGCGCAGCCCCGGTGCACACCGGTGTCGCCGTACCGATCGTCGGAGGAGGATACCCGTTGTAGCCCACGCCGGCCAAAATCCCGTTCCCGACGAACGTCGGGTCGGTCAGGATGTTGTAGGGCTGATTGTTGCTCGTCGGGTCAGTGACCGAGAGGTTGACCACCGGATAGGTGCTGCCGGCCTGGACGGAGAAAGTCACTCTGTTGACGTTCAACTGGTAGTGGCTCGCTGCGACCACGTCCGGTATCTGGTGCGCGGTGGCGACCTGCAGCTGCGGGATGCCTCCCAGCCCATGGCAGGTGGAGCACTGCGAGTCGTTGACGACGAGGCCGCCGTCGTGGTTCGCGCCGGTGGCGAAGTTCACGGTGTCATGGCAGGCGCCGCAGGCTTCCGCCGTGGGCACCGAGGCGTAATTTCCCGCTTCCGTTGCGCCCGCGAGGTTCTGCACGTGGCACGTCTGGCAGTTGCGGGTGTCCTGCGGGAAGAGAACCGTGTTGAAATTGTTGAGCGACTTCATGTAACCGACGATCCAGTAGCCCTGACCCAGCGTCGGGCCGACATCTTGGGCGGTCGCGTTCGCCGTCGGCGAACCGAACACCGGCGTGGTCCAGGAAACCGCCGTCGAGCCTTGCGTGAACGTGCCTCCACCCGAGACTACTCCGGTGCTGAAGGTGATGTTGTAGTTAGAACCGCTCACGGAGGGCCACGGACTGGTTAAAGTGGCTGAAGTGCCGCTCGGCGGCGCGGTGAAGGTCACCGGCATCGGGGGAATGCTCGGCAGGTTGATGCCGGTGTGGATCTTGTGGATCATCCGCTTGAAGTCGAGCGGGTTACCGCTATACGGGTCCGAATTCTGCGGGCTGTGGCACATCACACAGTAGTGCACCTCGACACGGGCACCCCCGTGGGCATTGAGGAAGCCATGGCAGGAGTCGCAGGTCGAGGTCTCGACGATCTCGCGACTGTAGATGTTCGTGGTCGCGCCGGTCGAGGGTTGGAACGTATAGGCGCCGTTGTTGGCCTGAGCAAGTCCGCGGATCTCGAACGCGACACGATGCGTGAGCGTGGCGTCGTACTTCACGACCGGATCGGTCGTGACGTCCTTCGCGAACGTGTAGACGTAGGTACCGTTGCCATTGTCGACCAGCGTGCCGGTCGCCCCGTTCTCGGTGGTCGGCTGGATCGCGGCGGCCGTCTCGCACGAGGTTACGCCGGCGGGGCAGCCGCTCGGGGTGACGGAGTGGTAGATGTACGAGGTCCAATAGCTCGACATACCGTTCGTGCCGGGCGTCAGATTAGCAATGACAAACCCGATGTCCGCGGCCGGCAGGCCCTTCAGCGGTGCGCCATTCTGATCGACGAGCTGGAAATTGACGACCGTCTTGCTGCCGACCGTAACACCGGTGATGGTCCCCGTAATGGCCGTGGCGCTTGTGATGTCGAGGCCTGTGACCGGGCCGGTCGCCCCCGGGGGCCCGGTTGCCCCGGTCGCGCCCGCGGGACCCGCGGGACCGACGGGTCCGGTACTGCCGGTGCAGGCGGCAAGAAATGCGCTGAGAATCAGGCCGCCCGTGGTCGCGGCGTAGGGACCCGTCCGAGACCGCTCACGATTCGCTGCCGTGGGGTTCATCGTTATTACCTGCTTCCCTTGTCACTCATTCGAACGGTCTCAGAGCCGTCCTGAGTAGGTACAGAGAGCACAATTTCTGTTTTTAGACTACCGCGCCACCATAAGCATTTTCCGCAGTAGTCTATCACTCAACAACTGTGGGATTTTCATGCATGCGTAGGCCGTAAGCCGTGAATTCTGGCCTGCCGGTGCGCTCCTTTAATCACAGTGGGGGGTAAGGGGGGGTGTTTTGCTTTAGTGTTTTGCTTTAGTGTTTTGCTTTAGTGTTTTGCTTTAGTGTTTTGCTTTAGTGAACAACGCTAGAGTCCCGGGGCGGGCGCATCCTCATCAGATCGCCATTTCTCTGAATGAACATCAGCACGCGGGACTTATTCTGGTTTTTTACGGGGGCGCTCGCTGCCACTGCTGCCTCGCTGGTGATCTACCCGTTGCTGCTGGCGAGGCACACGCTCCCGGCGGCGGATGCCATCGCTGCGCATGCGAGCGGCAGTCCACAGTCGGCAGACTCTATGGCCGCCGCCCTTGCCGCACTCGAGAGGCGGTTGGCGAAAGGCGGCGGCAACAATGCCGATTGGGAGCTCCTCGCCAAATCGTACGAGTTCATGGGACGCGCCGCGGACGCGGCGGCCGCTCGTGAAAGGCGCCTGTCACCGAGTGCTGGCGCCGCCGCGGCCCTCGCCACGCCTGGGGCCTCGATAGCGAGCGCGCCGAACGCTACACGCAGCTTCGACACTTCCAGCGAGCTGTCTGCCGCGGCGCGCAAACTGATCGCGGACGCCGATGCGGCGCGAAGCAGGCACGATCTCACGGCAGCGAGTGCGGACTACCGACAGCTCGTCACCCTGCATCAGATGACCGCCGACACCTGGGCGGACTATGCGGATGTTGTCGCCGGACTGAACGGCAATTCCCTGGTGGGCGAGCCCGAGAAATACGTGCAAGCCGCGTTGAACCTCGATCCGCAGCACCCCAAGGCCTTGTGGCTTCAGGGAAGCCTGCAGCATGAGACCGGGGAATACTCACAGGCTGTGACGACCTGGCAAACGCTGGCAAGCGTCCTTGGCCCTGACTCACCCGACGCCAAAGTCATTGCGGCTAATCTTGCCGAAGATCAGCAGCTCGCGGGCCCTGCGGCTCCCTCCGTGACCGTGGCAGGCGCCGGTGGCCTTGCCGTGCGCGGCGAGGTCGTGTTATCCGACGCTTTGCGCCCGAGCGTGCCTTCCGGCCTGACACTGTTCATCCTCGCCAAATCCGTCAACTCCCCGGGCCCACCGGTTGCCATACTGCGCACGACGACGGGCAACTGGCCGGTGCGAT
>Ga0335076_10003814_pt1 | contig 15186 bp, 10 predicted proteins | sample Lox_Sample_25_FD_206717 | JGI IMG/M metagenome (GOLD analysis project Ga0335076, IMG submission 206717) | Soil microbial communities from Loxahatchee National Wildlife Refuge, Florida, United States - Lox_Sample_2.5 | ecosystem: Environmental > Terrestrial > Soil > Wetlands | place: USA...
CAGGCGATGAGATTCCAGGAGATCCTGCGCAGGCTGGCGATCATCGATGAAGGATTCGTCGGCGATCAGGCCGGGCTCGTGCTTGGCCTGCCGGGCGTGCATGTCCTGGATCCCAAGACCGCGGCGCTGGTGCGGGTCGGGGTGCTGGCGGCGACCGGGGCGCCGGAGGTCTGCCTGGAATGGAGCAGCAGCCAGGCGCTGGCCGTGGGCGCGACCGAAGACGAGATCACCGGCGTGCTGCTGGCCGTCGCCCCGGTGATCGGGCTCGGCCGGATGGTCGGCGCCGCCCCCGGCGTCGCGGGCGCGCTCGGGTACGACATCGAGGCCGCACTGGAGGACCCCGATGGTACTTGACGGCTCCCCTGGCCCGCCCGGCCAGCCCGACAGCGGGCCACCGGGCGGCAGGCAGGCTGGCGTGAAAGCCCATGACCAGCCCCGCTTCGGGCAGCGCGTCCGGCACGGAATCGAGGCGGCCGGACAGAAGTATTCCGGCTCAGCGGCCGAAGACCTGTGGCACCGGCTGGACGCGCTGGATTTCATGAACCAGGCCATGATCCTCACCGGCACGCTGCTGTTGTGCGCCCTCCCGTTTCTCCTGGCCACAGCGGGGCTGGCCGGGGTCTCGGCAGAAAGCTCCCTGTCGCGGCGCCTGGGCCTGAACCACCAGGCCGCAGCCGATTTCAGTCATCTGTTCGCCTCCTCGGGCGCCACATCCGCCCCCGTCACCGGGATCTCCTTTGCCCTGCTGGTCCTGTTCGGGCTGGCCGGGGTCAGCGTGGTTCAGGAACTGTACCTGCGGACCTTCGGCCTTGATCCCCGCGGGGTACGTGACCTGCCCCGCAAGCTGATCAGCCTGGGCCTGACCGTGGGCTGGCTGTTCCTGAGCGCCCTGGTGGGCCCGTCGGTGCGGGCCGCCGGCCCGGTCGTGTACGGCATCGTCATCCTGGCCGTATTCACCGGCTTCTGGTGGTTCTCGATGCGGTTCCTGCTGGCCGGGAGGATCCCGTGGCGGAGGCTATTCCCGTCCGCCGTCGCCACCGGGCTGTGCTGGCTGGGCATGGTGGCCGTCTTCTCGGCCACCTTCTCCGGCATGGTCATCTCGTCCTACAACAGGTACGGCCCGATCGGCATCGTGTTCGACATCATGTCCGTCCTGCTCGCGATCGGAGTCGTGATCATCCTGGGCGCAGTCGTGGGCATCGTGTGGCACGAGCGGGGCCTGTCGTTCCGGGCCGCGTTCGGGAAATCGCGGCGGACCCGGTGACCGGCGCCGGCCCGGGGACTGAAATCTGGCGTGAGGCCAGGGCCTCGGGCCGAATGATCACCTGGGCTGTGCTGCGGGTGGTGGCGTCCATCGCCGTCGTGACGGCCCTGTACTACCTGCTGCCCTTCGACCGGTCCGCCACCGGGGTCGTCGTCACGCTGCTGGTCGCCGGGCTGGTCGTGTTCGTCGGACTGGTCGCCTTCCAGGTCCGCGCGATCACCGCCTCGCCGTTCCCGGGCCTGCGGGCGATCGAGGCCCTCGCCACCAGCGTGCCGCTGTTTCTGGCGCTGTTCGCCAGCAGCTACTTCGTCATGGCCAGGCTCTCCCCGGGCAGCTTCACCGCCCCGCTGACCCGCACCAACGCGCTATACTTCACCGTCACGGTGTTCTCCACCGTCGGGTTCGGCGACATCACCGCCAAGACCGAGACCGCGCGGCTCGTCGTCACCGGGCAGATGATCGCCGACCTGGTCATCCTCGGGCTCGCCATCAAGGCCATCGTGGGCGCGATCAGGCGCGGCCGGCAGCGGCAGCCGCAAGACGCTCGCAGCGCGCGCCTTCACTGAGCGCGCTACCGGCCCGTCACCCCGGCAACCGGCCCACGGCACGGCACAGGCCGGCCTCCTGCGCGGGTGAGGGGCTGGCCTGCCGCCTTTTACCCCAGCTTGGGTGATGCCGCTCCGGGCGGGCGCATGGTGGGGTCGTGATATGCGCGGGAGACCTGTTTCCGCCCGCCCAGGCGTGGCATCTGGCCGACAGCCAGGTGATCTGACCTGTGCGGCAGTACGAGGCCGTTTGACGGCCGCACGGCTTGGAGGTGCACAAATGGCAAGGCAGCTGGCCACCAATGCCGCGGCCCTGGCCGTCCCCCTGGGAGCCGCGCCGTCAGCAACCTTACCGCCGCCATGTCAGACAACTACCCGGTGCGGTGGACCGGATTGCCGCCGTCGCGCCAGCAGCGACCGTCCCTGTGACGCTCCAGCCGGGCGGCCGGCATGCGGCGCAGCCTCCGAAGCCAGCCGGATACGCGGGCAGTTCCGCCGAGTCGACGGTGCGGTCCGCGGCAGCCAGGAAGAAAGGACCGAAATGAGCGAGATCGATGAGCTGGCCGCGAGCCCAGGTGTCCTCATGGCGGGCCGGTTCGGCCCGGACGGGCGGGTCGCGGAGCACAAGTGCACGGGCCTGTACGTCGAGAACCCGGCCGCGACCGGGATGGCGCAGTGGTTCTGCGCCGCGATCACCATGATGTTCGGCTCGATGGCATATGCCGTCGACCTTGTGGACCAGAGTGGTTTCAACCCGGCCAGCTGGCTGCCCGTACGGAGCTGGACCTACTCGGGCGGCGACTACGTGATTGCCGTGCACGGCGACCGGTTCCTGATCGCCGAAAGCGCCAGGCTCGGGAGCCTGGATGAGCTGAACCGCCTGTTGCGCGCCGGGCAGCCCTAAAGCAAGAGCCGGGTGCCTGCTGTGCCGCGTGCGGCCGTGCGGTAACCCAGCGCGGCGAAACTGCGCGTCGAGCGCGGGCTGGCGGCATGCGCCGCGCACTTCCCCCTTTACCTCCGCCACACCGTGACACAGGATGGCACCAGGGGGACTGCAATGGCGCAAGACACGCCGGGAGCCGGTGCCGCCGCCGGCGGCACCACTGTGGTCATTCCCGGCGAGATGGCCGCCCGGGTTGACCGCCTGCCGGTGAGCAGGATGGCCTGGGAGCTAGCCCTGCTCGTGCAGGTGGGCTGGGCGTGCTCGGCGTCGGCCGACGGGACCGCCGCGAGGCTGTACCCGTTCATCTGGCTGCCGCACCACGTCATGACCTCGTTCGAGTACTCAGTCCTGTACGCCCTGGAGACCGGGATCAGCGTCTTGATCGGCGGCTACGCCATCGGCTGGCTTTCGGACAAGATCGGCCGGCGCAAGGCACTGATCCTCTCCTCGGTGCTGGCCGGGGTGTTCATCTGGCCGTTCGGGTACGTGACGAACTATCCGGCGCTGGTTGCCCTTTCGCTTGTCGACACGCTGGGGTTCGCCGGGTACCTGGCCGTCAACGTCGTGTACATGGGTGAGATCATGGGGCCGGCGGTCCGGAGTAAGGTGATCAAGGTTGCCCAGGTGCTCGCCATCGTCCTGCTTTCCATCGTCCTGACCGGCCTCATCCCGCACTACTGGATCCCCGGAAAGTACCGGCTTTACCTGTGGCTGCTCGCCGGGCTGAACATCGTGGTGGCGCTGGCGCTGTCCTGGCGGATGCCTGAGTCGCCGCGCTGGCTGGAGGCCAGGGAGCGCCGCGATCAAGCGCGCATGATCGTGGAGCGCATGGAGGCGCGGGCGATGAAGCGTCACCCCGTGCTGCCCGAGCCCGACCTGACTCCGCACCAGGTGGTGGCCGAGGACCAGACAAGCTGGTTCGCGCCGTTCGGCAGGCAGTACGTGACCGTCACCGTGTTCCTGCTGGTGGTCATGGTGCTCGGCTACGGTCACGTCTACGGCTACGCCGGCTACCGGTTCTTGTTCCTCGCCGAAAGCCGCCACTACAGCGCCGGCTTCATCTTCGCCCTGGCCGCCTGGGCCGCGGCGGCCGCCGCCGCCGTCTACCTGCTCAACGCACTCTTCGGCGAACGGGTCGAGCCCAAATATACGCAGCTCGCGGGCGCCATCATGTTCGCCGGCGGCTGGTGGGGCGTCTACGCCGTGCACAACACCCCGGCCCTGGTCACCTTCTTTGTCGTTGCGACGGTCGGTACCACACTGTGGCAGTTCAGCATGTGGGTGTACATACCCGGCAACTACCCGACCCGGATGCGCTCGCTGGGCACCGGCTGGACCGATGGCGTCGGCCATGTCGGCGCCTGGGGCGGCGTCCTGCTCAGCGGAGTGGTCTTCACCGCCGCCGCGCCGCGGGGCTGGATCTTGCTGATCACCATACCGGGCGCGCTTCTCCCCGCCTCCATGGTCGCGATCTTCGGGAAACGCCAGCGCCGCCGCACGCTCGAAGAACTGGCCCGGTAGACAGCGGGTCGCCGGGTCTGTCAGCCGCCAAATAGCCCACCGTGGGCTATGCGCCCGGTTGCCCCGATAGGAATCATGGGAAGGGGCGGCAGGCGCGGACCGGCGGCTATCACCGAAGAAAACGGCAGCTGGTAACCGCCGTCGGCGGGTCGTGCCGTGGCTATGTCCGGGTGGGAGGATGCGATGCCTATATATACGGCGGCAGAACGCGCGGTTGAGGCACGAACAGGTGAAGGTCCGGCCATGAACCTGGATCTTCACGAAGCGGGCTCGCTGGTTCCCGGGCTGAGCCAGTCGCTGTTCGACGCCAAGTTCTCCGTCCCGCCAGCCCGCCCGGACACCGTGAGCCACGGCGACCTTATCAAGACCGCCCGTTCAAGCGGTTGCCGCTATGTCGCGGTCACGGCGCCGGCGGGTTACGGCAAGTCGACGTTCCTGGCGGAGTGGGCGGCGACCGAGGATCGCCGCGTCGCCTGGGTGTCTGTGGACAGGTTCGACGATGATCCCGCGGTCCTGCTCGCCTCGCTGGCGACCGCGTATTGCCGGGCCGGCCTCGCCAGCCGTGACCTGATCCGCGACGTCGGCCCTCGTGTGCCGACGCTGGAACATGCAGCGCCGCGGCTGGCCGCGGAGTTCCGCGCGAGCCCGGTGCCGTTCGTCCTCATCCTGGATGATCTTCATGAACTGCAGTCGCCCGCCTGCCACGACGTGCTGGGCGTGGTGCTCGCGGCGATCCCCCGTGGATCCCAGCTGGCTGCCGCAAGCCGTTCCGAGCAGCCTCACCTGCCACGGCTTCGCGTCTCGGGCGATGCCCTGGAGCTGGGGGCCGGGGACCTGGCCTTCGATGCGGCCGGCGCCTGGCAGATCTTCTCACACGCGCAGGTCAGCGTGACCCCTGAGCTGGCGACGGCGGTGACCGAACGGACCGAAGGCTGGCCGGCCGGCCTCTACCTCGCCGCCATGATCGAGAGCCAGGATCCCGGCCGGGCCCAGACCGTCGCCGGTGACGACCGGTACGTGGCCGACTACCTGTACCGGGAGATCCTGATCCGGCAGCCGAAGGCCCTTCAGCGGTTCCTGCGGCGAACGGCTGTGCTCGAGCAGCTCAGCGGCCCGCTCTGCGAAGCCGTCCTCAGGTCGCAGGCTGCGGCCATACAACTGCGCCGCATCGAGGCACACGGCTTGTTCCTGACTCCGCTCGACGGGCAGCGGCAGTGGTACCGCTATCACGGCCTGTTCCGCGAGTTCTTGCTCGGGGAGCTTCGCCGCACCGATCCCGACCTCATCATGACGCTGCACCAGCGGGCCGCCGACTGGTATGAGTCCAACGGAGCCCCGGTGCTGGCCGTCGAGCACCTGTTGCCGACGACCGACTGGGACCGCACGGTGCGGCTGGTGACGAAGCTGACCCGGCAGACTTACCGGGCCGGGCAGTTGTCAACGCTGCAGCGCTGGTACCGCGCGATCGGCGATGCGCACATCGAACGCTACCCGCCGCTTGCGGTGCATACGTGCCTGGCCAGCGTGATCACCGGCGATACGCCCGGGGCCATGCGGTGGGCGGCGGTCGTCGACGCGGCCTCGTTCGATCCTGTGCCCGCCGATGGCACGGCCTCCTTCGACTCGTCCCGCGCCATGTTGCGGGCCTTCATGTGTGCGGCTGGTCCCGAGCAGATGGTGGCCGACGCGACCTTCGCGGTGGCCCGCGAGCCCGCGTGGAGCCCGTACCGCGATACTGCGCTGTGGTTGCTGGCCGAGGCTTACCTGCTCACCGGCTGCCTGGACGAGGCCCGCGGCCTGTTCGCCGAAGCGTCCGCCACCGCCGCCCTGATGGGCAACTCCGACACGATCGGAATCTGTGAAGCCCAGCTCGCGTGGCTCGCCATGGACCGCGGCGCGTGGGCGGAGGCGGCCGACCGGCTGGGGATGGCGCTGGCCACGATCGAACAAAGCCGGATACACGATTTCGTCTTCACCATCCCGGCATTCGCCGGGGCCGCCAGGCTTTCCGTGCACCGCGGTGACCTGAACGACGCGCACCGGCAGCTCACCAGGGCGATGCGGGCGCGCCCGTCAGCCACCTACCTGCTGCCGTACCATGCCGTCCGGCCGCGGCTGCAGCTGGCCAAGGTCTACCTCGCCATCGCCGATCTGGGGACGGTCCACCAGCTGTTGCGCGAGATCGACGACATCCTGACCCACCGCCCGGCCCTCGGAAGCCTCGTAGCAGAGGTCAAGGCTTTCCGCAGCGTCCTTGCCTCCAGCGCGGTCTCGAAACCCTCCGGCACGCTGCCGCTGACCCCAGCCGAGCTGCGGCTGCTCCCCTACCTGCAAACACATCTCACCGCTGACAGGATCGCGGAGCGGCTGTTCCTCTCCAGCCACACGGTCAAAACCGAGATCAAGGCGATCTACCGCAAGCTGGGCGTCTCGTCTCGCAACGACGCGGTGCAACGAGCTACCGCGATCGGCCTACTCGGCACCTAACCTGCAGTAGAGTCGGGCCTCAGCCCTCGAGGAGGCCGAGCTCACGGGCCCGGGCCACGGCCTGGCTTCGACTGGAGGCGCCCAGCTTCCGGTAGATCGACTTGCCTTGCGCCCTGATGGTGTGTGGTGACAAGTACATCTCGGCGGCAATCTCGTGCAGCTGCAGGTGGGTGGACAGCATCGGCAGCAGGCGGAGCTCGGCGGCCGTCAGGGCGGAGGCTTCGGCGGTGCTGGGGCTGCGCTCGGCGGCGAGCACGGTGCGTAGCTCCTGGGCTTCGCCGACCAGGGTGCCCAGGTCCGGCCGCCGCTCGAGAATCTCAGCGATCTCCCGCATGATCGTCCTGGCCCCGGCCAGGTCGTTCACCGCAAGCTGAACACGGGTGAGCGCGATCCGGAGCTGGACGGCCCAGTGAGGATGCGCATACGTCATCAAAGGCCGCAACCGCAGGGCAGTAATGAGTTCCCGGCGCGCCGCCGGGACATCTCCGCGGTGCAGGGCGACACGGGCTTGCACCGCGGCCGTCAGGGCGGCGGCGTAGGAGTCCTCGACCCCGGCCTGGCGCAAATGAGCACGGGCGCGGCCGGCAAAGGCCCCGGCCTGCTCCCACTGGCCGCGTGCCATCGCCACCAGCGACCGTTCACACAACGTGACCGCCCTTATGTCAGGCGCACCGCGTTCTTCTTCGAGGCCGAGGGCATCGGAGAAGAACGCAGCGCTACCGTCGAGGTCACCGCACAGGACCCGCGCCGTCCCCTGCAGCAGCGCAGTCACTCCCGGTACGAAGTGCGCCGCCGCGAACTTCCGCGCGGCCTCATCGGCGTCGGTGCGCATCTGCTCCGCCCCGCGACGGCACAAGACAGCCCGGAGCGTGGCGGCCATCGCCTCGGTGTAGGCGTCACGGGGCGGGCTCGCGTCCCGGTACTGCCAGCGATCGACCGCATCGGCCCACCGCTCGGCCTGGGCCGGCTGCCCTGTCTTCTCGGCGAGGAACGCGGCGTTCATGGCGTTCAGCGGGTATTCCTCGATTCCGCCCCGGTCATCCAGCCACCCGAACCAGCGCTGAAGAGTCGCGGTCCGGCCCTGACGATAGACCGGACTCCACAGCGTCTGCAGCAGCCGGGCCACGGTGTCGGCATCCCCGGCCAGGATCGAGTACTCCAGCGCCTCCTCAGGCAGGTCATTACGCAGGTACCAGGCGGCGGCGCGGCGCCGCAGCACCGGGATCAGGCCGGGCTCCAGCCGTTCCAGCTCCGCTAGGAGCATGTCGCGGAACAGGTGGTGATACCGGTACCACTGGCCCCGCCGATCCAACGGCACCAGCAGCAGATTCGACCTGGCTAGGCCCGCCAGGGTCGCGGCCGACCCGGGCATGTCAAGCACTGCGTCACACAGCACCCCGGACATCCGCTCCAGGACCGCGGTCCTGGTCAGGAACACCCGCTGCGAGCTGGAGATCCGCGCCAGGAACTCGGCTTCCACGTACTCGCTGACGAACCGGTCATCGCCGCCAAACGAGGCCACCGCGCCCCGCGGCGAGCCGCCTTCCCGCAGGTACAACGCGGCCAAGTACAGCCCAGCCGGCCATCCTTCTGTCCGCCGGTGCAAATCCGCCACGTCGTCGTCGCCCAGTACCACCTCGGCGGCGCGCAGCAGCGATGCCGCCTCCTGCACCGTGAGCGACAGGTCACCGGGACCGATCTCCACAAGTCTGCCCTCGGCGCGCAGCCGCGCGATCCGAAACGGCGGCTCGGTCCGGCCGGCCAGCACCAGCCGCGACCCGCCCGGCACATGGTCGGCCAGCACCGACAGCGCGGCCCGGCATTCGGAGTTGTGCAGCAAGTGCACGTCGTCCAGCACCAGCACGACCGGCCTGATCATCGACGAGAACGCCGAGCAGAGCCTGGGCACCACCGACCCGGGCACCGAACTCGCCGGGGAGGCCAGGGCGTCGAATACCCGTCTCCCGACCGGCTCGATCGCGTTGAGCGCCTCCGCGAGGTAGGTGAGCAAGACCTTGGGGTCGTTGTCTCCCTCGTCGACTGACACCCACGCGATCGCGTGGCCGCTGCGCTCGGGCCACTGCGCCAGCAACGTCGTCTTTCCGTAACCCGCCGGCGCGACTACCGAGACAATCGGGCGGGAATCACCGTCGGCCAGCCGTTCGACCAGCCCCGGACGGACGATGGTCCCGGGCCGCACCAGGGGACGCAGGAGCTTGCCCTTGATGAGGTCGAACGACGGCGCGCCCGCGAGGCGCCTCTCGCGGGCCGAATGCAGCGTGCTGGTGTTGTCCATGCCCCGACGTGGCCGTTCGAAGGTGTGCAACCACATCCTGATACGCGGCTCTCGAACAGGTCAAGGGATGATCCTCGACGAGCCCACCGCGCACCTTGACCCGGCATGCACATCGGTCACTTACCGGGCCTGGGGCCGAGCAGCGCGCTGGCACCGGCTTTGAGCAGGGGCGAGTTGACGATCCCGCGCCGCACCGGCGGGTACGCCAACGGCAGGACGATCCCGGCGGCAAGGGTGATCCCGGCGGCGAGCGCGTCCCAGTTGAAAGGCGCGGCGGGCAGTGGGGCGAAGGAGTCCTTAGCGACGTAGCCGAGGACGGCCAGGCCGATGACGAGAATCACGGTCTTGACGGGGGGCATGCGCCGCCGGATGGTGAAGATGATGGCGGCGATGACGACCAGGACGTAGGCGACGATGATCAGATCGGCCCCGTAGGCGAGGCTGATCGCGACGGCGCGGGTGGCCAGCGGCTCGGCGATGAACAGCAGCATCGTGAGCAGGCTGCCCGCGCCGACCCAGATCAGCGCACCCACCGGGGCGCCCGTTATGCGGCTGGTCCGGCGCAGCATCCCCGACCGGGCGTCACGCCCGAGCGCGAACAAGATGCGTGAGGCGCCGACCGCGCAGGCGAGCGAGGCGCCGAACGCGCTGACCACCGCGCCGAAGTTGACCAGGTCCCCCATCCAGCCGGCCACGAACTCGTCGGTGACCGTGACCAGCGGTACCGTAGCTGTGGAGAGCTGGCTGGTGCTCGGGTAAGCGTTCGTCACCACCGCGGTGACCCCGATCGTAAAGACGGCGACCACGGCGAGCGAGGCCATGATGGCGGGAGGGATCAGCCGCCCCGGCTGCCGGGATTCCTCGCCCAGCGTGGCCGCTGCCTCGAACCCGGAGAAGGTCGAGAACGACAGGACGATCCCGAGGCCGAGCACCGGGAGGGTTGCTCCGCCGGGCCGGAACGGCGCCGAACTGAAGGCGTGCCCGTGGAAACCGCCCTTGGCCAGGACGATGCCGCAGACGGTGACCACGAGCAGCATCGAGACACCCTCCAGGGCCAGGATCACCGCGGCTGAGATCTTGATGTCCAGGTAGGCCAGCGCCATCACCAGGACAAAGGCGATGATCGCGTACACCTGCCACGACAGGTGCAGGCCCACGACACCGAAGGCAGGCTGCGCCTCGTCTGCCGTGACCGCGTAAAGCCCGCCCGCGAAGCTGGCATAGACGAGCATGAGGGTCCAGGCGGAGACGAACCCGAATACGGGCCCGGCGACCGCGCCGGTGAATCCGTACACCGACCCGGCGCTGTTGAAGCCGCGGGTGAAGATGACAAAGGCGTAGGCGACAAAGCCCATGGCGACCGCGGCGACGAGCTCGACCAGCGCGGTCCCGCCGCCGGAGATGCTGGCGAGGACGGCCGGCGCGATGACCACTCCCGCCGTGGGACCCTGGACGCCCACGGACTCGGCGATCGTCCGGAAGAAACGCAGACGTCCCGCGCGGAGCCGCCTCGTTGCGCCTGCGTCCGGATAAGCCGCTGCTGCTAGGCTCACGTCCTGAGACGCCGACTCTAGCCTGGTCACTTTCCCCCTCCCCTAAGCGACCGCCCTCTGAGGATCACCCGGGACACAGGTCACGTGGCCGGTTATCATCCCTGCCACCGTAAGACCATGGGCGATTCGGACACATCGCCCACCGCGGGTGTTGTCGCCCGTTTCGCATTATGAGAACCTAGTGAGGCTAAGCAGACGCGGATCGACGGCGATCACGGAAGAGACCGACATGTGAGGATCGCCATGGGGCGGAAACTTGCCGCGGGTGTGCCATGGCAGTGGGCGCGGCACCCGCAGGCAGCGCCTGAGATTATGCGTCTGGCCCAGCAGCAGATGCGGGTTCGGCCGTGACAGTGGACGCACGCCACGCGCCCCCGGCGGTTCCTGAGCTTCGCCAGTTGCTGCTGGACGCCAAGTTCTCAGTCCCGCAGCCTCGCCCGGGCGGCGTAAGCCGCGCCGGGCTGATCGAGGCTGCTCGCTCGGGCGGTCACCGCATCGTCGGGATCACGGCGCCCGCGGGCTACGGGAAGTCGACCCTCCTGGCGGAGTGGGCCCGGGCGGAGGATCGCCGCGTGGCCTGGGTGTCTCTCGACCGCTTCGACGATGATCCCGCGACTTTGCTCACCTCGCTGGCCGCCGCGTATTGCCGGGCCGGCCTAGGCGGCGCTGACCTGATCGCCGATGTGACCGGACACGGAGTGTCACCGCTGGGCCGCGCTGCGCCGCGGCTGGCATCGGAGACCCGCGCGAGCGCCGTTCCGTTCGTGTTCATGCTGGACGATTTCCACGAGGTGCGATCGCCCGCCTGCCACGATGTGCTGGGCGTGGTGATCTCGGCGATCCCGCCCGGGTCTCAGCTGGCCGCCGCCAGCCGTGACGAGCAGCCACACCTGCCCCGGTTCCTCGTGTCAGGCGACGCGCTGGAGTTCGGGGCCGGCGACCTGGCTCTCGATGCGGCAGGCGCCCGGCAGATCTTCGCACACGCACAGGTCAGCGTGACCCCGGAGCTGGCAGCCGAGGTGACCGGACGGGCGGAGGGCTGGCCGGCCGGCCTTTACCTCGCTGCCTTGATCGCAAAGCAGAGCCACAGCCAGGTGCGGACCGTCACCGGTGAGGACCGGTACGTGGCAGACTACCTGTACCGGGAGGCCCTGATCGGGCAGCCGAAGGCCATTCAGAGGTTTCTGCGGCGCACGGCCGTGCTCGAGCAGCTGTGCGGCTCGCTCTGCGAGGCCGTCCTCGGGTCGTCAGCTGCGGCCCTGCAGCTGCGCCGTATCGAGGCACACAGCCTGTTCCTGACCCCGCTCGACCGCCAGCGGCAGTGGTACCGCTACCACGCGCTGTACCGGGAGTTCCTGCTCGGCGAGCTTCGCCGCACCGAACCCGGCATCATCGTGGCGCTGCACCAGCGAGCCGCTGCCTGGTATGAGTCCAATGGATTCCCGGCGCTGGCCCTGGAGCACCTGCTGCACACGGATGACTGGGACCGCGCGGTGCAGCTGACAGCCAAACTGGCCCTGCCGACGTACATGGCCGGGCAGTTGTCAACTGTGCAACGCTGGTACGCCGCGCTCGGCGATGCGAATATCGCGCGCTACCCGCCGCTTGCGGTGCTCGCTGGCTGGGAGGGCGTGCTGACCGGCGACACAGTCAAGGCAGAGCGGTGGGCGGCGGTCCTCGACGCCGCGTCGTTCGACGGCGAGCCTGCGAGTGGCGCGGCCTCTTTCGATTCGGCCCGGGCCCAGCTGCGGGCGGGCATGTGTGCCAGCGGCCCGGAGCCGATGATGGCCGACGCGGCCTACGCTGTCGCCCAGGAACCCGCCTGGAGCCCATGGCGCGACACCGCGCTGTGGATGCTCGCCGAAGCGCACCTGCTCGCCGGGCACCTCGACGAGGCCCGCGCTGTTTTCGCCGAAGCGTCCGCCGCTGCAGCCGGGATGAGCAACTGGGACACGATCCCCATCTGCGAAGCCCAGCTTGCGTGGCTCGCCATGGACAGCGGCGAGTGGGGGGAGGCAGCCGGCCACCTGAAGGTCGCCCTTGACACGATCGATGCGCAACGGCTGCACGACTACGTCTTCAGCCTCCCGGCTTTCGCCGTGGCAGCCAGGCTTTCCCTGCACGATGGTGACCCGAAAGAAGCACGCCGCCAGCTTGCCCGGGCGATGCGGGCGCGGCCGTCCGCCACCTACCTGCTGCCGTACCATTCGGTCAGGCTGCGGCTTCAGCTGGCCAGGGTATACCTGGCCCTCGCCGAGCCGGCCACGGTCCGTCAGCTCCTGCGTGAGATCGACGACATCGTGAGCCGCCGGCCGACCCTCGGGACCCTGATCGATGAGGTCAAAGATTTTCGCGACGTCCTTGAATCCCGCGCCGCCCCAAGGGCGACCGGCGCATTGCCGCTCACCGCGGCCGAGCTACGGCTGCTTCCCTATCTGCAAACCCACCTCACCGCCGACAAGATCGCAGAGCGGCTGTTCCTCTCCAGCCACACCGTCAAGACCGAGGTCAAGGCGATCTATCGCAAGCTGGGCGTCTCGTCCCGGAACGACGCGGTGCAACGAGCGACCGCGATGGGCCTGCTCGGCGGCTAGCCGACGTCCCCGCCGGGACCGGTGCCGGGCGCTCCTTCGGAGCCATCCCTGCGAGCGCGCGCCGCCGAATGGACAGGGAGCGGGCCGGCAGGCTGACCATCCAATACCCATATCAGGGTGATGCCGAGGCCGCCTTCGCTTGCTCACGATTGAGGCAGTGAAGACCGCCCAGCCGGACGCAGTGGGCGCCCGGCGGAAAGCGCGGACCGGATGGACCCGGCAGTGAGATACCAGGAGATTTTGCGCAGGCTGGCGATCGTCGATGAAGGATTCGTCGGCGATCAGGCCGGGCTTGTGCTTGGTCCGGCCAGTGTCCGGGTCCTGGATCCCAAGACCGCGGCGCTGGTGCGGGTCGGGGTGCTGGCGGCGACCGGGGCGCCGGAGGTCTGCCTGGAATGGAGCAGCAGCCAGGCGCTGGCGGCCGGCGCGACCGAAGACGAGATCACCAGCGTGCTGCTGGCCATCGCCCCGGTGATCGGCCTCGGCCGGATCGTCGGCGCCGCCCCCGGCGTCGCGGGCGCGTTCGGGTACGACATCGAGGCCGCGCTGGAGGAGCCAGACGATCCCTGACGGCTCGTCCTATCGGGCCGGAGTCTGATTTGTCGAGCGCACAGCGGCTCTCGGAGGGCATTCCAGTGGCAGTCGACGGAGATGCACCGCAGCCGCCCGAGCGTTAGGGGGTGTTCTGGTCCGGGCTCACCCTGAGCGCCGTCATCGACGTGATGATGATCTCCTATGTCGCGGTACCGTCCCGGCTCACCGGTATCAAGACCACCCATTCGCGCCGTGACAGGCTGACCGCCAGCGTGGTGGGCGGGACTATCGGAGCGGTGATCTGCACTCCTTTCTATATCCTGGGCCGCGTCGGCCTGGTCATGCTCGGGGTCGAAGGCACTGTTCCCGCTCGGCATCATGTCCTTGTTGCTCGCGATCGGGGTCGTGATTATCCTGGGCGCAGTCCTGGGCATCGTGTGGCACGAGCGGACCGTGTGCTTCCGGTCCGCGTTCGAAAATTGCGGCGGACCAGGCGACCGGCACCGGCCGGGGGACTGAAATCTGGCGTGAGGCCAAGGCCTCGGGCCGGATGATCACATGGGCTGTGCTGCGCGTGGTGGCGACCACGCGGCTCGTCGTCACCGGGCAGATGATCGCCGACCTGGTCATCCTGGGGCTCGCGATCAAGGCCATGGCGCGGCGGACATGGTCGCCGCCGGCTCGCACGCCAAAAGGGCTCGCAGCCGGCTCGGCCTGGGCCGCGGAGGACTGGTTCAGCGGCCCCTGGGCGTCGATCCAGAACCTCCAGGCGTACCTACACGTGCTGCGGCGCATCGACGTCGGCCAAGCCCTCGTCAGGGCCAGCGCGGTGCACGAACGCGACGGACGGACCTACTTCATGTCCTGCGCGCAGAGAGCGGGACATATCCCGAGCTGGCACGGATCGTGCGAGTGTTATGCGCTGTGGCCGGTCGCTGCTGTCAGCCGTTGGCTGCTGCTGTTGCTGTTGCTGTTGCTGTCACCGTTGCTGTCAGCCGCTGGCGCGTTCGCGGTGTCATGTGCCCTCAATGTGCCCATGATCGGCGTCGGTGAGTCGGCCGAACCCGAAGGCCACCTCTAGTCCCGCCGCGCGCTCGCCGTCACGCGGTAAGCGGTCGTGACAGCATGGACGCAGGTGCGGCATCGAGCAGGTGACGAAGGCAGGAGGTGACGCAGGTGCCTGAATTGATCGGTGGCGCGGGCGATCTGGGATGGGTGGCGGTCAAGGCTGTCCTGCTCTTCGCGGTCGCCGTTATCGGCCCGCGCCTGGGGGAACGGCGCACGCTTGCCCAGCTCAGCGCGTTCGATTTCGCGGTCGCCGTCGCGATCGGCGCGATCATCGGCCGGGGCGACCGCACCGGATACGTCGTTCGCTACTTCCGCGGTCGCTCTGGTCACCTTCCTGGTCGCGCATCGCGCCGTCGCGATCCTCCGCCGACACAGCCGTGT
>Ga0335076_10003816_pt1 | contig 15179 bp, 15 predicted proteins | sample Lox_Sample_25_FD_206717 | JGI IMG/M metagenome (GOLD analysis project Ga0335076, IMG submission 206717) | Soil microbial communities from Loxahatchee National Wildlife Refuge, Florida, United States - Lox_Sample_2.5 | ecosystem: Environmental > Terrestrial > Soil > Wetlands | place: USA...
TCACCGCCATCATCGCCGCCGTCATGGCCCTGCTGTCCTTCTTCGTCACCCGGCGGCATGCACCGGCCGGACTTGCCGCCGAGCCAGATCCGTCTCTCCGCATGTTACCGGCGCTGGCGATCAGCGGAAGGAATCCTCCGCTAGGGGCTGCTGAAAAAGCTAGCAGGTTGCGGTCATTTATTGATGTGGGTTCGAGGATCTGGGGTTGATGGTCCCTTAGCGGACCAGCCTGGTGGCCTGGCCAGGCGTGGCCGCCGGGCGCCGCCTGGCGGCTGGCCTGTCCTGACGCTGACGGCGGCCGGGGCCGTATCCCGGTCTCCCGGTCAGGTGACCAGGACCCAGGCGCCGTCGCGGCGGGTCAGGCTTTTGCCGATCAGCGTCATAGGGCGACCTGTCGGCGACGGCGGCAGGACGCCGGGCCGTGTGCCGTCGGTGACGCCGCACCGCGATGGCGGTGCCGAGCGCCGCAGCACCGGCACCGTCTGCCCGTCCGGGGTCTTGGGCCGGTCGTAGTACAGCCCGTCGGTCTCGTCCCGGTGCGGTGGATGGGCCAGCAGGTGGTTGTCGCGCTTCCGGAGCACATCGACGTGTCCAACGCTGGTCAGATCTGCGAGGAACTGCTCTCGGCGATCAATCGCGGCGCTGCCGTGCTGATCGTGGACATGACTGCCACGCTATCGTGTGATCAGTCCGGGGCAGCTGGCGACGGCGCGCCTACCTGTGCGCCCTCGCCAGCGGCACGCGGCTGCGGCTGGTGGTGACCGCCCAGATCGTCCGGCGTGTGCTTCGGATCAACAGGCTCCCGCGCGCCGAGCTGGGAGTGTTCTACGGCGTGCACCGCCTCGCCATTACCCGCGCGGCCGGGGAGATCCGGCCGCTGCTGGCCCAGCGCGGGTCCGCCACGCGCGGTCTCCTCTCGCAGGGGCCAAACGCGACAGCCGCCCAGGACAACAGGTCCGGGACCGGATGGGCGCCGTACCCGTCGTCATCCTCGCCCGGGATTCCGCAAGCAGAACGCTGCTGGCCGACGCTCACAACACCGAATCAGGAGCGGCGCGAATCCCGGCGGCGAGAGTTACACGGGTTCGGGGACCGAAGTCGGGTTCCATTCGGATAACGCCTCCGATCTGGCACCTATCCGGAGGCGAGCCTGACCATCAGACTTGACGACAACAGGGTCCGACGTAAGCCGGACGCTGGCGGTGAGCGGCGGCTGGCCCGCCGCTGAGCAGTTCAGCTGAGCGGAGATCAGATGCTTGTCTTCTTTCTGCTGCTGGTGATCGTGGCGATGGCGTTGGGCATCCTGGGCGTCGTCGTGAAGGGCCTGTTGTATCTGCTGTTCACCGGCATTGGCGTGCTCCTCGTCGCCTTTGTCCTCGGCGCCCTGTGGATGCGGCGGCGAACCGCTCGAAGGCGCCACGCCCGGTAATCTCTTGGACGCCCTTGGCAGAAGCGTTCGCAAGGTAGCCAGATGCTGCCCGTCACTCGCCGTCCTCGGCAGTGGAGCGTACGGCGGCCGGGCGTTGCGAGCCAGCGGCGCGACCCCCGCCGGGAGACCATACGGCTAATCCGTATCTCCGACGGCACGACGGCAGCCGCCAGCGTCCTGACACAACCCTAAACAACCAGGTACTCTCGCGGATCTGACTTGAACTGGGTATTCGTGACACCTGGAAACAGAAGCTCCGGGCCGTCGCATGCGACCGGTCTCGCCGCCCCCGGACCCGGTTACCTGGGTTCGGCAGCGACGAGGGAGCCAGACCAGGACGCCGGAGCGATCAGGCGGCCGGGCCGGGCTGGCTGAGGCGGGCGGTGATCGCCGGGGCCGCCTCGCGCAGCCACGCCTCGGCGCGCGGCAGCTCGTCCCTGGCGCCGTCCTCCAGAGCCTGCGGAACACCGGGTCCAGCCTGGCGTCAAGGGAGCCGAAGGTTTCCCACCGCTTCGCAGAAACGATCTCCGGGACCCGCCCTCGAGTGCCGAGACCCGCCGGCCCGGCGGGCCTGACAGCGAGGGCCATGCCAGAGGCCCCGAAGGCGCAGCGAACCTCCCCAAGGGTGACATGCGTTCCCTCCGGCTTGGCTTCGCGGCCGCAGGAGATCGCGGGATGTTCAGCGATGCCAACTCCGCAAACGAGATGTATCGTGTTCCTGTCGGCTGCAGTGCAGAAGCTAACGCAAGGAAGGCGGCGTTCAGCATGTTCGAGAGGTTCACCGACCGGGCGCGGCGCGTCGTGGTCCTGGCCCAGGAAGAGGCCAGGATGCTGAACCACGAATACGTCGGGACCGAGCACATCCTGCTCGGCCTGGTCCGTGAGGGCGGCGGGGTAGCAGCCCAGGCGCTAGAGTCGCTCGGGATCACTGAGGAGGCTGCGCGCCAGCAGGTCGAGGAGATCGTCGGCCTGGGCCAGACTGGCCCGCAGCGCGGGCACCTCCGGTTCACGCCACGGGCCAAGAAGGTACTGCAGCTGTCTTTGCGCGAGGCCATCGCGCTCGGTCATGGCTACATCGGGACCGAGCACATCCTGCTCGGCCTGGTCCGCGAAGGCGAGGGAGTGGCCACGACGGCACTGGACAGCCTGGGCGTCGCCCCGAACAGGGTTCGTCAGCAAGTGATCCAGCTGGCGTCTGCCAGGCGGGTCCAAGAGGGTGCCGGATCCGGCCGCGGCACCGGCCGCGGGAAGCGCAAGCTGTTGTCCGAGCTTCGCGGCCGTCTGGACTCCCTGGAATGGCGCTTGTCCGTTCTGGAACAGCGCGTGGGCACCGCTCCGGACCTGGCCCAGCTCGACCAGGAGATCACCCAGGTCCGCCGCGACAAGGAAAGCGCCATCGACGCCCAGGACTTCGAGAACGCGGCGGTGCTCCGCGACAGGGAACAGCACTTGCTCGGCGACAAAGCCGCTCGGCTGCAGGAGTGGGCAGCACTCCCGTCCTTGAGCGATGAGGTCGAGCGACTCCGTGATCTTCTGCGGCGGCACGGCATCGACCCGCAGGATGGCGCGGCATAGCCGAAGGCCAGTGCCCGTCGACCTCGCCAACGCGACCGCGCGGATCAGCCATGGCCGCGAAGTGCCGCACGGGCGGCGGCCTGCCGGAGATGCCGGGCGTCCGGTGTCGACAGGACATCCTGGCGGCCGGGCTCTGCGCGAGGAGAGCGCAGTCCCGGCTCCCGCTCAGGCCAGGATCCTGGCCTTCTCGCGCTCGAACTCCTCGGCCGTGATGACGCCCCGGTCGCGCAGGTCGGCGAGCTTGGTCAGCTGGTCCGCCGTACTTTGCGAGCCCGCAGCTTCCTGTACGTAACTGCGGAACTGCTGCTCCTGAAGTTGCGCGTCCCGGGCCGCGTGCTCATGCATCTTGCCGCCGCGGGCGATCAGGTACACCAGGACGCCGACCAGCGGGAGGATCAAGATGAAGATGAACCACAGGGCCTTGGCCCAGCCGGACAGATCATGGCTGCGGAACAGGTCGATGAATATCGTGATCAGGATCCAGAACCAGACCACCCACAGGAAGATCATGAAGATCGTCCAGAACGCGCCCAGGACCGGATAGGAGTACGAACTCGAAGCGAGCAACATGGCGCCTCCTTAGCGCGCCGGGCGCCTGCGGGCGCCGAGGCGAACCTGGTGGTGAACACGAGCAACACGATCGTACTGAGCACTGCGGGACAAGGTCACGGCCGACACGGACGACTGAGTAACATTCCGTCGCCATCGGCGGACATCAGCGGACACCAGACGGAGTCATTCCCGGGTCAGGGGAAGCCGCAGCGCTGGCGGCCGGCATCTGCGCGGTGGGGACCGCCATGACAGGCTGCCGGGGCGGCCGAAGGGCCGAACCATACAGGGATGGCATCGCTGCTGCTCAGGCGGCAGCACTGGAACATCGCTGCCGTTTCGCGGCAGCGCCGGCGTCGGCGCCAGGTCCGGGCCCGCGGATGAGGATGGCGAGGCGCGTGAGGCTCACGGGGCAGCCGGGAAAAGGAAAGGCGGCCCTTACGTGCTTTCCGGCCGGAGGCGCGGGCGGACGAGCGCTCCGCGCCGGACCCGGTTCTATCCCTGTTCGATGCGGACCATGTTGCCCGCGGGGTCGCGCACGGCGAAGTCGCGGACACCCCAGAACTGGCTGGCAGGCTCCTGCAGCACCTCGACTCCGGGCGCGGAGGCGATCTTGTCGAAGGTCGCGTCGAGGTCATCGCAGCGGAGCTGGATCATCGGCAGCGCCCCCTTGGCGAGCAAGGCCGCGAGCGCGTCCCCGTCCTGCTGGGAGCGGCCCGCATGCGGCTGCGACAGCACGATCTGGATCTCGGGCTGGCTGTCGGTGACGAGGGTGATCCAGCGGAAGCCGCCGTTGGCGACCTCGTTGCGCACCGTCAGGCCGAGTGTGTCGCGGTAGAAGCCAAGGGCGGCGTCGGGGTCGTCGACGGTGACGTGCACGCCGCTGAGTGAAGTGGTCATGGCACCGATGCTAGGCGGGCGCGGCGGCGGAATGCTTCTCGGAAACTGCTCTGTTCCGCGCGCCCGCGGCCCCCGCCTTGCGCGGCCGGGTCAGCACCATCGCCTGGCAGGCGGGCATGCCGCGCAGCTCGTCGTGATTGCGGGCGCGGTACATGGACGGCGTCTCGCCGACGAGCTCAGTGAACCGGGCGGAGAAGGAGCCGAGGCTCGTGCAGCCAACCGCGAAGCAGACATCCGTGACGCTCAGGTCGCCGCGGCGCAGCAGTGCCTTCGCCCGCTCGATGCGCCGGGTCATGAGGTAGGAGTACGGCGTCTCGGAGTACGCCTGGCGGAAGCGGCGGCTGAAGTGCGCCGGCGACATCAGCGCCGTGCGGGCGAGCGCCGGGACGTCGAGCGGCTGCGCGTACTCGCGGTCCATCCGGTCGCGGGCCCGGCGCAGGCGACGCAGCTCGTCGATGTCTGCGCTCATGCGTTCCGCGGGAAGTAGTCCGGCGAGGGCTGCATCCATCTATCCTGCCCTGACATGGCAGGAAGCAGCAACGCGGGAGCTGCGGCCAGGTCCGGGGCGGCGGCCCGGCCATGGCATGCTATTGGGGTCGAGAGGGGCTGCGACGGATCAGGTCCGCCACGCTCGACACCCGTTGTACCGGCAAGGGCGCCTTCGAGTCGATGGAGGCGGTCATGACCGTGGTGGGTCGCATCGTCGGGCTGCGGCGGTACCCGGTGAAATCCATGGCCGCCGAGGAGCTGGACGAGGTCGAGGTCTCCTGGCACGGCCTGGCGGGCGATCGCCGGTGGGCGTTCATCCGTGCTGGGCAGGTGCGCAGCGGCTTTCCGTGGCTGACGATCCGGGACCGCCCCGAACTGGCCCACTACCGGCCTCGCTTCGCCGAACCAGACCGGCCCAACGCCTCCCCGACGCTGGTGCGCACGCCCTCCGGCGGCGAATGGGACGTGGCCGACCCCGCGCTCGCGGCCGAGCTCGGGCCGGGCGTCCGTGTCATCAAGCAGAATCGCGGGGTCTTCGACGCGATGCCCCTGTCACTGCTGAGCACGCAGGCCCTGGCCGGCCTCGGCCGGCTGGTCGGCACCGACGTGGCGGTCGGGCGGTTCCGGCCCAACCTCGTCGTGGATGCCTCCGGGCATGACTTCCCCGAGGACGCCTGGATCGGCCGGGTCCTGTGTATCGGCGGCCTGCGGATGCGGGTGGACCAGCGCGACAAGCGGTGCGTGATGGTCACCATAGACCCGGTGACCCTACGCCGGAACCCGGCCATCCTGCGCGCCATAGCGCGGAAGCGCGACGCCCGGTTCGGGGTGTACGGCTCGACCGTGGCGCCGGGCCGGGTCGCGGTGGGCGACCCGGTGGCAATCGAACCCTGAGCCGCCCGGGGCTTCGCGGTCCGCCCGGTAGCGGACGATCGTCCCGGCGAAGGTGCCGGGAGTGCGTCACTGTGTGCGGTCGGCCGCGTCGGCCTGAGTTCCGGCCGGTGCCGGCCGGGAGCCTTCGTCGTGGCCGGCCGGTGTGGCCTGCGGCGCGCCGTCACAGCAGGCGCTGACCGGTACCAGCAGGGTCGCGATGATTTTCTCCGAGAGGTCGGCCCACCCCCGGAACACGGCAGGCAGGCCGATGAGCTCTCCGCGGCCCGCGGCGCGCATCAGGTCATAGCCGAAGGCGCGCGCCTGCTCCGTCGCCGGGCGGAGGTCGATCCGGGCCGATACCGTGCCTGCGCTGGAGCTGGTCTCGGCGGCCCCGAGCCGGTGGGCCAGGGTGAGCATGGGCCGGTTCTCGGCCAGGATCTCCGCGGTGAAGTGCTGGATGCCCTCCTCCGCGGCCCGCTGCGCCAGTTCGCGCAGCAGGGCCGTGCCCACGCCGCGCCGCTGCCAGGAGTCGATGACGGTGACGGCCACCTCGGCCTGGTCCGGCTGCCGGGGGTTGCGGATGTACCGCGCCACCCCGATCAGTTGCCCGGAGCCGGGCGCCATGGCCACCAGGGCCTCGTGGTCGTGGTGGTCCACGTCGGTGAGGAGGGCCAGACTGCGCTCGGACAGCTGGGGCTTGACGGTGAAGAACCGCCGGTAGCGTGATGTCTCGCTGAGCTGCTCGAACGCCTCGGCGAGACCGGGGCCGTCATCGGGGCTCAGGACCCGGACCAGCACCCGGTGTCCTGAGCGGAGAGTGATCCGGTGCGGAACGAGGGTGGTGTCCATGCGCCGAGTATTGCTTGATAAATTTAGCGCTGCCAACTCAAAAGCCGGGAATGTGATAAATATATCAAGCAGACGGGGCATGTCGTACCTCACGTACCGCGTTCACGCGAACTATCAGCCGACCCACTGGTCACAAACGAGGCCGCGGCCGGCATGGCTGGCGATGCGGGCGCCAGGCCGGCAATCTGGCCCTGTCCCCCGTCCCCCGTCCCCCGTCCCCGTCGCCTCCCTCAGGACCAAGTATCCGCTCCGCCGCCCGACCAGGCGATACCCTGCCCCGGCCCGTCTGGTGAGTGCCGGCGTGTCGCCGCGGCCCGGGTCCCGGTTCCGGGCACAATGCAACCAGGCCCCCTTCATGTATGAGATGAAGGGGGCCTTACGGAATATGAAGGGGGCCTTACGGAATCCAGCCTCGCGAGCCCGCCGCGAACAACGGGGTGGCTGGCCGCCCGCTAGCCTTTGAAGCTATGCAGTGCGCGTCCGGATCGCGCTTCCCCAGCGCACGCCCTTCGGGTCGGCGTTCACCCGGCCCCGGCAGGGACGCGCCGCCCGGGCAGGGATCCCGGTGGCGGCGGCCAGCCAGGGACCGGACGTTCGCGGTCCGAATCCGCGGTGCGGCACGTGGATGAGGTAACCGGGCGACGCCTGACCAAGCAGGTCATCGTCATCCGCCGTGACCTGAGGATGCGCCGCGGCAAGGAGATCGCCCAGGGCGCGCACGCGTCGATGCTGTGGCTGGCCGATCGCGTCATCCAGCGGATGACGTCCGCGGGGACAGTGACCCGCGCCGAGTTCTCCGAGGCCGAACGGGCCTGGCTGGAAGGCAGCTTCCGGAAGGTCACGGTCAAGGTGGGGTCGGAGGCGGAGTTGATGGCGGCCTACCAGAAGGCGATCGAGGCCGGGCTGCTAGCGTACCTGGTCACCGACCGGGGCCTGACCGAGTTCGGCGGCGTGCCCACCCGGACCTGCCTGGGCATCGGCCCGGATTATGACGACCTCATCGACCCGGTGACCGGAGACCTCGAGTTGTACTGACGGCCGGCGCAATGCCGTACCTACGCAAGGCAGCGCCCGAGGAACGCGGGTGGAGCAGCGGTCATCGTGCCTGGCCCCCGGCGATACCGCGCCGGGGTGCTCACGCTATGGGCCGCCGGTCCCGGTCAGGAACGCGGTCAGGCCGGCCGCGATCGCGCGGGCGGCCCTGGCCTGCCAACGGGCCGACGTGACCAGCGTCGCGTCGACCGCGTTGCGCATGTTGGCGCATTCGATGAACACCTTGGGCACCGTGGAGAGGTTGATCCCGGCCAGGTCGTCACGCGGCTGGATGCCGTCGATCCCGTCGTAGGAGCTGACGGGCTCCCCGGTTCCCGCCGCGAACGCGGCCCGGAGGTCGGCGCCGAGGACGGCAGAGGGGCCGACGATGGCGTTGTTGATCCCGTCGGCGACCGGTTCCAGGATGGCGAATCCTCGCCCGCCGGGTGGCCCCCCGTCGGCGTGGATGGAGATGGCCCCGTTGGCGTGGACGGCGTTGCCGATGGCCGCCCGTTCGGTCACGCACGGTCCCACTCCCGTGTCGGAGGTGCGGGTGAGGACGACGGTCGCTCCTTCCGCGCGCAGGTCGGCGGTGAGGTACCGGGCGACGTTCCAGTTGAACTGGGCCTCGGTGTAGCCACCGTCGGTCTGCGCCCCGGTCGTGTCGCAGGCTTCTGTTTCCCGGCCGTTCCAGATCAGCCGGTTGATGACCGACGCGGCGGCGAAGTTCCCGCCGTTGTGGCCCGGGTCCACGGCGACGACCTTGCCACCGAGGACGCCGGCGGCGGTGGGAGGGAACCGGGCCGGGCCGCCGTCGGCCGCGGCTGGCAGCGCCGGCGGCGAAGCCGCGCTGCCGCCCGGGGCGGGCCGGCCGGCCAATGACGTCCCGGCGGCCGTCGCGCTGACCCTGGGAGCGGCCGGCCGCGATGCCGCGGCCGGGGAATGCGGCGGCCCGGCGGCGGGCTCCGGCGAGGACACCGTGCTGCATGCGCACGGAAGCCAGGCGCAAAGCACCAGCGCCAGGGCGGACGGCCGCCACCCGATCGGGCGCATCAGAAACCGGTGTCCGAATAGGGCGGCTGCCCGTAGCGGGGTGCCATGGGGTTCCAGATGGCTACGAAGGCGTTCTTGGCGATGGTCGCCGCGTTCGAGGCGGTCACGGCCGCCGCGTAATACGAGTCCTGGTTGGGATCGGATCGGCACGGGCTTCCCGAGCTGGCGAAATCGTCCATCCAGGTCAGGTAGTCCTGGTCGGCGGCGATCGAGTCCTGCATCGCGGTGGTGAGCGTGCTGACCAGCTGCGGGCCGTAGGGCAGCCCGGACACCGACAGCGTCCGAAGGCCGTTCAGGATGCCCTGGCGGGTGGTGATGGCGTGCCGGAGCGTCGCTTCTGCGCTGGCCGGGCTCTCCGAACAGTACTCCACGCCGTCGATGGCGTTCTGGATCGTCGGCCGCACCGACGCGCTCTGCGTGAGGTAGGAGCCGAGGGTGGCCATCGCGGCCGCGCCGGGTGTCCCCGTCGCCGCGGCGGAACCGGGCGGGGACGAATGGGCCTGGGGGGAGCCACTCGAGGAGGCCGGCGCACCGCTGCCCGCGTGCCCGGTCTTCCCGGCCAGGAAGACCCCGGCCGCGACGGAGGCCAGCACGGCCGCCGCGGCGGCGACCACCAGCCAGCCCCGGCGGGGCGGCTGGCGACGCACCGGTTCCGCCGTCGGCCGGTCCCACGCCGGCGCCGGTTCCGGCGCCAGCCCGTCCCAGGGCGGCACCGGCTGGGCCGTCGGCCTGTCGAAGGAGGTCTCCTGTGCCGCGGCCGGCCTGTCCCGGTGACGCTGGGTCTGCGTTACCTGCTCCTGGCAGCCGGGGCGGGGTTCCGGCCGGGAGGCGGCCAGCGGCCCGTCTGGTGTCTCGCCCCGCCCCGGGACCGGTGCCGCGGCCAGTTCGGTGGCGGGGTGCGCCGGTTCCGGTGGCAGGTAGGCGGCGGGCTGGGCGTCGCTCAGCCCGGCCAGGAGCTGAGCCGCCGTCGGCCGCTGGCGCGGATCCTTGGCCAGGCAGCGCTCGATCACCGGCCGGATTTCGGCGGGCAGCCTGGCCGTGTCCGGCTCGGTGCGGACCACCCGGTACAGCAACGCCGCCGTGGGCCCGTCCCCGAAGGGTCCTTCGCCGGTGGCGGCGAAGGCGAGCACGCCGCCCAGGCTGAAGATGTCGCTTGGCGGCCCGACGTCGCGGCCCTCGGCCTGTTCTGGTGACATGAACCCGGGCGAGCCTACCACCATGCCGGTGCGGGTCAGCGCGGTCGTCTCGATGGAGCGGGAAATGCCGAAATCAATCAGCCGCGGCCCGTCGTCCGCCAGCAGGACATTGGACGGCTTCAGATCGCGGTGCACCACTCCGGCGGAGTGAATGGCTTGCAGGCCTTCGGCCAGGCCCGCGGCCAGCCTCAGCAGCGAGGGAGCCGGCAGCGGCCCGTGGGCGGCCACCGCGTCGGTGAGCGACGGTCCGGCGATGTAGGCCGTCGCCAGCCATGGCACCGGTCCGTCAAGGTCAGCGTCCACGACCGAAGCCGTGAATATGCCGCTGACCTTCCGGGCGGCGGTTGCCTCCCGGGCGAAGCGGGCGCGGAAATCGGCGTCCTCCGCCAGATCCGCCCGGATCACCTTGATCGCGACATACCGGCCGCCGGGTGACCGGCCCAGGTAGACGCGGCCCATGCCGCCGGCGCCCAGCCGCGCCTCGAGCCGGTACGGCCCTATCCGCTTCGGATCCCCAGACTGCAGCTCATCCAACTCGCCCACCCCCCCGGGTGCAAATCAGCTAAAAATCAAAGAATGCTGATAAAATCCTGGGTCTTATCCATTCGACCTCTGGCGGCATCCGCGGTCAAGAGGCATGCGGCTGCCTCAAATGAGACATCATGTGTCGTAAGCGAATGTCCGCGTTATGCGGCGGACTCTGGCCGCCCTTATTGAGCCGACGGTGCGCCGCGGCCGGCCTGGCCGTCGGCAAGGGCCAGCCAATTCGGCAGGTGCGGGCGGTCCGCAGGTTAAGGCAGGCCCATTACCCGCGGCCCACGGCGGTGCCGCGCGACCGGCGCAGCCCGAATCCTCCGGCGGCTACCAGCAGCAGCCCGCCGGCCAGCGCGGCCAGCCACGGCGCCAGCCGCGGCCCGCCCGGTGCCGTGCCGCCCAGGCCGGTCGCGGCGCCGCCGCGGGGGATGGACTTGCTGCCCGCCGCGTCGGTCAGGTTGTCGACCGTGAGACCGGACGATCCGTCGAGGACCACGATCGTGTGCACCGAACCGGCGGGCAGGGTGACGCTCATGGCGGCGTGCCCGCCCGGCGCGCTGGACGTGACGGTGGGCGTGCCGGCCTTGACGGCCTGGTAGGCCGAGGCCGACCCGAAGGCCAGTTGCCGCGCGATGACGTCGGTCCCGACGCTGACCGTGACGCGGGACTGCTTGACCGACGCCTGGATGACCCGGACCAGCGCCGACCCGGCCGGAACGGCCGACCCCGCCATCTGGTCCTGGAACACCTCCAGCCGCCGGGCGGTGGCGGATCCGATGCTGGCCACGGTGTAGTTGGCCCCGGCGCTCACCATGAAGCTGGTCGAGACCGACGGGGCACTGGAGGCCGGGGCGCCGACCGGGCGCATCGCCACCGTGTACTGGCCCGCGCCGGCCGGCATGTAGTCGGACACGCCGCCGTAGGCCACGTGCTGCAGTACGGTCGGCTGCCCCGGGTTGCCGAACGGGTAGCGGTATACGTCCTCCGGCGTGCCGGGAGACAGGTTGGCGCAGCGCACCCACCCCTGATCCGCGGCCGCGGGCGCCATTCCGGGCACCCGCCCGGCCGTGGCTGCGGCTGCCCCGGTCGCCAGCCCGGCGAGCGCGCCGCCGAGCAGTGCGGTGACCGCGGCGAGCAGCACAAGGCGCCTACCGAACCTCATCGTCGGTTCCTTTCACCCGGGAGCACCGCCCGTCAGCAGCCCCAGCGGGCCGGGCGCGGCGAAGTCGATGAGCAGCCCGGTCTGGCCGCCGGCCAGCCGGATGGGGCCGGCCTGTGCGGGCTGGTAGGGGGCGCGCTGCGCGCGCACCATGGCGAGCGCCGCGGCCACCGCCCTGCCGTCGGCGCCGGCCAGGAGCACCTGCCGGAACGGCGCCGCCGCGAGCGGCACCCCGGGAGAGGCGCCGCCGAAAGCGAGCACCCGCCCAGGATGCTGCGAGGCGAGCATCGCGAGCATGATCAGCACGCGGGAATCAACCTGGCCCGCCTGGAGCTGCCCGGTACCGTGGGCGCCGGCTTCGAGGCGCCGGCTGCGCAGCAGCTGCGCTGCGGCGGACCGGCGCGCGGCGAGATCGGCCCGGAGCGCTTGCTGGTAGGCGCCGGCGCCGCCCGGGGCCGTCGCGCGGACCTCGACCAGGCTGGCGCCGGACCCGAAGCTGGCGAGCAGTACCGGCGCGTCCTGGCTGCGGCCGGGCGCCGACGCGACGATCACGCCGGCGCCCGGCCCGGCGGACGCCGCCGGCCGCAGCCGGCTCGCGGCCACGCCGAGGCCCGGGCGTCCCGGGCTCCTGGGCGGCCGGCCCGGGCGCGCAGATGACCGGCTCGAGCCCGGCGGCGCCCGGTGATTGCGCCGCCTGCCAGGACGGATCCCACCAGTCGTCCGGCAGGCAGGTGATGGCGGGCAGCGGTCCTGTCGTCGCGCTGTGGCCCATCGTGCTCCCCGTCCCACGGCTGTCTGGCACAGCAGGGTACACCGGCGGGGGCCGGTAAACCGTGAGGGCCGCGGGCGTGCCGGCGAAGGTACGCTCACCTGGCCGCCGGGCCAGGTAGGGTCCAGTTGGTACGTGTGGCCGGTACCTCCTAGTTACTTCCCAGCTAGTTACTTCCCAGCAAGATGGAGCTTCCACACAATGCGCGTTCTGGTTCTCGGCGGAGACGGGTTCTGCGGCTGGCCGACCTCGCTGTACCTGTCGGACAACGGTCATGACGTGACGATCCTGGACAACCTGAGCCGCCGGAAGATCGACATCGAGCTCGAGGTGGAGTCGCTGACCCCGATCCGGCCGATCGGGGAGCGGCTGCGGGCCTGGGAGGAAGTCAGCGGCCGCGAGATCGGCTTCGTGAACCTGGACATCGCCAGCCAGTACGCCCGGCTGGTGGACGTGCTGCTGGAGACGCGGCCTGACGCGATCGTGCACTTCGCCGAGCAGCGCGCCGCGCCGTACTCGATGCGCACCCCGGCCGCCAAGCGGTACACGGTGGACAACAACATCCGCGCCACGCACAACCTGCTGGTCGCTCTCGTCGAGACCGGCGTCGACGCCGCGCTGGCGCACCTGGGCACGATGGGTGTCTACGGCTACGGCTGGTCGGGCAGCGCGCCGATCCCCGAGGGTTACCTGACCGTGAAGGTGACCACCCCGGACGGTGAGCTCGAGCGGGAGATCCTGCACCCGGCCAACCCCGGTTCGGTCTATCACATGACCAAGACCCTGGACCAGCTGCTGTTCTCCTTCTACGCCAAGAACGACGGGCTGCGGATCACCGACCTGCACCAGGGCATCGTGTGGGGGACCCAGACCGAGCAGACCGTCCGTGACGTCCGGCTGATCAACCGCTTCGACTATGACGGCGACTACGGCACGGTGCTGAACCGGTTCCTCATGCAGGCCGCCATCGGCCACCCGCTGACCGTGCACGGCACCGGCGGCCAGACCCGCGCGTTCATCCACATCCGGGACACCGTCCGGTGCATCGAGCTCGCGATCAGCAATCCGCCGCAGGCCGGTGACCGGCCCCAGGTGCTCAACCAGGTCACCGAGACGCACCAGGTGCGTGATCTGGCCAAGATGGTCGCCGACATCATGGACGCGGACATCGCGTACCTGCCCAACCCGCGCCGGGAGGCCGACGAGAACGAGCTGATCGTCCGTAACGACCAGTTCATCGCCCTCGGTCTCGAGCCCACCAAGCTGTCGGACGGGCTGCTGGAGGAGGGCACCGAGATCGCCCGGCGCTACCGCGACCGGGTGGACCCCGGGAAGATCATCTCCCGGTCGGTCTGGCGCAAGGATATGGAGACCGCCGGGGACCTGGTCATCAAGGACCTGCCCGGACGGGACTGAGCGGCGCCGCGGGCAGCAGGACCGAACCGTGTTCCAGACCCTCAGCCGCATCGCGGCCGCCGGGCGCTCGTGTCGGCCATCTTTCCATTCTCGGCCCGATTGAGCTCAGGAAGTGGCCGCTATTGTTCGTAGCGTGGTCTCTGACCCCGATCGAGAGGCACAGATCATGACGAGCAACGCGAGTGACGAGCGAGCCGACCTGCTGGCCGCGCTGGCCGCCGCCAGGCACTTCCTGCGCCATACCACCCGGGACCTGACCGACGAGCAGGCACGGCAGCGTACCACCGCGAGCGAGCTGACCCTCGGCGGCCTGATCAAGCACGTCGCGGCCACCGAACAGGGCTGGGCGGACTTCATCGTGGACGGCCCGTCGGCCAAGAGCGACGCCTCCGCCATGACCGAGGACGACGTGGCCCGGTGGACCGCCCAGTTCCGGCTGCTCCCGGACGAGACGCTGGCCGGCGTGCTGGCCGGCTACGCCGAGGTGGCCCGGCGGACCGACGAGCTGGCCGCCAGCCTGCCCGACCTGAACGTCTCTCACCCGCTGCCGAAGGCCCCCTGGTTCCCGCCCGGCGCCCGCTGGTCCGCCCGCCGGGTATTCCTGCACATCGTCGCCGAGACCGCGCAGCATGCCGGCCACGCCGACATCATCCGCGAGTCCCTGGACGGAGCCAAGTCCATGGGCTGACTCCCCGCGTCTGCGCTCGGGTACGCGGTGGTGGCGGCCACCCGTTCGGTCACCGAATTCGGGGTGGCCGGCCCCGGGCGTGATCCGGGAGCTCAGCCGGATGAGGGACGAACTAGGCTTCGTGGCCGGGGCCCTGCTGGCTCCGTGAGGAAAACTGCTCTATGGCCAGGTTCCGGCGTTTCCGCGGAGACGTCTTGTGAAAGAACGCACAAGCCGCTTCCACCGAAACATGATGCCCGCCTGGTCAGGTGGGGTTTGCGCGTGACTGGGCGGCGGGGCCCAGCGACCTGCGGGGGCGCGCCGTCGCTGGTGGTAGCCGAGCGCCAGGTGCACCGCCTGCCTATGTATCAGGCGTGATGGGCGGCCCTCCATAGGGGTAGGCGAACCGTGGCGGCCGGGCGGCCGCGTGTCCGGCTGGCCTGGCCCGGCCGCTTTCGTCGATGCGGAACGCTGGCGCTGATGCCTGCCGTCGACAGCAATCGCGCTGTCTTCGGACGCAAGGGGGGCCTGGTGTCTTATGCGCGTGCGCCTGCTGGCGGTGGGCTCGGCTTACTCTGAACTGGCGCGGTTCCAACGAGTTCTGGGCGAAGCCGGGGTGGTGGCGTGCAGCGATTGCGAGGCCGAGCCGCGCCCTCCCGTAGTGGTCTATTTCACCGATGCGCCGCCGG